>Ga0172363_10002573_pt1 | contig 14665 bp, 11 predicted proteins | sample LakKivs2_kivu2a2_FD_114541 | JGI IMG/M metagenome (GOLD analysis project Ga0172363, IMG submission 114541) | Sediment microbial communities from Lake Kivu, Rwanda - Sediment s2_kivu2a2 | ecosystem: Environmental > Aquatic > Freshwater > Lake > Sediment | place: Rwanda: Western Province, Lake... | reverse complement strand
TTTGTAAAGTATGGGGTCATCCCGGTCAATGAACAGACAACCTACAGGGTCCCGGGTAACAGTCACTCAGCCCGCCAGGCTTCGATGGAGCTTAGATACTGGGAACTGACAGGTGATACTTCATACATTGAGAATGCCGTAAGGATGCTCAACTGGGCTACATATATGGTGGATCATGACGGCAAGAATTATTTTCCTGATACAGATGTCTGGCTTACAGACGGCTACGGCGATTATGTTCGTCATTACATCCATGCCATGGCATCGGCTCCAGAGTTAGCTCCCGGCGATGAAGATCATTTGCTAAGGTCTTCTTCAATAGTAAAGAAGATAAGATATCAGCCCTCGGCTGTTATCTACGAAATTTTTGACAATAACTCCATGGATCTTTTCAGGCTTCGATCAAAGCCTGCTGAAATTACTGTGAACGGGACCCGTCTCAAAGAGGTAAAGGATCATACTTCGGAGGGATGGCTCTGGAGAGCACTTCCTTCAGGAGGAGTGCTTAATCTGAAGCAGTACCTCGGAAACAGGATTGAGATTATTTTTGAAGATCAGTAACGTAAGAATAGCCTCGAGGAATTCAAAAGCAGAATGAAAAATATCTTTCTCCTTATATTGTTGTACCTTTACCCTCAAAATCAGTTACACATACTATGGGCAGATCACAGGAAACGTTCGGGAAAAAGGAAGTAAGGAGCAGGAATGAGAAGAAGAGAAAGGAGAAGGAGCAGAAGCGCGCGAAGAAAAAAAGTGAAGGTAAAAAAAGCAGCTTTGACGATATGATCGCTTATGTAGATGAATTCGGGAAAATCACATCAACCCCTCCCGATCCGAATAAAAAAACTGTGGTCGATGCTGAAAGTATTGAGCTGAAGATTACAAAAAACAATCCGGAGACTGCTGACAATTTAATCCAGAAAGGTGTTGTCACCTTTTTAAATGAGGCGAGAGGATTTGGCTTTATAAGGGATCTGAAAACACAGAAGAGTATTTTCGTTCACTTCAATAGCCTTCTTGAACCTGTTAGTGAAAATGACATAGTGACATTTGAGATCGGGAAAGGTATCAGGGGTCCCTCAGCCATGAAGGTGAAGATATTCAGGGAATAACGCGAAGAGCTGCCCGGCTTAGATAATCCGTTTAAAGCAATGCTTCTTTATTTTGCTCTTTTACTGTCATTTCTCAAGAGGTAGCGGTTCTTTGCTTCCTCAATATCCGCATCCTGATCAATGTAGATCTTAGTTTTATGATCAATAACAACTTCCTTCATCTTTGTAATATCGGGAGACTTAAATACACTTTGTTTCTTTTCGTACATGATTGCTGTTTTTAACAAAAAGTCCCGCTTTGGGCGGGACCAAAAAATATTAAATGTTTAATAAGATAATCTAAGCAAGCTTAACATTAACTGCATTTAATCCTTTTTTACCCTGTGCAAGTTCAAATGTAACAACGTCATTTTCCTTTATTTTGTTCACCAAACCGGATGAATGCACAAAATACTCATTTGTTGAGTTTTCCTCTTTAATGAATCCAAAACCTTTGGTTTCATTATAGAATTTTACTGTTCCTTTACTCATAATGTGATTTTTTAAATTTTGCGCAATTTACACTTTTATTTCGAAATAATCAATTAATACTCAGTAAATTAATTATTCTCGCGTTTTTTAACTACTTTTGCCCGCTAATTATCAGGGTGATCTCCCCGAAGCTTTGTCACGCATTTTCCCCAGTCTGCATTTGAGTTCATTTCAGCCGGGATAATTTACCAACAGCTCCCGGAGACACACATTACAATTGACAGATGATACAATTTCATGAAATGGGATTTACTCCCGGGATTCTGAAGGCAGTTGAGGAGCTGGGATTTGAACAGCCAATGCCGGTTCAGGAGGAAGTGATACCTGTAATGCTGCAGGATGAGAATGATATAATTGCTCTTGCACAGACCGGTACAGGAAAGACAGCAGCATTCGGATTACCCCTTGTTCAGGCAACTGACACGAGGATAAAGAGCACACAGGCTCTTATATTGTGCCCTACAAGGGAATTATGCATGCAGATCACAGGCGACCTTAAGGACTTCTCAAAATATACAGGTCACCTCAGAATACTTGCAGTGTACGGAGGTGCAAGCATAGAAAACCAGATAAGGGAACTGAAGAAAGGCGTCCATATAATAGTAGCTACCCCGGGGAGGCTTATTGACCTTATGGGACGCAGAGCCGCAAAGCTGGGCACTGTATGCACAGTCATACTTGATGAAGCCGATGAGATGCTTAATATGGGATTCCTTGACAGCATTAATGAGATCTTTGAAGAGGTTCCTGAAGAAAGAAGAACCCTTTTATTCTCAGCCACGATGTCACCTGAAATTGCATTAATTGCAGGTAATTACATGAAAAGCCCGGTTGAGATAACTATCGGCACAAGAAATTCATCAGCAGAGAATGTATCTCATAACTATTATCTTGTTCATGCAAAGGATAAATACAAAGTCCTTAAACGCATTGCCGACTACGAACCTGCTATATATGCAATTGTATTCTGCCGGACCCGCAAAGAGACTCAGGATATAGCTTCTAAACTTATCGGTGACGGATATAATGCTGATTCATTGCATGGAGATCTGTCCCAGGCTCAAAGGGATGCAGTCATGCAGAAATTCAGGTCTAAGAACCTGCAGATGCTTATAGCCACAGACGTTGCTGCCAGAGGGCTTGATGTGAATGACCTCACTCATGTAATTAATTTCAGCCTTCCTGACGATGCTGAGGTTTACACTCATCGTTCAGGACGAACCGGAAGAGCAGGTAAGAGTGGAATATCAATTTCACTTGTTCACCTTAAGGAGAAAAATACCCTGCATAAGATTGAAAAAACACTGAAGAAGTCATTTAAGCAGATGAGCATCCCTTCAGGAAGCGAGATTTGCGGCAAGCAGCTGTTCAACTGGGTAAACAAAATTGAGAATGTCGCAGCGGATCACCCGGAGATTGATAAATTCCTCCCTGAAATAATGGAAAAACTGAAAACACTCAACAGGGAAGAGCTTCTAAAAAGAGTTGTAAATCTTGAATTTGACAGGTTTCTCGATGATTACCGACTCGACAGAGATATTGCAACACCGGTAGAAGATACTGACAGAGAAAGCAGAACTGCTAAAAGAGACTCATTCAAAATGGATAACACCGGCTATACGAGGCTTTTCATTAACCTTGGAAAGTCGGATGGTTTTTATCCAGAACAACTTATCGAGCTGGTTAACCAGAATACCAGGGGTAAAAAGATAGCCATAGGGAAGATCGACCTTCTGAAGTCATTCTCCTTTTTTGAAGTTGACTTTCATCATTCTGACAAAGTCATTGATTCACTGAACAATACCCGGTTCAAAGGCATGAAAGTAACGGTTGAGAAAGCACTTGAAAAGAACACTGCTCCTGTGAAACAGGACGGGTATAAAAGGAAATATGTCAGGCAGAGAGATAAAAATTCCAGGAAGAACCGTAAAGGCAGATTTAAGGTCATGAGCCGGTACTGACAATCAGGTGTGGCTGATTCAGAATTACAGTTTTCTGGAACCTTGTATCTTTACATTATAATTTCCGGGGGGAGTGAAATCTGAAAATATAAAATCCTTTGAGACAAAGGGCTGGCTGAAGCTTGATAATGCCGCAAAATTGTTTCCGGCAATAATGTCTGACAGCCTGACCTCGGTTTTCAGGATCACCGCCACACTTCCGAATCCCGTGAATTACAAGGCACTCAGGGAAGCAGTGGAGATTACATCAAAAAGATTTCCTTATTTCAGTGTATCCCTCGGCAGTGGGTTATTCTGGTATTTCCTGGAATTCAACAATCAGATGCCTCGTATCCAGGCTGAGGATGTTATCCCATGCACTGCTTTTGCCGCAAAAAGAAAAAATGAACCTCTTTACAGGGTATTAATAAAGAACAGAAGGATTTCGGTTGAGTTCATTCATATCCTCACCGACGGTGGAGGTGCTATCGAATACCTTAAGTCTCTTCTTTATACATATCTGACACTTACCGGCAATCAGATAAGTTATCACGGAGATATTATTCTTCCCGGAACACCATTATCGGAAGAGGAGATTGAAGACGGATATAACAGGTTTTTCCGCAGGCTTCCCCCTCCTGTCAAACTTGTAAAAGCCTGGCATCTGCCATTTAAATTAAACAGTATGCCGGGAATGAATGTCCTCAGGGCAGAGGTCCCGTCACAGGATATCCTGGATATGTCGCGCAGATATAATGTATCAGTTACTGAATACTTTACAGCCGAATACATGTTTGCTCTGCATGAGATATTTGTTTCCTGGCGAGGAAACAGCAGGAAAAAGATAAGGAAAGTACTCCGGATCGAAGTGCCGGTGAATATGAGAAAGAAGTATCCAAGCAGGACCATGCGCAATTTTTCGCTATTTGTTCTGCCAGAGATAGATCTGCGACTTGGAACCTACACTTTCGAAGAAATATTGCAATCGGTCCATCACCAGCTTCAAATAAGTGCAGATGTAAAACAGATCTCACGATTCCTTTCGTCAAATGTCAGTCACGAGAAGCAGTTTATTGTAAGGATATTACCACTGTTTATAAAGAAAATGGCCATAGCTGCCATATACAGGGGCCTGGCGTCAAAAAGATGGACGGGTATCATGACGAATCTTGGCGTTGTTACCCTTCCGGCTGAAATGGAGGAAATGGTTGATTCGTTTGATATCATACCACCTCCACCCAACTCAAAAGTCAAGTTAAGCTGCGGGTTTGTTTCATACAAGGATAAAATGAGAGTCACCTTCTGCAACATAACCGGCTCAAATGAAGTTGAGAGAAGAGTTCTGACTCATTTAACGCAGGCAGGAATTCATGTTAAGGTTTTAAACAACGATTAAAAAGACTATTATATGATCATCTGTAACAATTGCGGTGTTGAGCTTGATGACGGCATTCTGACATGCCCCCTTTGCGGGAAGAGCCCTGAGAACGGCTCCATTTCCGGTGAGATTCCCCTAACCAGTCCCTCACAGGTCATTCACCTTCATAAAAAGGAAACCAGGAAACATCTCTGGGAACTAAGCGGGATACTTACTTTTTCAGGTATAGCGGTATGCACGATAGTAGAACTAATCATAAACCGCAAGCTTCAGTGGTCGCTTGTTTCTGATGTGTCGCTTTTATCAATCTGGCTGGTGATCACCCTGGTGATGTATTTCCGGAAGAGGATCATTTCAGCAACGGCGGGGATAATGGTCACTGTCCTGGCAGCCCTGTTTGTTATTGATCAGGTTGCAGGAGGAAGAAACTGGTTCGTTCAGGTTGCACTTCCTGTTACAACTGCTGTTTTTGTTGCTTCAGGAATAATAATGGCTTTATATAAAGCATCTTATTTCAGGGGTCTTAACCTGATTGCAGCGGCATTCTTTGTATTAGCGGGCTTCTGCATAATCACCGAGATGATCCTTGACAATTTCTCGGATGGGACAGTCAATCTGAGGTGGTCGCTCATAACAGGAGTTTCAATTCTTCCGATTGCCCTGTTACTGCTATTCTACCACTACAGGTTAAAGAAGGGGAACAGGCTCGACAGCTTTTTCCACATCTGAAATACGCTAGCCGGCCTACCGGATCCGGGATTTACATCTATTTTTTCTATCTTGGCGGGTCTGACTATTTAGTTCTTAGCTATTTATAGAGCAGTCAAATAACTGAGATTATTATGAAACATCAGGATACACTGGCCCAGGAGCAATGGCAGGCATTTCCAGCGGAAGAGATCTTCAGCGAGCTGAAGACTTCCGGGAACGGTATCACACAGGAAGAAGCAGAAGAAAGGCTGAAAATATACGGGGAGAATAAACTGCCTGAGGGTAAAAAAGTCACTCTGTTGCAAATCATTTTGCACCAGCTGCTGAACCCGCTGATATTCATCCTCGTCGCGGCCGCTATCGCTTCGGTGGCTATTGGTGAAGGGAAAGATGCCATATTTATCTTCCTTGTCATCTTCATAAACAGCGCCCTGGGAGCATACCAGGAATACAATGCTGAAAAAAGCGCAAGCAGCCTGCAGAAAATGATGAAAATAAGAGCCAGGATCAGAAGGAGCGGAAGGGAAACGGAAATACCGTCGGAGGGCCTCGTACCTGGCGACATAGTGCTTCTGGAATCAGGGATGAAGGTACCTGCCGATATGCGCCTGCTTGAGGTTTCAGGTCTCGAAATTGACGAAAGCTTTCTTACCGGAGAATCAGTAGCAGCGGTAAAACAAGCAGGTATCCTTCAGGAAAACCTTGGCGTAGCAGAAAGGACCAACATGGCTTTTGCAGGTGCTACAGTTCTGAAAGGCCGCGGAACAGGAGTGGTTGTCTGTACCGGCGTCGATACTCAGGTGGGCAGAATATCCAGGGATGTCAGTGAATCGGCTTCGGCAAAGCCACCGCTGGTACAGCGCATGGAAAAATTCACCAAACAGATCAGTATCTTCATCGTTGCCCTAAGCTTGTTCCTGGGGATACTGCTTCGGCTTCAGGGAATGGACCTGACCGCTATCTTCTTCTTCGTTGTGGCATTATCGGTATCTGCCATTCCAGAGGGTCTGCCGGTAGCTTTAACCGTAGCCCTGTCGATCGCCACAAGGCGAATGGCAAAACGCAATGTGATTGTCCGCAAGCTGACATCGGTTGAAAGCCTGGGCAGCTGCACCGTGATCGCCAGCGACAAAACCGGCACTCTGACCGTCAACGAACAAACTGCAAAAATAATACTCCTCCCCGGCGGATCGCGGTTCTCTATCACAGGGGAAGGATACAATGGTGCCGGTTCTGTTATCAGCAGCGAAGACAGAGCGATCGGGCTCAATGACATCGGCGAGATCTCGGAAATAGCCCGAATAGCTGTTTTCGCCAACGAAGGAACACTAACGGGGGAAGATGAAAAATGGACCTGGCACGGCGATGCCATGGATGTCGCTTTGCTCGGAATGAGTTATAAACTGGGAGCTGATCCGGAAAAGTGGCGTAGGGAAAAGAAACCTGTTGGCAAGATCCCCTATGAATCGGAGAGAAAGTTTTCGGCTTCAATCTGTAACGAAAACAACTCAGTATACATAAGTGTTAAAGGCGCTGTTGAAACCATTCTCGATTTCTGTGTTAATATGTCGGTTAACGGGGAGATTAAGGCTGTTGACAGGGACAGGATACTTGGTAATGCCCGGGAGCTGGCCATATTGGGCTACAGGGTTCTGGGATTTGCCAGGGGAGAGTATAAAAATTACCGGAAAAAAGAGGTTTATGAAAACGAAGATATCGGATCATTGACCTTTTACGGCCTTGTAGGGTTTATAGATCCTCTGAGGTCAGAGGCCAAAGCCTCTGTTGATCAATGCCGCGATGCAGGTATAAAAGTCATAATGATAACCGGCGACCATCCCGAAACAGCAGGAACCATAGCCCGCGAGCTGGGTATTGCAGATGCCAGCACTCGGGTGGTTACCGGTCATTTACTCAGTGAAGCAGGTGCACACGACAGTCCTGCATTTGAGAAACTGGTCTCGTCAACGACAGTGTTTGCGAGAGTCTCGCCTTCACAGAAGCTTGAAATAGTGGATGTACTGATAAGAAAGGGTGAATTTGTAGCCGTTACCGGCGATGGTGTTAATGATGCTCCCGCGCTGAAACGGGCAAATATAGGAGTGGCAATGGGATCAGGAACCGATGTTGCCAAGGAGGTTGGATCAATGATCGTTCTGGATGATAATTTCAAATCAATAGTAGCCGGAGTCGAGGAAGGCCGCTTTGCCTATGACAATGTGCGAAAAGTGATATACCTGCTCATCTCAACAGGCTCTGCTGAAATTATCCTGTTCCTGGTATCAATCTTTGCAGGATTACCCCTCCCTCTGCTGGCGGTACAGCTGCTGTGGCTGAACCTGGTTACCAATGGCATACAGGATGTGGCTCTTGCCTTTGAAGGAGGCGAACCGGGTGCCATGAAACGTCCTCCCAGAAAGCCCTCTGAAAAAATATTCAACAGACTTATGATCAGGGAGACTGTTACAGCAGGGGCAACGATGGGCCTTATCGTATTTGGATTATGGTACTATCTGAACACCTTCACCCAGGTAAACGAGGTCCATGCACGAAACCTTATCCTTCTGCTCATGGTATTCATGCAGAACTTCCATGTTTTCAACGCACGTTCCGAACGAACATCGGCATTCAAAGTACCGGTCAGAAGAAACATAATACTGGTTTTCGGTGTTATTATAGCACAGGGAATCCACATATTGAGCATGCAGATCCCTTTTATGCAGAATATTCTGCGTATTGAACCCGTTGCCATGAATGAATACCTTCTGATACTGACACTGGCCATACCCATGATCCTGGTAATGGAAATATTCAAACTTGCGAACAGAAAGAAAAATAAATCTGAACAACTATGATAATACAACTTAACTCCGACAAAAACATCCAGATCTCCGAAAAACTGGAAAAGTTCGTTTCAGAAAAGATCAGCCGCTCGCTGAAACGCTTTACAGGAAAAATTACACGGATTGAAGTGCACCTTTCCGACCAGAGTGCACAGAAAACCGGTCCTGATGATATCCTCTGCAAAATTGAAGCAAGGGTCAAGGACCTTCAACCGTTGATCGTTACAGGCAAGGGTGACTCAAAGGAGCATGCCCTCGGGGATGCTGTTGTTAAGATCAAGGCTGCGCTGGACAGTGCAACGGGGAAGATTATTGACAAGAAAAACAAGCTGAAAGCCCGGAGCTGAAACCGCCTTTCATTTTCCCCTGAGATACTTAAGGTGGCTCACAACAAATCTTATATCGCTCCACGACACCTTTTCACCCAGAGCCTCCTTAACAGGGCCCATCTTAAGATCATCGCTTCCATTGAAGCAGGCGGTGATCAGATCAATTGATTCCTGCGACACGAACGCATTCACAGGAATCTCCCCGGCACTTACGTAATGTGCCAGGTGTCCTTCGATGGTAACTACACTCAGCTTCCTTTCCGCCGCGATCTGCGAAACCGACCAGCCCTCTTTAAAGAGATCTAAACTTGTATTCTTTGTATCCTTTTTCTTCCTCCCAGAGATTTCCCGCTCAGCAGCCTGTGCTTCAGTCAGGTCAATATTTTCATTTTTGCAGAAAACCCTGATTATTTCTAAAAGCTCCATTCCGTATGTATCTGCTTTCTTCTTTCCGATACCTTTAATCCGGTTAAGGGATCCAGGTGTCTGAGGAAGATCATTCGACAACGCGACTAATGCTCTCTGGTGCAATATCCTGAAATGCGGAAGTCCTGTTACCCTGGCCTTATGACTTCTCCATTCCTTCAGGAGGCTGAACAGGACGGGATGCTTAATGATCCCGGAGTCATTTTTTGCCTGTTTCGTGGCACTCTTTCCTGCAGAAGGAATTTCGATTGCTGCTTTGGCCCTGGCATTCAGGTATCTGCCGACATGAAAACCCGGCTTCACAGCATCCAGGCAGGCAAGCTTCACGATAACATCCTTTCTGGCCCGTTCAAAGGCGTCATTTACCGATCTGCGGACTATCCTGTTATCTGTCTCCGCCTGGTAACCGTCAAGGACCTCACTCATGAGGACAAGAAGTTTCTCCGAAAAGAAGAGAGCTGCTTTCTGTACCCTCTCCTGAAGCAGATTTTCCGACTCAGTGCCGGCTTCACTAGCCGATAATTCTTTCAGCTGTACCTGGAATTTTCCGGACACTTCCGTTATTTCCGTTCTGATGCCGGAAGCAGCCTTTTCCAGAATCTCACGTGGATTTCCCAAGAGGCTTGCGGAGTGCTCTTCCACAATCCTGATGCAGGAATTGATCCTTTCTGCCAGCAAATTAAAATCGAATAGCTCGGAAAGCAATTGCTGCCTGAATGCTTTTTTCGATTCCTCAAGCTGATCCGGTCCTGGTTGTCTTTGAACGGAGTCAGAAATAAAATCAGAAACTGACGGATTATCGATGATGCTCCTGTTATGTATCCTGCTGCTGAGAACAATCCCGTTCAGTGTACGGCACCTGCTGAGAGCCACATAAACCTGTCCGTGCGCAAATGCAGCTTTTGCGTCAATAACAGCCCTGTCGAATGTAAGTCCCTGACTCTTGTGGATCGTGATTGCCCATGCCAGCCTGAGGGGATATTGTGTAAAAGTGCCGATAACAGTTTCATCGATCTCCTTTGTATCTTCATCAAGGGTATACCTCATATTCTGCCATTCAGCCTTCTCGACATATATAGGAAGCTCGTCTCCGGGGCACCTGACAACAATGCACTCTTCCTCAAATGCTTCCACCTTTCCGATTTTACCATTGAAGAATAGTTTTTCCGGCGACAGGTCGTTCTTTACGAACATAACCTGTGCCCCGGTTTTCAGGATGAGTTCTGCATCGTTCGGATATGAAAGTTCCGGGAATTCATCTTTGATGACAGCCCTGAATGACCGAGGCACTCCGGGAAGCTTATTAAGCTTCGAATCGTTTATTGCCCTTGCCTGGTTGTTATGAGTTGTAAGGGTGATGTACCCTCCTCCTGTATCAGGGTCGAAATCAGGGATATACCTTTTGTTAAGTTCTTCAAGAACTTCTGTATCCACGCAGTTGTCGCGTACCTTATTGAGAAGTCTTATAAAAGCCTGGTCGGTCTGCCTGTATATATGTTTCAGCTCAATTGTTACATAATCGGCTCTGGCCAGAGCCCTGCTGCCGAAGAAGAAGAAGGTGTCATAGTATCTAGACATAATCTCCCGGTCCTCATCCCTGACAACCGGTGCCAGCTGCTGGAGGTCGCCTATCATCAGCAGCTGTACGCCGCCAAAGGGCAGATGAGGTGCTTTATATCTCCTCAGGGCTGAATCGATTGCGTCGAGCGTATCTGCCCTTACCATACTGATCTCATCTATGATCAGGAGGTCGAGGCTTTTAATAATGTTGATCTTTTCGCGGCTCATCTTATAGCCCGGAGAATCATCCTGGTCAGTCTTCCTGGCGCTATTGTTTCCGGGAAGGTAAAAAGCCGGAATGTAAGGATGAAATGGCAGCTGGAAGAAGGAATGTATTGTAACGCCTCCCGCATTAATTGCAGCTACACCTGTTGGCGCAACTATCACCTGTCGCTTCGGTGATAATGCTTTCAGCTCCCTGAGAAAGGTCGTCTTGCCTGTCCCGGCTTTTCCCGTAAGAAAAATGTTGCGGTTGGTGTACTGAACAAAGTCAAATGCCAGTTGAAGATCCTGGTTTCCGGAAGTTTCCATAAGGGATAAAATTAGCAGTTTAAGTAACGCAGCGGGCGTGTGAGGGTAAAGATATGAAAATTACGGATATGCAAATCGTTATTCCCTGTCAGGAAACAGTATGGGATCCCGCCTTACGGGTTAGCAAGGATATTTATACGCTGAGATATTATCCGTCTGGCTGCTTAATGCTATTTAACCGGTATTTCAATCTGTGTCAATGAATGTGCCGGGAAGGTGTAACGTATAGTATTCCCCTTGAATCTTACATCTTTTGTTACAATCTTTACATCCTCTCTTTCAGCGGTATTTGTCGAATTCACAGATTCGCCGTTTATCTCGTGAGCTTTGGCGTTACCCGTATATTCACCTGCCTGTAATACAATATCCGTGACTATTGCCTTCGTCTCATTCTTGTTGATCACATTCAGTACGACCACTCCTTTCGAATCGTTCAGGGCAGCAGAAACGTCGAGATACGGGATGTCGCTGAAGAGTTCAGTGCTGTATTTCTCACAGTTTAAATAGACATCGAGGGAAGTGCCGAGGCAGTTCCTGGAATAAAGATAAAAGGGATAGAAGAGAGTATTTTTATATACACCCTCAGGGGAGCTGCCTGCCAGGCCGGTAAGGAAAGTAAGGTTTGCCATTTTCACTATATCGGCATTCCGTATAAATGAGTTGAGGTGCTGGGCCAGCATCAGCGAACCCAGGAGGTTTGTTCCGCGGGCGCTGTATTCATCGAAAGAGATGTAAATCTGCCTTTTTGTTCCTGATTTCTCCATAGCCTTCTCTATCAGCCCCTTAGTAACTTTTATTATTTTGTCAATTTCGCAGCCCAGCGACATCTGGTTGGCAAAACTCTCCTGATCCTTTAATCCGCGCAAAGCCTGGGTTGCATACCTGTGGAGGGAGATATAATCTATTTCACCTGCCATGCGGTCGAGCACATAATCGTTCCAGTCGATCCATCCATCCTTGGGATCATATGAAGAGGTTACCAGCGGGTAATTTGAAGAGCCTGAAGCAACAAGCTTTATATTACGGTCGGCATTCTGCATCAGTTTGGCGGCCTCAATGGCAAACTTGACATAATCCTCCTTGTTTTTATAACCCAGCTGCCAGGGGCCGTCAGTCTCATTTCCGAGAGCCCAGTATTTGACCTTGAACGGCTGTTCGTTGCCGTATTTTATCCTGAGGTCTGAATAAGTAGGTGCCTTTCGGATAATTGCAATATTCCACCCAGCGTGCCGCATCCTCAATGGTGCCCGTTCCTGCATTTATGCAAATAAAATTTTCAGCTCCGATCAGTTTACAGAATTTCACATATTCATCAGTTCCCATATGGTTGTTCTCAATTCGTGTCCGGGACAGATCCAGTACTGCCGGTCGCTGGTCCCTTGGGCCTATCCCATCTTTCCAATTATAGCCTGAGACAAAATTTCCACCTGGCCATCTGACTACCGGTACATTAAGTTCCTTTATGAGTTGAATAAAATCTTTCCTGAACCCGTTCTCATCGGCGAACTTTGATTCAGGTTGCAGTAAACTGCCACGACCCATATTTTCAAGAAAACTGCCGTAAATATTAGGGTCAATTGCTCCTGTCCTGCGGTCGGGATCGATTTTTATCACAGCAATATCCTGCGATACAAGGTTACCGGATATGAGCCCGGATAAAACCATGCAAATGAGTGTAATTTTCAGACTTTTCATATTGATTGGGCATTGATTGATTTAAATTATTTCAGTGCTTCCAAGTTATAATTTTTTTCTGAAGCTTTCCGTGATCAATAACTTCATCTTCTTCTGAATGTGAGAGTGAGTATGAGAGCGAGAAAGCAGAGTGAGAGTGCTCGCTCCCGCTCACACTCTCACTCTGTTTTAAGTCGGGCTTAGTCCGACGAAGCCCTCCGAAATTAAAAGCCCTCCTTCGTCCTGCTAAAGCAGGACTACGGAGGGCGAAGTCGGGGTGAGAAGACTCGAACTTCCGACCTCCACGTCCCGAACGTGGCGCGCTAGCCAACTGTGCTACACCCCGCTTTGTCCTCCGAAGCTTAAGCGAAGGAGGACTTTGCTTACGGCCAGCAAAATTAATAAAATTTCGTAATCTTTACATGTTAATTCTCATTCCATGCCAAACTACAACCGGATCTACTCTATCGACATCATGCGCGGACTCACACTTCTGCTCATGCTCTTTGTCAATGACCTCAATATGGACATAGCTCCTTCGTGGCTCGGTCATATGGAAGCCAACTTTGACGGCATGGGCCTGGCTGACTGGGTGTTCCCCGGATTTCTCTTTATCGTCGGAATGACTATCCCGTTCGCATTCTCAAAAAGACTATCCGACGGACAATCGCTTGCAGAAATTAGCCGGCATATCCTGACCAGATCTCTCAGCCTTCTTATTATTGGCGTGCTCATGCTTAATACAGGCAGGGTTGATCCTGAACTGACCGGGATGGGTGTAAACCTTTGGGCGCTATTGATGTATGTTGCAGTATTCCTCTTCTGGAACGATTACAGGGATAAAGAAAACAGGCTCTATACGGTCACAGGTTTTAAAATGGCGGCCCTGGCAATATTCATTGTGCTGATATTCAAGTTCAGGTCGGGGCAGCCCGAGAACAACGGATCGCTGATCACTGGGTGGTGGGGAATACTGGGACTGATAGGCTGGGCATACCTGGTATCAGCTTTTACTTATGTTCTGTGCCGCGAGTCGATCCTGAAGACTACCGTGGTAACACTGTTCTTCCTTGGACTGAACATCCTTTCAAACAGCGGAAAACTAGGATTTCTTGATCCCGTAAAACCATTCCTTGGAATTATAATCCAGGGCAATAACCCGCTTATTGTGCTGACAGGACTGATCGGAGGGCTTATTGTGAAAAAATACTCTGCAAATCAATTTAAAAGAGTGCTGCTGATTTTTCCATTACTTGGTATTTTTTCGCTTGCTGCAGGATTTATGCTCCGGCACTGGTTCATTATCTCAAAGATCCAGGCCACACCGAGCTGGGGAATGATCTGTACAGGTATCAGCTTTCTTGTTTTTACTCTGATATTCCTCCTGGTTGATGTGCTTAAACTCAGGGGATGGGCAAAATTCCTTGAACCTGCAGGTGAAAATTCACTCACAACATACCTCGCCCCTGACATATTATATCACCTGATCTGGATGACAGGTATTCCTGTACTTTTTTATAAGCAGTCCACTGAGCCGCTTTTAGTTATTGCAGGTTCGCTTGTGTGGGCACTGCTGATGGCAGGACTGACAGCTATGCTGGCAAGAATAAATATCAGACTGAAGATCTGAGTTATTCCAGACTCATTGAAAAGGGTCGTGAGCTAATATTTATTCCTCTTGTACTTTCAG
>Ga0172363_10002572_pt1 | contig 14668 bp, 11 predicted proteins | sample LakKivs2_kivu2a2_FD_114541 | JGI IMG/M metagenome (GOLD analysis project Ga0172363, IMG submission 114541) | Sediment microbial communities from Lake Kivu, Rwanda - Sediment s2_kivu2a2 | ecosystem: Environmental > Aquatic > Freshwater > Lake > Sediment | place: Rwanda: Western Province, Lake... | reverse complement strand
GGCGGCGCGGCGGGCACGCAAGGGCTTCCGCGCCGAGCAGGTGGTCGGCATCGGCGTGGACACGACCGGCTCGACGCCGCTGCCGGCCGACGAGGCGGGCCGCCCGCTGGCGTTCCGCAGGGACTTCGCCCGCGACCCGGCCGCGATGGCCTGGCTGTGGAAGGACCACACGTCGGTGGCCGAGGCGGAGGAGATCACCGCCCTGGCGCGGCAGCTTCGTCCGCAGTACCTGGCCAAGTGCGGCGGGCGGTACTCCAGCGAGTGGTTCTTCAGCAAGGTGCTGCACTGCCTGCGGACCGCCCCGCGCGTCTTCCATGCCTCCTACAGATGGGTCGAGATCGCCGACTGGATCCCCGCCATGCTCACGGGCACCGAGGCGCCGGACCGGCTGACGGTGGGCGTGTGCGCGGCCGGGCACAAGGCGATGTACAGCGACGAATGGGGGGGGTATCCCGACGAGGAGTTCCTGTCGCGGTTGGACCCGCTGCTGGGCGCCCTGCGGCGGCGCCTGGCGGCGGGGGCGCAGTGCATCGACCGGTCGGTGGGGCACCTGACGGCCGAGTGGGCTCGCCGCACGGGCCTGCCGGCGGGCATACCGGTGGCCGTGGGGGCCTTCGACGCGCATCTGGGCGGCGTGGGGGCGGGCATCCGGCCGGGCACGCTGGTCAAGATCATCGGCACCAGCACGTGCGACATGATGGTCGCGCCGGCCGACCGACCGCTGGCGGACATTCCCGGCCTGTGCGGCATCGTGCGCGGGTCGATCCTGCCGGGCTTCTGGGGGCTGGAGGCGGGCCAGTCGGCCGTGGGTGACATCTTCAACTGGTTCGTCAACCACATTCAGCCGGGCGGCAGGAAGGCCGGCGGGCACGAGGCCCTGACGGCCGCGGCGGCGAAGCTGAAGCCCGGCGCCTCCGGCCTGCTGGCGCTGGACTGGAACAACGGCAACCGCACGGTGCTGGTCGACCAGCGCCTGACGGGCCTGCTGCTCGGCCAGACGCTGTACACCACGGCGGCGGAGATCTACCGCGCGCTGATCGAGGCGACGGCGTTCGGGGCGCTGACCATCATCAACCGTTTCGAGGAGTACGGCGTGAAGGTCGAGCAGATCGTCAACTGCGGCGGCATCGCCGAGCGCAATTCGCTGGTGATGCAGATCTACGCCGACGTGACCGGCCGGCCGATGAAGGTGTCGCGCTCGGCCCAGACCTGCGCGCTGGGCGCCGCGATGGCCGGGGCGGTGGTGGCCGGGGCTGCGGCCGGGGGACACGCCGACTTCGCCGCCGCGCTGGCGGCTATGGCCGGCCTGAAGCGCAAGGTGTACCGCCCGCGGCGCGAGGCGCACCAGGTGTACGCGCGGCTGTACGCGCTGTACCGCCAGCTTCATGACGCCTTCGGCACGCGCGACTGGAGCGGCAACTGCCACAACGTGATGAAGGAGCTGCTGGAGGTCCGCTCCGCGGCGCGGCGGTGACGGCCCGGCGCGGCCGCAGGGGGCCAGTTACGCGGGCCGGAGCATCGCCTCTTGCTCGTAGTCCCGCCGTAAGGCGGTCTTTCTTGGCTTTCGGTGGCGTGCCGGGAGCCGCCTGACGGCGGAACTACGAACCTGGCCCGCCGTAACCGGCCCCCTATGCGCGGCGGGGGCTACTCGCCGTACTTCTCGGTGATCTTGTGGAAGAAGGCCACGAGGTCGTCGCGGCCGTCGCACTCCATCCACTCCATGGCCTCGCGGGGGTGCTGGTTGAGCACGCCCATGACCATGTAGGGGATGTGGTAGCCCCAGAAGACCTTGCCTCGCAGCGGGAAGATGACGCTCTGGATGCCCTCCAGCAGCGGGCGGAGGTGGAACTTGGGGTTCTTCAGGAAGCCCAGCAGCAGCTCCGTGGGGCAGTTGCCGCTGCCGCGACCCAGCCCGAACAGCGTGCCGTCCAGGAAGTTGGCCCCCTTGATGATCGCCTCGATGGTGTTGGCGAAGGCGAGCTGCTGGCTGTTGTGGAAGTGCCCGCCGACCTCCTTGGTCTTGAAGTACTGCTGGAACTTCTCGACGAGGTAATGCACCTCCTCGCTGTACAGCGCGCCGTAGCTGTCCACCAGGTACACCGCGACGGCCCTGGTCTCCTGCTCGATCTGGTGGAGGGCCTCGTCGAGGAACGGGCCGCCCTCCCGGCTGATCGCCATGATGTTGATCGTGCACTCGTAGCCCTTGTCGGTGGCGTTGTTGGCCAGGCGGATGGCCTTGTCGACGTCCTTGACGTACGTGGCCACGCGGATCATGTCCACCACCGACTGCTCCTTGGGCCCCACGTCGTCGGCGTCGGCCTTGTGGGCGTCCTGCATCACGGCGATCTTCGTGTCGCGCCGGTCGATGCCCTCGGTGGCCGCACGCAGGTCCGCCTCGTCGCAGAATCGCCACGGGCCGAACTCCGACGGCGAGAAGAACTGCTTGCTGTTGCGGTAGCCCAGCTCGCAGTAGTCGATGCCGGCCTCGCAGGTCCGCCGGAACACCTCGCGCACCGCCTCCAGCGGGAACTTCGAGTCGTTCATCAGCCCGCCGTCGCGGATCGTGCAGTCCACCACCTTGATCTGCGGTCGGTACATCGCGTGCCTTTCGCCTCTGGCCGCCCGGCGGCGCCGCAGGTGCCCGCCCGCGGCCTGGGTTGGCAGTATACCATGTTCCGCCCGCCAGCCGGCAAGTTCGCGGCACGTGCGCCGCTTCAACGGGCCACGGGGCGGCGGGTACAATGGGGCCATGTGTCCGGCCCGGCAGACAGCCGAGGATAGGTTGATACGCGACCACCGCCGGCAGTGGCGGCAGTGCCTGTACGTCTATCCGGTCATCTCCCGCCGCGCCGAGGGGCTGAGCGTCGGGGTGAACCTCAACCCCGACAAGCGGTGCAACTTCGCCTGCCTCTACTGCCAGATCGACCGGCGCAGCGACCGCGGGCTGTACCAGGTGGACCTGGCGACCCTGCGCCGGGAGCTGGAGGAGGCCCTGACAGCCGCCGGCGGCGGGCAGCTCTGGCGGGAGGAGCGCTTCGCGGGCACGCCGCTGCCCCTGCGGCGGATCAACGACATCGCCTTCAGCGGCGACGGCGAGCCGACCTGCCTGCCGGACTTCGACCGGGCGGTGGCCGTGGCGGCGGAGGTCAAGGACGCCCTCGGCCTGGCGGAGGTGAAGCTGGTGGTCATCACGAACGCCTCGCAGCTCCGCAGCCCGCAGCTCCAGCGGGCGCTGCCCATCCTGGACGCCCACAACGGCGAGATCTGGGCCAAGCTCGACGCCGGGACGGCCGCGCAGTTCGCGCGGATGAACAGGCCCGCGCCGCCCGTCACGCTGGGCCGGATCGTGGCCGACATCGCCGCCGTCGCCCGCGGCCGAGAGGTGGTCATCCAGACGCTGCTGTGCCGCCTGGACGGGCGCGCGCCGGCGGACGAGGAGCTCGACGCCTACGCCGGGCGGCTGCGGGAGATCATCGGCGGCGGCGGGCGGATCAAGCTCGTGCAGCTCCACACGGTGGCGCGTCCGCCGGCCGATGAGCGGGTCGCGGCGCTGAGCGATGTCGAGCTGGATGTCCTGGGCGAGCGCGTCCGCGCGGCGGTGCGCGACGTACCGGTCCGCGTGTACTACGGCGGCGACAGGAAGAAGTGACACACGCGACACCTGTTCGTTGGTGGAGACATTCGCGGCGGCGTCCCCCAAGGGGACTTACGCCGCGGCTCCGTCCCTTCCGCGATCGATACGCCACCCGACACCCGACACTCGTCACCCGACACCCGACACTCGACACTCTGTCTCACGCTTCGTCGATGGCCTGATTGGACCACTTCAGCCCGTCGCGGAAGAAGTCGGGGACCTTGTCCTCCGGCAGGCCGATCTTGCGGCAATGCTCCGAGAAGGGCGTCCAGTGCCCTCGTTCGTAAGCGAGCATCGCATCGAAGACGGTGCGCGGCAGGCCGGCGCAGCCCAGCAGGGCCGCCTTCACGTCCTTGTCGATGGGCAGCTCCTCCAGGACGACATCCATCGGGCTGTCGGTGAGGGCGTCGATGACGGAGAACATCCCCAGCAGGAAGAGCTTGGGTGCGAGTTTGCTCTTCCCGATGGCGGGGGCGATCTGCTCGGCGACCTTCGCGCGGGTCAGCGAGCGGACCAGCAGCTCGCGGGGCTTGTCCCCGCCGCTGTCGCGGATGACGATGAGGCTGAACCAGCGGCGGATCTCCTCCGGCCCGAGCATCACCAGGGCGTGCTTGATCGACTGGATCTCGTAGCGCAGCCCGAAGCAGGGGGAGTTCATGAACCGCAGCAGCTTGTAGGTGAGGTTCACGTCGTGCTTGATCGCCTCGGTGAGCTCGTCATAGCTCATCCCGGGCTTGTTGACCTCGTTCAGCACCCGCAAGTACGCCAGCTTGCTGGGGGCGATCTTCCTGTCCTCGCGGACCTCCGGACGGGTGAAGAAGTCGCCCTGGAAGTACCGGTAGCCCCATCGCAGCCCCTCGGCGAAGTCGCCCGGACTGCCCACGTCCGCCGCCACCGCCTCCACGCCACGCGCCGCCAGGTCCCTCGCCAGGCTCTGCCGCTCGGGCGGCTTCGTGCCGGCCAGGTACACCTTCGCCATCCGCACGCAGTCCATCAGCCCGTTGTCCAGGTGGGCCGGGCGGCAGCCGTCCAGCGCCAGCACGTAGCCGGCGTCCCTCATGCGCCGGCACGCCGCCAGCAGCTCGGCGTCGGGCGGATTGTCCACGACGATCTCCACGACCATCGAGTCCCTGGGGAACAGCCCCGGAAACTCGATGAGCAGCAGGTCGCGCGAGAAGCGGATGAACCCCCGCCGGCCATCGGTCAACTCGGCGTAGTTGACGAACGCCGCGAAGTCCGCCGAGGTCTTGTCCTCCCCCAGGGCGTCGTAGTACGTGTCGAAGTCCGAACGGAACTCCAGCTCGTACCCGTAGACCTCCTTCAGCTCGTTGAAGATCGGGTGCCTTGCTGCGAATACTTCCACGTCCGTGCCCTCTGCTCTCACCAACGAGGCCCGCGCCGCCTTCTGCGGCGGGCGCAGCGGGCGGCGCCCGTCGCGCAGTGCGGCCCCCGCGGACCTCAGCTATCTGCATCGGCAGGAATCGCCCGCGCCTTTGCCACGGGCACCGTGTTTTCCTCGGCTGCGCCCGCCCCCGCTCACGGCACGGCGACCAGGACGTGCAGGTCGCGGCCGGGCAGCTTGTCGCGGCCGTGCAGAAAGCACAGCTCGATGACGAACGCGATGCCCGTCACCTGCCCGCCGAGCTTCTCGACGAGGCGGCAGGCGGCGGCCATGGTTCCGCCGGTGGCCAGCAGGTCGTCCACCAGGAGCACCTTCTGCCCGGGCGCGACCGCGTCGGCGTGGACCTCGATGGCGTCGGTGCCGTACTCCAGCTCGTAGGTCTGGCGGATCGTGCTGTAGGGCAGCTTGCCGGGCTTGCGGAGCGGCACGAAGCCCGCGCCGAGCCGCTCGGCCACCGGGGCGCCGAAGATGAACCCGCGGCTCTCGATGCCGGCGACCTTCTCGACGCCGCGCCCGACGAACGGCTCGGCCAGCCGCTCGCACGCCTCGCGCAGGCCGGCCGGGTCGCCCAGCAGCGGCGTGATATCCTTGAAGATGATCCCCTTCTTCGGAAAGTCCGGCACGTCGCGGATGAGGCTGCTCAGGTCCATGCTTTCTCCTCGGCAACACGTGCCGGGAAGATAGCACGCGCCTGGCGCGGACGAAAGCCCGCTGGTCGGCCGCCCGCCGGTCACGTCCGCATGGGGGGCAGATGCCTCGGTGGGATCCGGCGGGATGGGGGTCCTTCCTCGCCTGCCCGCGCACCGGTACAATGGCTCAAGAGGAGCGCGGCGATGCGCAGGGAATTCAGCGTGATCATCGAGAAGGACGAAGACGGCTGGTTCGTGGGCACGGTCCCCGAACTGCACGGTTGCCACACGCAGGCCAAGTCGATGGACAAGCTCCTGGTCCGGGTGCGGGAGGCGATCGAACTGTGCCTGGAGGTTCAGAAGGCCCCAGGCCCCGCCCACGAGTTCGTGGGCGTGCAGAAGGTCACGGTGGGGACGTGAGCAAGCTGCCTCGCATGCGCGGACGCGAGGTCGTTCGCTCGCTCCGCCGAGCGGGGTTCGAGGTCATCCGCGTGCGAGGCAGCCACCACTATCTCATGCACCCCGACGGCAGGTCGACCGTTGTTCCCGTGCGCGCAGGTGAAGACATCGGTGCCGGTCTGATGCGGTCGATCCTCCGCGACTGCGAGATGACGGCCGAGCAATTCGTCGCCCTCTGATCGGCCCGTGGGAGCGTCGGCTGGGCGACGCCGGGCGGCATGGCCCGCTACGCCGTCTCGCCGGCGAGGGCCTTCAGGTCTGCCAGGGCCTGCTTCTCGAGCTGCCGGACGCGCTCGCGAGTCAGGCCGATGATGCCGCCGATTTCCTTGAACGTCCGCTGCGGTCCCTCGTGGCCGTCCAGGCCGAAGCGCAGCTCCAGGATTTTTCGCTCGCGCGGCTCGAGGCGCGCCAGCAGGGAGCGGACGACGGGGGCGGTGGCGGCGTCGAGCAGCCCGCGCTCCGGCAGTTGCTCCTCGCCGCTGCAGAGCATCTCCGACAGCGCCTGCGTCTCGTCGGCGCCCATCTGGCTGGGGGCGTTGACCGCCCGCAGCCCGTGGCGGATGATCTCCGCCTTCTTGCGCGACACGCGCAGGGCCTTGGCGACCTCCTCGACGGCCGGCGGGCGCCCGAGCTGCGCCTCCAGCCGGCGCGCCGCGCGCCGCCACTTCGTGATGAGCTTGACGAGGTAGGCGGGGATGTGGATGGGCTGGCCGGCGTTGATCATCGCCCGCTTGATCGCCTGCTTGATCCACCAGGCGGCGTACGTGCTGAACCGCACCCCCGCGTCGGGGTCGAATTCCTCCACCGCGCGCAGCAGGCCGAGGTTGCCCTCGGCGACCAGGTCGGCCAGGGTCATGCCTGGGTTGCTGTACTCCTTGGCGATCTTGACGACCAGGCGAAGGTTGGCGTGGACCATCTGCTCGCGGGCCTGCGGGTCGGACTGCTCGCGCACGCGGCGCGCGAGCTGGCGCTCCTGCTCCGCCGTCAGGAGCGGCGTGGCCTTGATGCGGTCGAGATACCAGCCCAGTCCGGCCTTAGAGCCCATGGCGCCCATGGCGGTTCGTGCCTCCGTTGCGCCCGCCCGTCGCGCCGGCGCGGCGCGGGCCGGCGGTGCGCGCTGCGTTCCTCAGCTAATGTCGGACCGCCGGGCGCGGCACTTGATTACTGCTTGTCCTCCGCCTCGTCGCCCTTCTCCTCGCCCGCGCGCTGGTAGTGGGGCGTGATGATGTCCGTGCCGATGAGCGGGCCGGACTGGCCTTCCAGCCCGCCGCGGCGCCGCGCCGGCTCGCCCGCCTCGGCGCCGACGCCCTCCTCGGCGGCCCACTGGGCACGCTTCAGGCTCAGCCCGATCTTGCGGTCCTCGGTGTCCACGCGGAGGATCTTCACCTCCAGCTCGTCGCCGATGTCCACCATGTCGCGCGGGGTTTCCACCTTGTGGTCGGCCAGCTCCGAGATGTGCAGCAGCCCTTCCAGCCCCTCCTCCAGCTCCACGAAAACGCCGAAGTTGGTGATCTTCGTCACCTTGCCCCGGACGATCTGCCCGGGCATGTAGTGCTCGGGGATCACCCGCAGCCAGGGGTCCTCCGTGAGCTGCTTTAGGCCCAGGGCGACGCGCATCTTCTCCTCGTCGACGGCCAGGACCACGCACTGGACCTCCCCGTTCCTCTTGATCAGCTCGGAGGGATGCCCGATCTTGCGCGTCCAGGACATGTCCGAGACGTGGAGCAGCCCGTCGATGCCGGGCTCGATCTCGATGAACGCCCCGAAGTTCGTCATGTTCCGCGCGATGCCGGTGATCACCGTGCCGGGGGGGTACTTTTCCTTGACGACCGCCCAGGGGTTGGCCTCGGCCTGCTTCATGCCCAGGGAGATCTCCTGCTTTTCCTTGTCGATCTCCAGAACGACGACCTCGACCTCCGCGCCGGCGCTGACGACCTCGGAGGGATGGTTCACCCGGCGGGTCCAGCTCATCTCGGAGATGTGCACCAGCCCCTCCAGCCCCTCCTCCAGCTTCACGAAGGCCCCGTAGGACATGATGTTCACCACCGTGCCCTTCACCCGCGTGCCGACGGGGTACTTCTGCTCCACGGTCTCCCACGGGCTGGCCGTCCGCTGCTTGAGCCCCAGGGCGATCTTCTCCTTGGCCCGGTCGACGCTCAGGACGACGACCTCCAGCTCCTGGTCGACCTTCAGCAGCTCGGAGGGATGCCCCACCCGCCCCCAACTCATGTCGGTGATGTGCAGCAGCCCGTCGATGCCGCCCAGGTCGATGAACGCCCCGAAGTTGGCGATGTTCTTCACCACGCCCGAGCGCACCTGGCCCTCGGCCAGCTCGCCCAGCAGCTTCTCCTTCGCCTCGTTGCGCCGCTCCTCGATCAGCCGCCGCCGCGAAACCACGATGTTCCGCCGCTCCTCGTCGATCTTCAGGATCTTCGCCTCTATCTCTTGCCCGAGCAGTTCCCCGATGTCGCTCGGGCGGCGGATGTCCACCTGGCTGGCCGGCAGGAACGCCGGCACGCCGATGTCCACCAGAAGCCCGCCCTTGATCTTCCGCGTCACCGTGCCGGAAACCGTGTCGCCCTCCTTGTTGTGCTGGACGATCCGCTCCCAGCCGCGGATGCGGTCGGCCTTGCGCTTCGACAGCTCCACCAGCCCGGTGTCGGACTCCACCGCCTCCAGGAACACCTCCACCTCCGTGCCGACCTGCACGGCCGCAGGGTCGTCGAACTCGTTGATGTCCACCGTCCCCTCGCTCTTGAGGCCCACTTCGACGATCACGTCGTTGCCCGCCACGCCCGCCACGCGCCCCGTCAGGATCGAGCCCGGCTGGGGGGCGGCCCTGTCGGCAATCGCCGCGCCGAGCGCCCCGCCGGCCAGGTCCGCCCCGCCCGCGCGGGCCAGTTCCTTCTCCACGTCCTCGTCGCTGACGTTCAGCGACGCGATCAAGTTGTAGTCAACCATGTCTTTCCCGTACCGTTCTGTCGTCTCGCTGCCGCGGCGAGGTTCCTGGCCCCCTGCGGGCCGGGCGCCGCGTCCGCCGGCATCCGGCCCGGCGGAGGCCCGGCCGGACCGTCCGGCCTGTGTTCCGGCGCCGGCGCGACGCGCAGCGGACCACCGGAAAACATGTTACTTTATGCGGGCGGCGCGGAACCTTCAAGCATATTTCCGCGGAAGCCATGTGTGCGGCCGGCCGCCGCCGCCGCGGGAGGGCGTAACCTCCGCCGCGCCGCCGCGTTGATTAGAGCGTCTGGAACCGAAAGCAGGAGAATGCAACACATGCACGCGCGCCATGCCGGAGCCCCCTTGGCCGTCCTCGCCGCCGCAGCCTTCCTCGCCCCGCCCGCCGCGGCCCAGCAGTTCACGCCCCTGTTGGACCTGGCCAAGAGCCTCCAGAAGAGGGACATCGACAATTTCCAGCTCGATATGGCCTGCCGCAAGCTGCTGCCCGGCGACAAGGACCTGCTCCTGTCGCTGACCCGCGCCGACGGCAAGTGGTACCCGCGGGTGACGGGCCGGTCGCCCGGGTACAGCCAGGGCGCCCACAGCGGCGACGCCAACAGCCTGCGGCTGGAAGGCGACCGCATCACCGGCACGATCCCCGTGGTGATCCGCCCGGACAAATGGGTGCCCAAGGACGGCAAGCCGCGCCAGATCGCCGTCAAGGTCGACGCCTACATCGATCCCGGCGGCGAGGACTGGAGCCTCAAGGGCACCTTCGAGACCACCTATGACGGCGAAAAACGCGCCGGCGAGCTGGCCGGCACGTTCGACAGGGCGCTGCGCAACAACCACTGGACGGCCGGCAAGTGGAGCGACGGCGGCGTCGCCCTGGCGTTCGACATGGGCGACAAGCGGGTCAACTGGAACAAGGGCGACTGGTCGGTCTGCACCTTCTACCCCGCCCGCGACCTGTCGAAGTACTGGGGCCTGCGCGTCCGCGTGGCCGCCGACAAGCCGCGAGGCGACGCCGAGGTCGCCGTCTGGCTCGGCGAGGCCGACGGAAGCTGGTACTACGTCCCGCGCGCCGTGCCCCTGGTGGACAAGGACAACGAGGCCCTCCTGCCGTTCAGCGCCTTCAGCGTCGCCGAGTGGGTCTGCCCCGGCAACCACATGGACGAGGACTACGTCCTGGACCTGGGCAACATCGGCGCCGTCGCCGTCGGCGTGGTCAACCCCTTCGGCGTCGGGCAGGTGAGCTTCCGCCTGACCGCCCTGGAGCTGGTCAGCCGCGACGCCGCCCCGCCGCCCGCCAGGGTCGAGTTCACCGGCAAGGTGCTGTCGGTCAACCGTCACGAGGTCGTGCCGGCCGGCATCTTCGGGGGCTATGCCAATTTCCTGCCGCAGCGGTACCGCCCCGGCTGCCAGCGGAACCTGGCCGCCCCGACCAGCCCGCAGATCCCGATGCGCTATTGGCTGGACTTCGATGCCGGCCACTTCACCGACTGGCAGGCGATGGTGAAGGCCCTGCGCGGCGAGGCGCCCGAACACAAAAAGCTCGCCGATTACCTGATGGGCCTGCTGCGCGCCGACGAGCAGGGCAAGCAGACCGCCGACCGCTTCGCGCGGTTCGACATCGACAAGCACCTGGATCGCATCCGCAAGAACAACGAGCAGCCGAACAAGGATCCGCGCCGCTGGCGGCGGATGGACCCCGACGCCGCGCCCGGCGAGCTGACGGGCGTGCTCAATGCCATCCTTCACCTGCCGCGGATTTATGACAAGGACGCCTTCGCGGGCGTGGCCATCGGCCCCGAGCTGAAGGCCAGGCTCGACAGGCTCGACCAGCTCAACGACACGCGGGTGATGGAGGTCAACCGCCGGCTGCTGGAGGCCGCGTTCCCCAAGCTCATCCGGCCGCTGAAGGGCGGCGGGCCCACGGAGATGTTTTACATCAACTGCTTCGGCGAGCGGAAAAACACCGCGACGATGCTGCACGTGAGCGACTGGAAGGAGTTCTTCACTTCCTACGGCACGAAGCTGGGCGAGAACGCCCTGCGCTACGGCGTGGACGGCAAGCCGGGCGGGCTGCAGAACGTATGGGAGTTCTGGAACGAGCCGTACCTGCACTGGAACCGCGACCGGATCAACCGCCAGGCGGGCTGCTTCAACACCGACAAGGCCGTGGAGGGCGGGCCGGTGCAGATCCGCTGGAAGAAACGGGACGGCGGCTGGATCGACGGCCCGGTGGTGCCGCACTTCAAGTGGGCCAAGCCGACGACGCCGAAGGAGCGGGCGACGACGGCCCCCAACGGCCTGTGCGTGGTGGATGAAACGTGCTTCACGTTCTGGTCGGGCAAGGGCGACGGGTGGATGTACGACCAGATGTTCGCCGCCGCCGCCAGCGCCATCAAGAAGGCCAACCCGCACGTCGAGGTCATCGCCGGGTGGGGCTTCCGCTGGCAGGAGGACCACTGGGCGGCCTGGGACATCCTCTACAAGAACACCATCGACCGCGGCATCCAGTGGATCGACGGCGTCCACGAGCACCACTACCAGGGCGAGACCATCGGCATGCAGGCGGCCGCCGAGGTGCTGACCGCCTACGGCGTCACGAAGCACAACAAGTGGCTGCACTCGTTCAACACCGAGACCAACGACCTGATCGACTCGCCGGCGCGCGGGGCCGTCAGCACGCCCGAGAACCGCATGAGGGCCAACGAGTACCGCCGCCTCATCTACAACCTCCGCGACCTGATCTACTCCGTCCAGGAAAACCCCGACAAGTACCGCGGGCGGACGATGATCCACTACCAGGCGACGCCCACCATGACCGACGTGTGCTTCGGCCTGCTGGCCGACCTGCGCGGGCGGCTCGTCGAGGCCGACAAGAACGACGGGAAGATCTGGGCCGTCGCCAGCATCGACGGCACCGACCCCAACGCCATGCCGCCGGGCTTCGACGGCACGCCGCACTACGTGGCCGTCGTGTTCAACGACGATGCGGTGACGCGGAAGGTGACCGTCGCCCTGAAGCCGCCGGCCGGCATGACGTTCGCCGCACCGGGCACCGTCGAGCGGACCACCGTGGACAAGGAGACGTTCGCCATCGCCCGGCCCGTCACGCCCGGCGTCAAGGTCGAGAAGGACGGCGCCTCGTTTGACGTCGAGATGCCCGAGCACTCGGCCTGGAAGATCGCCATCCCCCTGGCGGGCAAGATCCCCGCCGCCCCGGAGGTCGTGCGCACGCAGTACTTCTCCGGCGACATCCTCGCTGCGGCCAGACGCGACAAGCCCTTCGCCACGAAGGTGAAGCTCGACCCGGCCGTGCTGAAGTCGGCCCGGCGCGCCTGGCTTCGCGCGGTCGTCGAGGACGTGGGCGTGGGCGAGGGCGTCGCGACGGTCGGCTCGCAGAAGGTGGCCCTGCCCGTCGTCCTGCTGGCCGACAACGTCCCCGGCATCATCAACGTGCCGCTGGAGGCCAAGGCCCTGGCGGCCGACAACGACGTCACGTTCGCCACCAACCCGGGCAACTTCGCGGGCTACCGGGTGGACATGGTCAGCATCGTCCTGGAGCAGCGGAAGGATTGAGGCCTCCCGGAGCGAGGCCGCTTTGGTCTTTTCGCCTCGCTGCGGTATGATTCCTTGTGGCGGCGCGGCGCGCACGGGGCCGCGGACCGCCGTGAAAGGCCTCGCCGTATGAACGCGATCGTGTCCCTGCTGGTCGGCGCGGCGGTCGCCGCGGCCGCTACCGCTCCCGCCGAAACGAAGGCCCCGGCGAAGAAGGCTCCGGTTCCCGCCAGCCCTGCCGCGGCAAAGCCCAACCCGCCCAAACTCCCGCCGTCGTTCACCGACAAGATGGACAAGCTCAAGGCGGCCGTCGGCCTGACCGACGAGCAGGTGGCCGCGATCGGCAAGCTCCGCGCCGCGCGCGACGAGGACCTGACCAAGCGCATGGAGACCAGCGCCCGTCGCATCGCCCTGGCAAAGCAGCACATCGCGACGCTGAAGGGCGCCCAGGCCCAGCGTGCCGCGGCCGACCTGACCAAGTTCGAGAAGCAGGTCCAGGCCATCCTCGCTACCGAGAACAGCACGCATGAGCGGAAGCTCTTCGAAGCGCTGACCAGGGAGCAGCGCGGCAAGTGGAACTCCCCCGTCCTGGTTGCCGAGGTCGCCAAAGAGTACAAGCCGCTCAACCTCACCGACGAGCAGATGAAGCAGTTGACCGCGCTGTGCGGCGAGCGCGGCGCCGAGATGGCCGTCCCGGCCGATCCCAAGGTGCACGAGGGGGTCATCATGGCCTTGCGCGGCAAGGCGTTCAGCACCGTCCTGACGGCCGACCAGCGCCGCCAGCTCGTCCAGACGCGCTCCGGCAAGAAGCCCCCGGCCAGGAGCAGGTGAGCGGCGCTCAGTCCTCCTCGATCCTTCGCCCCATGAGGAACACGACGCGCTGGAGCGTTTCTTCCGGCAGCGTCTTTGTCAGGATCGCCTTGGCCGAGGCCAGGTTCGTCCGCCGCGTCACGTGGATCAGGATGATCCGCTCGTTGCGCATCCCCTCCAGCACGCCGGCCAGGTCCGCCACGTGAAGGTGCTTGCCCGCCCGCGCCCGGTCGCGGTGCTCGGCGTCGAAGAACGTGCACTCGATCAGCAGCGCCCGCGCCGCGGCCACGTAGGGCAGGTCGGAGTAGTTGGCCTTCGCCGTGTCGCCCAGGAACGCCACCAGCGGGTACTCCACGCGGTTGGTGATCTCCACGCCCCTGTTCTTCAGCTCGACGATCTGCGGGCCGGTCAGGCCGAGGAACTCCTCCTTGAGCTTCTGGCGGACGTCGATGACGGCGAAGCCCAGGCTGCCCGGCAGGTGCCGCGTGGGGAACGCCCTGGCCAGCAGGCCGCGCCGAATCTCGTGCTCGTCGCCCGCGCGCATCCCCACCAACCGGTACGGCGGCACGTGCCCCTCCACGGCGCCCCAGGCGGCCATCAGGCGCTCGATCGGCCGGACCAGCACCTCCGGCACCAGGGCCGTCCCGGCCGCAATGCCCTGAAAGTCGCGCTGCGCGAAGTAGTACGTCAGCCCCGCCGCGTGGTCGGCGTGCCCGTGGCTCAGCAGCACGTGGTTGATCGCCAGCGCCTCCCGCGGGCACTTGCCGATGTCGAAAGCCACGTCCAGCTCCGGGGCGATCACCACAGACTCCTCCCCGGCCACGCTGTAGCCCGCCAGCGTGAAATCGCCCACCTTCACCTGCGACAGTCTGTACGGCCGTAGCTTCATCCGCCGCTCCTGCGCGGCAGGATAGTAGGCACTGGCGGCGAAGGGGTCAAGCGACCGCCGCCCCATGCGAGCCGGTTTCGTTGCGCCAGCAGCGCGCCGAGTGGGTCTGCGGGGCAGAACGCAACCGGCTCGGCAAGCCCGTGAAGCGGCCGCCTGGTGGCAGCCACGGGCACAAGCCCGTGGGGCAGGCGTGCCCCCTGGCGTGGGGCCCGCGGAGCGGCCGACCAGCGGGGCGGTGAGTCAGCCGACGCCATGGAGGGGCGGCCTCGCCCGGCCGGCGCCTGGAATCCCGGCCGCTCGACGGGATTTCCGGCGCAGGAGCCTCGAACGCCCCCTCG
>Ga0172363_10002570_pt1 | contig 14669 bp, 9 predicted proteins | sample LakKivs2_kivu2a2_FD_114541 | JGI IMG/M metagenome (GOLD analysis project Ga0172363, IMG submission 114541) | Sediment microbial communities from Lake Kivu, Rwanda - Sediment s2_kivu2a2 | ecosystem: Environmental > Aquatic > Freshwater > Lake > Sediment | place: Rwanda: Western Province, Lake... | reverse complement strand
TACCGCGTATTTACCAGTGACTTAAGCATCTTGGTGACTAACTGGAAGAAGAAAGACACAGAGCTTCCGGGCAATTGCCCAAGACCAGAATAGGCAGAAAAAAGAGCCACAGAGGACACAGAGTTCACAGAGATTAATCCGTCAGATGTATGGCGGATAAAAAATACAATACCTCCTTTGAGTTCTCTGTGCTCTCTGTGGCAAAAAAGAGTGTTTTGTAAATTTTGGTATGATTTAATGACAACATGTGATAGAATTGATGCTGTGATAGTAACAGTTTGGGTAATTTTTTGTGGTTTTGAACAAATAAAGAGAATATAGGGATATGGTGATGTCATGAGCATCACATTCTTGAAGGTAAAGGTTATAAATCCTGAACAGCCCAAGAAATCCCAAGAATGTGAGTTTCTCGTGGACTCAGGTGCAGTATATTCAGTTGTGCCCCAGAATATCTTAAAGAAGCTCGGTATCAAGCCCACCTCTTCCCAGGAGTTTATTTTGGCCAACGGCGAACTTGTCAAAAAACCCATTGGCAATGCATATTTTGAATACAAGGGTAAGGTCAGAGCAGCGCCGGTTGTCTTTGGAGACAAGGGAGTATTTTTGTTAGGTGCTACAACAATAGAGGCTTTGGGGATGATTCTTGATCCTATTAGGAGAGAACTGAAGCCTCTTCCTATGGTGCTTATGTAAATCTAATTATAGCTCTTGGTTCAACTTAGTGAAGCAGCCAGGGACTATTTTACTGAATCATCAGGCGACATCAAGCCGATATTACATAGGCCGGCTTTATCCATCCCATCGGAAACGTCTGCGACGCGCAGCCCCTCAAAGAGTTTGAGAACCTGCTCATCTTCTTCGGCGCTGTAAACTTTGGTAGGAATGAAATTCTTGCCCGCTCTTAGCTGCTCGACGTCAGGCTTTTCAGCTTCGGTGGCTGGCTGCGAATGCGCGGACGGTAATAATAGGTAATACCCCAATAAAGCCATAGAAGCCAGTACGGCCAATCCTATTGTAGTCTTTGCGTTTCTCGTTTTCATCTGTTTCTCCTAAATCAAGCCGAAATCTGATGGTTGTACCGCCGATACGAAACCGGCAAATCGATACCCGCCTGCCCGCAGTAAGGCGTCCTGTGGAGGACGGGCAATTTACAAAATGGACATAATGGCAGCCGCCAAGAACGAGAGCACCACGCTTGCCAAGCCAACGACAGCCACCAGAGATGTCCAGGATTTAATTCCTTCTGCCTCGGTCAAGCCAACCATTTTGACGAATACCCAGAACCCGCTATCATTCATCCAGGAACAGATCATTGCGCCGCCTCCTATGGCGGTCGCTAACAAGGCCGGATGGTAACCCAGGTCCTTGGTTGATGGAATCATTGCCGCGATCATTGCTGAGGCCGTTATCACTGCGACAGTGCTTGAGCCCTGTGCTGTTTTCATAACTGAAGCAATAAATGCCCCCAATAGCAGCAGCATCAACCCCCGCGAAAACGTGGGCTGCCCTGTGCCCTGGGTCTGGAACAGATGCTCAATCGCTGGGCCAATTTGTGCCTCTTTTAGCATCGCACCAAAGGCGCCACCTGCCGCAGTAATAAGAATAATTATGCCGCCGCTCATGAGGGATACTTCAACGATTTGCGCCAGCTTGGCGTTTGTCAGCTTGCGTTTGCTCTTGAGTATCCACATCGCAATTGCAGCGGAGATAAGCATTGCCAAGTTTACGTTGCCCAATACCGCAGTTATTCCAGCCACCCGGCTTAAAAGTGATCCTTCAGCCGCACCCTTGGCGATGACGTTGACAATCGTGTTGCTCGAAACCAGCACTACCGGCAGGGCAATCGGTAGTAGTGACAGCGACAGCGCAGGCAATTGTTGGCCTTGCAGCGGCTCAGACTCTGGTAAGGCCCCGCCCAGCGGTCGCGGCTGTATGCTGAGCCGACGGTCGAGCCAGCCCGAGAGGAACAAGCCGATAATTGAGGCTGGAAGCGCCACCGCTGCGCCTATCAGAATCATCACCCCAATATCGATTCCCAAATTATCAGCCGCGACAAGCGGCCCCGGAGTTGGCGGAACAAGACAGTGTGTGGTGATGGCGCCGGCACAGATCGCCAGGGCATATTTCAGGTAATGCTTCTTCGTTCGCCTGTGCATAGAGCGCGCCAAGGGTAAAAGCAGGTAAAACACCGTGTCGAAGAAAATAGGTATAGATAACACGTATCCGCTGGCCATAAGGGCCGTGGCACCCTGTTTTTCGCCCAGCAGCCAGAGAAAGCTGCGAACGATTCGATCCGCAGCTCCGCTATCCATCATGCACCTGCCGATGACTACGGCCAGGGCAATTACTATCCCGATGTTGCCGGCTGTTTTTCCGAATTCGTCGGCTACTCGGCTGATTTTCGTAGATAGCTCCCCAGGGGCCAGCAGACTAACCACCGCAGCAGCGCTAATCAGCGCGATAAAGGCATTAATTTTCAGCCGGGTGATCAGGAGCACGACAGTCAGTATGCCAATGGCAAGAATTACCAGTGGATGCAAAGCGAGCATGCGCGATTTCCTTTCTAAACCCGACTTGCCTTGAATGGATAATCTATCCCGGACAAAGAGTGCGGTCAAGGAACGTAAAATTCAAAACTGAAAACGCAAAACTATGGAATTTGCAGTAGTTTTTAGCTTTTCGCTTTAAGTTTTACGTTTTTTCTTACTCGTGCCGTAACGATTCAATGGGGTCCATATTGGCGGCGCGATAGGCTGGGTATAAGCCAGAGAACAGTCCCACCATCGCGCTAATACCAAAGGCCAGCACCAATGAACTGGCTGTGATAATGGTTGGCATACGGCTGAAACGAGTTACCAGAAGTGGTATAGCAGAGCCTAAGATAATCCCTAAGATGCCTCCAATGAGGGTCAAAAGTAGCGTTTCGGAGAGGAATTGAATCATAATATCCCGTTTTCTGGCACCCAGAGCCCGGCGAATGCCGATCTCACGCGTTCGCTCACTAACGGTTGCCAGCATAATATTCATGATTCCTATGCCGCCAACTAAGAGTGAAATCGTTGCGATTGATCCCAGAACGATACTGAAAATAAACTTGGTACGCTTGGCCTGCCGCAACAACTCCAGTGGGATAACGATACGATAGTCCTTCTTAACCTTATGAAGGCGCATCAGCAAAGTATCCAAAATATCACGTGCCGGCAATACTTGTTCGGTTGATTGAACCTTGACGGTGATCTTTTGTAGCTGTACTCTTTCTACACTTTGCTTGCCCCCAGTGAAGGCAGCACTGAGTTCGCTGAATCGGGATTTGGCGGTTGACAAAGGTATATATATGTTACCGGTAGCCCCACTGTCAGAGGCCGTTGCACCCTGCATAACGTTATCTAAATTATTCTGTTTACCCGCCAGAGGCGGCGCCCCTGTAACACCTACGACCCGGTAAGAATTGCCCTGGATAGAAACGTCTTTGCCTAGCGGGTCCTCAAACGCGAACAGACCTCTGACGAGCTGCTCGTCGACCACGCATACACTCTGCTGCTGATGGAGGTCAATACTGCTCAAGAATCGCCCATGAACCACATGAATAGGCGAAACCTCCGTGTACCACGGAATGGTACCTACGATTTTTATCGACACCTTGCGGTTAAGATATCGTGCTTCCTGGTCTATCTCACGAATGGGTACAACGACCTCAACATTGGGTACGGTGTTGTGAATTGATTCGGCATCCTTATAGGTCAGGCCGTAGCTCCGCACCTCCTGCGTCTGGCCGGTATCGGCTCGTTCCTTAGGGGGCTCAACTGTTTCAATAATCAAATTCGTGCTGCCAAGTCTGGCAATGGCTTCTTGCGCCTCCCGGCTGGCTCCTTCACCTATCGCCAGCATAGCAATCACCGAACAGACGCCAAAGATGATACCTAATGCCGTCAATGTCGAACGCAGCCCATGCATCCAGAGGCTTTTAAGACCCAACTTGATCGTTCTTTTGATGCCGAACCAGCGCATAATGACTAATGCTTACGGTTGTATTCTTGTCGTTCTATCTGCCCGTCAAGAAGATATATGGTTTTTTCAGCTCTTTGAGCTACATTAGGATCATGTGTAACGATAACGAGTGTTCCGCCCCGCTTATGCAAATCGCCGAGGATTTTCATGATCTCCGAGCCGCTCTCCGAATCAAGATTGCCGGTTGGCTCATCAGCTAAAATGATCCGCGGGTCATTCGCCAGTGCGCGGGCAATAGCCACTCGCTGTTGTTCACCGCCGCTCAGTTCCGCAGGCCGATGTCGGATTCTATCTCCAAGTCCCACCATTTTAGCTAACTCCTTTGCACGGTTAGCACTACTATGTTCGGAAAAGCCCTGGTAATACATCGGCACTTCAATGTTCTCAACCACGTTAAGTTGTGCAATCAGATTGTACGACTGAAAAATAAATCCTATCTGAGAGCCGCGTATCATCGACAGACTATTATCATCAAGATTAGAAATATCCTGACCTGCAAGTTGATAAGTGCCGCGTGTCGGCCTGTCAAGACAGCCCAAAACATTAAGCAATGTGGATTTGCCTGAGCCGCTTGGGCCCATAATCGCTACGTACTCACCCTGCTCAATGCTCAAACTCAGGTCACGAAGAACAAACAGTTCAAACGAGCCGATCTTATATGCCTTGCAAAGATTCTCAATAGCAACTATCGCCATAGCACAGTGGAAACTGAAAGCTTAAAGCTCAAAAGGTAAAAGTGTGGAGTTCAACAGTTTTTACTCTTACGCTTTAAGTTTTACGTTTTGATTAGCCCGTTCCTTTATTGTTTCGTTGTCTTTGATGCGGTCCATCTCGGCGGATTGAGCATGACTTGCTCACCCTCGGTTAGTCCGCTTTTAATCTCGACGAAGTTGTCATTAAATAATCCCGTTTCAACCTCACGCTGTTCGGGCGTGTTGCTTGCCATAACATAGCATACCTTTTTCTCCTCCACCGTAACGACTGATTGTATGGGCACGTAAAGCACGTCATGCAGTTCATCAATAATCACGTCGACCTTGCCCGTCATGCCGGTCTTGAGAAAGTCGTGCGTTCCATCAATGCTCACATCCGTCGCGTAGACTTTAAGGTCTGGATTCAGGAAGTTCTCCTGATCAGCCAATGGTGCTTTTTTCAATACCTTCCCGGTAAAGGTCTTATCCGGAAATGCCGCAATCGTTATTTTGGCCGGTTGATTCGGCTCAATCTTATCAACCCACGTTTCATGAACCTTTATCTCCACCTTCATTTTAGAAGCATCCGGTATGGTTATAATCTTCTGACTTTCGTATACTTCCGCTCCCTGCTCGATTTTTCCCCTCGACCAATACGATTGTGTGCTCGACCAGTAGACTACCTCCCCTGGTACAGGTGCCTTAATCACGCAAGCGACAATCTGGTCCTTCAACTTTTGCAAACGCACCTTCTGGAGCGAGAATGTAGCTTCGGCGCTGGCCAGCTTGGCTTGAGTCTGTGCCGCCTGCGAACGGGCCTTAGCCTGGGTTCGCTCTAATTCACGATTGGCCTCGTTGTAGTCGCTCAGTAGCTTCTCGGTCATTTTGGGAAACTCATAACGCCTGAATAGGTCCAAAGCAATCTCTTCTTTCTGCTTCTCGATCTCAAGGCGTTGCTTCTCCAGCCTATCTCTGCTCAATTCGGTTTCCGCCACATATTGTTTATTGTAGAGTTTTTCGGTCCACTCTAATGTGGTAGAGGCTTTTTTCAAGTTCGCCTCCGCCAATATAATCTTTCCATTTTGCTCCCGCAGCTTCTGTAAAGCCTCGCCCCCCAATTCGGGGTCGTCAAGGAACGATACTATATCGACAATCGCATTTGGGTCCGACTTTGCTCTCTGAACCACCTTTGGAGCAACTGCTTCTCCAAGGTATTTGTTAAAATCCATCAGGGCAAATTTTACCTTCAGGTCGGCCGCGGAAACATCGCTTTCATTTTGTTTTAGCTGAATCAGATATGCCTCATTTGCATCAGCATAACTTGCCTCGGCAGTGGCCAAATCAATTTGCCTTTGTCCCAACTGTTCCTTCAATTTCGAAGAATCCAGTTCGACCAGGACCTTGCCATTATTCACATCTTCTGGAGTTATAACGGTACCTTCAGGCACAATGTTGACTATAGTCACCCGTCCTTCTACTGTAGACTTGATATCTTCGGATTTAACTGCCTTGATGCTACCACTTTCGGTCACGCTGATGGTCAAATCACCGCGCTTTACTGTAAACAGCCCAGTGCCGGAATCCGATCCATTAGAGGCACTCCTCTTGTAGCGCCAAAATATGAGCCCGCTTATGACCCCAACTACAGCCACGAAAATTAAAATCCAGAGAAACCATCTGGCCAGCCTCATTTTACCAGCTCTCCTAATATGTTTTCTATGTGCTTAACTTTCATTCATTTGTATCGTACTATCGCTTCCAGTCGCGGTCTGTAATTATTTATCCCAGGTCCATTGCGGTGGATGCAGAAAATCTCGAAAATCGACCCTTCGACTTGACTCAGGGCAGGCCTGGCGCGGGCTTGCGGATTCCACCTTTACTCGGTCGGGTTGGCCACGGGAATCGTTAGAATCTGCCAACTGCTCAGTCCTGGCCTGTTCGGATATTTTGCCTGCCCCCGCTCCCCGCTTATGCGGGGACCAGTTTACCCCTGCGAAAGCAGGGGCGGGGGGTGTCGCAGCCTGGCTGGCCGGCTGCTCGCCAACCCACTGCTGGCACATTCCGTCCGGCCTGACCTGCAGAATCCCAATGTCGCGGAAAAAGCTTAGTTTTGTCACCGCATGAGCTATCAAGGTGGCCGTAAGGCTGTTTTGTGCCCCAAGTAGAGCATCCTGAGACTCCAGCCAATCCCTGGTGGTGACGCGTCCAGCTTGCAGCAGCATGGTTGTGCTCTCAACCCTTTCCTTTGCTAAGTCCAGGCTTACTTGCTGAGTACGATAAGATTCTGCCTCCTCCCGGAGCCTGCGATAAGCGTCGCGGACGTCCAGTTTTACTTGGTCCACGTAGTTCTCATACTCTCGTTGTCGCTGCGTCAACGTTATCAGCGATTCTCCGTAGGCGTTGCGTTCGGCTTTTCGGTCAAAGGGCAAATCCGCCTCCAAGCCAAGTGAGTACGTGCCACGCTGGAATTCCAGCTTTCTGTATTCTGTTTCCCCTGCGGAATTTACGCTGGCGCTTCCGATCAGATTGAGCTCTGCACCTAGATTGTCAGCCGCTACCACAACTTTCCGCTCAGCGTCTTCCACCACATCTCTGGCGTTAGCCAAGTCCAAGCGATGTGCCATTGCCGTTTCAACGGCTGCATCCAAAGTGTACTCAGGTTCGGTTACGCCGATTTTCTTCAGCACATCAAGCTCATTCTGGTCTAATGAAATATCAGCGTCGGTTGGCAAAGACAGCGTGATCTTGAACTCGTCCAACTGCTGCTGGTATCGCTGCTGTATCCGAAGAAGGTTATCTTGCGCGGTTAACTCGCTCTGCTTGGCCTGGTCTACCTCGAAGGGAGGTTTGCGACCGGCTTTGGCTTCCATTTCAACCCGCTCTCTGGAGTCCATCCTGCTTTTGTAGTCATTCTCAGCGTTGGTTACCTCGTCCCTTGCCTGTAGAACGCGGTAGTAGCTATCTATAATCGAGACCACGAAACTCTGGCGATAACGATTAAACGAGCGTATTTGATACAGTGCATTGCGCTCGGCCTGAGTCAGATTCTCCTGAACTACCTTGCGGCCACTTCCTCGCAGCAACGGCTGCGTGACATTGGCAGCAAGAACTGACCGTATTGAGCTGCGAGGATCGTCCGTTAGAAAGCGTGACCAATCAAGCGCAATATTGGCGGTGAGCGTTGCTCCATCCGCCAGCAACTGATTAAAGCCTGTTGCCGCACCATAATTTACCTGCTCATCCTCGCCGCTTCTGACATAACGGGCGTCGATGGTGCCGAACCATTGCCGGGCAAACTGGTGGCGGGCTAGAGTCAAATCGAGTGCCGTCAGATAGAGCAGCTCTTTCTGCCGTTGATATTCCCGATTAACTGCAGTAGCTATAGCCACCGCCTGGGCGAGACTTAGAACTCGCGATGGCGGTATCGCTTTGTCAATCCGAATATCATTGGGTGAGGGTGGGACATCACTAATTGTGTAGTTGGCTTTTTGCCCAAAGTCATCCTTCCACTTGCTATCGATTATCTGGTAAACTTCCTTATCAGCTTCTGCCTTATAACGCTCGGGGCTGCAGCCGACAGTTATGAATAACGCTGCGGCTACACACCATGCGCATATAAGCAATCCTCTTACCTCTGACCTACTAAACATAAGGAATTCTCTAAATATCACCCTGTCCTCGATTTCTTGTAAACTTCTTTTATTATACAATAATAGCCGACAGAATAAAAGACAAAAGCGACGCCAACACACAATACAGCAGTTACGAGTCGCCGGCCTTCCCGTTCGGCTCATTGACCTATCTGGGAATCCGAAATCTTAAAGCTCAAAAGGTAAAAGTGTGGAGTTCAACAGTTTTTACTTTTACGCTTTAATCTTTAAGTTTTCATTATACTCAGACGTGCTATCCAACAATATGTTATCAAAAAACCAGCCAGTTGTGGGAAAAAACCCGCTTTTCCAAATAACACTATCAGCAGGTAGAAAGGCGACCGTCTTGGCCAAAAAGCCATTGACTGCCGCCGGGCTAACCGAACCTGCTGAGACGATGAATGTCTGGTAGAACTATTGGCTGAAAGCTGCAAAAAAACCGTAATTTTCTTGCCATTTTGCCAGCGAAAAGTTAGACTACATACGAATAGAAAATAATAGCACCAGAAAGGAGGATGCACATGAAATCTGGACAATTCTTAACCGGCTGGTTCATAATGGCGGCACTACTGCTCGGTCCCCTACTTTCGCAGGGGCAAGCAGTGACAATCCTCTTTGTCGATGCCGATGCCACCGGCAGCAACGACGGCTCAAGCTGGACAAATGCTTTTAACTACCTCCAGGACGCCTTAGCTGCTGCATCCAACGGATTTGAAATCCGCGTGGCGCAGGGCCTCTATAAGCCCGATCAAGGAGCCGGTGTCACGCTGAGCAATCCACAGGCGGCGTTCCAGCTCAAAAATGGTGTCACTATCAAGGGCGGTTACGCAGGTTTTGGTGAGCCGGACCCGGATGCTCGGAATATCAAAGTCTACATAACTATCTTGAGCGGGGATCTCGCCGGTAATGACGCCGCGGTGATTGAGCCGGCTGACCTGCTAATTGAGCTTACTCGCGCAGAAAATAGCTTCCATGTTGTGACAGCCGATGGAGTGGACTCTACGGCAGTGTTGGATGGTTTTACTATCACTGCGGGCAATGCTTTGTGTGACCCGGCGCTTTATCCCTATGACGGGGGCGGCGGAGTGTACATTAATAATGCCGGCGCGCCGGCACTGAATGACTGCACTATCACTGGAAATTCGGCAGGCTATTACGGCGGAGGTATGCTAAATGAAAACAGTAGCCCCACTGTTACTAACTGCACCTTCACCGGCAACGCAGCCGAGCGATTGGGCGGTGCGGTCGCGAACTACGACAGTAATCCAACATTCACCAATTGTCTAATCGGCACAAATGCGACCGGATACTGGGGATGTGGCGGAGGAATGTCAAATTCGCAGAGCGACCCGCTGCTTATTAACTGCGTTATCAGCGGAAACTCAGCGCCATATTGGGGCGGCGGGATATACAATTCAAACAGCAATCCGACCTTGATCAACTGCACGCTTGCTGACAACTCTACAGAGCATACCGCCGGAATCTTCAGCACCGGCAGCAGCAACCCGGTACTTGCCAACTGCATCGTATGGGCTAACACTCTGGCGCAGATTTCAGGGGCCGCCACAGTCTCCTACAGCGACGTGCAAGGCGGCTGGTCAGGGGCGGGTAATATCAACGCGAATCCCCTATTCGTGGATAGCAGAGGTCCTGATAATGTAGTGGGCACAGAAGACGATAACCTGCGCCTGCTGGGAGGCTCTGCCTGCCTGGATGCGGGGGACAACGCAGCAGTTCCAGCATCAGTGGCTCTGGACCTCGGCGGCGATCCCCGCTTCACTGACGACCCTCACACGCCGGACACAGGCCACGGCACACCGCCAATCGTCGATATGGGGGCATACGAGGGACCCAATCAAGGTTTCTTGCTGAGCACAACATCCCTGACCGTTCCGGAAGGCGAAACAGCTACCTTTACGGTGGCGCTGGCTATGGATCCTTTGGGGGTTGTGACAGCTACTGTAACGCACTACTCTGGTGATCCGGATATCAGCATCCAGTCTGGGGCATCATTGACCTTTGATTCCTCGAATTACCAGAATCCACAGACTGTTACGCTTGCAGCCGCGGAGGACATCGACCGTTCCAATGGCCAAACCGTCTTTCTTCTTAGCGGCCTTGGCTTGAATAGTGCCACGCTTAGAGCCACCGAAAGCGATAACGACAATATCGTATATGTCGACGCCAATGCTCCTGGCGCCAACAACGGCATAAGCTGGGAAGATGCGTTCCGGAATCTACAGGATGCGTTGAGCGCCGCCGAAGAAGCCTTGGACGTTGTTACCGAGATCCGTGTGGCGCAGGGCATCTATAAGCCGGCAGGCCCCGCAGGCGACCGGACAGCAACCTTCCGCCTCATTGACGGAGTGCCTATCATGGGCGGTTACGCCGGCCACGCCGATCTACATCCCAATGCCCGAAATATCAACCTGTATGAGACTATTCTCAGCGGCGACCTTAACGGCGACGATGATCCGAACTTTATGCACAACCAAGAGAACAGCTACCACGTTGTAACAGCCGACGGGATAGACGAATCTGCCATACTGGACGGCTTCACTATAACCGCTGGCAACGCAAATGGACCAAATTGGTATGACGGCGGCGGAGGGATGTTCAGCTTTAATGGTCGCCAGACTATCAAAAACTGCACGTTTAGTTACAACTACGCGGGCTACGCCGGTGGTGGGGCGAAAAACTGTGATGGCCGTCCGACGCTGATTAACTGTAGGTTTACTGACAACCGGGCAGCTTTCGGCGGCGCGGGGGTATACAACAGTGCCGGCAGCAGCCCAACATTCATAGCCTGCAAGATGGTGGACAACCAGGCATCCAACTGGGGAGGTGGGATGTACAACGCCTACGACACTACTCCCTTGCTGGTGAACTGTATATTTACCGGAAACCTGGCTGGGTCCAGTGGCGGGGCCGTCAGCAACGCCTCTACCACTTTGACCCTGATTAATTGTACGCTTGCTAGCAATACTGCACCTGATGGAAACGCCGTGGCTTGCGATTCCTACCTGCAGTTGTATCCGAGTGAGGTGCTTGTTGCCAATTGCATTATCTGGGAGCAGGGACATGAAATATGGAACAATGACGGCTCGACTATCACGGCTACGTACAGCGATATTGGTGGAGGTTGGCCGGGCGAAGGCAATATTAACGCCAACCCGCTTTTTGTGGACAGCCCGGATGACGGCGTAAACCTACATCTTAGAGCAGGCTCACCATGTATTGATGCGGGCGACAACACAGTCGTTCCGCCTGAGGTGCTTGTGGATTATGATGGGCGTCCACGCTTTGTTGATGACCCCGCAACCGTCGATACAGGCAACGGCACGCCACCCATTGTGGACATGGGGGCTTATGAATTCCAAATCGGCGTTCACGCTCCTGTAGCCAATGCAGGCGAGGATCAAACGGCTTATGCCTGCGTCGGCGGCTTGGTGGACTTCGGCAGCGATTGCGGCTGGGTAGATAAGCTCCAGTGGATGCCGGCTGTCAGCGAGCTTTCCGAGGCGCTGGATACAGATTTAGATTTCACCACGGGCGGCAATGCCAACTGGTTTGCCCAGACCAAGACGTCCTACTATGGCGGCGATGCGGCGCAAAGTGGAAAGATTTCGCACAATCAGTATTCGTTGATGCAAACAGTAGTAGAAGGGCCCGGCGTCGCCAGGTTTTATTGGAAGGTATCCTCCGAGGCCCACTACGACTTCTTGGAGTTCTACATCGACGGCACTCGTCAAAACCGGATCAGCGGTTCTACAAGCTGGCAACAAAAGACGTATGCTATTACTGCTGGTTCGCATACGCTGAAATGGCGGTACGCCAAGGATGAGAGTGTTAACTTCGGCAGCGACTGCGGCTGGGTAGACAAGTTCGAGTGGGAGCCGAGTACTCCACCTCCGCCTGGCGGCGGCCTTTCCGAGGCACTGGACACAGCTTTGGCCCTAACTACCGGCGGCAACGCCGACTGGTTCGCTCAGACCACCACATTCTATTATGGCTCAGATGCAGCCCAGAGCGGCAGTATCGCACTCGGCCAGGAGTCGTGGATGCAGACGGTGGTGAACGGCCCGGGAATTGTGAAGTTCCACTGGAAGGTATCGTCTCAGGCCGATTATGACTTCCTGGAGTTTTATATTGACGCCGTTCGCAAGGACCGCATCAGTGGAGAAGTCGCCTGGCAGGAGAAGACATATAACGTGCCTTCAGGCTCGCACACGTTGAAATGGCGATATGTTAAGGACGGCCTTGCCGAGGTCAAACTCGACGGCTCAAAGTCAAGCGATCCTGACGGCGATCCGCTAACCTATAAATGGAGCTGGACGATCGACGGCCAGCCTCAGACGGCAACCGGCGTTTCGCCGACCATACAACTGCCCATCGGGCAGCATACAATTGAGCTGGTCGTCAACGACGGAACACAAGATTCTTCGCCCGACACCGTTGTTATTACCATCGTTGGACCGATTGAATCTGTCCTGTGGATATGGCCAACGATAATTGACCGCAGCGATGGTATGACGCCGTACATATTGGCACTGGCTCGTCTGCCAGGCATCCCTAAAGACGCGGTCGATATTGCACAGCCGTTACTGCTTTATCCGGGCGAAATTAAATCGTTCCATCAATACGCGTTCGAATATGATGATGCAGGGACTGTGCGTACAAACGTGTTTGCGTTTTTTGATAAGGCCAAGCTATTGGCGGCTGTGCCGGAAAATGGAAAAGTGCAGTTGCACGTTGTTGGGCGGCTGAAGACCGGCCAATACTATTACGGCACTTACTGGGTTACCATAGTCGACTGAACGCTCGAGAAACAGCCAATCAAATCGTTATCGTTTGGGCACGTGGTCAAGAAACTTGACCATAATTAAGAAAGACCCCTTGAACCAGACCCAAAGTATGTCTACTCCGCCGAAGCGGTTGCGAAGGCTGGAAAGGACGCAAAATTATACAAGAACAGGAATTTCTTAAAAAATTGACCTACCTGGAGAAATGACTGCCCGGTCTTCGTACCCGTTCGCCCCGCCTTTTTTGCAGCCTGTTGCCTGAAACCTCTCTAATCTGAAACCTTGCGTGTCGGCCCTTTCGGACTGAGGCGGCTTTGCCGTGAGCTTTCTGTTTCAGAACCGCCAGGGCATTTTGGCAGGCCTCTACCGTAGTGCTATCAGAAAACTTCAAACCCTCGGACAAGACTCCAAGGGCCATTTTCTTCATTCTGCCGCGCATTTTCCTCAGCCCATACACGGCTGCACTCTTGGTTCGTCTGGCCGCATCACCAAACAAAGCCTCCTTCAGGATATCCAGACCATCATCCTGCATCCAGGATAGATTGAAAGCGGCTCGCCGAGCGGTCGATGAATTGGATGAGTGTAATTGCTCGCGAAGCTTTTCGAGAAGCTTTACGGAGGCTTGATCCTTTTCTCGTCCTGAAGGTTTTCTTTTCTCCAACCTCATAAATTCACCCCTCAATATGTCGGCACGTACCCGCCCGTTACCGAATTCCCTTTCTTTACAGGCGGTTCAACTCCAAAATCTATGCTATTTTGACAAGACCTGAGCAGTTTGTCAACTGGTTTATTTGCAGAAAAAAGACCACATTCTGGGCATTGCCGTACCCAGGCATAAAGTTGCTGATTGCCAGAGCTGATGCGTTATTTGCTCTCCGAAGCGCATTTTTTGTAATAAAATCGCATTTACAAGCGTCTACACCATAAAAGAAAGTGCCGGGCTGGTATTTTACACAGCTTTTATTGTGTTCTGAGCCGGTCTTAGCATCATACTTATGTATTATGTTTTTGAGGTAACCAGCTAAAAATGAATGAGCAACCAAATAGGAATAGAAAGAAAAAATTGGGTGAGCTTCTTCGTGAGAGATCCTACCTGGATGAGTCCAGCCTCGATCTGGCGCTTGCAGAACAAAAGGTTCAGCATAAACGGCTCGGCCAGATTTTGCTGGAGCTTGGCTATGTAACCCAGGCGCAACTGAACGAGGCACTTTCGGTGCAAGCAGGAATAGAAAAAGTAGATTTGACCGACGTCTCTCTAAACTCCACAATCATTGCTCTGGTGCCGGCGGATTTAGTCAGCAAGTACAACATTCTGCCGCTGTGGAATGAAGATGGCCGACTGGCTGTGGCGATGACCGACCCCTTCCAGCCGCGAGCTATGGAGGATTTGCGATTAGTGAGCGGCCACCTGATACGGCGGTATTACGCTGACCCCCCGCAGATGGAGATCGCGATACTGAAATTCTACGGCAGTAATGTAGCAAGGATGCTGGATAATCTTGCTCCGGCTGAAAAAC
>Ga0172363_10002567_pt1 | contig 14673 bp, 9 predicted proteins | sample LakKivs2_kivu2a2_FD_114541 | JGI IMG/M metagenome (GOLD analysis project Ga0172363, IMG submission 114541) | Sediment microbial communities from Lake Kivu, Rwanda - Sediment s2_kivu2a2 | ecosystem: Environmental > Aquatic > Freshwater > Lake > Sediment | place: Rwanda: Western Province, Lake... | reverse complement strand
ATCTCATTTTGTTTATCTTTCAGGCAGGCATGGAGGTAATCCAGTTCGGTTTTATCCTTAATATACGCTCCGTATTCACTACCTTCTTTCCCGATCAGGATAAGATTGTCACTTTTCCCGGCCTTATCAGTAATTTGCAATTTCATATATTACGGTAATGGTTTATTTAATAAATATCAGCAAAGATAATTATTTGGCAGTTATAATAATCCGACAGGATATTTACACCGGTGTAACCCCGGAACAATACTTCACCGGGTTTTCCCGTAAGGATGGGAAGAAGAAGCTTCTTGTCTGAATGGCAGGAATTGTAAAGATATCTTCAGGTCATCAGGAGCAGTGGAAAACTTCCTGATGTATTGGGTCTTAAGACATTAATAAGCCTGTAGACCGCGACCGCAACGTACAGGCTTATTAATACCCTCATCACAATAAGTATAACATCTTATATTTTATAGTGAGCTTTTGAGAGAGCTCCAATGTTATATTATTTATTATTAATTTCCTTTTTTTCTTCCGGTTCGCTGGGCTCATCCCTTGTGGCTTTTTTAAATTCTTTCAGTCCCTGACCGATACCCTTCATTAATTCGGGTATTTTCTTACCACCAAAAAATACTAAAAATGCAAGAATGATCAGTATGACCTGCCACGGTCCGACCACACCTAAAAAAACAATAAGATTAGTCATTATTATAATGAGTTATTTTAATGCAAAATTAACAAATAATATTTAATTATAGCTATTGTATATGCTATTAACGCCAGCGTACTGCTATACAATCTCTGCTGTGGCTGACTCACAGGGGCAGGTCATGCTGTTTCTTATTAAGGTTTTTCAGAGGCCAGGACAGCCTGCAATAACTGACCGGCCGGATTGCACCGATTACTACTTAAAAGTTAACCGTCGGAACAATTGAACAACATCATTACCGTTTGCATACAGCAGGAGTGCCAACAATATCATCATCCCCGTGATCTGTGCATATTCCAGGAATTTGTCACCGGGTTTTCTGCCAGTGATCATTTCATAAATCAGGAACATCACATGGCCACCATCAAGAGCAGGGATAGGCAGGATATTCATTATTGCTAAAATGATGGATATCAGGGCAGTCAGGTTCCAGAATGCATGCCAGTCCCATACATCTGGGAAGATGCTTCCTATCTTGATAAACCCTCCAAGTGATTCGTATGCCCTGGTTTTTGGGGTAAAGATCAGCTTCAGTTGTTTGATATAACTGATCATTGTCCGGAATCCCTTGTTTATTCCTGCAGGGACAGATTCAGGAAATGTATAATCAATTTTTTTAAGTTCGAAGAACCTGGAAAGGTTGGCATCTGCATAAACTCCTATCTTTCCTTCTGAGGTAAGCATTACCGGGTAATTATACTCAATACCATCACGGAGTATAGTTATATTGACTGAAAGGTTTTCGAAAGAGGTTTTTCCGGTATGTAGGGTGAAAGTATCTTTCAGTTGGGCGATATGTGCTATAAATTCATTGTAAAAATCAATATGCATACCATTTAGAGCGATGATCTTATCACCGACCTGGAGCCCGGCCTCCCTGGCAGGTGCGTTTTTGGCAAACCGGCCAAGGTAATAGGGGATACGCGGCGATATAAAGTCTTCACTTTTCAGCAGGGGAGCAATAATATCTTCTGGTATGCTGATATCGACAATTTGCCCGTTCCGGTCAACCTGTATCGAACGGGCGTTATTAAGTATCATATCATGCACAACCATGTAGAAATTTTCTATTTCCTGGTTGTCGACACTTACTATCTTATCCCCGTTCTGAAGGCCGATGCTGAGTGCCAGGGAATCACAAACGATACCGTATTTAAGATTTTTCGTGGGAAGGTATTGTTCCCCCCATGTATACAGGGTGGTGGCATAAATGACCAGGGCCAGAAGGAAATTGACCAGTACTCCGCCTATCATTATAAATAACCTTTGCCAGGCAGGTTTGGATCTGAACTCATAGGGTTGAGCCGGTTGTTTCATCTGTTCCCTGTCCAGCGATTCATCGATCATTCCGGATATTTTAACATAACCGCCCAAAGGCAGCCATCCCACGCCATACTCGGTCTCACCTATCCTTTTTTTGAACAGGGAGAACCATGGATTGAAAAAAATATAAAATTTTTCAACCCTTGTCCTGAAAATACGGGCAAATACAAAATGCCCTGTTTCGTGCAGAAGTACGAGTATGGATAAGCTTAAAAGGAATTGTGCTGCCTGGATAAGTATATGCATGAATGGCACTGATTTAAATACCTGGAATTATTTCTTTTGTTGCTATTATCTGATCATATCCGTTGCCACCTTTCTTGCTTCCCGGTCAGTTTCCAGGTAATCCTGGATCAGGGGGTGATCAAGAAAGCTGATCCTGCCCATTGTTTTTTCTATGATCTCAGGCATTTCCATGAAGCCAAGCCGTTCATCCAGGAAAGCCTGCACAACCACTTCATCTGCTGCATTCAGTATGCAGGGGGCATTGCCACCCAGCTTCAAGGCTTCAAATGCAAGTGCAAGGTTACGAAATTTTTTTGTATCAGGGGCTTCAAAGGTCAGATTCGGGTAATCTGAAAAAGAGAAGCGGGGCATGGGAGATTTCAAACGGTAGGGATAACTGAAGGCGTACTGAATAGGGATTCTCATGTCAGGAATACCCATCTGGGCTTTCATGGACCCGTCCTGAAACTGGACTATTGAGTGGATGATCGACTGTGGATGTACAATCACTTCTATCTGATCATGACTGAGATCAAAAAGCCAGTGTGCTTCAATAGCCTCAAGTCCTTTGTTCATTAATGAGGCTGAATCAATAGTTATCTTGTCTCCCATGAACCAGTTGGGATGTTTTAATGCCTGTTCCCTGGTGACTGCCCTGAGGTATTCAATGCTTTTCCCCCTGAAGGGACCTCCGGATGCTGTAAGAATTATTTTTTCAACCGTATCGGGATTTTCACCTGACAGGCATTGGAAGATGGCTGAATGTTCAGAATCGACAGGACAGATACTGACATTCTTATCAGCCGCTGTCCGGGTAACAATTTCACCGGCTACAACCAGTGTTTCCTTGTTTGCCAGTGCAATGTCCTTTCCTGCTTCTATGGCCCTGAGTGTCGGTATCAATCCTGAAAAGCCGACCATTGCCGTAAGGACCATATCAATGGAATCCATTGTGACGATCTGTTCTAAAGAATCGTTCCCTGTATAAACTTTAACAGGCAGGTGGGCAAGTGCTTCCGCGACGATTTTATACTTATCCTCATGAACGATGATTACATGGTTGGGGATATATTTTCTGGCTTGTTGTATCAGCAGCTCTGCATTATCCCTGGCGGTAAGCACTTCAATTTCAAATTCATCCGGGTGTCTTTCTATCACTTCGATGGCCTGCCTGCCGATTGATCCTGTTGATCCCAGTATTGCAATATGTTTTTTTGTCATTTTACCGGTATGGACAGGGATTAAAAAACGATGTACTGCTCAGGGTCGACAGGTGTACCATTATGCCAGAGTTCGAAATGCAGGTGTGGCCCCGTGGTGAGCTCTCCGGAATTGCCGATAATGGCAATGGCATCTCCTGCCTTGACCACGCTACCTGTTTTCTTTAATAGCTCTGCATTATGCTTGTATATGCTGACAAGATTGTTATCGTGTTGTATCTGAATAACATATCCGGTCTCAACCGTCCAGGTGGCAAGTGTCACCGTTCCATCAAGACAGGCTTTGACCACTTCATTGGGGCCTGCGACAATATCGGTACCAAAATGGTTTTCGCCGGCATTGAAGGAATTGGTCACCATCCCTTTAATGGGAGCAAAAAAATGTATGCTGGCGAGATTTGAGGGCGAAGACTCTTTATCAACGACCAGGAGATTGTACTGTTCCTCGTCTTCAACCTGAGCACGCAGGACAGAGTCTTCCAGGGATGTGGTAAACTGGATATTACCCACCTCAACAGAAGTATCAACGCCCGACAGGTTATCATCCGGTTCCCTGCCGGAAACCAGGGCATTAAGGTTTTTAAAATAACGGTCACGGATAAGGATCTCATTCTCAAGGGAATCCAGCCTGATTGCGTTCATGATAATGTTACGACGCATGGTACCATCAGGATATCCTGGTATCAGTTCCCTGATACCTGTATAAGCGATCAGGGCAAACACACCGGCAACGATAAGGATGAAAGACGTACTGAGCAGGGCAATAAGGCTTAGCCGGGACAGGCGGATAAATCCAACTTCCTCGAAGGTATGATCGTTGTAAATGATCATCCTGTATTTATCCCTTATCTTATCAAATATCGGCTGGTCGGACTTTTTGGTCATTTTCTCCGGGCTTAACAAGCAAAATTAATATTGATGAGTTATAATGATAAATATCTGTATGTACCTCCAATGCGGTTCTATGGAGGATTTATATGATCTGGTTTCATTAATGATAAAAAATAACGGGTAAAGTTAATTAATTGTTTCGTGAAGCTTAACGAAACAGTTATTTTCGTATGAATTGCCAAAAATTATTTTGACATATTAATAAGAACCTGTAATTTTGGTGCTCTGTTTTTTGAATATTGCGGGGTGGAGCAGTGGTAGCTCGTTGGGCTCATAACCCAAAGGTCGCTAGTTCGAGTCTAGCCCCCGCTACAGACAAGACCCGGCCACCGGCCGGGTCTTGTGGTTAATATCCTTTTTTCAGGAACTCGATTTTGCTGTCAGTTTTATCCAACACCCTTCATTCTTTTATGATCATACAGACTCTGCTTCCTTTACGATTTCCTATCTCTAATCTTCACATTATGCATAAAAACAAATCATATTGCAAAAATTTATATAATATCAATTGTTCTTGCATAATTTTATATTCATTAAATGAGGGCACTCTGATCAGTTACTTTTGTAAAAACATCTCGAAAGAAGAAATCCGTTTCAGAAATTGAAGGAAAATCATTAGGTTTTATGAAATCCTTATTAATTAAAATTATGAATGAATTTTTTAAACCTGCCGGCAGGATCCTGAAAGGAACAAACAAAGTTTTTTTCCCATTGTTAGGATTTGCAGCATTACTATGGTTTTTAATACGTGTCGTTCCAAAGCCTTCCAGGGCAACCTATCCCTGTCAGCGTGCTGCTTTTCCGATAGCCTCAGGATTTATTATCTGGATATCAGTTAATATCTTATCATTTACAGGCATTAGGAAACTTGCCGGCTATTATAAAAGAAAAGGTAAGTTAACAGTCATTTTTCCCTGTATGATACTAGGAGTGTTTTATTTAGTCTGGCTCACTTTATATCCGGTACATTCTAATTATGCTTCAACAGCTGTAAAAGATGAAATTTTCATACCGACGGATTCTGCAAATTCTCCTGTCGGTACCGGACGTGGCATCTTTCCGGGACGGGTAGTATGGGCATTCGATACAACCTCAGTAAAATGGGATGGCAGAAACGGGCGCTGGTGGGATGATCAATATACTGATCAGGCAGAAGTCTCTGATATGCTTGCCAGATCATTATACAGGATTTCAGGAAAAGAAAACGACTCGGCAGCCTGGGATGCCATTTTTAAATATTTCAATAACCGGCATGGCAGGGGGAATGTAGGATATAAAGCCGGAGAAAAAATTGCTGTCAAATTAAGCCTGGTTCAATGTTCATCTCCCGGAAGTGACGGCGATAATTCCAATTTCACACCTCCTCAGACGGTTCTTGCCTTATTAAGACAATTGGTTTATAACGCCGGCGTGGATGCTGACAATATCACCTTTTACGATATTATGAGGGACATTCCGACTTCAATTACCATGAGGTGTAAAAATGAGTTCCCAAAAGTTCATTTTGTCGGCGATGAGGCTGGAAAATACCAACAAAAGTATACAAGAGACACTACCATTATTCATTGGTCGGAAGAACTGACAATGGAAATTAATGGTGGAAATACAGCCTATCTTCCGACAATAATTACAGAAGCAAGCTATATTATAAACCTTGCTAACTTAAAAGGTCACAGGTATGTTGGTGTAACAGGTTGCTCGAAAAATCATTTTGGTTCGATGAGTGCAGATGGCAATCCAAATACTCCGCATGCCATCGGGTTACATTGTTATGTCACAGTCCATGATTTTATTATACCCGGATCAGCCGAATGGAGTTTTACAGGCAGGCCAATGGGATCCTATAATGCCCTGGTCGATTTAATGGGACATAAAGATCTTGGAGAAAAAACCTTGTTATTCATTATTGATGGTCTGTATTCTGTTCCGACTGAAAGCACTCCGAATGATGAAGCCCTGAAATGGCAGCAAGCTCCCTTTAACAATAATTTCTCATCCAGTATTTTTATGTCGCAGGATAATGTGGCTGTTGAAAGTGTCACTATTGATTTCTGGCGCACTGAACAAGCAGTTAATCCTGATCTGACGCAAGTTTTTGATGACGGTTCCGGTGTTCACAACGTAATATTCGGCAATATTGATAACTACCTGCATGAAGCAGCCCGGGCTGATGATCCACCTTCAGGTACCAAATATGCTCCAAATGGAGATGGTGTCAGACTTACAAGTCTGGGCGTGCATGAACATTGGAATAATGCAAATGATAAACAATATTCCGGGAACCTTGGTAAAAATACCGGTATTGAATTGATTACCATTACCCCAACTTTAAAAGCGCCGTCAAATTTATTGGTAACCAAACCGGTTCTCAACTCAGCATTACTTTCCTGGGCAAACGGAGGTATAACCGATGGGGAGATAGTTGTTTATAGATCTATCGGATCTGTGGTTAATTATAAACCAATTGCGACACTTGATGGTGATGTTGAGAGTTTTGAAGATACTTCTGTAACTAGTATTTCAACCTATTATTACCGGATAAAACGAGTAACAGACAGTACTTACTCACCATTTAGCAATGCAGCTAAAGTCAGGATTACAAATATCAACAACGAATCAATAAATTATTCATTTACTGTTTATCCCAATCCGGCGCATCAAACGATACATTTGAATTTTTCAAATCCTGTAATGGGAATGGTTAATATCCGCATAATGGATATGTCTGGCAGGATAATGCGAAGTGTACAGCTCCAAAAATCAGGTTATATGTTACAGGAATCAATAAGTCTTGATGATTTATCAAAGGGTTTATATATTATAGAATTATCCGCAGGGAATAATAATTATAATAAACTATTTCAGATAGAATAATGATCTGATCTGCCGAAAGCAGCGGGTTCTTCCAATTTATTTTACCAGCTTTGCGGAGAGTGAGGATTCATTCCCGGATCAGTTTCACTGACCTTTAGTTCAGGATCCAGAACCATGATTGTGCCGCATTGGGAAATTTTGTTTCCGTAGACATAGTTTTCCAGTCCCAGGTTTTTCCAGTTATTCCCGAAAATTCCTCTGTCGGCACAGTTGTAAATGGTGTTGTTCAGGATATATACGCCGGTCCCAAAAAACATGATGCCATTGTTCCAGTCTGAGTAACCGTCTGAGACGTTCCAGACCGTATTATTTTCCACCCATACATCACGTTTTTCCGAAAGCCTGTAATTGTTCTCGATTGAATTTTCTGTGCCCTCGACAGTTATACCTGCCTGGTTATATTGCTCTTTTGTGCCCGGATGAATATCATGTATCTTATTATTCCTGACTGTAACATGAAAACTTTCACCTTTAACGTTTATGCCTTCGCTATTCCCTGTTTCATAAATTAAATTATTCTCAATCCAGATATATTCGCAATTATCAGGAAAGTTATTACCGTGATAATAAGAACCACTTCCCACGTAAATACCCTCTGCCCATTTGGAATTGAAATGTCCTGTATTGTGTATTTTGTTTCCTGTGACATCAACATACTTTGATGATCTTCCAATATGAATCCCTTCCTGTCCGGTGTCAAATATTTCGTTATTCCTGATTATTATGTGATCGGAATTCTTCACATAGATTCCCCGCATCGAATTAATAAAAATCAATCCTTCAATAACAACATAACTGCAATTTACAATCTCAAAGGAGTTCCCTTTTGAAACTGTATTTCCCGAGATAAAAACGGTATCTGAATTAAAAGGTCTGACAACGAGCGGATTCTTTTCTGAATTTTTTTTATCGGTCAGATATACATTTGCATACCTGCCCGGTTTTACAAGGACAGTATCTCCCTCTTTCGTGTTATTCAGAATACTATTCAGATCATTACCGGGATCAACAACAGTTATCCCGGCCAGAATTGCCTGTTGCATAATTCCCCCAACAATAATCATTAAAAAGAACTTTGATGAGGACATAATCTTAAAATTATAAATGAGATTCCTTTTACTCACTACTCATGTTAAAAGTTCCTGGTTCCTTGTTCCTGCCCGCCCGTACCCTTCCGCCAGCTGGCGGATCGGGCGGGGTTTCAAATTCTTCTTTCTTCCTAACAGCCTAACAGCCTATTCCCCTTCAGCCTAACAGCCTTCATTCGACTCACAACTCACGATTCACGACTCACGTTCCTTTAAACGCGTACCATCAAGGATACAGATGTTATTATCAGGTGCAGCTTTTCATGGTAAAGCTGAAAGTGCATCCCTCCCCCTTTTTATTTGTACTTTCCACCGTAACTTCTCCGCCCAGCTTGTCAATTATTCTTTTTACGATAGGAAGGCCAAGCCCATAACCCTGAATATCTTTAACGCCGAGTCTTTCAAAATCACGGAATACTATTGCAAGTGATTCTGCAGGCAGGCCATTCCCATTATCGGAGATCATGAATTTATATTGGTCCTGAGGAACAGCACTGTATTGAATCTTTATAATAGGCGGCTTGCCTCCATATTTCAATGCATTACTGATCAGGTTGAACCAGACTTCCTCGATCCAGAAGCTGTTACCTTTCACCTGGGGCCATCCGGAAGGTTTGTTGATGACTGCATGACTGGAATCTATTTCACTCTTAAGTCTGAAAATGGCACTGTCAACTATGCTTTCCATGTCCACAGGTACAAGCTCGATCTCTTCTTTCCTTAACTTTGAAAGCATAAGAAGACCATCAATAATGCCTATCATTTTTTGGCTGAGTTCTTTTACATGATCAAGCATCTGAAGAGCTTTCTGCTGTTCATTCTGTGCAAGATTTATCCCGATTAGTTCGCTAAAACCTACAATGGCTCCAGCAGGATTTTTAAGATCATGGGCAACGGATCTTGCGTATGCATCAAGATCCATTATCAGTTTCTCCTTCTCAAGAATCTCTGCCTTTATTCTTAGATTCGAGTCAGAAATCTCCTTGAATATCATTTTCCTGGCGGTGATATCCGATACAAGGAATAATTTACCTATTTCCTTTTTGAACCTGTCATATATGGGATGACATTTTACTTCATAATAAATTTCATTTCCCACATTACCTTTTCGTCCTTCAACCGAATAATTATTTTCCCTGGTAAAGTCATTGATATTTATGCCTAACTTTTCCAGTATAGTACCGGCCTGGTGGTCACACAGGTCAGCGTTCTCAAGCTCAGCAATCTTGCATAGTGCCGGGTTATAATCAACAATACAGTTATTTACATCAACGATAAATATGCCGTCACTTAGATTATCGATGGCTTGTTTTCTGGCGAATGGCATGATATCAAAAAATCTGTATTTATAAAGGCTGATCAGAATAACGATACCGGTAAGAATGAAAGAAATGGGAGTGGGATCAATTCCCTTAACAGGAAGAAGTTTTAATACATACAAAATACTGGATATAAAAGGAAGAAGAGTTCCTATAATAAGTATCCATAGCTGTGGCCTGTAAATTGAGAATACCTTGAAAGCTCCTGCCAGGAGGATAATCAGGCCTATTGTAAGTATAGCATATTCATAGGTTACATGAATCAGGAAATAAGGCCCGTAATAGTAAACACCCAGGTTAGTGTCAGCTGTCAGAACCACTTTCTTCCATAATAAAAGGTGGGACTGGTTTGTGAAAGCAATTATTATGGTAGTGACCGGAATCAGAAATAATAGAATAATCAGTCCTTTTCTGATGATTCTTGCGGGGTTTGAATATTGAAGGGTAAAAAGAAGAAAGAAAACCGGACTGGTAGTCACTCCAATATAACTAATTGATGACCAGTTCACTTTGAGGGCAATGCTTTTTGCAGCAGCTTCAAAACCATCCCCGGCTGACCAGATGGCAGCTGAAACAAGGAACAGTAACAGGTAGGGAGCACCTGGTGATTTGATTCTTTTTATCAGTAAAACTGCAATAACAAGGGCTGTCAGTCCTGAAAAGAACCTCAAATAACAGAGAAATGTAAAATCATAATACATTCATCCTCCCCGAGACTTATTCTCTCATTTACCTTTTTTATATTCAATAAATTTCAAGGATGCAGGATTCTGCTGATTCTCAGTACCTGTTTACAAATCTACATCTAAAATCTTTGCCCGCAATAGATACTTATTTGTTAATAGCTAATGAAGGGTATTTTATTTATTTCTTCACAGACCTGATATTACCGGAACAGTTTCCATAAACCTGACCCGGGTAAAATGCACAAATCTATCCTCTGGAATGAATCCGTTAAGATATTCCGGGTTTTAGAAATATAGAAATTCAGAATTTAATTGTTCAGCCCTTGAAATAAACTGGCCTTTATTTTAAAAAAAGTATATCATGACCTGCTAGATCATATGCTCCTGGGACAATTTAACAGAAATATCCAATACCAAATATTTTCAGAGATATTCCCTGGTCCTGAAAAACTCCGGAAAGATAAGGGGAATATTCCTGTCATATCATTATGTTTATTCCCTGAAAATACCTTTCCTTTAATAAACTAAAATTCGCAATATGGCAAACCTGTTGACCGGTCTTAAAAGAATAAACTGGAAGAAAATCTTTATTACCATTGTCAGGATGGCGATAGGCTGGCACTTTCTCTATGAAGGCATAGCCAAACTGCTGATCTCTGGGTGGACATCATTTTCCTATCTGTCAAACTCTGTCGGGCCCTTATCAGGCTTTTACCACTGGATAGCATCAGAGCCCGCTTTGCTTAAGGCAGCTGACATTCTGAATATTTCCGGTTTATTACTTATCGGCACCGCTTTATTCCTGGGTCTTTTCTCAAGGATAGCGGCCATATCCGGCACTTTCCTGCTTATTTTATACTATTTTGCATACCCGCCATTCGGTGATTCGCTCTTTAGCATATCAGAGGGTCATCTTTTCATTATCGACAAAATTTTTATTGAAGCCACAGTTCTCCTTTTATTAGTCTTCCTTACCGAAAAAGGTTTTGGTTTGGATTTCTTTATTGACCTGATCAGGAACAAAAAATCACCAGGTAAGAAAGCGGAGACGCAGGGATCTGAATATTCAGAGTCAAGAAGGGAAGCACTGAAGCATTTTGCCACGGTTCCCATCCTGGGACTGATGGGTCTATGGGCCGGTGCCAGTCAGAAAAAACATGCACTGGATGTCATATCCGGGGCAACAATTCAGCTGAACAGGACCTCGATCGGGGAGTTAAAAGGGACTCTTCCAAAAGGAAAGATAATGGGACATGAAATAAGCAGACTTGTGCTTGGAGGGAACCTGATAGGAGGATGGTCACATTCAAGGGATCTTATTTATGTCAGTTCACTCTTCAAGGCATATAATACTGACAAGAAGATCTATGAAACCCTTATGCTGGCTGAAGAAGCAGGGATCAATGCCATTAATATAGGATACCCGACAGACATACTCTACCGGTATAAAAAAATGACCGGCAGCAAGATAAAAGTTATCTCACAGGTGGCTCCCAATATGGATAAGGGAGATATCTATGAACAGATAAACGGTGCGACTGAATACGGTGCCGATATATTGCAGGTCCAGGGCAACTGGTGCGACTGGCTGGTGAGGGATAAGAAATATGAGGTAATTGCTGCAATGATTGACAGGATAAGAAGCCTCGGCAAACCAGCAGGATTGGGTGCCCATACCATAGATTCCCTTATCCAATGCGAGGAGCAGGGGATAATACCCGATTATTACATGAGTACCCTTCATCATGATAATTACTGGTCGGCCCATCCCAAAGAGAACAGGGTGGCTTTTGAAGTTGATGGTGAAAAGTATATGGATCACAACAGGTTTCATGATAACCTGTTCTGCCTGTTTCCTGAAAAAACAGTTGAATTTATAAGCAGAACCAGGATACCTGTAATGGGATACAAAGTGCTGGCGGCCGGAGCGATTGAACCCCAGGATGGTTTCAGGTGGGCCTTTGAGAACGGGGCGGATATAATCTGCGTAGGCATGTTCGACTTCCACATGGTCAGTGATGTCAACACAGCCATTGAAATCATTAACAGCCTGAAAAACAGGAAACGGGCCTGGTGCGCCTGACAATGAGGGGAAAGAATAACTGTGCGTACCAAATTTCGCTCGCATAATTTGGCAGGCACTTTACCTGAGCAACATAAGGAAAAGAGGAAGAATAAAGCGTTCCTTTAAACTCATCTAACAGTTTCTTTTTTCCTGATATCTAGTTCGGTGTCAAAATCACCCTTTAATATTCTTATTTAATAATTCTTGTATATCAATTAAAAAAATATTTCATAAATTTATTAATAACTTCTTGTCGCTTACGGTTGATTAAGTAAACGATCACTAATTTAAAATGTGCTTTAAATAAAATATCCTTTAAAAAGGATTAAATCTCACTGATTTTTACTTACTGGTACTCTTTGTTTTTCTCATATTTCAATTAGAAGATTTGGCCTGTCAACATCATATCTAAAAATCATTATGATTATGGGAGGTAGTAGTTTCCTATATCAAACTAATAACATTAACATGAAAAGAGGAATTTTCACTCTTGTACTTTGTGCTTTGGTTGTTGCCTTTTCTTATGGACAGCAACCATCAGGAGTAATAAAAAAAGTAACCGAACCACCTGTGATTGGTGGAGAAGTTGATGCAGTCTGGACTGAGGCGAATGTGTATAATATCGACCAGAATTTCCAGTCTGAACTACCTACTCTTGGTGCCTCAGGAGAAACCAACTGGCGGGCTTTATGGTCAACAGATGGGATATACATTCTTTTAACTGTTACGGATGATGTCTTTTTCCCCAACTATGCTGTTTCACCGGCAGGGAATAACTGGGAATATGACAAGCCTGAAATCTATTTTGATGTGAACTATGTCCTTCAGGATGCTCTTGGTCCCGCAAATGCAGGCACAGGGCATTACCAGGTATCCCCCGGATTCACTGATGGAAAGAACGATGGCACAGTGATGGATGGCGGAAACAATATTGACTATGCCTTTGTGGTGACAGCACCGAATTATACCGCCGAATATTTCGTTCCATTTAGCTGGCTTAAAGATAAGGATGGCATAATGGTCGATTTGACCGGTAATATCGGTTTTGATGTCACCATCATTGACAGGGATGCTGCAGCTCCGACTGATGCTACCCGCAGACGTGCAGTATGGGCAAATATCGGGGGGATAAATGAATCATGGAGCAATATGGATGAATGCGGCATTATCACTTTCGAAGATGCGACAGCCGGTATTGATATTACCAGCATTACACTGAGCGGAGGAAAAATCACCACTGATAACGGCACCCTGCAGGTTGCAGCCACTATTCTCCCTGAAGATGCCACCAACAAAACGCTGACATGGTCGATTGAGAACAATTCAGGGAGAGCAACTATCAGCTCCACAGGGATTGTCACTGCAATAAAAGACGGAGCAGTTACTGTTACAGCAAAAGCTACTGATGGCTCTTACGAGGAAGGCAGCTGCACTGTGACCATCAGCGGACAGAACACTATTCTGTGGGAACTTAACGTGATCGCGAATGGTGGTTTTGACCTGGTTAACGATGATGGCACTGCTGCCCTCTGGAGTGGCTGGGGAGGTGATGCAAATGCACCCATGCCACAGATTATAGATGGCATTGCCGTATGCACCCCTGTACTGGCATCCTATTCCTGGCAGTACCAGTTTAATAACATGAACGTGACTGCTCTGCCTGATGTTGATTATATCTTTAAATTCAAAGCATGGGCTGATGCCAACAGGACGTTCAACGTTGACTTTGAAGATACACCGGCAAATAACTATAACAGGTATGGAGCATCAGCTGATCCAACAGCAAGTGGTGGTCGGTCTGACTGGACTTTTAATATTACCACGGAACCTGCATGGTACCTCCTTCATGTCAATTTTGACCAGATAGTTGAAGGCACTGTCCAGAAAGTTCAGTTCATGCTCGGATTATCCAGCGCTTTAACCTATATCGACAGCGTTATGCTGGTAACTCTTGAAGAGTACAATACTGTGCCGCAAAGGGTTTCAATTTATGATACAATTACAATTTATGATACGGTACACATTACCGTTTATGATACTGTATTTATTGCAGTTACCGATACATTGATAATTAATACTTCATTGACAGGAATTAATCCGCCGGACAATGTCAATGAAATAAGAATTTACCCTAATCCTGCCAAAGATTATATAATAATAGATTATGGTAATTATACATTAATGAACGGATATACCCTGAGAATTACCAATTCTATAGGACAGCAGTTATTTTTGACACCTATCAATAAACAAACAGATTATATTGACATTTCAGGATGGGGTGGCAGGGT
>Ga0172363_10002566_pt1 | contig 14680 bp, 14 predicted proteins | sample LakKivs2_kivu2a2_FD_114541 | JGI IMG/M metagenome (GOLD analysis project Ga0172363, IMG submission 114541) | Sediment microbial communities from Lake Kivu, Rwanda - Sediment s2_kivu2a2 | ecosystem: Environmental > Aquatic > Freshwater > Lake > Sediment | place: Rwanda: Western Province, Lake... | reverse complement strand
CTTTTAACAATTTTTTCAATAGTTGATGGAAAATTTTCATCCAAAAATCGAGGATTCAATGATACTCTACGCTTAATTTGTGTGTGAAAATAAATGTCTTTCTCAGAAAGGAAATTCATTATATATTTCTAATATATAATTAATTACGCTATTTTTAAATTCATTTTTTTTACTTTTTTCAGGAGATGTTTTCAAGAGCAAAGTTATTTTTTTGTCCACCCTGCTTTCAATCTCATAGTTTCAATTGCATTCATAAACCATCTTTTACCCTCTAATCTTTCACTTTCATATTCTCTTAATTTATATTCGAGCAAAACACAGAAATTCTTCTTCTGGGAATCCTTAGTTTTGATTTTCAGTTTCTTTGAAACTTCCTCCAATTCAATTATATTATGATGACTACATTCTTTACCCTTCACCTCTGACCTCTTGCTCTTCTTCATTTCCAAAGTTACCGCTCCAGTATCCCTTGTCCCATCAAATATTTTGAATACATATGGTCCCCCTTTCAAAGCCATAAACCCATAAATTATATTAAAAGGAGTTTTTGAATTACGAGCCTCTTTTGCCAACTTAATTTTCATGTTCAGCTTAATGCGATCACGAATATCTGTGCTACATTCTGTTACTAATTTCGTTTCATTATTGTAGCAAAAAATCCTAATATTATTTTTACCCGCTCCCTCATTTTCATTCTTCAAATTACTGAAAACATAATAATATCCAATTATCTTATCTGATTCTCCGGATCCCTTGCCGATATCTAAATCACGATATTTATACAACAACAATGGTTCAAAATATTCACGCAACATTGCCAAATATGGACTAGACATTTTTCCCTTCGTCTCATAGCTATCCAAAATTACCTTTTTAATCAAATAAGATTTTTCCTTATCATTCAATTTATCCACAACCATTGTCAATATTATATACAACTTTCTCCGACTATTTGATTCAATAATTTTGTCCAATAATGTTGCTTGTTTTATTACTTCGTCCATTAATTCAACCGTTCCCACTTTATTTTTATTTTTTGCTGAAAATATTTCCAAATTTCCATTTTCCATTAGTTCGTCTTCGAAAACGTATTTTGGAGTTTTTTCTTCAAAAGGATTTTTTCTATAACGGACAGGAGCTTTCAAATCATTGAATTCAGTTGGTTGATAAATGTAATATGGTCCTCTATAAATAAGAAATCCCTTTCTATCGTACATATCATAAACTGGTTCATTGATATTATTTAACATTTCCTCAATTCCTATATAAATGAATTTTATCTCCATATTCCTCATGTGTTTCTTTATATTAGACACCAGATCATCCAATTCATATACATACCCAACCTTATATAAATTCTTTATAATATCTTTCGATTTTTGGATATCAGTTCTAGCAAATCTTTCATTATATGTATCAGTATTGATAACATAATCTTTTTTCTTATCGGGCTCCCATACACACTGATAATAACAATCTCTATAATCGCATTCACGACTTCCATTTTTATCTCCAAGACTTATCCTCACACGTCTCCTTGAACTACTCAACATTTCAACTGTTTGACCCTCAAAATCAAATACATTTCCATTTTTGTTAAGGGCACAATCAACCGCAGCCTGCTTTAATAAATATGCTACTTTCTTAATCTTTACATCTTTTATTTCCGCAATTCTATAAATTCTTGTATCAATCGTTTCAGTTTCCCTCTCCTCTTTTGGAGCATTGTCAGGAGGTTCAACTGCATATAAAAAGGTTTCTACATTTTGTTCTAATTGTGGAAGATCAGCATGACTACAATAACGACTACCTCTTCCGATAATCTGATCTACACGTGACAAATTAAACCACGGTTCCAATACATGAACCTGACGAATTCTTTTAAAATCCAAACCCTCGCCAGTTGTTCTAGTACCAATAATAATTTTTACTTCTTCTCCATTTTTATTATTGTCATTGTTAATTATATTCATTAAGTTACCAGTTTCAATGACTGAAATATTTGAATCACCAGTAATCAAAATATATCTGGCTCTTTTGAACTCATGATATTCGGGATCATTTTTATTTTCATGTATTCTACTGATTGCATTTTGACCACAAATCGCGCAAACTGGATTTCTCTTTTTATGATAATCCAAAAGGGGTCTTTCTCCACTCCAGGGATATCTCTCAAAACCATTTTGTTCCAACATCATTGCAAATGGAAGAACACCTCCCCAAACAAATTCAGAATAAACATAACAAATACCTCGCCCATATTTTATATTTTTCAACGCCTCAAAAAATTTAACACTATATTTTTTCAAATGTTTCTCATCCAAAAATGGCGCTTCATTTTGTGTTCCATAATCGAATTTAACATGAGACTGATACTTAAATTGATATGTCTTTCTCCTTATTCTCTTACCATTTTCCATATTTGCTCTTCCATATCCCATATCTAAAACGAAAGCTCCTTGTCCATTATCAATTGTCTGATATCCAAACTCTTTTTTTGGAAGAGTGAACTCACCATTTTTATTCGGAAGAATAATATTACTTAGAGGTCGTAAGATTGAATTCGCAAATTGTTCCTCATCTGATCTATTCTTTTTCGCATCTTTATTATCTTCCTCAGTATCTTCATTTTTATTATTATTGGTTTCAACATTCATATTATCTTCTTCAATCATTTCAATGTTTTTGGATCTCAATTTATTTACATATTGCTCATATTGATATTTACTCATCGGACACATATATAATTTTAAATGTTTCAATCTATCACCTTCAGGTATTACCTTTCCATAAATATCGTACTTAATTTTTGGAACTCTTGCTTCCATAGGATCTATTTTCAAAGGAAAAACAACTGGATTTTCTCCTCTTAAATAACTTATATATCCCTTAAACAACTCCTTCAATTTTTCCTCCCCTCCCGGCACCAAATTATCCTCTCCATCAAATATCTCATTTCTTCTTATCGGATTTCTCCCATCGTTCTCCAACAACAAATTTAAAATATAAATAATTTCTCCTGCATTATCATACATAGGTGTGGCACTCATTAAAACTAATTTAATATTTTCTCCATATCTTATAATTGCCTGCAAAATAGGTGGAACCTTTCTTAATTCTACATTCCCAACATCACTCTTAACATTATGAATCTCATCAATAATTATGATACGATTGTTAAATTTATTTCTGATTGCCATTTTTTGAGCATCAGTTAAAGTGTTCAATTTTCCGTTCCATCCGATATCATTCATTAGTTCATTTCCAAATTGTTCATATCCGTAAAACTTATAGACCGAGTTCACTAAACGACCAGTTTCCTTTCTTTTCTGAAGTGTAGTTAATCCACTATATTGCTCAAAATCCAAACTATAAGTATTACCAGTACATTGAACAATATCATCTGGACGCACTTTTTTGGATTCTTTTCTAATATCGTATATTTGATCTCTAAAAGATGGAAGAATTCTTCGGGGAAGAAGAACAGTAATTTTTCTTTTTTCGTCGGAATGTAATCTCCTCATTATTTCCTTGAATCCTTCCGCAATTTGAATACCTGAACAGGTTTTACCAACACCAGTTCCATGATAAATAAGAACACTATTGTAGGGTGTTTCGGGACTCAAATAATTCCGAAGGAATTCTTGTTGGGGAGCTAGGGTAAAAAATTTAGGATTACATATTTGCTCGGTTGTTTTATCATTTTTTGGAATTTTGTTTTTATAAAATTCTTTTTTGACATAAATTTTCTCGTAGAAGCTTGGGTCGTCAAAATCAGGATAGTACATAAATTGTTTTCCTTTTGATTTACTTTCTACTTCAGGTCTCATTTTAACAACTCTTTTTTTCTCATTTTCCTTTTTAAATTTTATAATAACCATTGAGCTATTATAATATGAGATTATTTTCATAATTATTTCTCAAATGCGTAAATTGTCAATAAACATATTACCAAAATAAAGATTATAATTAAGGGAAGTATTTTTGGAAGTATGTTGTTCTTAAATCGGCCTTTAAATGTTTTATTTTCATAATTTAATTTCCAAGTAGCATCATCTAATTTTTTCCCTCCTGATTTTTCAGGTTCTGGATCTTCTAAATGGATCTTCCTTCCATATGCCTTTTCATAAACTGAAATGGCTTCCTCATAATTTAATGAAGGCTTACCATTTTCAACATTAACCATATTATGTAGATCAATCAACCATTTTACTAGTGTTTTTCTATCCTTTAAATGTCCATCTATGGGATATCCTCTTATGTTTTTACTATAGTTCACTCTACATACAACACACGGTAAAACATATTCAAGAAGATTAAAAAAAGTTTTATATCTTTCTTTATCAGCTTCGTCAGGATAGAATGGATAGGTAAAACTGACGCTATGAAGAGCAAACCAAAATTTAGGTCCCCATATATTTGGATCCATCCTTAAATTAACTCACAAAATATTTTAATGAATATAATTATTTTCTCAAAAATATATAATGATACTAAAAATATTAACAATTTTAATTATTACAATTTCCTTCATAATATTTACAAAGAGTTTCATAATTAACGAAAGTTTTTCCGATTCGCTACAACTTAGATTCCCTTTTCCTTCTTTTATAATTAATTTACTTGAAACTGAAGAAGGAAGACGTCGTTGGCCAATAATTTCTCATCTTTATCCAGAAGCAGAAAAACATCGCGCAATTTACGGTAAAGAATACGATTTCTCACACGCTATTAAAAATAATGTTCTAACTGATACTTGGGATCATGGAAAATGGAAATACAATAAATCAAATATTATTAAAATGACCCCAGGTGAAATGGGTGTTATAATGAGTCATTACAAATTATGGAAGAGAATTGCTGTAAGTGAAACTCCCGTTGTTATTTTAGAAGATGATGCCATCAGAACTAATAAATATTCCCAAGAAAGATTAGATTACGTACTCAAAAATCTTCCAAAAGATTACGATATATATTTAATCGGTTATTACGACATTAAACCTGAAAAAGACGGAGAAACTAATACAAGAGTAAAAGAATTTGTCTTAATGCATTCATACATCGTTTCTCCAAAAGGAGCGCAAAAACTTCTTGACAATCTCCCGGTTAATCAGCCATTAGACACATGGATTTCTGGTCTTTCTAATAAATTAAAAATATATAGACATAACTTTTATATGACAACCAAAAAAGGACATGTTGGTCTTATTATTCGCCAAAAAAATCAAGGAAAACAAATCGAAAATACCAATATTATTTAATTTTTTTCTATCATAATTTAATGTTAAAAATATTTACAGTTTTAACAATAATAATTATCTCAATTGTATTTATCTTTTTATTTGAAAAAGAAGTTATTGAAAGTTTTGAGGAAAAACCCAAAATATTTATGTATTGGGAATACAAAAAAGGTGTAATTAAGAGACCAGCATATCTTGATCTATGTTTAAAAACAATAAAGAAACATTGCTCAAACAGTTTTGATATAGTTGTGTTAAATGAAAAAACTATAAATAATTATTTGCCAAATGTTAGAAACGATTTAGATGAAAAACTTAGTATTCCTCAGAAAACAGATTATTATCGTTATGCACTTTTATATAAGTATGGAGGAATATGGTTAGATTTTGATACAATTGTAATGCAAGACCTAAAACCATTATATGATAATCTTGAAAAATATGATTACATTGGAAGTGGATGTCATAGTGATGATTGTAAAAAAACAGGATATCCTTTTCCTTCAAATTGGGTGATGATGTCAAGAGCAGGTACTAAATTTATTAATAAATGTTTGGAAGATTGTGATAAAATATTAAATGAGAATACTGATCTTAAAAAGAAATATTTTATTTTAGGTAGAACAACAATGTGGAAAAATATTGATAAATTAATGAAAAAAGGATGGGATTATTTCCATATTGATTCCAAATGCCAGGAAAGAGATAGTAAAGATGTTAAATTGAGAAATAAAAGATTTTTATCAGATGAAAACATTGATGAAAAGTGTATTGGAAAAATGTTTTTTGTTCCTGTTTATAATACTGCTCCAGGTTTTCCTGAATGGTTTAAAGAAATGAGTATGGAAAAAATATTGGAAAGTAATCTTTTAATTGGAAAATTATTCCGACTATCTCTCCAAAACGAATAACTATTTTTGGAAATATTTTTTTAAATTGTTACCTGAGTATTTGGAAAACCAGTTGTCATCCAATAATCCGGTGATAGATAAGGAGGTGTTTCCCCAGTTTCAACACATGGTGCCTTGCTTGGACCCTCATTAAACATTTTTTCAATTAGATAAAATGGAACTGCATAAGAAAAATATCGGAATCTGCTAATGAATCCATTAAATCCTCCCCATTTTCCTACCCAAAGATCTCCATAATTTTGTTTTGGAATTCCTCCCAAATCAACCCTCTTCTTCAATCGTGCATTCACATAAACATCCATATGCTGGCCTATCACAACAATTGTCATGAAAACCCATTTGTTAATTGGCATGTTATCTATATCACAAGATGCCTTAACCTTATTAAAAGTATTCATATTGATCGCCAATTTATTTTCATTTGGATAAATCCAAACACCGGGCGCTTGAAGAGGAACACCACTACAGCTTCCTTTATGGAAAACATGATGCCACTTTCCACTATTTGCAAAAGTATTTTCATCAATGTACAACCAAAAAGAATAACTAAATTCTAATCCGAATTTCTGATCATATGAACGTAGAAATCTTGTAGCGGGAAAGCTTTTAGCGACTGTTCCCTGAACAGTATCTTCTATTATATATGGAGCATCATTGTGATAATTCTTTATACTAAATCCTAATCTGACAAAAAGATATGTTACAATTACTAAAATAACAATAATCAAAAGTATTGTAATAAGAGAATTTTGTAAACCTCCTCCAGTATTCAGTGAATTTCCAAAATTAGATCTATTCATTATTACTAATAATAATGGATAAAAAATTTTCAATAAGGACCTTTGGAATATATATTATAAACCTCATCTGGTTTCAAGGAATATTTATAGTAAACTAAATTACTTATTTTTCCAAAGAATCCACCATTATCACATACATATAATGGCTCACTATTTAATTTAGGAACACCTCTCAACACACAGCTTCTCTCCAATTTTCCATCAATGTACATATCAACTGTTCTATTATTCAAAACATAAACAATATGCACCCATTTTTGCAAAGGAATATTTTTAATGTCACATCCTTCGTTTGGAGATGCAAATGTATTAATTCTGGCATGAAGCGCATTGGTATCAGGATATAACCATAAACCAGGAGCCCTAGCAGAACTAGTTCCAGCACCTGAATTCTTATCTCCTTTTACAAAAATATTCTTCCAGCCTCTGGTCCAATCTTGTACATAAATCCAAACACTGTATGAAAATTCGAGGCCTTCATCACTATTTTCTATATCAAAAGATTTATTCATGTCATAAGCGTCCATTGGAGATTTAATAATTGATGAAATCCTCTTTTTACGCTTATTTGCATTATTAACCAGTGCTACGATGATGACTACTAAAATGATAATAACAACAAATACTAAAATAATAATTAAAAGCGAACTGATTCCACCTGATTTGGTATTAAATCGTCCAACATTAGAATTACCTATTGAATTTTCCATTCTTATTTTTTAATAGATTTTAATTTTATTTGTTAACACAAGTCTCTAAATCATATTCACTACTCTCCAACGTTTCCCTTTCCCTCTCATACAAATCTTTTATCTTTTTTGGAACCAAAGCACTCGGACTATATCGGAAAAATGCCAAAAGACCATTAAATCCATTCACTCCTTTAATTACATTTGTGTTCATCATTAATGGAGAACCTGTCAAAACAATTGATCTTTCAAGCAACCCATTTACATAACAATCTAAAGATCTTCCTTCTAAAACTATTGTCACACAAAACCACTCATTCAACGGGATATCATCAAGTGTAATCGCATTTCCTTCATCTGGACCATTTTCACACGCTAAAGTAATTATCATTTTATTTGTATTTGGTGCCAAATATACTCCAGGTGTTTTCATTTTGAATAAATTGTCACCAGTATCATTGCCTCTATACCAAACAGTTCTCCATTTTTTATTTCCTTTGTTGAAATTATCTGGACATACTTTTATCCAAAAACTGTAGCTTCCTTCAGTTCCCAAATCAACTGGTAAATCTTCTTTCAAGGCAAAGCTGTAATTAGTTCCCTTCATTATATCCAAAATATTGTTCTTCTTCCCCTCGTAATAAAATAAATGTTCTCCTTTATTGCTTGCATATGTCGAAGGAGTGTAGAAAACAACATACATATTTCTGTTTGTCTTAAGTGTAATAGTAGTTAAAAGATAAATTATAAAACCAATTTCGATAATTATCAAAAAAATTAACAACATTAACTGATTAGGCTTACCCATACGATATGCTATTGCTCCCCCTAAAACTGCAATAGTTATCAAAAGAGCAAAACACATAAAAACAAGCTTGTAATTTTTTTTACGAAACCCAATAACCATCAAAATAATAATTGGAATAAATAGTAGTAACGCTGAAAATCCAAACTTATTTTTTTTTACAAAATTAACCGATCGATGTACCATTTGTTGAGGAGAATATCCATTACCGAAACTGTCATTGTAAAAATCATTTTGTCCAAATCCGGAACTGTTACTAAAATTTTGATTGTTGAATAATTTATTATTTCCAAAAATAGATCCCATTATTATAGAATAATATAATAATTTAATTGATCATTCCTTTTGGATATCTTCGATTTATATTACTAATCATAGTTTTTTTACCATGACAATTTCTACAAACTGCCTGTAAATTGCTAATATTATTATCTCCACCATCCTCCAGTGCTTGAATATGATCAATTTCATATGTTGCATCTAATAGTGCATTACATTTTGCACATTTCCATTGTTGTTGAGAAGCGACATACTTTTTAACTTGTTCAGAAACATTTCTCATTGATCTTGTGGTAATTTGTCTTTTGTTACCTCTGCCACCTGAAAGAGGATTTATAAAACCAGTTAATTTGTTGTCAAGAAATTGAGGATGTGTAAATGCTGGTCCATTAATTTCATCTAATTTTCTACCAACCGGATCCGGTAAATAATCTCTAAAATAATTCAAAAATTTATTATCTTTTAATAAAACTGGCATAAAGATTCCCATTATAACAACTACAACCATGATTAGTTTTGGTAACCTGGATACATTATTGTAAATTCTAACAAAAAAATTATTATATTTGTGATTTATCCAAAAAAAGAAAATAATCACAAAAATAAATATCAAGACTTTCCAATCCATATTTAATATAAATTTTTTATTTTAGATTGTTAGTGGACTAAATGATGGAATATTCCAGCTTTGCTGTACTCCTTCAAATGGATTCGCATGACCTTTTCTATAAGAATTCGTTGGTTTTACTCTATCAGGCGTACATTGAACAATCAAATTTAATGGACCTTCAGTCGTTCCTCTAAAACAGGTGCCTTGCCCGGCCCCATTGGTGCACCAACCACACTGAGAATTGTTTAAACATTCTTCTTTACTTAATCTTTCACATGGTAAAATTCCACTCAGACATGACTCTTTTGATAAAAATACTTGCAAAGGAACCTGACTAAATCCATTTTGACCACAAGTATTTTTGGAAGGATCTAGAGGGTTATAAGGATGTTTTTCACAAGTTTTTTTACATCCATTATAACACCAATAATGAGAAGGAACTGGTTTTTCAGTAAAATTTCTAAAACTTTCAATAATTTTATCTTCTTTTGGATCTCCACGGACTCTTACAGTCTGCCTTTTGAATTTTTCAGGGCAAACTTTCTTACAAAATCGTCGAGGAATATTATTTACATAATTTCCTTTGACAATTAGACAATTCCACGGACGATCATATGATTGTGCACAATTTAAATCCATTATATCAAAATAATTATCATATGGTTGAACACTACCGCTTGTATTTTCTTTAACATCTTCTTGTAATTCATCATATCTTTGTGGTTCTACAAAAACACCATCTGCATAATTATAAAGATGGAAGTTTGAACTAAAATCTGGAGAAACAGGTAGATTTGGAGATGATGTAACTATATTATTTGGATTGATAATAACTTTATCAGTGATATTGTCGAGAGATTCAACTGTTCTTTTTTTGTAAAATAAAATTGAAATAGTTACAAATATTAAAATAAATAGTAGTAGAAATGAATACATATATATTAGTAAAAGATAACTTTTACTAATATTTCAATTATTTAACTTATATTCCATTAGTTTGTAAAAAGGATCTCTATAACTAAAATTCATACTGTTCAAACAAACAAATTTATATTTTTTTATATATATATCATCAAATACACCATTATAATAATTTTTTTCAAAATGTAATTCAATAACGTCTTTGAAATTTTTAGATAATTTATTTTTATGAATATGGTTATCTATTGTTATTAAAAATAATAAATATTGTATATAATTGTTTCCTCTAAACTTATTTTGACGCATATGGTCAAGTAAAAAATAATATTTATTTTCAATATATTTCATTGTCGATTTTCTTAATATTTTAGTGTGATGATTATTTACTAATATTATATTTGGATCTATATTTTTTAAAACCATAACAGTTAATAATAATCTCTGAATATATTCATTGGGGTTTTTTTGAGAAGCAAAAAATTTTATTTTACATGGTGTTATTTCATTTTTAACATTAAAAATAATATTATTTCCTCGGTATCCATAAATATCCTTCACCTGCACATAATCAAGATGCATATTATCATCATTATTATAAAGAAATACTTCACTTAGTTCTGGAATATTATGTAAAAATGATTCAATAACATCACTATTAAATGTAGGTAAATATTTTTGGGGAATAATTTGTTCATGAGAAATAATTTTCACTTTTCCAGAATCAAGTAGTTTTTTATCGATTGGAGGTATCTGATTGTCGGTAACAATATATATTTTATTGATCCATGGAATGAATTTAATAACAGATAAAACAGAATAATATATTTCATTAATGTTTTTATGTCTTATTTCTGGATTAAAAAGATCTTCTCCTTTATAATATCTTTTTTTTTTAATAAATGCTGGATCATTTCCATCCACATATGTAAAAACCATATCTACTTTTAGGTGTGATTCTGTAAAATAAAATAATAAAATTAATAGAATAATAATAAATAAAACTTTCATTTATTATATAAAATATTAAATTTTTACACCAGAATATTCAGCCATCTCCTTAATTTTTTTCATTTGATCATCACTATATTTACATTTTAATATTTTCACAGAATTATATAATTTTGATTTCTCCACAAGATCATCAAAATTATATTGTCCAGATTTAAAATTATTAGTAATAAAATAACATCTTTCCAAATAATCTTGGAAAGATTCACACTCGAATCTTTCTATATTGAAAAATCTGAATCCTGATTGCATTTGTTAAGCTTATAAAAAAAGATCTTTTTAATTTCATTTTTTTCATTCATTTGGCATTAGGCTAGTATCTGGATAATCATACGGGTGGTAGATGGTATCATATTGCTTTTTCTCAGGGTTCCACCGAGTTTCAACGAGAAATCCTCCGTAACGGTTGAACCAGCTTGAAGGAGTTGGATTTTTTATTTTGGCAGGGCCAGGTTGTTCTAATTCAGAAAAATAAAGGTTCTGTGGCATATATATTAAAATTATAAAAAAAATATTCGTAAAAAATCATAATTATATTTAAGAATCTAAAATATGTCTTTATTACAAGAAAAAAAGAATTTTACACTACAGGAGCACCTTGATAATTTTACAAATCCGATTCATTTATCCCAGAATGAAATCGAAGATATAATCACAAATGAAAAAAATTATCCAAAGATTTTCCAAGATCTTTTTATTACTCCAAAAGAAGAATCATTCCCTGTAAAACATATAACTGATGAATTAGAAATATTTCATCCTTCTATTTATAATCAGATATCAAAATGTCATACTCCTATAGGAGATATTTATGTTAAAAAGATTTTGAATTCTCCAAATTCTAATATTAACACACTAAAGAAAAGACAAGAAGTTATCCAAAATATATTCCAAAATTTTTCGGAAGAGTTAGACAAAACTATGTCTCAAATTAAAAATAATATTCAAGATGTATTTTGGTTTTTTAAACCTAAAAATGAACACAGTGATAACATTTATAATACTATCTTTTTCAATACAGAATACCTAAAATTTCTTAACAAATATGAACCATTTCTCACAATTTCAAACGCATACAAAATAATTGTTAGTCCTCTTTTATCTGCATTAAGTCCTCTTGTTTATATTATTGTTCCATTTGTAGTTTTAAGGTTAATGAAAATAAAATTACCTTTTTCTTTTTTTGCTAAAATGATGTGGCAACAAAGCGGGATGATATCATTACCTTTTGTAAAGAATCCTTTTCTTGCAACTGTTATCAAATATTTTTCTAAATTTTTAAGTATTTTTTTATATGGTCAAAATGTTTATAATTCATACATGACTTCTAAAACTACATTAAAAATAGTCAATTTATTTCAGTCAAAACTAGAAAATATTCGGGAAATTTTATCATTAAATTCCATAATCAGAAAAAATGATAATTTTTCAAATTTTCTTGGGAAACAGGTTTATCCTAATTGTTTTATGAGAATTGAAAATGATGGAATATATAACAAAGTGTATTCTATATTGTCCAACAAGGGAAAAATACTAAGAGATTATTATGAATTTATTGAATCTAAGGATGATTTTTTGAAAATATTAAATAATATTGGAGTGATTGATTGTTATTTTGGAATTGCAAAATTAATAAAGGAAAAAAGTTATTTTAATATTCCAAAAATAGTTGAAAGTAAAAGTCCTAGTTTGGAATTAGAAGGAATTTGGCATCCTGCTATTCCAAAAGATAAAAATGTGAAAAATAATATAAGTTTCACTGAAAATAAGAGAAATTATTTGTTAACTGGACCAAACGCTGCGGGAAAATCAACATTTATAAAATCCGTATTTTTGAATATATATTTGGCGCAAACATTTGGAATATGTAATTCAGAAAAAATGGAATTTACTCCATTTTGTTATTTATTAACAGGGATAAGGAATAAAGATAGTCAGGGGAGTGAATCTTTGTTTGAGGCAGAAGTTAATAAAATTAGGGATTATCTGAACCATATTAGATCAAGTGGACAGAGTGGATTTACATTCTCTATTTTGGATGAAATTTTTACAAGTACAAATTATGAAGAGGGATTTTCAGCATCTTGTGGATTATGTGAGACAATTGGTAAGATGAAGAATTCGCTTCATATTGTGGCGACACATTATACGAAACTATATAAGATGGAAAAGAGGAAGGGTTTGGGATTCAAGAATATAAAATTTTCTGTTGACCTAAAAAATGATAAAATAGAATTTCCCTATAAATTGGAAAAGGGTTATTCAAAACAATTTATTGCATTGAAATTAATAAAAGATAAAGATTGTGATAATGAATTTTTAATAAATTGCATTAAATATTTGGATAAAAATAAAAAGTCGTTTGGATTTAAAAAGAATATTCTAAAAGTAAGTTAATGCAGACTCACGTATTAATTTTACTAAGTATATTAGTAGTTCTCTTAATTGGAGTTATCTATTTTGGATGGCGTAAAATCATTAATTTAGAGATCGAAAATAGTCGTAATAAATATGATATAGAGGCGTTAAGAAATCTACTAAGTCGAATATTTGACGGAGAAGATTTAACACCTCAAAAACAACCAGTCAAACAAATGCAAAATGCATACACATTGGAATCAATGCAATTTCCTACACAGGTTAATGTTCCAAATTTTTTTAATCAGGAAAAAAGTTCAAAAATAGAGAAGAATTTGAAGAAAGAAGAAGTTGAAGAAGAAAGTGATATAGATACTTTAGAGAGTACAGATGATAATTTGCCAAAAAATATTGATGATGAAAGTACAGTGACCGTTGAAAGTCTTGAAAATTCTAGTGATGAAGAGACTGAGACTCAGGAGGAATCTGAGGATGAGTCATCTGGTACTCAATCAGAAGAGGAATCTGGTGAAGATTCTGATGACGAGGCACAAAAAATAATTGAGAATGAATTAGCTCTTGATGAAAAAAGTGATACTGTGGTAGAGGAGAAAGATGAAAATTTAGTGCATGGTGATGAGCCAGAGGAAGATAAGGTGGATGCAAGTACTTTTAATGAGACAAATCAGGCTGATGATGAGAAGAATGAGGATAATAGGCAGGAGGAGGAAGAAACAAAACATGATGAGGAGGAATCAAAAACTGAAGTAAAGAAGAAGAAATTTTTACCGAATGAGTTGGCACGAAATTATAAGGAAGGGTATAGAATGAAGTCATCGAATGATGGAAAGATGTATGAGGTTATTCAAAATGGTAAAAGGAAGACTTGGAAATTAATAAATTAAATTTAAATATTTAGAATTATTTTGTATGGAATAAATATATACAATGCAAGGATCGTGCTATAAAACTTCAAATAATAAATATTTTGATTGCCCTGCTTTAATGTCTGATGGGAGAGCATTTACAGATTATAGACCAAGTTCTTATGTAAATGAT
>Ga0172363_10002565_pt1 | contig 14685 bp, 12 predicted proteins | sample LakKivs2_kivu2a2_FD_114541 | JGI IMG/M metagenome (GOLD analysis project Ga0172363, IMG submission 114541) | Sediment microbial communities from Lake Kivu, Rwanda - Sediment s2_kivu2a2 | ecosystem: Environmental > Aquatic > Freshwater > Lake > Sediment | place: Rwanda: Western Province, Lake... | reverse complement strand
TCTTCTGCTTAACAAGAAAATCAACTTCTTCATGCTGTGCGTTTTTCCAGTAGAATATTTCCACATCTTTTTGCAGGTGATTCTTCCTCCTGAACAACTCTGTACAAACTACATTCTCAAAAAATTTACCAAAATTTTCGCTTGATTTAAATGAAATAGTATTTATTATGCCTGTATCTATGCAATATATTTTTTTTGGTGCTATAATCTGCTGCTTTAGTTTAAATGAGAATCTTTCCAGAACAAAAATCAGATAAGCATTTTCAAAATATTTTACATAATTCTTAATGGTCTGTCCTTTCTTTAATGAAAATATGTTTTTCAGTTTGTTAAAGCTTATTTCATTTGAGAAATTTGAAACCAAATATTTTGCTAAGCTTTCCATGGCAGCAATGTTTCTGATTTTGTATCTTTTAATAATATCCTTGGTTATAATATCACTAAAGATAGATCTTAGAATTGATTTACCATACTTATATGCTTCAGGCAACCCTCCTATTTTAATGTATTCCCTGACAGCTTCCTCCATTTTCGCTGATGTTTCTGTAGTATACTCAGACTTCTCTTCTAGGCTGATATTTTTATAAATGCAAAATTCTTTAAATGAGAAAGGAAACAAAACAAAATCAATATGCCTTCCGGTTAAATGTGTTGCCAACTCGCTTGCTAATAATTGTGAATTGCTTCCTGTAATTATAATCTTTTTTGTTCTTCTTAATCTATTTGCAAAAAGCTCCCATCCTTGGACATTTTGGATTTCATCAAAAATAAAAAAGTCAAGATGCCCACAAATTTGATAAAATGCTTTTAACACTGTATTAAGATCAGTTGCCTTCATTCCATAAAGTGATTCATCATCAAAATTTATATAAGCATATTTTTCATCTTTCATCAATAACCAAGAAAGCACAGATTTTCCACATCTTCTTATACCTAGAATAATTAATATATTTGGAAATTTGATAAATTTTTTTAGTTTTTTTGTATCTAAATCCCTCTGGATTATCCTCTCTTTCTTCAATATCTCATTTCTCTCTTTTTCTTGCTCCTGAATTATCCTTTTTATTTCTGCAACATTCATATGAGCAGTAAAATCTCTAAGTTTAAAAAGTTTTCCCTTTTAGGGGCAAACTTTTGCTAAATGTTTACCCATTTAACAGATACTCTTTATTTTAAAAAATAACCAGAAGAGATTCCTCCTGCAAAGCTAAAGACAGCAATGACAAACTAAGAAGAGTCATCTACAGGGACTTTGATGTGGTTTAAAATTTCTTGTTTTAGATGAAAAAGGATATTAACAGCACCTACAGAATAAACTAAAATTATTTTCTTAGCTTTCTCTCGATTTCTTCTTTTAGTTTTTTAATATAAAGATTAAATTGAAGTTCTACTTCTTTCCAGTCCTTAGAATTTATTGGTGTACCATAATAATTAATTCCATTCCTTTTTGTTCTTACTTTTTCAAAAAAATCCCAGTTGAACCCCAGTTCTGGATGTTTTTCACAAAGATATGCAAATAAACATTGGTGGTTATCAATCTTTATCTTCTCAAATCTTAAATAAGACTCACTTAACTCATGCAGTGCATCATAATATAATTTATAAACGCTATTCCATTGATTACTTTGTTTTGAAAGATTTTTCTTGATAAAATTTGCTGATTCAATATCCCCTTCTGCAATTTTAAGGGTAGCTTTTATCTTTTCAATATCAGTTTCTTCTATTACAATAAATTTCCCTTCTTTTTTACACTTCAAAAATGCTTCTTTCTGATTTAGATATTCAGGCATTTATACCAACTCTCACAAAGTCCATATTTCCTTTAATAATGTCACCTTTAATAATATTTCTAATTAACCCTTCTCCAAGCTTGGATAAGTCTTTTTTATTTTGGCAGATAAATAATTGAATATCTCTATGTAATTTTAATTCGTAATCTACTATTCTAAGTCCTTTAGGATCACCATAAATAAAAATATCAATATCACTGTTCCTATACCAATCCGAACGCGAAAAACTTCCGAAAAGAATTATTGTTTTAGCTTTTTCTAAAGATCCTAGATGGTTTAAAAAACCACTTTCATATAATTTAGTTAGTCCGAATATTTTTTTTCTATTTTTATATTTGGGAAAATCATAACTACTTATGTAGTAAGGCATTTTACCTTTTTTCTTTTTTCTTTTGATTAATCCTTCTTTAATAAACTGTTTAAGCCATCTGTCTGCCTTACTTCTAGCAATTTTTGCTTCATTAACTATTTCTTCAAAATGCCATTCTCTAGTTGGACTTTCAAAAAATAATTCCATAACTTTTTCTTCTTTACTTTGCATAATAGTACCGATAATGGGAACTAATTTATAAACTTTTCTCTTTTTAACGGAAAAACTGCCACCCAGTTTTTGAGGAATAAGTTTTTTTGTAATAAGGTCGCCGTAACCCTTAATAAATCTATTAAGTTCATTTAATTTTTTATCCATGAATAAAAAACAAAGAATCTTTTTATAAGACTTTTGTAAAAAATTCCGCAGGATTTTCAATATTTAAAGTTAAATTAGCAACATTTATAAATAATTTAAGATAATAAAAATAAGATGATAAACCAAACCAAAAAAGAGAAGCTGGACAAAATATATGAAAAGGGAATAGACCCATACCCAAGCGTGTTTAAGCTTGATTCAGACAGCAAAGAAATCAAGGCCAAATTCAAAAGCCTATCCAAGGGAGAGCACACCAAAAAGAAAGTCTCTGTTGCAGGCAGGATAATGCAAACCAGAATAATGGGGAAAGCCTGCTTTATGAATTTATTAGATAGAGAGGGAAAAATACAATTATACTTTAGGCAGGATGACATTGGGAAAGAGCAATACCAAAATCTGAAATTATTGGATATTGGCGATATAATAGGAATAAACGGAACTGTATTTAAGACAAAAACAGGGGAAATAACCATTCATGTTGATTCATTCAAACTATTGACAAAAAGCCTTGCACAACTGCCTGAAAAATGGCACGGCTTAAAAGACCAGGAATTAAGATATAGAAAAAGATACATTGATTTAATCTCAAACAGAAAGGTTTTTGATTTCTTCATCACAAGGGCAAAATTCATAAATAACATAAGGAAATTTCTTGATGAAAACAGGTTTTTAGAGGTTGAGACACCTGTTCTTGAGCTAGTTCCAGGAGGGGCTGATGCAAGGCCTTTCATAACACACCACAATACCCTTAATATGGATATGTATCTGAGAATATCATTAGAGCTTCACCATAAAAGGCTTATTGTGGGCGGATATGAAAGGGTTTATGAGATTGGAAAGGTTTTCAGGAATGAGGGCTTATCAACACAGCATTTGCAGGAGTTTACTATGCTTGAATTTTATGTTGCTTACATGGATTATAATGAGCTAATGGATTTCACTGAAAATTTTTTGCAGACAGTAATAAAGCAGACATTCAATAGTCTTAAAATTAAATATAATAACAAAATAATTGATTTAAGCAAAAAATGGAAAAAGGTAGATTACACAGAAACAATGAAAAAAGAGACAGGCATTGACCTAAACAAGGAAGATACAAAGGAAAAGCTAATATCAGCAATAAGAAAAAAAGGCCTTAAAATAGATATTGACGAGAATCTTGGACGCGGCCGCATAATTGACCAAATGTATAAGCAGTATGTAAGGCCAAAATTAATCCAGCCATGCTTTCTAATAAACCATCCAATTGATATTTCCCCTCTTGCAAAAAAGCATAAAGACAATCCAAAGCTTACACAGAGATTTCAATTATTGGTTGCAGGCTCAGAGATTGTAAATGCCTTCACAGAATTAAATGACCCGATTGACCAGAAGGAAAGATTTGAGGAGCAGATGAGGCTGAGGGCTGCAGGGGATCAAGAGGCCCAGATGATGGACAAGGATTTTATTGAGGCCCTGGAAATAGGAATGCCTCCTACAGCTGGCTTTGGCCTGGGAATTGACAGGTTATTGGCAATATTAACGGACCAGCCAACCATAAGGGATGTTATTTTATTCCCAATGATGAAGCCTGAAGAATAAAAAAAGGGCTGGCTGTTTTCTTAGCATGCTATGGATAATCACTATATGGTAATTAAAATATAGAAAGATTTAAATAATAATAAATCCTTATATTCCACTATGGAAACAAACCAAGATTATGCTAAGATAACATTAATTGTATATAAAAAAGGAACATATAGTTCCATAGAAGGAGAAGTTGGTCTAAAAATTTATAAACCTATAGAATTCTATATAAGATTCTCAGATCTTCTAAATAACCCAAGGTTAGTTGCCAAACTTGGAGAATCAATTAAACCAAAAATAACTGTTAAGACTGAATCTGGAGAGCAAAATATTAGCTTATCAGATATAGTAATTGCCCTTGAAAATGCAAAATACAGGGGGAATCGCTTTGACAGAATGAGAACAAGTCGCTCCTCTTTAAAAAAAGAGTACTTTTCATTCTTAACTAAAGATAACCAATATCAAATTAGTGGCTATATTATTAATTTAAAAAAACAAATGAAAAGTAAATTTATTGTTTTTTCAGATGATACTCCGATTGGGCATTTATTTCCTGAGGAAATTAAACATAAAGATTATGTTAGTATCAATGATTTAATTAAAGGCAAAATATCTAAACATACTTTTGCAGCAATAAACCCAGAATATTTTAACATACCTTCTAAATATAAATAAAAAATTATTTCTCGTTAAGCTTTGCATGTGCTGCAGCAAGCCTTGCTATTGGAACCCTGAATGGCGAGCAGCTTACATAAGTCATTTTTACATTATGGCAGAACTCAATAGAGCCTGGGTCGCCGCCGTGCTCTCCGCAAATGCCAATTTTAAGGTCTTTTCTTGCTTTTCGTCCTTTTTCAACACCCATCTTAACAAGGCTTCCAACTCCTTCTTTATCAATAACCTGGAATGGGTCTTTCTCAAGAATCCCCTTTTCAATATATTCTGGTGTAAACTTTCCAACATCATCCCTGCTAAAGCCAAATGTCATTTGTGTTAAGTCATTTGTTCCGAATGAGAAAAACTCTGCTTCTTTAGCGATTTTATCAGCTATTATACAAGCCCTAGGTATTTCTATCATTGTTCCAACCTTATAGTCTAGTTTAACACCATATTTTTTGATTATCTCATCAGCCTTGTTTTTTACAAGATCCTTTAAAATTGTGAATTCCTTTAATGCCCCAACCAATGGAATCATTACCTCTGGAGTTACCTTTACGCCTTGTTTTACAAGCTCGCAGCCAGCCTCAAATATTGCCTTTGTTTGCATCTCTGCTATCTCTGGATAGGTAATTGCAAGCCTGCAGCCCCTATGGCCGAGCATCGGATTCATCTCATGCAGTGCTATTACAGTTTCATTTATTTTTTCTTCTGTAACACCTGTTTCTTGGGCAAGGGCCTTTATATCCTCTTTGGCTTGGGGCAGAAATTCATGCAACGGGGGATCCAATAATCTTATTGTAACTGGCAGACCATTCATAACCTTAAATATGCCAATAAAGTCTGATTTCTGCATTGGCAAAAGCTTGTCAAGTGCTTTTTTCCTTCCAACAATATCTTCTGCAAGAATCATTTCCCTTACAGCCTTTATCCTGTCCTCTTGGAAGAACATGTGCTCTGTCCTGCATAAACCAATTCCCTCAGCTCCAAACTCAACAGATATTTTGGCATCATGAGGAGTATCGGCATTTGTCCTAACACCTAATGTCCTGTATGAGTCAGCCCATTGCATCAATGTTTTGAATTCACCTTTTAGCTCAGGGTCTATTAAATTAACCTTGCCTAAAATAACCTCTCCTGTGTTGCCATTTAAGGTTATTATGTCATCTTCCTTAACAATAAGCTCATTAATCTTAAACTCTTTTCTTTTTTCATGTATTCTTATTTTTTCACAGCCTGCAACGCAGCACTTTCCCATGCCCCTAGCAACAACGGCTGCATGCGATGTCATGCCTCCGCGGGCAGTTAAAATTCCCTGTGCAGCTGCCATTCCCTCAATATCCTCTGGGCTTGTTTCATTTCTTACAAGGATTACTTTTTTGCTTTCCTCATTAAGGTCATGGGCCTTTTTTGCATCAAAAACAACAGAGCCAACAGCTGCTCCTGGAGAAGCCGGAAGACCCTTTGCAATAACCTTAAGTTTTGCTTTTGGATCAATTGTTTTATGCAATAACTGATCAAGCTGGCTTGGCTCTATTCTTAAAACAGCCTGTTGTTTTGTTATCAATCTTTCATTAACCATATCAACTGCTATTTTTACAGCTGCATGTGCTGTTCTCTTTCCTGTTCTTGTCTGCAACAGAAATAATTTTCCTTTTTCTATTGTGAACTCAATGTCCTGCATATCCTTGTAATGCAGCTCTAGTTTTTTATATACATCAACAAGCTGATTATAAACAAGAGGCATGTCTTTTTTTAGTTCTTCAATCTCTTTTGGTGTTCTTATTCCTGCAACAACATCCTCGCCCTGGGCATTCATCAAATACTCTCCAAAGAATCTTTTTTCTCCTGTGCTTGGATTTCTAGTAAAGGCAACGCCTGTTCCGGAGTCATTTCCCATGTTTCCAAAAACCATTGCCTGTATGTTGACAGCTGTTCCAAGGTTGTCTGGAATATCATTTAGCTTGCGGTATGCAATTGCCCTTTCATTATCCCATGAGTCAAAGACAGCGTTTATCGCCATATTTAGCTGTATATTGGGTTTTTCTGGAAACTCTTTGTTTGTTACTTCCTTTACCCTTGCCTTATAGAGTTGAACAACCTTTTGCAATGCCTTAACATCAAGCTCTGTATCAAGCTTAAGCTTGTTTTCTTCTTTTACCTCTTTTAGTATTTTCTCAAAGTTCTCATGAGGTATTCCAAGCACAACATTTCCAAACATCTGTATAAATCTGCGGTAAGAATCCCAGACAAATCTCTCGTTTTTTGTGAGTTCAATAAGCCCTTGCACTGTATCTGGATTTAAACCAAGGTTAAGTATTGTATCCATCATTCCCGGCATTGAAACAGCTGCTCCAGACCTTACAGAAACAAGCAGAGGGTTTTTTGCATCTCCAAACTTTTTTTGTGTTTTTTCCTCAAGCTTGTTTAGGTTATCTTCTATCTCAACATCTAAATCTTCTGGGTATTTCTTGTTTTTAGAATATAAATTGCAAACCTCTGTTGTGATTGTAAAGCCGGCTGGAACTGGTATTCCTATTTTTGTCATCTCGCTTAGGCCAGCACCCTTGCCGCCAAGCAGGGCCTTCATATCCTTGGTTCCCTCTCCAAAAAAATACACATACTTTTTATCTTTCATTTCAACTATCCCTCTAATCTGAAAAGGGATTTGAATTGGTTTATAAATATAGTTAAACTAAAGTATATATATTAAGATGAAATAAAGAAGAATATGTTTATCTATCTTTAAGAGCAAGATTATCGATTCCTTAAACGACAGGTTTTTAAATCAGTGTCTTATCAAAAAAATATGTACCTGCCAAATTATGAAGATGGGAGCATTGTAAACCTTATGAGCTCTATTTCAAAAGCATTTGGGTCAAGAGCAAAATACAAGCCACTGAAAATATTAAACCCTTCTGAATTAAAATCAAAAAACATAGTTCTCCTGGTTATTGACGGGCTCGGTTATGAATACCTTATAAACTATAAAAAGGATAATATACTAAAACAAAACCTGAGAGGCAGGATAACCTCAGTGTTTCCCGCAACAACAGGATCAGCAGTTCCAACATTCCTTACAGGAGTTCCAGTGCAGCAGCATGCCATAACAGGATGGTTTGTATACTTAAAAGAGCTGGGCTTAGTTTCCAAAATCCTACCTTTTATTGCAAGAGTTAAGTCACAGCCTTTCAGCAAGTCAGGAGTTAAGCCAAAAAAGATATTTACCCAAAAACCATTTTTTGACAGAATAAAAGCCACATCATACATAATCCAGGACAAAACAATTGCATATTCTGACTTTTCATTGGCAAGCAAGGGAAAGGCAAGGACATTGTCATTTAAGCCGTCATCTCTTAATGGATTATTCAAGCAGATAAAAAAGGCAATAAAATCAAGCAATAGAAGAAAATACATTTATGCCTACTGGCCTGAATTTGATACTTTATGCCATAATTATGGAACCAAGAGCATTAAGGCAGGCAGGCATATCATGGCTGTAAACAAAAAGCTCAAATCATTCCTCAACTCAATAAAAGGCACAGACACAACAATAATAATAACCTCTGACCATGGCTTTATTGATTCAGATAAATCCAGGTTAATTGAACTAAAGAAGCATCCAAAGCTTGCAGATGCAATGATAATTCCCCTCTGCGGTGAGCGAAGGCTTGCTTACTGCTATGTTCGGCCTTCAAAAACAAGGCAGTTTGGGGATTATGTAAGGAAAAGCCTTAAGCATGCATGTTGCCTCTATAAAAGCGAAGAACTAATAAAAAACAATTATTTTGGGTTGTTCAAGCCAAATAAAAAACTTTATGAAAGGGTCGGGGATTATGTTCTGGTAATGAAAAAAAATTATGTGATAATGGACTCTCTTCCCGGAGAGGAAAGAGAATTCCACATAGCTAACCATGGCAGCGTAAGCAAACAAGAAATGCATGTCCCTCTGATAATAATAAAAAAATAATTATGAGATTTCTTTTTTCAATAATTCAACAATCTTTTTTCCGTCTGCCTTGCCCCTTAGCCTGGCCATTGCCTGGCCCATCAAAGCATTGAATGGAGCTCCTTTGTTCTTTTCAACTATCTCCTTTAGAACTTTTTTTATTTCCTTTTCATCCATTAAAAAGTATTTTGAGTAACCAGGCTTTTTTCCATGCGCTATTTCAACAAGAATCTCAAATACAGCTTCTTTCGGTATTTTCTGCTTTTCAAGATAGTCAAGGATTTCTTCTATGTGCTCAGTTACATATATTTCTTTTTTGTACCTCTTTTTTATCTCTTTTTCTGAGTTAATCAATGTGTCTGCTATGAACAATGGCTTAATACTCTTGTATTTTTTAGCAAGCTTTATGAAGAATTCTGTTTTGCCAGACTTTGTTATAAGGTTTGCAATGTCCTTGTTTAAGTTGAAATCTCTTTCAAGCCTCTCTGATTTGTCTGCTATCAATTCTGGAATTTTTATTCTGCTTGTATCTGGCCTTATCGTCCTAATATCAGTCTCAGGATACATCCTTGCAGAGCCAGGCATAGGCCTCATAAAGCTTGTTGTCAAGTCCTTGTTTGCTTTCCTGACTTCTTTTTTTAACTGCTCTCCATTTTCAATTAGTTTAAGATGCCTCTTTACCTCGTTTTCAATGATTTTTGGCATGTTCCTTAAGTCCTGAAATCCCTTTATCTCAACCCTTGCCTTGTTTTTAATTGATAAGTTAACATCCTGCCTTATTGTTCCAAGGCCTCTTTTTACCTTGTTTGTTGACCTTAAAATCATTCCAATCTTTTCAGCAGATTCCCTGCAGTGCTCAGGGACTTTTATCTCAGGGGCAGTTGCAATTTCAATTAAGGGAATTCCCAACCTTGAAAGATCATATGTATCTTGTTTTTCAGTTCTTTTAACAATTTTTGCAGCTTCCTCTTCAAGGCATACAGTGTCAATCTTTACTTTTCCTTTTGATGTTTCAATAAATCCATTTGTTGCAATTAATGCAGTCCTCTGGAAGCCGGATGTGTTTGAGCCATCAACAACTGTTTTTCTCATAAAGCAGATTCTGTCAACTACCTTTGCATTGAGCATCAATGCAACCTGCAATGCTGTTTCTAAAGCCTCTTTGTTAACATCATGCGGCGGCTCTTCATCCAGCTCAACAAGGCATGTTGTATTAGAATAAGCCTGGTAAATAAACTGCTTTCCCCTCCTGAATTCATGCAATGCTGCCTCATCAACCTCTCCGCTTTCTCCTGCGCTTGGTCTTAATCTTCTTTTTATTATGATGTCTGGCTTATCATCCCTTATCAAAGAAGGGCAGCTGCAGAATAATTTATGGGTGTCAAGCTGCTGGTGTATCTCAATGCCGCATTTGAAATTAAGTTTTTTATAATCCAACCCCATAATCCAATAAAAATATAAGAACTTTATAAATCTTGCTGATTAAATTAAAATTAACAAGGCTGCCATTTCCTATTGTAAGAGTTAGCACTAAAATGATCCTTTATTATTGCAACTATGCCCTGAATAGATTTTTCCGTATTGCCCTCCCAGTTAATAATAAAGTCTGCATTTTTTAGTGAAGGAAGGATATATCTTATATAGCTTGGCTTAACTGTTTTCTCCCATTGTTTTGAAACAGAATCAAATGTTCGACCCCTTTCTTCCATATCTCTTTTCATTCTTCTCATTAAGCATACATCTAAGTCAGTATTAATAAAGAACTTGTAACTCATCAGATCACAAATCTCGTTATTATATAATGCAAGAATTCCTTCAAAAATAATCAAGTCTGCTGGATGGGTTATTTCTGTTCTTTTCTCTCTGGTGTGCTCAGCAAATGAATAAACCGGCTTTTCAATTCTTTTGCTTTGTAGAAGTTCTGAAAGATGTTTTTTCATTAAGGGCCACTCAAATGCATCTGGAATATCATAGTTTGTTTTCTGCCTTTCCTCAAATGTAATATCTGACTGATCTTTGTAGTAGCTATCCATCCCAAAGATTATGCCAGTAAGATTCCTATTAAGATATTTACTGATATCAGGCAAGTTGCTTATTATTGTTTCAGCAATAGTTGTTTTTCCAGAACCACTTGCTCCAGTAACCCCAATCAACATTGGCTTTTTCATGAAAATTACCTTTTCCAAATAACAACCCCTTTTTTCCTCACCTCCTTTATTCTATGCAATGGGATATATGACTCTTCATTTTTTTTAGTTAATACAACAAAACCTCCTTCAATCCTTTTTATCTCGCTATATTTAATATTTTCCTTTTTATTGCTTATTCTATCAAAATAAGCTATAGAATAATCTTCTGGTTTTTCGTTCTTGTCCCATTTTATCTTATTCAACAAATCACGGATATACTGCATCTTTCAGCTAAGGAATGTTTTGTCTTCAACTCTTTCTGAGATTTCTCCTCTAATATTTTTTGTAATCAGTTCTTTAACTTCCTCTTTCTTATAGTTGCTCAAAAGCCAGGCCAGTTTAATAAAAGCAGTCTCAGGAGTCATATCACTCAAATGGCCCAAAACCCCAATATCCTGCAATTCCCTTAATGGGGTGTAAACATTCATCTGGATTCTGCCGTAGATTGCCTGGGATGACATAACCACTAAAAGGCCTTCACTTATCATTTTTTTCAAGGAATCAAAAATCTTTTTGTTCTCCTTTGTATGCTCATCTATCTCCTCGTTTGGCAAATGGCCAAGCCCAGTTCCCTCAACAACCAAACCATCAAAATTCTTGTAAGTTAAGAATTCTTCAGCAAACATGTTTGTATGTGTTTTAACTATCCCAACCTTGATTTTTTCATTAAACAATCTTAATTTTAATTTTTTATTCTTGTCTTTTTTGTCATAATCCTTTTTCATAAAAGAAATATTCTTTTCATTGAGATTTACTCTTGCAACTGGGAGAGAATTAATTGGCCTGAATGCATCTCTCCTGCTAGTGTGCATTTTTCTTGTTTTTAGAGCTGGCAGGATTAAGCATGATTCATCATCAAGGTTTTCATGCATGCATATTGCAACATCTGCAAAATCAGAATTTGCAATAAGATAGCAGGCAGATACTAAATTTAAGCCAGCATCAGTCGAGCCCCTGTCAGAGCTTCTCTGCGAGCCGACCAGAACAACAGGAACAGGCAAATCATCTAAAATAAACCTCAATGCAGCGCTTGTATAGTGCATTGTGTCTGTCCCATGGGTTATTATTATGCCTTCTGTCCCTGATTTTATCTCTTTTTCAATTTCTTTGGCCATAAGATTATAATGTGGAAACCTCATCATCTCTGACTGCATGCTTGCTATCTTTCTTGATTTTATATTTGCAATCTTTTTAAGCTCAGGAAACATATCCATAATCTCAGCTGCAGAGAATTTTGCACTAACAGCCCCTGTCTTGTAATCAACCTTTGAGGCAATTGTCCCGCCAGTATGCAGTATTGAAACTGTTGGAAGCTTCTTGTCAAACTTGACTTCAGATGTTTTTTCCTTTTTTTCTTTGTAACTCTCTACAAGTTTTATTGACTTTATGCTCTTTTTATCAATCCCAACATTATAGCCGCTTTCAAGCTTTAGTATAACAATATTTCCCTCGCTTTCAGGAACAGGCATTAGGACTCCATTTATCTTTTTTTCCTTTGTCTCAACAATTACTCTGTCCCCTGTTTTTGGCTCCATATGAGCAAATTAACTTAGTTATTATTTAAATGTTTTTATATTCTTAACACATCACAAAACACAAAATATAAAAACTAGTTCTTTTACTCTTTTAAAAAACAATGGAGCCAAAGAATTTTCTGTTTGTATCACTCGAGGGACTTATAGGGGATATTGCATGGCAGATTTCTAAGGAAGGCCATAATGTCAAGTATTTTATTGACTCAAAAGAGGACAAAGAGGTTGCTGACGGCTTTGTTGAAAAAATAGATGACTGGGAAAAAGAGGTTGGCTGGGCTGATATCATAGTTTTTGATGATGTTCTGGGCCAGGGCACAAAGGCCAAAAAACTTAGGGAGCAGGGCAAATTTGTGATAGGAGGAACTCCGTACACAGACAGGCTTGAGGATGATAGGGCATTTGGCCAGGAGGAGCTGAAAAAATTTGGCATTCCTATAATCCCATACAAGGACTTTACATCATTTGAGGAGGCAATAGCCTTTGTCAGGGAAAACCCTGCAAAATATGTTATAAAGCCGAGTGGCAAGGCGCAGAACATAAAAGGGCTTTTGTTTATAGGCGAGGAGGATGACGGCAGGGATGTTATACAGGTGCTTAATGACTACAACAAGGCATTGGCAAAAAAAATTTCCTTATTCCAGCTTCAGAAGAGAATATCAGGGGTTGAGGTTGCGGTCGGGGCTTTCTTCAATGGCAAGGAATTCATCTATCCTATAAATGTTAATTTTGAGCACAAGAAGCTTTTTCCAGGTGACCTTGGCCCTTCAACAGGCGAGATGGGAACATCAATGTTCTGGAGCGGGCCGAACAGGATATTCAACTCAACACTTAGGAAATTTGAGCCAAAGCTTGCAGAGGAGCATTACGTTGGCTATATTGACATAAACTGCATTGTCAACAGCCACGGGATTTATCCTCTTGAGTGGACTGCGCGCTTTGGCTACCCAACGATCTGCATACAGCAGGAGGGAATGATAACCCCGATAGGCGAGTTTCTTTATGACCTTGCAAGCGGCAACAGGCCAAGGTTCAGGGTAAAGAGCGGATTCCAGATTGGAGTAAGAATTGTTGTGCCCCCATTTCCATTTAGGGACAAAGAGACATTTGAGGTCAAGTCAAAGGATTCTGTTATTTTCTTTAAGAGGCCTGTTGAAGGGGTTCATATAGAGGATGTAAAGAAAATAAACAGTGAGTGGCTTGTTACAGGGACATCAGGAGTTATCCTTATTGTCTGCGGAACAGGGCAGACAATGAAGCAGGCCCAAAACCAGGTATACAGCCGCATAAAAAACATCTTAATACCGCATATGTATTACAGGACAGACATAGGAGACCGCTGGTTTGACGACGGAGATAAACTAAACACCTGGGGCTATCTCAGGGAAGTCTGAATTTCTTTATTTTGACAAATATATCCAAAACAATGAAAAAATTAACAGAGATTGAAAAAATCAGAGAAGAGTTGTATAACTTAATAGACCCAGATACACTGCCCCGGATATTAGAAGGTAAAAAAATCAAAAAAGAGGAATATGGCTCACTGGATTATGGGTTAAGCCAGGTGCTGGAAAATGAAAAGATTAAAGGGAAAATATTTTTCTTAATAGATTACGGGTTAAATCAAATATGTGAAAGTGCTTTTAATGAAGAAACATCAATCAAAGATATTGCAGAATCCTTTATAAAAAATATTTTTCCATTGTATACATATTCAGATAGTATGCTTGAGATTCAAAAAAAACCTATTTCTGAACTTAAGAATTTCTGGAGAGAAGTTTCAGGAAATTACAGTTTTGGGATTTTAGAGCAGCATATTTTATTGACCCAGTGCCAGATACCTTACATATTCCTGAGGCAGTTGGATGAGAAGTCCGAAGATGTACAGAAAAAGGAATTATTTCTAAATTTTTTATATCCAGTAGTTCAAAAACTAAATGAAAAGGACTTTGACTATGATTCATTGGCAGATATAATACTAAGAGGCAATATTAACACAAATATACTTTTGAGGGAGGACATTATTCCATGGCCTAACCCCTTTGATAAATACCCTGTAATAAAAAAGCAGACCCCTGTTTAATGTTGATTACAATTTTTTTTATAAATAAGGCACCAAACATCAGTTTGCTGCGCCAAACACAGACTTAAGCTTGTCAATAACTGGCTGTGTTTCTAGCTGCTTGTTTTCAAGAACCCATTTGTACAATAATGGAGATATTATTGCTGCCAAGGCTATGTTTCCAGCCAGATGGTATAAAGTGAAGGGGATTTGGCCCAGGAAAGTTACCATGAATGTTTGCTTAAAGAAAAG
>Ga0172363_10002563_pt1 | contig 14690 bp, 10 predicted proteins | sample LakKivs2_kivu2a2_FD_114541 | JGI IMG/M metagenome (GOLD analysis project Ga0172363, IMG submission 114541) | Sediment microbial communities from Lake Kivu, Rwanda - Sediment s2_kivu2a2 | ecosystem: Environmental > Aquatic > Freshwater > Lake > Sediment | place: Rwanda: Western Province, Lake... | reverse complement strand
GCTTAATTAGATCTTCTGCCAATAGTGCAATTTATTATATTGATAATGGCGGCAAAAGGCATGGGATGTGGTCTTCTTCAGCTTTTTGGCAAATGTGGGGATTTGATAAAAATAGCGACGTAGTTATTCTCCCTGATTATTTTATCAATTCTCTTCCCTATGCGAGAATGCTTACTGTTTTGGTTAAAGCACCTAATTCCAGCAAAGTTTATTACATTGACAGGGGCAGAAAAAAATATCCAATGTGGTCTTCAGCCGTATTCTGGGAAATGTGGGGATTCAGATTCAAGGATGTGACCACTATTTCTCAAGGCCAGTTATCAACTATGCCCACCCAGAAATCTCTGACTGCTTTGGTAAGACCTGCGTCTGGCGGCGATCTTTATTATGTAGATAATGGCGGCAAAAAATACCGCATTCCTCCAGGTCCGTATCTTTGGAGCATGTGGGGATTCAGTTTGTCTGATGTATCAACTATTTCCAATGCTCAATTTAATGCCTTGCCTTCAGCTGGAGATTTAAGCCTTTATACCAGAGGTCATCTCACCCCTTGGGTCACAGGCAGAATGCTTAATGCTAAATGTATTTTATCCCCCTCTTATGGCAATCCTGTTTCTACTTTAACTCAAGGCCAGTTTGATTTGCTTAGAAGAAGATAATGTTTTTAACCCTTATTTTTGTTTGTTTTCAATACAGCATTCTGTTATTTTGAAAATATCATTTTATTATGCCCTATAGTCATTTTAACCAATTAGATGATGTTAATAGATTAATCATTTTGTCTAATCCTAAAACGATTTTAGACATTGGTGTTGGTTTTGGCACTTATGGTTTTTTATCTCGTCAATTTCTAGACATTGCTGATGGCAGAAATGATTATGGAAATTGGTTGAGAACCATAGACGGAATAGAGGTCTTTGATAGATATCTAACACCTGTGCATAAATTTATTTACAATCAAATTTTTATCGGCAATGCTTGTGATATTGTTCCTCGTTTGAAGAAACAATATGATTTGGTTTTATTAGTTGACGTGATTGAGCATCTGCAAGAAGATAGGGGCAAAAAGCTTTTGCTTGATTGCGTTAAAAAGGGAAGAAATTTGATTATTGCCACCCCCAAAGATATTGGCGGTCAAGGAGCGGTTTTTGGTAATCAATTTGAAGCCCATCGTTGTCAATGGCAAGCAAAGGATTTTGATATGTTTTCTGATAAATTTTTTGTTAAGCATCCTGATGCGTTTATTGTTTTTATTGGCAAAGATGCAGAGATGATGAAACATAAATGGCTGAAAGAAAAACAGAAGTTTTTTCTGCGTAAATTTTCTCCTCATTTGTATAATTTTCTTTGGCAAACTAGAGATAAAGTGTTTGGCAGAAAGAATAGGCCCCAAAGTTTTTAGATTGATTCCCCTGTTTTTTTAGGATAAGATGTTTTTAATGTCTTATCCGCGCACAATTTTTTTGAATACTTTCGCTCAAGTAATCTCCCGCTTCTTTTCTATAGCAGTTAGCATTATTTCAGTTATAGTTTTAACTCGCTATTTGGGGACTACGGGATACGGACAATTTAATACTGCTTTGGTTTTTGTTGGTTTTTTGAGTGTTTTGGGCGACCTGGGCACATATCAGATATTAATCAGAGAATTAAGCCAAACTTCAGTAAAGGATGAAACCAAAAGGAAACAAATTTTAGGTAATGTTTTTTCTTGGCGCGTAATTAGCGCCTTTTTGATGTTTGTCTTTATCGTCGGAGCCAGCCGCTTGATGCCTTATGACCAGGTGGTGAAATTAGCGATTATTATTGAGTCTGCTCGCTCTTCAATTTATCTTTTGAGGATTTTTTTCGTTGCTTTGCCTCAAATTAATTTGCGGCTGGATTTATCTGCTTGGGGTGAAATATTAGGAAGATTTTTATATCTATTGGCAGTGGTGAGCATAGCTTATTTCCGCCTGAATCTTATAATGCTTTTCATTTTTTCTTTAGTTGCTTTTAGCGTAGAAACAATTTATATGGCTGTGGTATTTAGGAAAATGAGAGGAGAGTTTAGGTTTTATTTTGATTGGTCATTTTTAAAAACATTCTTGAAAGAATCTCTTGTTTTGGGCTTTGCTTCAGTAATTGGCAATGTTCATTTTTCAGTTGATACTATTCTTTTATCTATTATGAAGCCAGCTGCTGATGTTGGTATTTACAGTGCAGCTTATCGAGTTTTCTCAATCTGGGTCGGTTTACCAGCTTTGTTTTTGGCTGCTATTTTTCCTCGTTATTCTGTGCTCGCTAAAACCATTAATTGGCGTAATTTTTTCCGGAGATCTTTGAATATACTTTGGATTGCTGCTTGGCCATTTACGCTTTTTACTTTTATTTTCGCTCCTCATATAACGCAGATGTTGGGCGGAACGGATTTCAAACAGTCAGTTATCCCCCTATCGTTTTTATCTTTTGCTTTATTGGGAGGGTTTATGGCTAGCGGTTTTTCACAAATGGTGATTGCTTTGCATAAACAGAAACAGGTGGTGCTTGTTGTGTTTTTAGCGATGTCTTTAAATTTAATTCTTAATTTGATTCTTATTCCTAGATTTTCTTATAAAGGCGCAGCTATTGCTACATTAATTTCAGAAAATTTTACTTTTTTACTTTTCGCTTTTTTGTTTAATAAGTTTTTGTCTTTCCGTTTAGAAATTAATTTTTTGCTTAAAAGTTTTTTGCCCATAACTGTTTTAGTTTTAGTCCTTTTGATATTGAGAACAATTTTGCCTTTTTCTATTTTTTCCACTCAGACATTACTGCTGAATTTCGTGGAAATTTCAACCATTGCCGCAGTATCTTTTGTTGTATATATTGGTGTGGTTATAATTTTAGACTTAATACCTAAAAACTTGATTAGACAAATAATTCGTCCTAGTGGAAAGTTTTAATTTCAGCAGTTTTTAATTTTGTTATTTAAGTATGGTCAAAAGAAAAATCGTTCATATTATTGATACTTTAGAACAAGGCGGTGCGCAAAAACTAATTTTTGATTTAGTAAAAATTTTAAAAGATGATTTTGATTTTCATGTTTTAACGTTTGAAGGAGGGATATTTCAGGAAAGATTGAGCAAATCGGATGTTCTGGTTGAGTGTTTGGGCATTTCTCCCTATAAAATTGGTTTTAAATATCCTCAAAATATTTTTAGAACCTTAGGCTGGTTGAAGAAAAAAATAAATGAAATAAATCCAGATATAGTCCAGACCCATTTGTTAGGTGCTGATATGTGGGGAAGATTAGTGGCTCCGAAAAGAATTAAAATTATTCAAACTCTTCATTCAGCTGAAGAGTTTCGGGGCAGATTAACCGCTAAAGGCATAAAAACTTTTTTCTTTGAGCGTATATTATCTGAAAAGACAGATTTAATCATTGCTGTTAGCAAAGCAGCTGCTAATAGTTTTAAAAGAGAAAGGATTAAATCAGTTAGGATCAAGGTTATTCCGGTGGGCATTGATATCAAGGTCTTTGCTCCCAATGATTTTTGGCGTCAGGAAAAAAGAAATGAGTTGGATACAAAAGATAAGGAAATTTTGATAGGAGCTATAGGTAGGCTTGATCGAGTTAAGGGTTTTGATGTTTTATTGAAGGTGTTTAGTAAGATTAAAAAAGAAAATTCTCATTTAAAATTAGCTATTGTTGGTGGAGGAGGGGAAAGAAAGAATCTTGAGAAACTTATCAAAGAGAAAAATTTAGTTAAACAAGTGAGCCTTCTTGGCGAAAGACACGATGTTCCAAAATTACTTAATGCCTTTGATATTTTTGTGCTTCCGTCGCGTCAAGAAGGTTTTGGCATTGTTTTATTAGAGGCAGCAGCATGTAAAAAGCCAATTGTTGCTACAAGAATAGGTGGCATACCAGAATTTATTAAAGACGGATTTAATGGGCTGCTGGTTGAGTCTGAAAATCCCGAAATGTTGGCTCAAAAAATTAATCTTTTATTAAAATCAGTTAATCTAAGAAAGAAAATAGCTGAAAATGCTTTCAAAACAATTGTTGATTTTGATATTAAAAAAATAGCGAAACAATATAAAAAAATTTATCAGTCTTTATGAATATTTCTTCTCGAGTTTCAGTTGTTATTCCTACTTTGAATCGGCACCAAGTATTAATTAAATGCTTAAAAAGGATTTTAGAGCAAAAAGAACAATTAAGAGAAATTATTGTTGTTGATCAAACTGAGCATTGCCCAAAATTTGCCCAAAAATTTTTTTCTCGCCATCCAGAGATTAAATATTTTTATTTAGCAAAGAAAAATCTGCCTGTAGCTCGAAACTTTGGTTGGCGCAGAGCTCAGGGCAATATAATTTTATTTTTAGACGATGATTCTTTGATTTCCCCGGAATTTTTTCGTGCCCATCTTACTAATTACAAAAACCAAAAAGTCGGGGCAGTAACTGGCAGGGAGATTCTTGAAAATAAACCTGAATTTTATACTCATGGCAAAGCTCAAGAGATTACAGAAGCTGGTGAAATAAAGCCTAATACTACCTCTATTGACAAAAGCGAAGTTGATTCTTGTTGGGGCGCAAATATGTCTTTCAGAAAAAAAGTTTTAGAAAAAGTCGGGGGTTTTGACGAAAATTATTCAGGCAATGCAATGAGAGAAGAAAGCGATATCTCTATGAGATTGCGTTTAGCAGGTTATAAAATTGTTTTTGAGCCCAAAGCTCAAATTGTCCATTTAGCTGTTAAGAGCGGCGGTTGCCGAACTGGTCGAAAATTAGATTGGTATTTCCATTTTTTTCATAATGAAATGTATTTTTTCTTAAAGTTTTTCCCACGAAAATATCTGATTAATTTTTATTTGAGAAAACTGAGACCGATTTTAGTTTGTATGTTTTTGCGCGGTCGCGGAATGCCTTCTGCTTTGATTTTGCCTTTTAGAGCATTCAAAGAAGCAAAAAAAATATTAAAAAAAGAAAAAGGAAATTTAGCGCCTATAAAAATTGGAATTGATGCCAGAGAAGCATTCATAAAACAAAAAGCCGGTAAAGGTGAATATGTATACCAGTTGACGAAAACAATTTCTCAAATTGATCACAAAAATCTTTACTTTATTTATACTAGACATTTCCCCCAAGAAAAATTTCCTCCTAATTTTAAAATCAGATTGATTAAGGGGCCAAAATTATTTTGGTTTTTTAGAGCGATACTAGATTTAAAAGCTGAAGGTGTAGATATATTTTTTTCACCTACTTCTTTTATTATCCCTGCCCTGGTGCCTAAGAAATGCATCCCAGTAGTCCATGATTTGGCGGTTTTTAAAAAGAATTTTCAGCCGCTTCTCAAAGCCAAGATTCTTGAAACCTTACTCTTAGGTCGAATAATGAAAAAAAATAAAATTTTAATTACCATTTCTGAAAGTACAAAAAAAGATCTCATGGATCATTATTCTTTTTTAAACAAAGAAAAAATCGAGATTGTCTACCCTGCTTATGATCATATTTTTAAAAAAGCTACTGATTCAGAAATAGAGAGAATACTTTCCAGATATCAAATTAAAAGACCTTATGTTTTAGCTTTAGGTACAATTGAGCCAAGAAAAAACTTTAAAAATTTGATTTTAGCTTTTTCTCGATTATCCAAAGAAATTTTTGATACCCATACATTGGTAATAATTGGCAAAAAAGGTTGGTATGCTGAAGAAATAATAAGCTTGGTTAAAAACCTAAATTTAGAAACAAAAATTAAATTTTTGGGCTACGCAGAAAAAAAAGATTTAGTTGCTCTTTATTCTGGCGCCAAAATTTTTGCTTTTCCTTCTCTTTGGGAAGGTTTTGGTATGCCTATTCTCGAAGCCTTGGCTTGCGAGATTCCAGTTTTAACTTCTAAAACCTCTTCTATGCCTGAAGCGGCCGGAAAAGCAGGAATTTATACCAATCCTTTAGATTTAAATGATATCAAAGAAAAATTAGAAGAAATTTTATCTAATGATTCCCTACGAAAAGACTTGATTGCTAATAGTGAGAGTCAGATTCAAAAATTTTCTTGGGACAATTCTGCCAAAAAACTGATTAGAATTTTTGAAAAATTTGTTAAACTTAAATAATTTCTTATGAAAAAAAATTTAAAAAGAATCAGTTGGATTGTCTTTATCATATTATTTATATTTTTTGCTTTGGGCTGGTTTTATTTCCCAGTGATTCATAATTTTTATCTTCTGAGTATTTTAATTTTGGTTTTAATTTCAATTTTGGGTTATTTATGGTCAAAGAATCTAGAAATTGGATTTTATATTTTTGTAGCCAGTTTATTTTTCACGCGTTTTCCTACACTTGAAATTTTTAATTTTAGTTTAAATTTAAGTTTTATTTTTGGTTTGGGTTTAATTCTGGGATTCTTAATTGATTTTTTCAGAAATAAAAAATTGAAAATAAATTTCAAACCAAAAATTATTTATTGGTCTTTGATAGCTTTTTGGCTGATCAATTTAGTTTCTTTAATTATTAATCAGATTAATTTTAGAAGTTTAGCTGTATTTCTGTTGATTAGTTTTTGTTTAATACTTTTTATCTTGGTTTCCAACTTCAATTTTTCCAATAAAGTTTTGCAGAAAATAAGTTTAATTTTAATCTGGGGAGGATTTGCAGTCTGTCTTTTTGCTTTTTATCAATATTTTGGTGATCTTTTGGGTATTCCCCCTAAATTTACTTTATTGCGATTAAATTATACGGCCCAAATTTTTGGTTTCCCTAGAGTTCAATCAACATTTTTAGAGCCTTTACTTTTCGCCAATTTTTTGTTGATCCCAATTTTTGTGTTGACAAGTTTGTGGTTAAAAAATCAAATTAAAAATTATATATTTGTCCTGATCGCGCCAATTTATTTAATCGTCTTTATTTTAACTATTTCACGTGGCGCCTATATTGCGCTAATTTCAGGAATAATATTTCTGATAATTTTTTTATGGCGCAGTTTTACCAAAGAAAAAATTATAGGTTCAATTTTAGTTACAGTCGCATCGATCGCGATTGCTTTAACAATGATTGGTAGTGTCAGTAGTGAAGCATTGGCTAATTTCTTTTCCCATAATGCTGAGTTGGCTAAAAAACCTTCTGAGCAAGGATTTTCTACAGCTCATCGTTTGACTACTTTTGAATTAGGCTTCCAAGCATTTAAAGAAAAACCAATTTTTGGTTTAGGGCCATCTAATTACGGTGAATATTTTAACGAACACATCAAAGAAGAAGTTTTAAAGAATAGATATCAGACTGTGGCTAATGAATATATTGAACTTTTGGCAGAAAATGGAATTTTGGGTTTGGTAAGTTTTTTGATTTTTCTTTTCAGTTTATTTTATTTCGGTATCAAATCTTATCTTAAGCAAAAAGAAAATATTAAAAAATTTCTTCTCATAGCATTTTTGGGAGCTTTGTTAGCAATTTTTGTACAATATAATTTCTTTTCTACGATTTATGTGATTTATATTTGGTTTTCAGCAGCAATCATTTTAGCTCTAGCTAAGAATTTGATTTATTATGAACCGAAATAAAAAAAAATCAGTTCTCAGATTTTTAACTACAAATTATATATATTTTGTATTTGGTTTTATATTTTCGATAGCAGTATTTTTGAGATTTTATAATTTATCCAATGTTGGTATCGGAGCCGATCAGGGGCGAGATTTTTTTATTGCTTGGCGTTTTATTAAAAATTTAGATTTAATTTCTCTAGGTCCATCTCTTTCTAATCTACCTAATGTTTATCTAGGACCTTTTTATTATTATTTATTAACTTTTTGGCTTTGGATTTTTAAATTTTCTCCTTTTGCAGCCAATATTTTGATGGTTATTTTTAATTTAGGAGCATTGATTTTACTTTTTATCTTTAGTCGTCGTTTGTTTAATCAGAGGATAGCGATTTTTGTTTCTATATTTTTTGGCTTATCATATTGGACAATTTTTTTCTCTCGTTTTGCTTGGAATCCTCAATTAGTACCATTTTTTGTAATCTTAACCTTATTTTCTTTTTATCAGTGGTATGACCAAAATAAAATTTTATATTTTTATTTAATGATTATGTCCTTAATTTTTTCTTTACAGTTACATACAGTTTGTTTGGTTTTAGTCCCCATTTTAATATTTCTCTATTTTTGGTTTAGACCGAAAAAAATATTCTGGATTCATTATTTAATTGCTTTTTTATTAATTTTTCTTTCTTTTTCTTCATTGATTTATTTTGAGATCAACAATCATTTTATAATGAGTCAAAGTTTTAAAAATTTTTTCTTTTCTGGTCATGGTAATTTCTTTTCCAAAATAAAGGGTAATATTAATTCTTATCTAGTCTATTCATCAGCTCTTATTGATGGATTAGAGATCCCAGCCAAAATTAAAAAAGACTATCTTTTTCTTTGGGCTCTTCGAATAAATATAATAATTTTATTTTTTAGCATTGGAATTTTATTTTTATATATCTATCATCGAAAATATTATTTTGGTTCAGTTTTAGTTTTGCTATGGTTTATTTTGAGTTCAATGATGTTTTGGTTTGTTTTTAGAATTACTTATTTTCATTATTTATTTATTATTTTGCCTTGTTTATTTTTACTTTTAGCTATTTTTTTAGATTTTCTTTGGGGAACAAAAATTCTGGCTGGCTTAGTTTTAGTCTTGTTTTTTGTATTTTTATTTTTAAATTTAAGATCTGAATTTAAATCAATGAAAATAATTAATCCTTACGGTTTAAAAAATAGCATTAAAACAGTAAAATTCTTAGATTTACAGTCTCAAGGTCGAAAATATAATATTTGGGCTCCGGCGCCAATTTATGATGATGCCAAAGTTTACAATTCTGCTTATAAAGGCTATATTGAGCCTGATTTGGGTTTGCATTATTTATTTCATCTCTACGCTGAAAATTATGATGACAACAATGGTAAAAATTATTTTATTATTTTGGGGCCAATGGTCAAGCCCAGCGCTTGGCTGAAAGATTTTCCCCAACTTAGAAAAAAAACCATTAAATTGCCTGAAGATTTACAAAAAAATTATACAATAATCAAAATTTTCAATCATGAAATTGAAAAATTTAAATAAAAACCAGAAATTAGAATTAATTTTAATTGGTTCTGTTGTTTTAATAAGTTTGGCAATTTGTGCTTTTTTGTCTTTTCAATATTTTCTTTTGGCAGATTTTCCTATCGGCCATGATGTCATTCTGCATATTGGAAAAGCAATGAAGATAGAACAACTTGGGCTTTTATATAGTTTTAAATCATCAACCTACCCTTTGGCTTCGATTCTTTTTGTTTTTTGGCATAAATTTTTAGCTTTATTTGGTCTTTCATGGGAACGGAGTTTCATCTTTGTGGAATGTTTTTATTTATTTTTAACTGCTATTTTATCTGGCATTTTATCTTTTAAAATTTTTAAAGATTGGCGGATCGCAATCTTGACTTCTTTTTTTGTTGCTTCATCACGATGGCTTAACGAATCTTTACGCATTGGTTTAGCAGCTGAAACATTGGGTTGGGTATTTTTTGTTCTTTCATTAATTTTATTTTTTGAGAAAAAATGGTGGTGGTTTCTCGGGTCTTTAATTTTACTTTTTCTTTCTCATCCTCTTCCTTTTGGAGTTTTAATTTTAGTGATTTTGACTTTTCTTATTTTTATGTTCTTTTTTGGTGATAAAAATGAGAAGAAAATTGTTCCTTATAATTTATTAATTTTAGTTTTGACATTAATAATTTTCTATTTAATTTTTCCTGAAGTAGTACAGCGGATTATCTATTTTCTTCAATCAAATTTTGAACCAGAGGGGGAACGTTCGTTAATTCAATATGTTATTGATTCTAATAGAAAGAGGGTTTTATTCTATTCTTTTGCCTTTTTTGGTTTTTTGATCTTAATTTTAGATGAGAAAAAAAAGAATCTCTTTGATTCGGAGAAAAGAAGAATTTGGTTTTTTGTTCTTTTTGTAACTATTAGTTTTTTGCTTGCTTTTAAGCATTATTTAAGTATTCATTATTTGAGTTATCGTTTTTATACTTATTTTGAAATTGCAACAGCAATTTTAGCTAGTTTGGTATTAGTTAAAATTTCTGATTTATTATTAAACAAAAAATTATCTTGGTTAATAATTTTTCCTTTGATTTATTTTTTGATTTATCCCAATTGGTCGGCAACAAAAGCCATAACAATCTGGCAATTAAATGATTTTTCAACCCAGAGTGCTACCCCAAGAATCGATAGAGAGGCACTAAAAGAAATCATTCCCTTACTTAAATCTGGCAGCCGGATATATAGTCATAATAAATGGAGTTGGTGGTTTAGAATACATAATTTTAAAGTGATGAATGATTGGGGTAAAGCTGGTGATTATCAAATTTATCAAACAGAAAATCTCGAAGAATTCTGTAGTTTTCTCCAACGGAGAAATATTAAATATATTTATTTTTCTAGTTTAGATAAAAAAGCAAGGATAGAAAAAAAGAATTTTTTGAAAAAAATTTATGATAAAAATAATATCAGGATATATGAAGTGGTTAAGAATTAATAATTTTAAACTTTGGTTTTTTGTTCTGGTGTTTTATACGATTTTAGCTTTTTTTTGGCCTAAATTTTTCTTGGAACTTAAAATTTATGTTGCATTTTTACTTCTAATGGCTGTATGGTTAATAGGTATTAAAAAAACCTCATGAAAGTTTTAATTATTTCCCCTTATTTTTTTGAGCCTCATCGCTGGATGATTTCTGCTTATAAAACTGCTTTAGCTTTGTCTAAAAATACCCAAGTAATAGTTGTTACCACAGGTCGCCCCTACAAAGAAAAAATGAATAAAAATTTAATGATTTATCGCCTACATGATTTTTTTTTGCCTGATCCTGTGAATTTCTCATTTGTCCCATTTTTGGGCTGGCAACTATATTCAATTATTAAAAAAGAAAAACCAGATTGTTTTTTGATTAATAAACATATGTTTTATACATCATTAGCTATTTTTTGGCTAAAATTATTAGGCAAAAAAGTGATTGTGCAAACAGATACTTTCCCAGGCATTATTTGGTTTCCTAGAAATCCTCTAGTAAATTTTATCATGAAGCTTTATGCGAGAACAATTGGTTTGTGGGTTTTACTTTTAGCTGACAAAGTTGTCTTGTTGCATCAAGGATTGGTGGAAACCGCTAAAAAATGGAAACTTAAGTATGAAGTTATTCCTACAGGCGTGGATTTTGATTTATTAAATTCTGCTAAACCAGATTTTAAAATTAAGCATCTAAAAAATGAACTAAATATTATTTATGCTGGCAGGTTAGAATCAATAAAAGGCTATGAGGATTATTTGCAAGTAGCACAAAGAATGCTTAAAAAATATATCCATATTAATTTTTATGTTGCAGGTAATACCATAGATAAAGAAGAAATTGTGAAAAAATATCAATCAAAGAGATTAATCTTTTTGGGCCATCGAGAAGATATTTATTCAGTTTTGAAACGAATGGATATTTTCGTTCTGCCTTCATATTCTGAAGGATTGCCCAATGCCTTGATGGAAAGCATGGCTTTGGGTTTGGCTTGTGTTTCTTCTGGTGTAGGAGGAGTAAAATACTTGATTAAGGACGACGTAAATGGCTTGACTTTTTCCCCAGGAGATCAAGAAAAAATGGAAACCCAATTAGAGAAATTGATTAAGAATAAATATTTAATTAATCAATTTGGACGCAGGGCGAAAAAATTAATTTTTAAAAATTATAATTTAGATTTAGGAGCTAAAAAATTAAAAAAATTGCTTTTGGCATATAATAAAAAATAATTAATTGATAATGCGTAGAATTATTCTGATTAATTTTTTTCTGGTTGGCTTTTGGTTAATTTTTTTCGCTTTATCTAAGATAAATTTTCCTTATTTTGTTTATGTTTGGGGGATTTTAATATTATTTTTGCCAGGATTGAATTTATCCTTATTATTCGAGCAAATAACAGCCCAGAGACAGGGCGTGGCAAAAATTATTTTTTGGTCATTTTTAGCGACTTGTATTATCACTCCAAAAATAATCTATTCTATTTCTTCTTGGCAGAACAATTTGGGCGTTGAATCTAAAACAATGATTATATTTTTTGCTTGGTGGCTTTTAACTTTTCTTTTATTTGTAATAAGCTATTTTATTAAACATTTTGAACCAACGGAATTTGTTTGGTCAAAAATTAAAAATCACCGCATTTTTTGGTGGGCAATTTTAATTTGGGCCCTGTTTTTAGTAGGCAATTTTTTACTTTATCGTTTTATGCCCGGAGCAGATACCTATAAATACGTTTTACGAATTGAGACAGGAATGCAAACTCATTTAATCAATGAAACAAGCCGGGCATTGTTTTATGTTTTCTCTTGGATGCTTTTTTTCTTAAGCCGGATCCCAATTTATTTTATTTACAAAGCGATTCTTCCATCGTTATCAATAATTTTTATATTACTTTTCTATCAATATGCTAAACAAATTAGCCAGAATAAATTTGTTTTATTATTTAGCACATTAGGCATAGTTACTTTTCCGATCATTATTATGGAGCTTTTAATGTCCCGGCCCCAATTAATATTTCTTCTAACCTTTCCTATAGTTTTATTTTTGGCTACTGATCTGTTGAAAAATCGCAAACCGCAAAATCTACTTTGGTCTTTATATTTGTTGACCATAGTTTTTGTGGGTATTAGAGTGCACCAATTTTTCATCATTTTGTCAGCAATTGTTCTAATTGGCTTTCTAGTTTTTTATTGGCCTGTAATTAAAAAATATCCCTGGCCATCAATTTTAATAATCATTTTGTTAGGTTACTATTTTTATTCTTTGCTTATAAAATTCAATTTAATTAAATTTATTAATCCTTTTTTGAATGCTATTTTACACCCCCAATTTAAACTTTGGTTTATTAATAATTACACCAATATCGATGGTTATCAAATGGGTTGGCCAGGCTATACTTTTATTTATTATTATGGCTATAATATTGGGATTGCTTTAGTAGCATTATTAATTTTAATAGTAGTTAAAAAAGTTAAAATAGCTTTAGATTTTAGAAATACTTGGTTATATTTTTTGAGTTTTTTCATTTTTTTTTCCATCGCAGAAATTTTTCCTCGTCTTGGTTTGAACTATTTACCAGATCGAGCTTGGTTGCTTGCCTCTTTGTCTTTATTATTTTTCTTACCGCTTTTATTAGAAAAATTTATTAATAATTTTAATTTTAAATTTACTTTACCTTTTTTGATCGGTTTGTTAATAATCTCAGTGGCTGTGAGTTGGTACATTACTTATGCTAAACAAGGCAGAATAACTGAAAATGAATTTAAAGTTAGTCAATACATTCAAGATAATTTGCCTCAAGACGCAGCAATTATCAGTCAATCTAGCAATGGTGTAATGATTAGACATTTTGCTAAGAGAATCATAGTCGTACCACCGACCAGAGACTTTTTTAATGACAAATGGAGTGGGAAAGAATTACTTTTCATTAATGATTTGCCAGATTATCTTTCTAAGGAAAGTTATTATTTAAAACAGAAAAAAAATTTAGAACAAATAATAAAGGAAATAGAGAACAAAATTGTTAATGCAAAAACCTATGGTGAAATAAATGATTTGACTAAAAAGTTGGTTAGAAGTGCTCAAAAGTTACGTAAAATAAATCAATCTTTGGCTGAAATTAAAGAAAAAAATCTAAAAAGAATAAGGCCAGTTTATATTTTGTATTCTAAAGATCAATTTTCTACCATGTCAGGCCAGAGATCATGGTGGAAAGACAAGAATTTTTATAATGCTAATTTAGATAAATTTAACGAGCATCCGGAGTATTTTAGAAAAATTTATGATCAAGATGGAATTTATGTTTGGGAAGTAAGATTATGAGAAAGATAAAAATAATTCATTTTATTACTGGTTTAAATGTGGGTGGAGCAGAAATGATGCTATTGAAAGTTTTGCCGCGAATGTCGGTTAATTTTGAAAATGTAGTTTGCAGCACTACAGGTGGAGAAATTGCTGAAAAATTAAAAAATGCAGGTATAAAAGTTTATTCTTTTAATTCTAGGAAATGGCAGATCATTAAAGCCATTAGAGAATTTTATAAAGTTATCAAAAAAGAAAAGCCTGATATTTTAATTACTTATTTAATTCACGCTGATTTATTCGGAAGAGTTTTTGGCAAGATATTTGGTGTTAGAAATATCCTTTGCTCTAAAAGGGGGTCTGTTTTAAGAAATAAATTTTTAATGTTTTTAGATAGAATAACTAGTTTTTGGGTCAAAAAATATATTTGTGTTTCTCAAAGCACAGCTCGAGAAATGATTAATTTTTGGAAATTCCCTAAAGAAAAAATAAAAGTGATACCAAATGCTATAGAGATTGAAAAATTTTTAATTAGAATTGACCGCAAGAAAAAAAGACAATCTTTAGGTGCGGGAGAAAAAGATTTATTAATTGTTTTTACAGCTAATTTAAAAGAAGGCAAGGGTCATGATTATTTATTAAAATCTTTTGCTAAAGTTTTACAAAACAGGAATAATTTGAAGCTTATTTTAATTGGCGCTGATCAAGGTATAGGTCAAGAATTAGAAAAATTAGCTAAAAAACTTAAAATTCAGAAAAAAGTTTTATTCTTAGGTTTTAGAAGTGATGTGGTTGAAATTTTAAAAACTAGCGATATTTTTGTTTTTCCTTCTTTGC
>Ga0172363_10002561_pt1 | contig 14698 bp, 2 predicted proteins | sample LakKivs2_kivu2a2_FD_114541 | JGI IMG/M metagenome (GOLD analysis project Ga0172363, IMG submission 114541) | Sediment microbial communities from Lake Kivu, Rwanda - Sediment s2_kivu2a2 | ecosystem: Environmental > Aquatic > Freshwater > Lake > Sediment | place: Rwanda: Western Province, Lake... | reverse complement strand
GATGTATGGTCTACTTCCACCTGCGCCAAAATAGTCGTCATCTGCACAGATGTCGTATCCTGACCATATCAAGTATATCTGTGGAACTTCGTTGTTTGGACCTGCTTCAACAGGTATAGTATCTGCGAATACCGGTGTCAATGTTGCTAAAAGAGCTACTGCAACTATTCCAACGAATAGTTTATTCATTTTTTCTACCTCCATATTTAATGAAAATAAGATAGGAAATTAAAGATTTAAAGCTTATTTGTCTTTAAATTGAATATTTTATTAAAAGAAGAAAGAAAATACTTTTTTATAAAAAATAAACAATTTTTCTACCTTATTTAAATTTTATTAATACAAGAAAATAATTTAATTTTCTTTCAGTAGGAAAAATCGTAACCAATAATAAGTGATATGTTCATGAGATAGAAAAAGTGTCTATTTACATCCTTTTGCATTCCCACATTGAGCCCAACTTATTGCCCTAGCTAAAATTGTTTTTCCGAGAGCATTACTGGAGAAACCATTATAGAACCAACCTATGTAAACAAACCTGCCAGGTTGATCATTACTGAATAAAGTTGATTTTTTATCTTCATTCCCAGCATCGGCTATATCCTTTACTCCATTCAACATCAGGTCTGAAATCGAAGTCATCGCCCTTTTCGTGGTGAATATCTGCGTATTTCCAAAGTAACCAGTAGTTATAGGATGACTGATGGTCACATACAAACTGTTTATATTATTCTCGATGCTTCCTCCTGTATATCTCACATAACCAAAATTCTTTGCTGCTCTGAGTAAACTGTCATCGCTTATCTCGACAAAAGGTATTTTACTATTCTTGTGCATGTAATAAACATCAGTCGTGCTCTTTGTTGCATAGTCGCATGCGTATTTTTCATCGGAACAAACCATCAAATCATAGCCAGATAAACTAGTCTTATTCCACTTATTATATATTTTAACGGTGACATTCCATCCTTGGTCACGTAGCCATGAGATTAAACTACCCTCTATGCCATCATAACAAGTATTGCTAATAGGTTCATATCTACATAAGAAAGCTATTTTTCCACCAACCTTTGGAATCGTATTGTTCACGTAGAACATGGCAGTGCTATTGCTGTTCATATTCCCTGCTGAGTCATTTGCATAGAATCTAAGATATTGATCGCCGAATCCATACGATGTATTAGGTATAATATAATAATAGACATAGTATCCAGCCAATGAATCGTAATATCCTAACTTCATCGTGTAATTAACACTGTTGTTCAACTCGACTAAGACAGTATCCAATCCGCATGCTTCGTATCCAGCACAATCATAATCCTTAACCTCGATAGTAACAGTTTCATTCTCTTCTGTAGTTATGTTTGATGTGGAAATTTGCCGAATCATAGGAGGCATCGTATCTACATTAAATCCATAAGCATTATTTGGCGTCATAGTTCTTCCGAGCAAATCCTGTGCACCAGAAATACTTAATGTGTATCTTCCATTAGGCATAGAAGAAGTGATGTAGAAATACCCAACCCATGTTGTGCTGTTTAACCATGACCCATTAACAACGTATGTGTTATACGGTTGGTATTTGCCGAATGTAACTGTTGGGTTTACAGATGTATTCATGTTAGGTTCAAAAGTGATTGTGAAAGTTACGTTGCCCTCTTTTAAGCAGTTTATGTTATTGTTAACTCCTGGTAGACTTAGAACAACTGAGACTACTCTTGGGACGTTTGTATCAATTATGAACCAAGTTGATGTATTCTCAACCATAATTTGTCCTGCAAACAAACTATTGCAAGATTGATCCATCCCTCCAGAAATGTTGAGTGTATAGTTGCCGTTCGGGAATGATGAGTTGACTGTTGAAATTCCAGACCATGTTTTCGGTGATGTCCAGTTCCCGATGACATTATATTTATTGTATGGTGTTACATTACCATAATTCACAGATAATGGGATAGAAGTGTTCATGGGTTTGTTGAAGGTTATGTTGAATTGAATGTTACCTGTTCCTATATAGATTGAATTGTTGTAAACAAAATATGGGTTTATTACGACTGAAACAACTTTAGGCGTTGTTAGAGTTACATTGAACCAATCTGTGACACTATCATTCACATTACCTACAGTATCGTTGGCATAATACCTAATTGTATGATTTCCTCGACATGGATGAATTGTTACTCTATAAGTATTATTTCCAATGTTATTCATCTGATACGATTGATTTATTATGTAAATATCTTCAAGGATAACAGTACTGATACCACTCTCGTCCCAAGCATCGACTGTTATATTTAAATCATTGCATTCAGTGATGCCCATGACACTAGAATTTTCAACTCTTGGAGGTTTAGCGTCTATTATGAATGCCCATACAGATGAATAATTGCTATATTCATAAAGATCATAAGCCCTCACTTTCCAATAGTAAGTTGTATAGGCATCGTCTTTTGGTAGTATTTCTCCCGGCATTGAAGTGTAATTAGAATTGTTCAAGCATGTTTTACTTAATTCAGGAGATGCAAAGTCAGAATCATTGTCGACTAATAAATCATAACAAACATTGTCTCCATCACAATCACTTGAATCAGTCCAGTCAAATAATATTGTAGTTCCGTTTTTAATCGTTGTAGAGTTAGTTGGTGATAAAAGTAATGGAACATCTGGCTCCTTATTCTCTTCATTGTTTCTCGTACTAGAGTTTCCTTCATTCCCAAGAGTATCGTTCGCATAAACTTTGTACGTGTAATTACCGCAATCAAACGTTGTTTTGTTTAGGCCACAAGTCTCTATAGTGAATTTAACAGCATCTGCTATCACATATTCGTTCGCATTATCGTTCAGCGTAACATTTCCAGAAGTGAGATTATATTTCCCGAGATAATACCATCCAGACCATTCACCACTTCCACCAGTAGTAATCTGATCAGCCAATAATTCCTGGTTGACTGCAGTTGTGTTCAATCCTCCGTCGTGATAAACAGTGTATTTTGCATTAGTTGCCCTGTTTGGATGAGTAGTCCAACTTACGTAAACATCAAATCTCCCAGAGACGTTAGGTTTCCATGTTGCAACCTGAGAACCTATACCGTTTATTATGTAATGAACATCGTTACCGTAGCCTTGTCCTGATGCATAAGACCAGCCAGTATCCGTATATCCAGTATCGCCATCATCAACGATGATATCATAAGTTGATTTGTTCATCGTCTCATTAACGCCGTTCCATTCTAGTGTGCATGTGTCAATTTCAGACTGATTATCAACAACAATAGCATTAACGAATATCCAGTTGTTTAAAACTCTTATACCGTCAGCAGGAGTCGGGTCTACAAGAATTACGGTTGGCCCACAATTATCGATGTTTATTTTACCCGCTGGGTTCTTCCATGAAGAATAATTAATCCCATCGAATGCCCTACATCTCAAGTCAACGTTATTCTTACAGGGATAGTCACTTATGTCCCATTCAAAATAGCCGTCTGAATCGTTTGTTACGATATTCTTCCAAGTGCCATTGACATCTGTTTGAATTTGGTACGTTATTATATCACCATCAGGGTCAACAGATCCAGAACAATTTATGTAAACTATATCATGGAACGTGCCCGTGCTAGGAGATAAGTTGGGCGTTGAAGGCGGTAAGTTGCCTATGACCACACTTCCATTAACAGAAGTCCCGTTTTGATAAGAATCGTATGGTGTTACCTCACAGTAAATAATGTCTCCCTTATCACAACCTAAAATAGAACAGTCGTAAGTGGAATCAGTAGCACCTGGAATTGAGATTTCATTGTTATACCATTGATAATAATATCCCTTTAGATCTCCATCAGGATCATACCCACCATAAGGAATACAATTCAAAATGGAAGTCATATTTGGATTACCTGGTGTAATATTCACACCGAGTATGGATGGCGCAGAATAAATGTAGAAAGAGGCAGTGACAGTATCATTTTTATTCCCTTTAGTATCGTTAGCAATAAACCTTATCTCATGGTTTCCTGGGTCTGGATGGAACGTTACAGAATAATTGTTGCCACCTACAGGAGTCATAACATGCATCGTGGTTTTTGACACTATCAAACCGTTAGAAGTCCAGTGTGGGTTAGAACCTCCATCGTCATGGAAAAGAACGTTTAATTGACCATCTGATACGGTGACAAAAGAGCTGAATGGTTTAACTTCTCCAGCAACTGTGTTTTCATTGTCTGCTAAAACAGTTCCTTCTGCCGTTACATCCATGTTATCATGGGCATAACTCATGTCACCTAGATAAACAGTCAAATAGTACATCCCGTTTGGAAGGTCTACTTTAAATTCCCTATCATCAGTATCGAAAATAAAATCCCTTGTTAAATCTGTTCCCGACCCCCTGTCCCTTCCATCGAGGGGGTTAGTATCCCAACCGTATCCCAATGAAGGATTATAACTAGTGTAATTTGTTACGTTGATGAAACCTACTTCAACGGGTGAGGCAGGGATACCAAAATCATACTTACCTACAATTTGAGTATCGTATAAGAGTACAGTATCAACCCCATCCTTATCCCAGACTTGAACTGTTATCATTACGTTATTACAGAAAGTTGTGTTCTCAGTCGTAACATTCTCTACATTTGGAGCCGTGAAGGTTGGCCCTATGTTCGGATCACAAGTATCGTTGTTGTACATAGGACTTTGATTGGCAGTACAACCATCTACATTTACACAGGCTTCAACGCCCCAGTAGCATATATCATTGATAATAGTGCCTGGATTAGGACAATATTCCTGGCTATAAATACAATCACAATTCTCTAAATCACAACTACCATCATAATAACAAATATTTCCGACTATCTTTGGAACACAGCCAGAATCATCACACTCTGCACCACAAACATCCTTTACACAATAGGTGTTTGTTGCGGGTGGCGGACAAGTTACACTGCAAGCAGTACAAGTACAATTATCTTGACAAATATTATTGCAAGAACCTGTTACAGTAGTACTATCCAATATTTTATCGTTATCGTATTCTCTAAGTTTGCTATCAACACAGTCATCGTAGTAAGTTTTTGAGCAACTATTTGGAGAACAATCAGAATCTTGGTCACAGTCAGCTCCGCAAGTCAAAGCATTGATACCATCGGTTGTATTATCATCAGAACAATGAGAGAATAATAAACCACAAGAATACACTGCACATGTCCCAGAACTACAATAATCGTGTCCGTCCGGAGGATAAATTTCATGGAAAGGCCCGTTACATACATCATCTTGACAATCCCTTGATAGACCACAGTATGTTCCGTCAGACTTGGCTGCATATTCACATTGATTAAAATCTTCATTACATATATCATCTGTACATTCATTCGAATCTGAACAATCTCTTGCCGATCCTCCAGTACAAGTTCCACTCTGACAGGTTTCTCCTACATTACAGAACAAACTATCATCACATGATAAACCTTCGTTTATTGGTGAGGCATAACAAGTATCTAAACCTTCATCACATAATCCTTCATTACATTGATCGTTTAAATGAGAACAATCTATTACTGGTCCGAGGTTCACACAATTACCGACACCGTCACAGTGGTCATTTCCATCACAATATAAACCATTATCGCAAGGGGTGCTTAAAGAATAATTTGTATAGTAACAATTACCAGTTTGCGGGTTACATACTCCTTCTCGACACTGATTATTTAAAAAACTGCAATTGACATTACCATAAGTTACACAACTTCCAGAACCGTCGCAATGGTCTATTGTACATAAGTTTTGATCTAATTCGCAAGGGGTGCTTAATAGTTCATAATCACATGCCCCTGCGCCGTTACAAAAACCACTCGCACAATCTCCTGATGAGCATTGATCTTTCAAATCCTCAGAATCTGATTGATAAACACAATTATAATCTACACATTTTAGACAAAATCCACAGTCATCATGTGTTTGACATTCAGTACATCTTGGGTCATTTGTATATATTGTTGGATTTCCACATGCATTATTTTCACAAGTACAATCTATTAAACATTCATTTGATACATCATCATAATCATAATAATCGAACCCTACACATCCATCTAAGTAGTCACATTCAGTGTCTGGACATGAATTCTGTTCATCACACTCAGCTCCACAACCTACATCACAATAAACAGTAGGTTCACAAGGCTGTCCATACCCTGTTCCTGTATCACATGTGCAATCACCAGTATCACAAGTTCCGTAAGATGGATACACATACATTAAATATCCATTACAATCATCAGTTGGGCATGAACAATCAGAATTCTGATCACATTCTGCTCCACAAAATAATTCATCACAATGATAACCACAATCTACTCCTGTATCAACGCAAGTACCTATTCCCCATGTGTTTACCATCAAAATATCACATCCAGGACACCAATCACAAACAGTATCAGCTTCACAAGATGTCTCATCTGAATATTGACCGCAAATAGCCCCTGTGTAAATAATTTCTAAATAAGGAATATAATCAGAATATTCACTACTGTAAAAATCTTTATGATGATACTGATAACCGCCTGGGAAAGATAAAGCTAAAGTAATATTTTTGTCATTGTTATACTCCGCTTCAACCGCATCTGTGACAACCCAACTAGCCCATTTATCCAAACTTACAGTGGTGGTATTTATAAACTGACCTATTTCCGGTTTATGATTCCAACTGATTGCATACTCTCCTGGTGACGCCCCACAGGTTCCTGTTTCAGTTGCGTTACAACCAGTATCGTTTCCATTTCCCTCAACCCATGAATCATCTGAAACAAAATATACACTTAAAAATACTGTTCTAGGATCACTTTTCCACATGGGATAGATCTTAAGAGTTGCAGATGTTATGTCAGCTCCAGGTGGTATTCCGCTTAAATCAAACCTTAAAAATGTTTGTCTATCTGTACTATCAGTCGTATTTCTGACGTGTAAAATAGAAGCGGAACCATAGTTATAATCATAGAGGGGGTAAGATTCTACCCATGAATCTGCAGAAGGAGTGATGTTGACCATGGTAGAATCGTTTGCTGAAGCTGATAGAGTATAATTAAGGATAACAAAACCCAACAAAAAAATTGTTAAAAAAACCAAATAATTCTTAGCCAATCCTTTCATTAAATAATGTTTCTTTTCTAGAAAATTATTGATACGAATAGATAGTAGTAACATTTACTTCCACAAAAAATAAAATAGAAGATTAAAGATTTAAACTTAATTTGTCATAAAATCCTTTCTTTTTTTTAATACAGTATTTTAAAATCTTTTTTAACAAAAATAAAAGAATTTACTACTTTATTGTAATAAATTTTTACTCAAATATAAAAATAGAAGTTAAGTTTCTCGGTTTCCCTTCATCGAAACAATATGGAGGTAGATTCACCAAATATTCCTGATTGTCCTTAACTAACATATTAGAATGGTTTATATATAGTGTTTGTGAAAAGGAAATCTAGATTTGAAATCCATAAAAAAGTTTAAAAATCAACCTAAAAATCACTTGAATTCAATCTCATAATATTTACTCAAGATAATAATAACCAATAAGACTATGATTATTATCAATATCCACCAGTATCCTAAAGAATAAATCATTTTTAAGAATGATCCTGTTATTCTAACAGTGTTCGATGGAGTTGTCGTGGTTTCGGTTTGACTAGGTAAAGTTGTTTCAGCATTAACTTCACTACTTTGCATGGATGTCTCACCTTGTCCTTCTTCAGTATCAGTAACAGTTGTTGTAACTGGAACTGTAGTTGTTATACTTCCGCCTCCACCCCCGCCTCCACCCCCATTACCCGATGATACAGTAGTTGTTACCGGAATAGTAGTTGTAGTAGGAGGGGTAGTAGCAGTGATATTCAGATAATTAGATTCACCGTTTTTACATAATTGAGATCCTTGATCGACTGGAATTCCTTTTATTTTTAATGTTATGTTCTCACCAGGAGTATTAACAGCAATCGAATAATAACCAAAACCTGCCGATGGCTCCTTACCCTTAGCAATAAAAGTTCCGTTCAAATAATAAGCTTCAACATATGTCCCGCTAACGGGCGAACCGTCAAGAGTAACTTTCCCGAAAAAGGCACATGGCAATGCTAAAACTGAGTTGATGAATAAGAATAAAGATATGAAAAAACCGAACAAAGTTAATCTGTTATTCATTCCTCATCACTTTTTTAAGCAATTAATGGACAATTATTTAAAGTTATCGTCAACCTATCTTCTTGAATCATTTTTATGTAGTATGGCAAACTCTGTTCGTCGTTGAATTCTTTTAACGTTGAGTACTCTGGGTATAATGGGTCGTAGAATAGCCATTCCTCGCCATTGAAGTACCATAACATACTGAATGATGGATTACTTCCGTCTAATGAACTCAATATGTCTTCAACTGGATAAGTTGCGTTTACGTATGAACTGAAACCACAAATATCGTCTAGCATATCTCTTGGTAGGAAGAATGTGTTCCATCCTACACTCCAATAATGACCATAATCTGGTATGACCAACTCATAGTTTCCTGTTGTATCTATGTAGAATACTATCGTCTTTGAACTGTCCATCTCGTTTCCTGCAAGGTCTTTGCATAAGACATGATAGACTTTTAATCCATCGGTCAATGTTCCTAATGCTGCAGTATGAGTTAAGTTTCCGTCGCTTGCATTCATCAAAGTCATTCCAGCTAAGTCATCATTCTCTCCGTAATAACATGTCGAAGGTTCATCAGTTTTCACTGTCAGAGTTATATCATTGTAACTTATAACTCCGCTTGGATCTGAATAAATTATAGTTGGTGGTGTTATGTCTTTCTCAGTTCCTGATGTTGAATCAGTGTCTGAATTACCAGCCTTGTCGTAAACTGTCAATTCTAAATTAGTTCCGAGGAATACTGTACAGAAACCATTTGGTAATGTACCTGAACATAAGGCATAACCATCTGTTCCTGTAACTTCTATTCTATCAATTCCCGAACTTGGAGATGGATCACTTACTGTATAAGTTGCTATGAAGAAACCTATTCCAGGAACTGTTCCAGTTATTTCTATGTCTGGATTTTGGGAATCAACAATTACTTTTATCTCATTTGATTTAGTCGACCAACCGCCCATGTCATGAGCGATTACATAATACTCGTAAGTTCCATCTACTTTATCGACGAACACTGTATTATTTTCAGTAGTATTCAATATGCTAATGTCATTCTCAAACAATTCATAATAATCTAAGTTTGCATCAATTGCTTCCCAGTGTAGTGTATAGTCGCCATCTTGATCATAGTAAAGATCTTTCTTTTCATCGTCTTTCCATATGGTTACATCAGTAGGTGGTATTGTATCATGAATGACATTAATTACTCCAAACCCAATGTTACCAGCATTATCTGCAATTTCAACTTTCAATTCTAGTAATCCTTGTGGTAGATTGTTTGGTATGACCATAGTTCCTGAACACTTTCTTTCTTCGTTTATGTATGGTACTGTTCCTAATGAAACTCCACCTAAAGTAATGTAACATGGAGTTCCTGTAGTTATTGCTGATGTTATCTCGCCATCAACAGAATCACTGATGTTTGCACTTACGTTGAATGGTGTTCCTTTCAACACAGTTAAGTCTAAAGGTTCAGTAATGATTACATCTATTGGGTTGTTATCAATTCCAATCTTTGGTAAGTTCCATATTGTGACAATATCTTGTAAAACATCTACTATACAAGACTGCGGGCAGTAATATATGTTATCTTCTTCACATCCACATTCCATTGCGATTGTATGGAATATTTCCATTAAACTATTGCCTTCATTTCCAAGTTTATCCTCAGCTGAAACAACTAAGAATGCTATTCCATCAGGTAATTCACTCGGACTTGGGATAGTTGCATATCCTTGGCATTCATGTGCTTCAGCATTATAGAGTAAAGTTCCTTCAGTCTGCAATTCTAAGACCTGGAAGTGTGGAAGTATGTCCACTAAGTAAGCATAACATTGTCTTCCATTCTCTATACCAACATTGCACATTCCACTGAACGGATCACAAGGTCCGTGTGGGTTAGTTAAATCTTCTGCTATTGTAACGATCGGTATATCTTCTCCGTCAGAATACCAACCATCAACAGGTTTCAAAATTAAAATGTGTGGTGGAGTATTATCGACTTTATGGTATTGTTCATTCAATCCTTCCTCATTTCCTAAATAATCAACCGCAAACCATGTTATCTTGTGCAAGCATTCCTCATTTAAATTGAATGTGTATGGGTTTTGTACATCATCATCAAATGTAACTAAGTCAACTGTACCGTCACAGTTACTATCCCATTCTATTTTTACATGGAGTTTTGCGATACCAACTGCACATGGATCTTCATGATCAACTGCTGTTAGAGTTATAGGGGTACTTGAAGTTACCCAATACATTTCTAAATTCTCATCCCACCACTTTGGATCTCCAATTGTCTTTGTTGTTACGGGTGGTGTTGAATCGACTCTGTAAACTTGTTCATGTGGATTCTCTCTTGTTCCTTCTGAATTTCCTAACTCATCCACACAATAATATTGTAATGTGTGGACAGAATCTTCATTGAATATTATTTGTTTATGCGCTTCTGCTGCTATTCCATCAGTCCATGGTTGTATTTCATTTCCATCAAGTAATATTCTATACCATAGATTAACATGATCAACTGGGTGTGGTTGCCCATCACTACAGTATAAGTCTATTGGTGTTACATGATCTCGTACCCAGTATACGCATCCACTTGGGTCTTGAGAATCACATGGTATCTTTGGTTCACCTTCAATCTTAGTTATAACAGGAGGTGTATTGTCAACATATACACATTGTTTATTAACATCCTCAGTTTTATCAACATTATCAACACTGTAGTATTCAATTAAGTGACAAGATTCCTCTGGTATTCTAATCTCTTCATAAACAACGTATTCCTTGAAATCAAAACCTTCGCCTGTTGCCTCTTGGCAAGTTATTTGATCTTCACAGTATTTATCATCTACAAGTGTAATTCTATAGTATGTTTTGTCTACACCTGCAGGATGTGGAGATGGGTCAGTTGCATTGAAAGTAATAGGTGTTTGTGAGGTTATCCATTCTTTTCCATTTTCTGTGTAGTACGGTTGACCGTAATTCTTGGTTGTTACTGGCTTTGTTTTATCAACAAAAACACATTGCCATTTGATATCCTCTGTATTTCCTAATTGGTCAATACTCCTATATTCAATAACGTGACATGATTCCTCTTGTATCCCGAATGGACCTTCATAAGTTTGCCATGGTCCCATATCTGGTCTCAAGGAAGTCATCCAATCTTCACAATTATAACAGAATTTATCTGCTAATGGGATACTTACTCTGTATTGTATTTGATTAACGCCAACAGCACATACATCTCCACCATCTATTGCTGTTAGTTTTACTGTTGATGCAGTATCAATCCATTCTGTTGTACCATCAGTATAGAATGGTCCTAGATATTCTTTTGTTGTTATAGGTGGAGTTGAATCAACCTTAAAGTATTCTAAATCACCTTGGTTTTGATTACCAAGCTTATCGACACAATAATATTCTAAATCGTGTAGAGAGTCTTCTTGGAATGTGAATATGTATGGTAATGATGCCTTTTCTACACAGCACCACTCACCTTCCATTGTTCCCCCGAATTGAGTACAGTATTGATCTGTCAAGTATGGTGTTTGTGGGTCATCAAATGATATCTTATAACACATCTTCTCATGGTCTACTGGATGTGGTGTTTGATCTACACAATTCAATGTAATAGTTGTAACTTTATCTCTTACCCAGTAGTCACAATCAGCTTCAATTTTTACATTATCAATGTACCATCCTTCTTCATAACCACAACAGGTATCTAGTGTGTCATATCTGAAACGTATTTTTATTGTTTGCCCTGCCCAAGCAGATATATCGTAATTGAATTTTCTCCAAGTTCCATCATTAGTGTTGTGCAACGGAAATTCAGGGCAATTACTGATTGCTGCCCAAGTAGTACCATCGGTTGATATCTCGATGTATTCTGAATCATATTGCGGACAGGATCCTTCATCGTAATTCCAAGAGTCAAAAATAAGTTTTAAACTTGATGCTGATGGTAAGTTTATCCATGGTGATTCAAGATAACTCTGTTCAAGGATTCCATCCATCCCATTTCCAATAGTTCCATATACTTTTGATGGGAATAAGGTTCCGTTTATTGACTCTGTTCTAATAGCCCAATTATCCTCACCATTACCATAGTTACTATGCGTCCACTCCGAAACGTCTCCTTCAAAATCTTCAAAGAAGATGTCACCTTGGTCACAGGGTATCTTTGGTTCACCGATTGTTTTTATTCCTTGCGGTTCTGCAGTATCAACAATATCATATTCAACATGAGTTGCTTCAGTATTAACTAGTTCATCTACACAGTACCATTCAAGTATATGGGCAGAATCTTCTGTCTTAGTTATAGTTACATGATCATCTTGAATTTCTGTAAATGATGGTGGTGTGTTGCCAAAAAGATAATCCCTGTAATATATTTTAACATGGTCTACCGGATGAGGTTGACCATCGCTACATGTTAATGTTATAGGAGTATTTTGTGTGATGAAATAACAACCATCTGCAGGTATACCTGTTTTATAGTATTCCATTGCTTCAGCTTCAGTACATTCATGTTTTGGTGTTCCTACTTCTTTTTGTGAAACTGGTGGTTGAGTATCAACAATATCTATCTCCTTATGTGGATTCTCTGCAGTACCTTGGCTGTTACCCAATGCATCGACACAGTAGAATTCTAATACATGTTCTGAGTCTTCTGTTTTATAAATTTCAACATAACCTCCTGAAACTTCTGTGTATGCTGATGCTGTTTCTCCAATCAAGTAATTTCTGTAGTATAATACTACATTGTCAACTGGGTGTGGCATTACATCGTAGCAGTTAAGTGTTATCTTTGTGTTTTGTGTTATGTACCAGCAACCATAATCTGGATCCCCATATTGTGCTTTTTCCTCAACAGTGCATTCATGTTTTGGTGTGTCAACTGTCTTATCTATCTGAGGTGGTGTGTTTTCAACATATACACATTGTTTCTTTACAGGTTCTGTATTTCCAAGCATATCAACACTGTAGTATTCAATCAAGTGACAAGATTCTTCAGGTTTGTAGAATGGACCTGTATATTCATCCCAACCTTCACTATAAGAATTTCCACTCTTTGGTGTTGGTAAATCAACAATGAAATCTGCAGCGTTGTCATCAGTATCTGTGTGTGCATTATTTCTTGATAGTGAATATCCAGCATCGGCATCTGGTGCAGGTGTGGTTTCAAAAAATACAGCTCCCATACCATATCCCAATGCATCTACTGTAACAAGATTTTTCTCGAGACGGATTGAGTCACCCGGAACACCATCATTCTGAAGATCTGCACTAGGTGTAACCATATCTGCTAACGCCATTAAACCTGAGTTTGCCATTGGATGGACAATTAAGAAGAACCCATTCGTATCAATATGATAACCTGAAAGATCGATTGTAACATAATCAATGCCACCAGCGCCGTTTGTTCCCACTAATCTATAACCATCAAGTGACATGCCAGCTGGACCGAACAATTCAATAAAAACGTCTTCACCATCAATGCTAAAATCATCATAAATAACCTCGTTGATAATTACTTTTTCTTCAGTCTCTGTTTGAGATTCTTGACAATTCCATTCCCCTGAACAATATCTTTCATCAACAAGACTGTTTCTCCAGTATGTTTTATCAACACCAACATGACAGATATCCCCACCATCTGTTGCAGTTAATGTTATTGGAGTTTGAGATGTTATCCACAGTGGATGTAATGGATCATCTGGGTATCTTGGTAAACCATACGTCTTAATTGTTGTTGGGGGTACAGTATCAACATGATCTGTCTCAGAATAGATTGGTTCACTGTTACCGAGAGTATCAACACAGTACCATTCTAAAACATGTACAGAATCTTCTGGGAAAGTAAATTGAACATATCCATCATTTTCTTCAAACCACTCTGTATAATCACCACCATCAACGTTATATCTCCAGTATAGAATTACATGATCGACTGGGTGTGGGTCTTGATCTGAACAACTCAATGTTATCGGAGTTTGTTGAGTTATGTACCATTCTCCCGCACTTACTGATACTTTTGGTTCACCGATTGTTTTTGTAGTGACAGGTGCTTTATTATCGACTATGTCAAGTTCGAAATGATGTGTTTCTTCCCATCCACAACTGTCGACTGCCCAATATTCTATCAAGTGGTATGAATCTTTAGTCAATGTTATTGTTACATCCTGTTCAGGATCGCCAATTCCCTGTTGGTCAATAACCCATGTGGCTCCAGGATTAACCTTGTACCAGACAATCCAATGTATTCTAACTTGATCTGCAAATTCGTGGTCTGGTGTGTCTTGATCTTCGGCGTGAAGAACTATTTGAGTTCCGGTTTTTACAAACTGACAACCATCCGTGAGTGAAACTCCTTGTGGAAGACCATCTTCTTCTCCTTGTTCGCATGCGTGAGATATTTTTTCAGCAGGATTCAATGTCTTTGTCGTAATTGGTGGTTTAGTATCTTTTATGAATGAAACTACTATACATTCTGAAATTTTACCCCAGTTTT
>Ga0172363_10002560_pt1 | contig 14701 bp, 11 predicted proteins | sample LakKivs2_kivu2a2_FD_114541 | JGI IMG/M metagenome (GOLD analysis project Ga0172363, IMG submission 114541) | Sediment microbial communities from Lake Kivu, Rwanda - Sediment s2_kivu2a2 | ecosystem: Environmental > Aquatic > Freshwater > Lake > Sediment | place: Rwanda: Western Province, Lake... | reverse complement strand
TCCAGGTTTAAAGGCTCAATTTCGGAAAGAATTCATAATATTTCTTTGGCAGCAGAAAAACTAAATGGCCAAGTAGTCGGTCCTGGAGAAATCTTCTCGTTCAATCAAGCCTTAGGAGAAGTTTCGGAAGCTACTGGTTTTAAAAAAGCTTACATTATCAAAGGAGGAAGGACAATTTTGGGAGATGGGGGAGGGGTTTGCCAAGTATCCACCACTCTTTTCCGGGCAGTTCTCAACGCCGGTTTACCAGTTGAAGAAAGACATGCCCACGCCTACCGAGTCTCTTATTACGAACAGGATAGTCAACCGGGGTTTGATGCAACTGTATTTGATCCAACCGCAGATTTAAAATTTAAAAACGATACCCCAGCCCATATTTTAATTCAAAGCGATGTAAGCCTTGGGACTAAAACTTTGATATTCAAACTTTATGGAACAAGTGATGGCCGAAGTATCAGCCTTGGTAAGGCCTATATCTGGGACATTGTTCCTCCACCTCCAGATTTATACCAAGATGATCTAACTTTGCCAGCGGGAACCATAAAACAAGTGGATTGGAAAGCTTGGGGATCAAAAGTCAGATTTACCTGGAAAGTCACCAGAGGAGAAGAGATTCTTCAAGAAAAAACTTTCTACTCTCAATATCGTCCTTGGCAGGCGGTTTATCTTCGAGGAATCGCTAATCGCTAATTATTAATTGCTGATTGGAGTGCTTTCGACTTTCAATTAACAATTAACTATCAACAATTAACAATTTTGACTTTTGGAGACAAGATCCAAAAAGTTAAAGTATTAAAATCTTAAGCTTTTTTACACCTGAGGAACGGCCACCTAAAATCCGAGTGTGATAGCTTGGTCCGATATGCCGATGAACTTCCAAGAAGCCGTAAGGTCCAAATTGGGCACGGACAAGTCGTCCCCTCCAGCGGGAACCAAGACGTACCCATGTATCTTTATCTAAATACCGCCCTGCGAGAAGATAACTATCATGACTGGCAACTAAATATTGGTTTAGACTCAATAGTTTTCTTCCTTGAGCTGCAAGTATTTCTCTTAGTTGTTGTTCGGTAGTATTTAAATATGGTGCGCTAACTCCTATCTCATAATCAAACCAACCAGATGGGTTTTCATCATTAGTCACAGAATTATGTTTTGTAAGGGCGGGGTCTTGATCTTGAAATATTTTACGAAAAAGGTGGCGGCTTTCTTGTGTTGCCAGTTCTACTGGAAGATAACCCAGTCTTCTTCCTTGTTTTTCAAGATCAGACAATTCCTCCTTAGTGTACGGACAGGGACCTACTTCATAATTTTCATCAATAAGTCCTCCTCGCACCTGCCAAATTGTTTGATGAACTTCAGTCAACAGCTCAGGGGTATGAAGATTGGATTTATATTCCCTTACCGCTCCATTAACACTTCTTAATTGTTGGTCTAAATATCTTTCCAGTTCGACTGTCATATGTCTTCTTATAACAGACTATAAGTTTCCTGTCAATTTTAAAGACTGGTGTATAATTAAGGACTTATTTACTTTAGTCTTTTGTATGCCAAAAAGTCCGGAAGCTCCCTCCAGCCAAGAAATAGTCGACAAACTCGAAAGCTTGAGACCCACTATTGGGGAAACCGCCCAAAAAGCGAGCGAACACTTGTGGGGAATACCTGGCTTAAAGATATGTAACCAAATCGAATATAGAGAAGAAAAAGATTGGTTATCCGCCCCTTCGCCTTTTAACTACACTGCTAAAGTTCTTGCCTGTTATTTTGAAAAAATACATCAGGTAGGAGTCAACCTAACTGCTTTCAGGGAATATTTAAGGCATCCGAAACAAAAAAGCATAAAAAGTGCCTTGGACCCTACTACTAGATTAGCAGTGTATGTTCTGGTCCACGAAAATTTTATCCATGCAAATTGCCGAAAAAAGCCAATTGAAAATAGGAAACAAACAGCAGAGCTGGTTGAATGGGCGAAAGCATTATGTACAGAAATAGGCGAAGATGGCCTGGAATACTTACCCACTCTCAATCACCCAGGAATAAGGGTTAAAAACATAGGAGTTCAATTACAATACACCAATCAGAATAATGAATCTTTTTTAACAATAGGTCACTATTTTAATGAAGCCCTATCTCACTTAATAAGCAGCCATGTTTTCTCCTTGGTTTATTCAGCCATCACCGGAAGAAATGCTAAAGAAGGCGCGTTTGTCTATCTTGGTCAAATGTCAGTGCCTAGCGGACTCCAAGATGAAGATATGATTGCCGTTTCGGATTTTTATAGATCAGACTTTTCCGAAGTAGCAAGGAATTATTTTTCTGGTGATTTTTTTACAAGATATGTTTTTACCTTACCAGAGGAAAAAAGGATTGATGCTTTAACTAAATTCTTTGGTTGTGGCTTTTCTTCTTTCTATGAAGCGATTACTCCCGGACTAAAACCGGGAATATAAAAATGTCATTAAACAATTGTAAGTTACTGCAAGATGAGTAGATCCTTCAGTCGTCGAAGAAGAAATTTATCCCTTCTTAAGAGAAACACCCCTAAAGACATTAACAAAACTTTCTTCTGTGGGAAATAATAAAAAGGCATGAACGATTCCGCCCACTGAATCTACATCTCCAATCCAAATCTGCTCAGGAGAAATTAATCCCTGTTTCCCTTCAGCGTCAAGAGAACTTTTTAAATCAGAGTAAACTTTGCCCTTCAGTTCTCTCAACTCTACAGACCCCAAATTAGGTAAGTCAGTCGCAAGGAGAAAGTTAATGGCAATCTTAGCTTGATCGCCAACCAACAAACCCAATCCCGCCTTGAACCACTTGTGATCTGCGGCCCCATAATATCTTCCCCAAAAACCATAATCTCTTCCTTTACTAACTTCCCAGTCTAAGGGAATTCTATCTGCTTTGGCTACTTTCCTGAAGGTTTTAACTGCACTTTCTTTTTCTTTAATTAATGATCGGTAAATTTGTCTCGACTCTATTTCCGTCCCGGTAGATACTTCTCTGGATACTTCTCTCATTGAGAATATTGTCCCACATAATTATGAGACTGTCAAGTTTTAATAGAATTCTTTTGTTTCTAATGATAAAATCATTCTTAATGGAAAAAGCTTATCAACCACAGGCATATGAAGAAAAAATTTATTCCCTTTGGGAAGAAGGTGGATATTTTACTCCCAAGATTGATAAGTCTAAAAAGCCTTTTACCATAATTCTTCCACCTCCTAATGCCAATGCTCCTTTGCATATGGGTCATGCGATGTATGTGGTTGAAGACATTATGTGCCGGTATCATCGCATGCTTGGCGATCCAACCTTATTCTTGCCAGGAACCGATCATGCTGGAATCGAAACTCAATATGTCTTTGAAAAGAGGTTAAAAGAAGAAGGAAAATCCCGTTTTGACTTTGATAGACAAACTTTATACAAAATGATTGCTGAGTATGTTGAGAAAAACCGTGGTATTGCCAAAGAGCAAATGAAAAAACTTGGCTTTTCCTTAGATTGGACAAGAGAAAAATTTACCCTTCAGTCAGATATTTTAGAAACAGTTTTACAAACTTTTAAAAAACTTCATCAAGATGGTTTAATTTACCGCGCGGAAAGAATTGTCAATTACTGTCCGCGTTGTGGAACGGCTTTCTCTGAGTTAGAGGTAGTCTATGAAGAAAGAAAAGACCCACTTTATTATATGAAATATGGCCCTTTCATTTTAGCCACTACCCGACCTGAAACTAAGTTTGGTGATACTGCCGTTGCTGTTCATCCTAAGGATAAACGCTACCAAAAATTAATTGGCACTGAGTTTATTTATCAATCTTTAATTGGCCCCCGAAAAATGAAAGTGGTTGCTGACGAGGCCGTTGATCCAGAATTTGGAACCGGAGTTGTTAAAGTTACCCCTGCCCATGATCCAACCGATTTTGAAATTAGCCAAAGACATGATTTACCCTTAATAAAAGTCATTGGTCTTGATGGCCGCTTAACCAAATTAGCCGGAAGGTTCGCCGGATTAACTATTTCTGAAGCAAGAAAAAAAGTAGTTGAAGAATTACAAAAGAAAGGGGAAATGGTTAAAATTGATGAAAATTATACCCATCGTGTCGGTTTATGCTACCGTTGTAAAAACATTATTGAGCCAACGGTTATTCCCCAGTGGTTTGTTAAAATTGGTCCCTTAGCTAAACCGGCCATTGAAGCTGTCAAAAAAAATAAAGTTAAGATTTTCCCACCAAGATTTAAGAAACTTTATCTTGACTGGATGGAAAATATCAAAGATTGGAATATTAGCCGCCAAATTGTCTGGGGTCCAAGAATTCCCGCTTGGTATTGTTTAGATTGTAATCCTCTTATTAAAATTAACTTTCTGGACAAGAAAAAGGCTTTTATTTCTGGCTTATATAAAGACCTTAAAGACAAATATTCTTTCGAGGAAATTAAAAATGGTCTACAAAGTTTAAATACCCCAGTGGAAGCAACCTATGAAGCAGAAAATCTTAAACATTGTCCAAAATGCCATGGCATCCACATTCTTCAAGAAACTGATACTTTTGACACTTGGTTTTCTTCTGGCCAATGGCCCCTTACGACTTTAGGTTATCCTGATTCCCAAGATTTTAAATATTTTTATCCTACTAGTGTTTTAGATACAATGTGGGATATTCTTTTCTTCTGGGTTGCTCGAATGATTATGTTTGGACTTTATTTAGCTGGCGATCTTCCTTTTAGAGTTGCTCACATGCACAGTCGAGTGATTGATATTGAAAGAAAAAAAATGAGTAAGTCAAAAGGAAATGTTATTGACCCAATTGAAATGGTAGATAAATACGGAGCCGATGCTTTAAGAATGGCCTTAATTTTTGGCACTGCTCCTGCTTCAGATATTGTCGTTACTGAAGAAAAAATTAAAGCCATGCGTAATTTTGCCAATAAAGTTTGGAATGCGGCGCGCTTCGCGCTAGCGCAGATTAACGCTGATCAAAAACTAATTAACGCTGATAAACTCAGCGAAAATCAGCGTTCCTATCAGCGCCCATCAGCGACTCACCCTGACGATCAATGGATTCTTTCAGAATTAAACAAAACTATTAAATCCGTTACCCAGAATCTTGAATCTTATCATTTTGGCCAAGCTTCTGAAGAAATCTATAATTTTACCTGGCATACTTTTTGCGATAAATATATTGAGATGGTTAAACCTCGATTATTCTCACAATCCACCCCCACAACCCACAACCCACCCTCCGATCCATCTGCCCTCTTTACTCTTTACTATTTACTATTTACTATCCTCAAACTTCTTCATCCCTTTATGCCCTTCATTACTGAAGCGATTTGGCAAATGATGCCAGAAAAAAAAGAAGCGTTAATTATTTCTGAATGGCCTATCTTAAGACAGAGACAGAGCAAGAGATAGAGTACAAGATAAACTGAATAAAAAAATATGTTCAAAAAATCGCCTAAAAATTTTATCTTCAGTTTAATTTTCTTCCTAATCTCTTTGGTTTTGGTAAACATAGAGAATCAAAGAACAGCTCAAAAAATTTTGGGGGCCCAAACTCATCTAAAACTTGACCAAAAAATAATTACTTATTGGGAACAAATTTTAGAAGAAAGACCTGATTATCGCGACGGCTGGATTCAATTAGCCGCTGCTTATTTAAAAACAGGTGAGAAATCAAAAGCTAAAGAAGCACTTTCAAGGGCCAAAACTTTAGATCCCACCAACGAAACCATTCTCAATTTTGAAAAGCTAATAGGGGATTAGAAAATTACTTTTTTTCTTCCTTAGTCTCTTTTGGTTCCTCTGGCACTTTTGACTCTTCTTTGGATTTAGCTTCTTCTGGTTTTCCTGCCTCTTCGGCTGGTTTCTTTTCACCAGAAACTGCCTCGGCCTCAACAGGCATCTCTGCGGTTGGCGGTGGAGCGACTGCTTCTTCTTTAGCTAATGGTTCAATCTTAGCTACTATTTGGTTTTCATCAACCTTAAGTTCAATTTTCTTTTTATCAACCATAAGATCTATAACTTTAATTTGATCCCCCACATTTGCTAATTTTGAAACATCAACTTGAAAATGCTCCGGCAAATCAGCAGGCAAAGCTTCAACTTCGATTTCGGAAATTATTTGCACCAAAATACCTAATTTTTGTGTTTCGGCTGGAGATTCACCAATTAATTCCACCGAAATTGTGGCCTTAACTTTTTCTGTTAAGCTTACTTGATGGAAATCTACATGAAGAAAGGTTCCTTCAACTGGATCACGCTGAACATTATGAATCAAGACGGGTCTTATATTGGTTTCCTTTTCAACTGATAAGTCAACCAAGCCCGTTTCCCCAACCTCTTGATAAACCTTAGTAAAATCTTTTAAGGCAATTTCTATTCCCAAGGATTTAATATTTTTTCCATAAATATTAGCCGGGAGGATTCCTTCTTTTCTTAATTTTTTTACCTTTCTTCCTAAAATTTCTCTTTTTTTAGCTGTTAATTTTAGTCTATCCATAAGAATAACTTAAAAACAAAACTAAGTTAATTTATTCGCGTTTATTCGTGAGCCCGTCAGATAAAATATTAAGGTCATAAGCGTTCTGGATAGGGCAGATTCGCGATCATTAGGGCGCCACGGATTTACGAATTGTAACAAATTTATCTTCCAAAATCAATCCTAAAAATTTTATCTTTATCAAGATTCTCATTAATCAAAATTTTTCCAGCAGAGAGAACTCCTTTTGGTAAAATCTTTAATGGCTTAACTGTCGCAGGATAAGAGAGAGAGAAAGTGTATGGAGTTTCTCCTAATCCTGATTGTTTCTGGTTCAACAAAAGATAACTAAAACGTTTCTTAAGATCAATTATAGTTTGATTTGAATATTTAATTTCCACTATCCTCTTGCTTTTAACAGGAACCTCCATTAAAAATCCTAAATTTAATCTTCCATTTTCAAAATTACTATCAATGTTTTTCAGGGGAATTTGAACCCAAAAGGTCGAATCTTCAGGATCATTAATCATTACAGTCTCAACCAAAGAAGAAGAAGGGAGGTGAACTCTTAAATATGTTTTATATCTTCCTTGGGGTTTTACCTCTGATAAGCTCATGTTCTGATAAAAAATTTTTAAAGTATTTAAAACTTCACCCTTTTCGTTTATAGAAACACTCTGGTTAATCATTCTTTTAATAAAATAGTTTGCTTTATTAAATCCTAAATTGGCTTCATTGAGGAAAAGATAGTCTTCAAAACAATTGTCTATTACTTTCTGGCATTCGGCAGTTACGATCACAGCTCCATCCCAATTAAATGTTTTAAAGAGCTTCCCTGCCTCTTCCTGATGAAGAAAAACTAAAAGGTCTTTTTTTTCTAAAGAAGAGTAAACCGCTTTTGCCACCCTTATTAAGCTATTTTGAACACTAGCATCAACCTTAATTTTTTCATAAATGGCCTCAACTACTTGACCAAAAACATCTAAATTTTGAGTTGATCCAGGGAAAGAACTCTGATAAGGAGTATAAACAATTTTCTCCTCAATGTTTTGCGCATTAATCTTTTCCTTAATTTTAGGTAAATTAACTTCTCCTAAGACCTTTAAGATTTCCTGAACGCCAAAAATATTAAAACCCACAACTCCATCAACAGTCCTTCCTGTCTCCTCTGTCAAAAACCATTCTGTTTTTACTCCTGAGGTAGGGAAGTCCGGAAACCAATTGGCATCATGCAAATACCAATTTTCTACCCCAAGATAATCTTTTATTTTTTGGGGGGGACTAACTTGACCTCGTAACTGGCTATCAAGTTGAGAGACATCTTGAACTTCAAAATTCAAAAGTTGTCCTTGATCAAAACTCAACAAAACTAAAGAGCCTAAATAACCACCCGTTGGTCTAAGTTCAAAATTATCTTGAAGTAAAACTAAGTAAGTTCGTTTACCTTTCTGACCAATCAATTCTGGAATTAAAGGAAGAATCATTCTTGCTTGGCTTATTTTGCGACGATATTCAGGTAAAAATTCTTGGGCCTTAGTTAAATATCCGTTAAATCCGAAAAAACCACCAACTTTCTTATCGAGCGTTTTACCTTCTAAGGAACCCCAAGCCATAGAAGCGGTCAGATATGATTTTTCCAAAAGGTAATTAATTTCCCCCTCTATATTTGTAAAATTTACTCTTTCTCCTTTGATTAATGATGAAGAGAAGGGAAGAAATAAATCCCCACAAGCAAACAACGATTCGGCTGAATCTAAAACATTTGCTCCGATTTCTAAAGGGGTTTCAATTCGTTCAATCCCCCCAGCAAGTCCAATTAAACTGTAGAAGGGATTAGTCAATTCGATTGTTTTTCGACCCCTCTTTAAAGCAGAAGTCGCCTTTTTAAGATGAACCCTTAGAACAGATAGATTATCTTTTTTCCATTCTTTTTCTGCTTTAAGAAGGTTTGACTTAGCTAAAGTAAGATTTAAAATCAAAATAAAAAGGGGACAAAGAAATAATAGGGAGGTAAGCAAAATAAAAATACTTAATCCAAAAAAAAGTTTTGGTCTTTTAAACTGAGGGGTTTTAAAAAATGGAGCAATTTTAATTTTTTTCTTCTGGGCAAATAAAAGTTCTTCTTTTTTTCTCTCCCACCAAGAGATTGTTTTGATAACTCCCTCTTCAAGCCCTACTTCTGGTTGCCAACCAAATTCATTTTTCTCCAAAGATAAATTCTTTTCAAGGGTAATCTTTCCTTCTTCTTTTAAAAATTCAACTGGTGGGAACTCTTTAATTTCTTTTTCTAACTTCCCTAAAAAAGAAAGAAAACTAACCTGTTCGCCACTGAGGTTAAGGATTTTTCCGCTTGTTTCCGGGGCAAAAATTGCTCGGTTGAGCCCCTTAACAAAATCTGAATAAAAAACTAAGCCAGTTCCCTCTGTTTGCTCTCCTGGGATTTTAATCTTTTCTCCAAAAACTGATTTTTTGATAATTGAGGAAAAAATTCCTTCGTTTATTCTTGGTCCATAAAATTCTTGATAAAAACAAATCCTTGCATCAATCCCTAAAGCCAAAAACTGTTCTATTAATTTCTTGGAAGCCTCTTCTGTTCCCGGAAAGGCCAAAAGAAATTTCGCCTTTTTATCCCTGATCATTTTGGTAATTTTTTCAAGGTATTTTCCTTCTTTATTTGTTAGATAAAAAACGTAATTTATTAAGGCCTGTTTTTGAAGCTTGTTAAATCTATCATAAAATTCGAAATTGTTTTTCCCTAAAAGATGAGAAATTTCATCATTTTTTTTGTCACCAAAATAACTAACCTGACAACCTAAAGAAAGAAGAGTATCAACCAAATGAGAGCCAATTGCTCCTATCTCGTTTATTATTAAAACCTTAGGAGAAGAGGAAACAAAACTTTCTACAATTTGTTTATTTTTGGGCATTAAAAAGATTTTAAGGAAATTAACCTTCTGAGGCAAGAAGTAATTTAACTAATCTATCAGCAGTTCGATTCTCTTCTCGGGGAATTAAATGATAAAAAATTTTATTTCTAATTTCTCTTTCTAATCTTCTTATTTCAATAATTAAATTTCTTAAGACGGCATTTTTTATTTTAAAAAAACCGTTAAGTTGTTTGACTACTAATTGAGAATCAAGAAAAAAATCTGCTTGAGAAAATTTTTTTTCTTTCAAGAATTTTAGGGCTTCGATAACTGCCAAATATTCAGCAACATTATTAGTATTAATACCAACTTTTTTGTTAAAAGTTTTAATAATTTTTCCAGTCTCAGAATCAATCACTAAAAAACCAATCGCTGCTGGACCGGGATTTCCTTTTGCTCCACCATCAGTAAATATTTTTAATTTCATTTCACGTAATTCTGATTTTATCACTTTAATAAAAATAGGCCGATTTTACCAGCTTTTTTAAATCGATCTGTGAAAAAAAATTTTTTTATTACAGCAAAGTCCGAAAATTATAGTCATTAAAATTTGGTTTTGTTGTAAGGTTAACCAATAATGATCAAAGAACCCTAAAAACAGAATTGCTATTAGGGCAGTAATTAGTAATTGGTAATTAGTGATTAGTAATCTTTTGCATAGCAAAAAGATTAACCAAAGAAAAATTACCAGACCAATTAATCCAGTTTCTGCCGCTATCAGTAAATAAATATTATGGACCGGCTGCAACCAATAAGTCCAACCAAAATTCTGTTCTAATCCCACCATCGCCGGAATAAAATTATTAAGGCCTACACCAAAAAAAGAGGATTGTTTTATCAATTTTATGGCAACTAAATTTAATTCAAGTCGACGAAAGACACTTTCATCAAACAAAGTAGAATTCAAATAGAAAATGAAAAATAGTAAATAGAAAATTGAAAAAATAAACAGGTAAAATGATCGATAAGTAAATAATTTTTTCCAGAAACGAAATAGAAAATAAATAAATCCCACCGATAAGCCGACTATCCAAACTGACCTGGAAAAAGAAGTCACTAAAACAACTAGTCCTAAAAATATTGCTAATAAACCTGTCTTCTTCAAGCTCTCATTTCCTAAAATTAAAATTAAACAAATTAAAATAAATCCTGCCAAAGAATTTGGGTGAGAAAATGTTCCGTATGGTCTTAAAAAAACTTTTTCCCGCCAAATTCCCTTAGCAATTCCCGGAGTTGTAAGATTAAAAGTTCTTTCCCCTAACCACCAAAAAATTCCTCCCAAAGATGACTGTTTAAAAAATTGGGTAATGGCAATTAAGGAAGAATAAATAACAGTAACTGAAAGTAATTGGTAATTAGTAATTAGTAATTGGGGTATTTCTTTAGAAATATAAAAACCTAAGAAGGTAAATTCAATTATTTTAAAAAATTTATAAAAAGCTGCTCCATGATTTTGAGCGGTCAAACAGTTAAAAAATAAAAAAGTAAAAATTAGCACTAAGAGAATTAAATTTTTGGAATTTTTTTTTGTGATTTTTATTTTTTTCCTGCGGAGCGGGATCCCGCTTTGCGGGACATTTTTAATTTTTAATTTCTCAACTCCCCAGCTTATTAAAATTCCTAAAATCACCAAATCGGTCAAGTAAACAGTTGGCGCAAGGTAATCAATTCTTAAGCCATAAACATAAGACCATTTGGGCCAAAAATGACGACCTAATTGGGTGGGTAAAAGAAGGACCAAGAGAGAAAAAAATACTTCGTGGAGACTCATGAAGATATTATATCTAAAACCAGAAAGTTTTGGTCTATGGTTATTAATCTTGGCTGCCAGTTTAGTTATTGGTCTTAGTCATTGGGTCTCCCAATAACCATAAACTTAAAACCAAACCGGCTGCTCAGACCAACAACTACTAACTATTTTTTGGTTTCACCACCAGCCTTCTTTCTTCTCCTTCTCCTTCTGATTCAGTGATGACGTCTGGGTGGTCCGCCAATTCAAGATGAATAATTCTTCTTTCTGATGGAGAAAGGTTAGTAAGGATCTGCGACTCGCCAGAAAATTTCACTTTTTGGGCAATATTCAAAGCTAACCTTTTCAATTGATCGTAACGCTCCTCGCGATAGTTTCCTACATTAACTACTAATCTTAACCAAGAACCAACTTTTCTATAAACAATCAAAGAAAGAATCAGCTGAATTGCTTCTAAGGTTTCTCCATGATAACCAATAAGTATTCCAGAATCTTCGCTCTCTAATTGAACATTAAAAACCTGATTTTTACTGTCTTGAGTTACTTCAACGGTTCCTTTAACAAGCAGGTTCTTAAGTAAATCTTCAGTTAATTTTTTTATTTGTTCTTCGGACATTTTTTAATTTTTATCCCTTCCTTGGGAAACTGAATATTGCTGAAAGGCAGTTACTAAAGAAAAAACAAGCCAATAGAGAACTAATCCGGAAGGAAAAGTTAAGCCAACAAGAAGCGTCATTAAGGGAAACATGTAAAGCATTTGTGTTTGCATGGCTGAGGAAAGATCATCAGAAGAGCTTTCGGTTTTTTTCGCTTGTTCCTGGGCCACCTTTGCTTGAGGCATCATCATTTTTGAAGATAAAAATTGAACAATTACCGATAATAAAAGAAAAAAGCCTGGTAATGATGGCAAAGAAGGAATTTTAATCAAGTCTGGTTTGGCTAAGTCAAGCCATAAAAATTTTAAGTTTAAAGACGAGGTTGGGGAGAGTTTTAAGGAAGAATAAAGAATTTGGTTTAATTTTTCAATTACGGCCACTCCGTCGCTCTTTAACACTTGAGAGAAAGCTTGAAATAAAGCAATCAAGACTAAAAATTGAATTATTTGGGGCAGACAGCCAGCCGCCGGATTAATCCCGGCATTTTTATAAAGATCCATCTGGGCTTTGGCTAAGGCCTGTTTATCGTTTTTATATTTTTCTTTTATCTTTGTTAATTCCGGAGCTAACTCTTGCATTTTTTTGGCAGCCTTAAGCTGGGGTTTCATTAAAGGCACCACTAATAATCGCACCAAAATTGTTAGACTAATAATTGCCCAACCTAAATTACCCCCAAAAATTTTGTATAAAAAAATTAAGGCATTAACTAAGGGCTGATAGAGTAATAAGAACCAAAGTTGACTCATATATTAATGTTAAAACCCAAATGTCAAATCTCAAATCCAAATCTCAAAACCGTAAATCTTAAAAAGTTTTTAGATTTTAGTTTTGGTTTTGCGTTTTAAGTTTTGAGATTAAATTATTTTACTGGATCCCATCCGCCTTCATTCCAGGGATGACATCTGATAATCCTTTTTAGGCCTTTCCAACATCCCAAAATTATACCATATCTCTCAACCGCTTGATAAGTGTATTCTGAACAAGTAGGGAAGAACCGACAGGCTTTGTCGGTTAAAAACAAAGCTTTCCATATTCCGCCAAAAGATAAACATTTTTGATAAAAACGAATTAGTTTCAAAATTATTTTCTTCATCAATTTGGAACTAGTTTATGGTCGTCAGTCTTGGCTGCCGGTTTGATTAGTGGTCTTGGTCTTCAGTGTTTAAACTCTACTAATAACCATGAACCCAAGACCAAACTGGCTGCTCAGACCAATAACTTTTAACCATCATCTATTCCTCAATTAGTAATTGCTAATTACTCAATTACTTGCTCATATATTCAATTCCCATTTTTTCTTCCACTACCGCTTGGGCGGCGGCGAGACGGGCAATCGGGACGCGGTAGGGCGAGCAGGAAACATAGGTTAGGCCAACGCTGTGGCAGAATTTAATTGATTCCGGATCACCACCGTGTTCCCCGCAAATTCCTACTTTCAATCCCGGTCTGGTCTTTCTACCCATATCCACCGCCATTTTAACTAATTGCCCCACTCCCTCTTGATCCAAAGTTTGAAAAGGATCGGCTTTCAAAACCTTTTTTTCAATATAGACTTTGGTAAATTTTCCGGAATCGTCTCTGGAAAAACCCATGGTCATTTGGGTTAAATCATTAGTCCCGCAGGAGAAAAATTCCGCCTCAGTTGCCACTTCATCCGCTGTTAATGCCCCTCTTGGAACTTCAATCATTGTCCCTACTTTATACTTAATCTTTACCCCATGCTCTTCCATTACCTCTTCTCCAACTCTAACTACCACTTCTTTTTGATTTCTTAATTCATTAACATCACCAACTAAAGGAATCATTATTTCTGGCTCGACTTCAATTTTTTCATCTTTTTTAAGCTCCGCCGCGGCCAAAAAGATGGCCTTGGCCTGCATTTCGGTAATTTCCGGATAAGTAATCCCCAAACGGCATCCCCGATGACCAAGCATGGGATTTAATTCATGCAGTTCTTCTGACCTGGCCCAAATTCTATCAGCCGGCACCCCAATTTTCTTTGATAATTCCAGTGCTTCTTCTTGAGTTTTTGGTAAAAATTCATGCAAAGGCGGATCAAGCGTCCGAATCGTTACTGGAAATCCTTCCATCTCTTTAAACAAACCCTTAAAATCTTCTTTTTGAAAAGGAAGGAGTTTGTCTAAAGCTTTTCGGCGATCCTCCTCTGTATCAGCGACAATCATTTCCTGCATAAATGGCAGGCGATCTTCGGCAAAAAACATATGTTCGGTTCGGCAAAGACCGATTCCTTCAGCCCCAAATTTTCGAGCCACAATTGCATCTCGAGGAATATCGGCATTTGCTCTGACTCCCAGCTTACGGGTCTGGTCTGCCCATTTCATAAGTTCGCCAAAATCGCCAGTTAAACTTGGCTCAACCATTGGCACCTTCCCTAAAATAACTTCTCCCGTACTGCCGTTAATCGAAAGCCACTCACCTTCAGTAACGGAAACTCCATTAATAGTAAATTTCTTTCCGTGTTCGTCGACTTTGATTACCTCACACCCGACCACTGCACATTTACCCATACCACGGGCAACGACCGCGGCATGTGAGGTCATTCCTCCCCGAGCCGTTAAAACCCCCTGTGACATGTTCATTCCGGCAATATCGTCTGGACAAGTCTCCATTCTCACTAAAATAACCTTGTCAGTGTCTCCTTGGGTCACGGCATCTTCAGCCGTAAAAACCACCTTCCCAATGGCTGCTCCCGGAGAAGCCGGTAAACCTTTGGCTAAAACCTCATATTTTACTTTTGGGTCAAAGATCGGATGAAGTAATTGATTTAAAGCTTCCGGCTCTAATCTCATTAAAGCTTCTTCCTTAAATATTAATTTCTCCTTAACCATATCCACGGCAATTTTGACGGCCGCATGGGCGGTTCTTTTA
>Ga0172363_10002554_pt1 | contig 14722 bp, 11 predicted proteins | sample LakKivs2_kivu2a2_FD_114541 | JGI IMG/M metagenome (GOLD analysis project Ga0172363, IMG submission 114541) | Sediment microbial communities from Lake Kivu, Rwanda - Sediment s2_kivu2a2 | ecosystem: Environmental > Aquatic > Freshwater > Lake > Sediment | place: Rwanda: Western Province, Lake... | reverse complement strand
CTGTCCAAAAAATAAAATAATCGCTGCAACCAAAGACGCTAAAATTAAAATCTCTGAACTTGAATTTTTTCGCGAAGAGGTATGCTCCATAGTTAAAGATTTAACTTAATTGCGCTATTTTCAATAATGACATCGCCGGAAGTGGTGGAATATATTCCGGAACTATAAGTGTAAGGCCCATCTCCCAAGTTGCCCGAAGACCAATTAAAATCATGAAAATAAGCTGAGGTGGCTCGCGTTAAATATTCGGACATCGTGAAATTTGTTTCACCGGACCAAGTAATCATGGTTGTCACTTTTTGAGTGGAGGGATCTTCAGTGCCGCCGCTTTCCACAATGTCGCCGCCCTCATCGCGATTGACATTATCCAAATAAAAATAATGGGTGTAGACCAATTCGTCAATGGTGGAAGTGGCCTCGCCGCTTTGAATTTGCCAACTGCCATCGGATAAAACAATTTTGTAATGATTGCTTGAGCCCTTATTGCCAGGACAGCTGCCAGCAGGCGGACAATAAATAGTCAACCAATTGCTTGAAGCAATGGCCTTAACAGCTTCAATATCTTCTTGAGCCAGACCAGTCGCTGCGGTGACTTGCTTTGTTTTTTTGCTGGTGATTAAACTTGTGCCGATAGTGCTAACGATGCCGCCAATCACAATGCCAGCAATCACCACAGCAATTAAAACTTCCGCGAGAGCCTGGCCTTTTTGAATAGGAATTCTCATTTTGGGCATACCCACTTTATTATATAAAAAAGAGAATTAAAACTCAATTGAGCGCTTAGCAAATTAAAAGCCCTTGTGGAAAAAGGGCTGATTTTCTTAATGAAGCGGCAATTTGACTAATAGTTTATTTGACCGGCGGAATTAATTGAAATGGTGCGAATTAAATTAGAATCAGCAACTGATTGAATGGTCACGCTACTTGTGGCCATTGGCCAGCCGCTGATTCTCTGAAAGATAATATCTTTAGTGCTGCTGGAGGCAGGGTCAGAAAATTGTATTTGCTTAGACAGGTAAATTATCTCCTTTGAAGACGTGGCATTATAAACGTCGCCTTGAAAAAGCGCATAATAATCATCGCTGTCGGAAGGATTGTCAAAATGAACGCCCCAATCCACGCCGCTCTCGCCGCTCGTCGCCCGATTCTGGGCCTGCCGCAAATAAGCCACTATTTTTTCTGCTTCTGTATCAATACTGACTGAACGGCGATAACTGCCCAAATAAATTATGCTGATTGTTCCAAACAAAGCCAAAACCGCCACGGAAATAATAATTTCCATTAAAGTAAAACCGCGGTGATTCTTTTGAACGGATTTTAAATTCTTGGCGTTCATTTTTGATTTGAATTTTTAATTTAATTTTATATCCCTCCTATTTGACTGACAAATTGATAAACCGGCAGAATAACTGCCAGAGCAATACCGCCAACCACAACCCCAATAAACAAAAGCATCACCGGCTCAAAAATGGCAACCAGCGATTTAATAGAATTATCAATCTCGGACTGGTAAAAATCCGCCAAACTTCGCAAAACTTCTTCGGTGTGGCCGGCTTTTTCGCCAATGGCAATCAGAGTTCGGATAGTTTGGGGAAAGGCTTCTTCTTGGCGAAAGGCCTCGCCGATAGTCACGCCCCGCACTATTTTTTCTCGGCCGATGCGCAACAGGGCCTGCTTCATTTCTTCATTTCCAATGGTCGTGGCCGTAATCTCCAGGTTTTCTAAAATTGGCAATCCCGCCTGCATCAGGGCCCCAAAGGTATTGCCAAAGCGCTGATAAGCAATTTTTTTTAAAACGTCGCTCACAAAAGGAATTTTATAGGTTAATCGGCTAAAAATCAGGCGGCCGGCGAGCGTTAGACGGAAAAATAAAACGGCGACGATAATGAGACCGATGATTAAGCCAAAAATCCACAAGCCGTTGCTTTGCAAAAAGAACGAAAAGTTGAAAATTATTTTGGTAATAAGCGGGATTTTCATCTCGCCGGTCATAAACATTGAGGCGATTCTCGGAATAGCAAAGGTCACCAACATAATCAATATGGCGATTGAAAGACTGACCAGAAGAATCGGATAAATCAGGGCGGAACGGACACGCGACTTCAACTCGCGCTCTTTCTCCAATGAAACGCTTAGTTCCTGAAAAATATTTTCCAAATTACCGGACGCCTCTCCGGCCTTAATCAAATTGGTGAAAACCGGAGAGAAAATTTTAGGATATTGCTGGAAAGTGGTGTAAAATGGTTTGCCGCTTTCCAGGTTTTTGCGAATTTCCATAAGTAATGCCCGAACCGCCGGCTTTTCAAAATCGGCAAGCAAAATATCAATGGCCTTAAAAATGTCAGTGCCTACTTTCAGCATCAAAGATAAATATTTGGTCAAAAATAGTTTATCAACCAGAGAAATGGGCGAACCAAAACTTCTTTTTAATTTGGATTGGAATGTTTTGATGGCTCTCAATTTAATAGGGGCCAATCCTTGGTTTTTCAAAAATTCCAAAGCTGCTTCGGTGTCTTTAAAATCGCCGTCGCCCTCAATTATTTTTCCTTCTTTATTGGAAGCACTGTAGTGGAATAACATATCTTTAAAATTATTCTAAAATTTTTATTAGGTCAATTTTACTCGCGAATCACCCTCATCACCTCTTCCACAGTAGTCATGCCCAATTCTGCTTTTTTTAAACCGTCTTCAAACATTGAAACCATTCCTTTTTGTTTGGCCAAAGCCCGAAGTTTGTCCAAAGAAAAATCCGGCTGATTAACGAGCCGCCGCATATCTTCATCAAAATCCAGCACCTCAAAAATAGCCAATTGGCCCCGATAGCCAGTAAAGCCGCAGGTTTGACAACCCAAGCCCTTGTAAAGAACTTTTGGCAGCACTGGATTTTCAGAAGCGGAAAATTCTTTCAATTGACGTTTAAGGGCCTCGGAAATTTCCGGCGTTACCTCGTACGACTGGATGCAGTCGCGGCAAATTCTACGCAACAATCTTTGAGCCACCACTGTATTCAAAACCGCGGCAACCAAAAATGCCGGAATTTTCATATCAATCAAACGCGGCACAGCAGTTGGCGCATCATTGGTGTGTAAAGATGACAAAACCAAATGACCAGTGAGGGCAGAGTGGACAGAAATTTCCGCCGTTTCCTCGTCACGAATTTCTCCAACCATAATAATGTTCGGGTCCTGACGCAAAATTGAACGCAATCCGGTGGCAAAAGTGATGCCTGCTTGAGGATTAATCTGGGTTTGATTGACATAACGAATATCATACTCAATCGGATCTTCGGTGGTAACAATATTCACGTCTGGTTTGTTAAGTAGATTAATGATGGAATAAAGAGTCGTAGTTTTACCCGAACCAGTCGGACCAGTAACCAAAAGCATGCCATAAGTTTTTTTAATGCTTTCCTCCACAATTTGGGCAGTCTCGGACAACATCCCCAGCTCCGCCAAACTCATTGGCTTGGCTGTGGCGCGAAGCAAGCGCATCTCAACTTTTTCGCCATAAAAAGTCGGCATTATAGCAACGCGAATATCCATTGCTTCTCCTAAGGCCTCGTGCCTGAAACGACCGTCTTGGGGTTTTCGGTGTTCATCAATTTTTAAACCCGACAATAACTTGATGCGCGCCACGATGGCCGGCTGAATTTCTTTGGCAACTCTGATAATTTCGTGCAAAACGCCGTCAATCCGAAAACGAATTAAAACCGTGTCTTGTAAAACTTCAATATGAATATCCGAAGCAGTGAGAGAAATGGCATAAGCCAAAATCGTATCAACAATTTTAATGACGGGTAATTCTTTGGCGATTTCCTGCTCGCCCACCATTTTTAGGCGGCTTGAGGCCAGGACGTTTTCTTCAATCTCTTTCCTGAAATCCTCCACTATCTCTTGGCCATAAAGCGAATAAACATAATTTAGGTCTTTGGAAGAAGTTAAAAAGACCTTGACTGGCGCACTAATATATTTTTCCACAAAACCAATGGTTTCCAGATCGCTCGGGTCCTCCATGGCGAGCGAAACCAAACCCGCCTCGTCTTTGTCAAAAACTGCGATGCGCCGGGAACGCGCCACCTCTTCCGGCAATAAAGTCAGAATGGTTTTTTTAATGGGCCGGCCCCGCAATTTAACCAGAGGCGTTTTGAAAAAATCGGCGTAAAGCTGATAAAGATAATCGTCGGAAATTAAACCGCGCGAAACCAAAATGCCCGCCAGATCCTGACCGGTTCTTTGGGCATCGGCCAAAACCAAATTAAAGACGTCTTCTGGCACCAGATGGCTTTCTACTAATAATTCTTTTATTTTTTCAACTGGTATGCGAACCGCCATGCGAATTTTATTAAAATTTATAAAGGGGGCTTTTTAAAATTTCAAAGAGTTAAGCAGGGGCAGGCGCAGAATAAGTTGGTTGAAAAACAAAACAAGAAAAGCAATTGCTAACCACAAATAGCGCAATGAAAAAAGTTCCCCAAATTTCAATTTTTTAAAAATCAGGCCAACTAAGTAGAAGATGGCCGCAGCGGCCAAAATAGCAAAAAGATAAAAAATCCAAAGGGGATGGCCCACCACTATTATACCATAAAAAATAAAACCTGGCTCATCCGAATAAAACAATCGCTCTTGGAAGCTGCGATTAATGAATTTGACAGCCAAAAAAACCAAGAGGGCCGCCAGAAGGGAGAAGGCGAATGGCAGAATAAAACGATAGCTGACATAACTGATAAAATAGCCGACTGAACGATGGGGCGGCAATAGAAATTTGGAAATATTATTGTGGCTCCAGAGATAATAGGTGCCGAAAATAAGCAAAGCCGCTTTAATAAGTTCTAAGCCGATAACAACAACAACGGCGGGTCTTGTGAAATTCTTGGACTTTAATAATCCCAAGACAAGACCCGCCGTTATTAGTAAATAAACAAGAGGTAAGTAGTTAACAAACCAGTCAATCCAAACCATGCTTTAATTTTTATTGATAGAAATTAGTTGATGGGGTAGCTAATAAATCAAGGCCCGGCTCAGAACCAACCTCAAAAAGCGTGCTTGCATCGCCGCCGTCTTTAGAAACTACATCGCCATCGCCGCCGTTCTTGTAATAGGTGCTTTCCATCTGAGCATCAAATTCAAAAGTAACAGCGCCTGAATCGCAAGCATAGGTATAATAAAGATTGCTTGCGGGTGTGGAGGAAGTAGCATTCGTCGGATCAACTGGCAAAGCAGAAAGCGGTGAGCCAGAAGAAATACTACTAAGCTCTACCGGAACCCAGCCAGTGCCATTAACCAAACGGGTGGAGGTGGCTGCACAGATGGGATTAACCCGGGGCGATTGGGAAACTGAAGTTCCCGGACAAGTATCCAACGAAAAAAAAGTGTCAGCTGCACAGTCGGTAGCGCCATAATCCAAATCAGGAGAGGCCTTATCAGTTACGTATAAGTTTAGGGCGGTGCGCAGAGAATTTAAATCCGAAACCCTCTTCGTGTCTCGGGTTTTTCTCAAAATTTCCGCCGGGTTAAGAGTAACGATGACGATGCTCATCAAGAGTGCCAAAATGGCGATAACCACCAATAATTCCACTAAAGTAAAACCCTTTTTCATAAAGATTATTTTGGTTTGTATTTAGAGTAATACGATCGTTTAGTTCGACCTTTGTTATTTAGTTTTTGTTAAAAACTCTTTGATTTTCAAAATCAAATCATCGATGGAAATTTTGGCTTTGACAAAATATTCAATGGCCCCCAATTCTTTCCCTCGCTGGATGTCGCTGGTCTGGCCCAAATTGGAAATAATGATTACGGGCATATCTTTCAACTGAGGATCGGTGGAAATTTTCTCTAAAACCTCAAAACCGCTTTTTTTCGGCAAAATCAAATCCAGTAAAATTAAAGATGGCCGAGAATCAGCCAGACGTTTAAGTGCCTCTTCGCCGTCCTGAGCCAAAATAACCTCCATATTCTCCCGCTGGAGTCTAACTTTCAAAAGATTTGATAAAAATTGGTCATCTTCAACCAAAAGAATTTTGAAGGCAGTTGTATCCATAAATAATGGCCTTGATACAATTATAATACAATTGGAGCTTTTCTTGAATAAGCAATTGTGGATAACAAACCAGCTAAAACTAATGAATTTTATCTGATTTAAGCTTTCATAATCAACACTTTTTTCATTGTTTCGTGCTTGTGCCCCCTGTTTTTAAACAGAGGGATCGATCTAGGAATCCCGCCGAAGGCGGGAGAAAATTCCTTTAAGAATGATCCACCGACAGCTTCCGCTACCGGTGCCTTGTTACGACTTAGTCCCTGTTACCGAGCCGACCCTGAGTCGCTTAAGGCGACCTTTGGGTCTTCCCGGCTCCCTTGACTTGACGGGCGGTGAGTACAGGACTCGAGAACGTATTCACCGCGGCATAGCTGATCCGCGATTACTAGCGATTCCGACTTCATGGGGTCGAGTTTCAGACCCCAATCTGAACTGAGGCCATTTTTTGGGATTAGCTCCACCTTTCGGCTTGGCTACCCTTTGTTCTGGCCATTGTATCATGAGTGTGGCCCAGGGCATCAAAGGGCCATGCTGATTTGACGTCATCCCCACCTTCCTCCCCCCTCTTTGTTCGCAAACGAACAAAGAAATCCTAAATTCGAAATCCGAAATCCTAAACAATATCTAAATTCCAGTAACCAAAATTCTAAACAGTTTTTGATTGAGAATTTAGTATTTTTGATCTGTTTGGGATTTGGTACTTTGAATTTAGTGCTTTCTCTTTGCGCTTGTGCGCAAAGAGGGGGGCGGTCTCGTGTGACATATTTAACACACGACGGGGGTTGCGCTCGTTACCCCACTTAAGGGAACAACTCAAGCCACGAGCTGACGACCATATTTCTCTACAATTACTTGTAGTATGGACTATACCATCTCCGACCATGGTCGGAGCCAGCGTCTAATCCCAGCAAAATCGGGATTAAGCTTTTCTAATCCTTGCGAAAAGCTAAGTCTCTACGGGGGGCGAGGACTAATTTTTGCAACTTCCTCGAGTAGGGCAAAATTTTTCTCAAAAATTTATTTGCCTCAAACCGAGATATATAAAGACAGAATGTTTTTGCACTTTTGTAGTAATAAATCTTGGTATTTACTACTTCAATTCTTTCCAGAATCATTTTATCTACTATTACTTCGCTTTTTCTGCCATAAACAATTCGGCAGTCACTTCTTAAATTTTTATCAATTGAACCATCGCCATCAAATCGCCCAGCAAAATAGGCTCTAATAATTTTGGGATTCTTCAATTGGCTTAAATGTTTTTTCGCGGAAACAAACTCTCTTAGTAGCGGCCTGCTATTCACAAATAGATGATTCTGATTGAATTTTATTCTGCCTGCCGGAAAAAACCTCCTTAAAAACTTCCTAAATAGCAAGATTAAATCAGAATCTGTATTGCTCAATCCAATCGAACTTGACCACCAATAACCGTCTGCGCACCACAAGCCAAGAATATAAGCATCTTCTTTTTTTAAGAAGAAATTGCAAAAATTAGTCCTCGCACTTCCCACGGTATTGCCCACCCCGCCCTCTAAGCTCATTTTAATATTTTTTGTCCCCATTATTATATTTTAACATATAATTTCGGGAATAATTTTAAACTTATGAGCACAGGGGGCGGGGTTAGGGTTTCACCGTTATGAGCTGGTTTTGCCTTCGAATCCCTCAGGCAACCCTGAGTTGTATCGAAGGGTTTCAATGCCGATTACTCGGCAAAGGGTCGTTTTTCACAACCATGCAGCACCTGTCCTGACGTCCTTGAGAGAAATCCAACGTTTCCGTCGGATGTCGTCAGGATTTCTAGCCCTGGTAAGGTTCCTCGTTTATCGTCGAATTAAACCTCATGATCCACCGCTTGTGCGAGTCCCCGTCTATTCCTTTGAGTTTTAAGCTTGCGCTCGTACTTCCCAGGCGGCCTGCTTAATGCGTTAGCTGCGCCACTCCGAGGGTCGATACTCGAAATAGCTAGCAGGCATCGTTTAGGGCGTGGACTACAAGGGTATCTAATCCTTTTTGCTCCCCACGCTTTCGTGTCTCAGAGTCAGATGTGCCCCAGTTGATCGTCTTCACCTCTGGTGTTCCAGCCGATATCAACGGATTTCACCCCTACACCGGCTGTTCCATCAACCTCTGGCACTCTCTAGTCTATCCATCTCTTCAGCAATTCCAAGGTTAGGCCCTAGGATTTAACAGAAGATGCGATAGACCTCCTACACACTCTTTACGCCCAATAAATCCGGATAACGCTTGGGGCCTACGTATTACCGCGGCTGCTGGCCCCCACACCAATAGTTGATATGAGTGCTTGGACTATATCATCATCCTGATAAATTATCCTATCAGGAGTCTCGCGTGTAGTCTCTGAGGCGCTCCGCTAATAGCGGATTGCCTGCTGATTGTTTCATTACGCGGTTATTGTTGCCAATAACATTTCCGCGGACATAATGAAATGTCCCAGCATATAGCGAGATTTTCTCTCATCATATTACTATGATGACTACGCACCTTGGTCAGCCCCCGCCCCACCAATAATTGGTGTGGGGGCTGGCACGTAGTTAGCAGCCCCTTATTCATTAGGTACGGTCAGTCGCCGAAGGCGACTTCATCCCTAATAAAAGCAGTTTACAATCCGAAGACCTTCTTCCTGCACGCGGCGTCGCTCGGTCAGGCTTTCGCCCATTGCCGAATATTCTCGACTGCTGCCTCCCGTAGGAGTGGAACCCGTGTCTCAGTGTCCCTGTTGGGGAACAGCCTCTCAGCTCCCCTACCCGTCAATGGCTTGGTGAGCCATTACCCCACCAACTACCTGATAGGACCTAGGCCAATTGTAGAGTGCCTTGCGGCTTTACTGGTAATCAATTGACTACCAGACAATTTGGTATTACCCCACCTTTCGATGGGCTATCCCAAGCTCTACGGTATGTACCAAGGTATTACTAACCCGTTCGCCACTGTCGCCTTGCGGCGACCGTACGACTTGCATGCCTTATCCACGCCGCCAGCGTTCATCCTGGACCAGGATCAAATCCTCAATAAAAAATAAACTAAGAAAAATCGCACGAAACAATGAAAAAAAAGTTGATTCATTATTTCTTCGTATTTTCCCCGACGTTAAAGTCGGGGTCCCGACTTCATTATTTTTAATTAAGATAAGTGCGTCGGGAAAATTTTCAAAGAACTGGCCAAGCCGAAATTCCCGATAAGAAACCAGTGATTCGTAACGAATTATTTACATTAGTAAACAAATTCATTAATAGTCACTGGCTTCCTAAATCAAAATTTTAAGAAGATTTTTATGATTATTAATGTTTCATAGCTCTATCTAAAGATTGTAGCCGCTAAAAATTATTTGTCAAGTATTGGGGAACCGGCTCGTGGCCAGCATTAACATTTTAACAAGAGTATGCTAAAATAGCAAATAAACAGATGAAATCACACAAAGTTATCCGATGGGGCGCTATTATCTTACTGGTGATAATTCTAATTATCGGCGGCTGGATTGTTATTAAAAAAACTAATAGCAATTACCGAGAGGGTTTTTATACTGCCGAAACAAAAATCCAAAGTTTAATTAGTAAAATTAACATCCTTGCTTCTCAGAGCAGCAACCAGCTTCAGCTCATTCAAGACAAACAAAAAAACGGAGACATTGAAACTGCCCTGAATTTGGTCATTGATGAAAAAGAGCGCAATCGCCAACTCAATGAATCGGCCATCCAATTGACCGAAGAATTAAAACAACTGACAAAGCTCTTGGTAAAATTTTCCAACCCAAGCGATCGTCAAAAAATTGAAACCTCCATTCAGTATCAGATCAGCGCCATTAATCATCTTTTAAATTATGGCAGCGGCGTTGACGCCCTATTAAAAGAGTTGGCATTAAAATATGAATCAACCCTGGACAATAAACCGTTTGAAATAAGAAAAGACATTGATAATCTTTACCTTCTAATCAAACAAGAAATTGAAGCGGCTGATGCCAACAGTCAAAAGTTTATCCAATCGCTAACCGAGATTAACTAAAAATATCTATGAAAAAGGCTTTTGTTCTTATCATTCTTGACGGTTGGGGCGTCGGTCCCCATGACGATTCCAACCCAATTTATCGGGCCCAGACTCCAACCGTCAATTATTTAAAAAAGAACTATCCGATGATGAGTTTGCAGGCCGCTGGCATTGCAGTTGGTTTGCCGTGGGGCGAACCGGGAAACAGCGAGGTCGGCCACCTAACCTTGGGTACCGGCCGAATTATCTATCAGCATTATCCGCGGATTAGTTTGGCGGTGCGGAGCGGCGAATTTTTTAAAAATTTGGCGCTCAATGAGGCTTTTGATTACGCTCAAAAAACCGGCGGAGCAGTTCATATTCTCGGGCTTCTTTCCAGCGGCAATGTGCATTCTTCTTATGAACACTTGCAAGCCTTAATTCAAATAGCGTCTTTGAAAAAACCGACCAATCTTTATTTCCATCTTTTTACCGACGGCCGCGACAGTCCGCCACAATCCGGCCGCGAGTTAGTCCAAAAATTTCTAACTGATTTAAAAAAAGCTGGCGTCGGAAAATTGGCCAGTTTAACCGGCCGCTATTACGCCTTAGACCGAAGCCAAAATTGGCAAAACACCAAACAAATTTACGATTTAATAACCAAAGGAGCGGCCCGAATCGAGAGCGATGTCAATAAAATCTTTGATACTTATTATGGCCGGAAGCTCTCTGATGCCTACATTGAACCGACTATTATTGGCGACCCTCAAAAACCTCAGGAGCTACCCCTTATCAAAGACGGCGACAGTTTAATATTTTTTGACTTCCGCGAAGACAGCATCCGCCAAATTGTTGCGCCTTTTGTTTTAGATAATTTTTCAGAGTTTGAGCGCCTGCCTTTCCAAAACTTAAAAGTGACAACGATGACCGAATATGACCCAAATTTTAAGGCAGCTGTGGCTTTCCGACCGGAAAAAATCACCCAAGGTCTAACTGCGGTTCTAAATGAAAAAAATTTAAAACAATTAAAAATTGCTGAAACGGAAAAATATTATCATCTCACCTTTTTCTTTAATGGCTTGACTGATAAGGTTTTCTCTAACGAATTCCGAATCCTCATTCCTTCCAAAGAAACCCCGCGCTTTGAGGAGTCGCCAGAAATGCGAGCGCCGGAAATCACCGAAAGGTTAATTGCGGCCCTACAAGAAGGCACTTACGATTTTATTGCCATCAATTATGCTAATCCCGATACTCTTGCCCATACCGGTAATTACGATGCAGTTTTAAAAGGGATAGAAATCGTTGACCACGAGCTGGGTCGGGTTTATCAAGTTGTTAAAAATGTTGGCGCAACATTGATTGTAACCGCCGACCATGGTAATGCCGAAAAGCTTTACGACACTACAAGCGGCGAACGCGAAACCAGCCACAATATTTATCCAGTTCCCTTTTATTTGATTGACGAAAAATTCAAATTGAAAAAAGAGAGGAATGAAGAAGAAATTGACCGATTGGAACAAACGACCGATGGCGTAATTTGCGACGTGGCTCCGACTATTTTAGAATTGATGAATATTCCCATTCCTAGAGAAATGACGGGTAAAAGTTTGATAAAATATCTTCATTTATAAAATATATATTCTCCTCCGCTTCGCTCCGGGCTTGCATTCATTCCCGAGCTGAAGCTCGGAGTTTCTGCAAGAGAATATAAAAATATGAAATATAATCCGAAAAAAATAGAAAATAAATGGCTGAAAAAATGGGGCGCCAAAAATTACCTTGATTGGCGGGCCCAAGATAAATCTAAAAAACAAAAAATGTATGTTCTGGATATGTTCCCCTATCCATCAGGCACTGGGCTTCATGTCGGCCATGTGGAAAACTATGTTGCCACTGACATTTTTAGCCGCTATTTGCGAATGAAAGGATATAATGTTTTACATCCGATGGGCTGGGATGCTTTTGGTTTGCCAGCGGAAAATTATGCCATTCAAACCAAGCAGCATCCAGCCGCGGTAGTCGCCAAAAACATCAAAGTATTTAAAAAACAGATTCAACGCCTCGGCCTTTCTTACGATTGGAGCCGAGAAATCAACACCACTGACCCAAAATATTACAAATGGACGCAATGGATATTTTTAAAACTTTATGAAGGGGGCTTGGCTTATGAAAAGGAAGCTCTAATTAACTGGTGCCCATCTTGTAAAACCGGGTTGGCCAATGAAGAAGTTAATGAGGGCAAATGCGACCGCTGTGAAGCACCAGTAGAAAGAAAAAGGTTAAAACAATGGTGGCTAAAAATAACGGATTACGCCGAAGAACTGTTAGAAGGATTAGAAAAATTAGATTGGCCGGAAAACATTAAAGAAATGCAGAAGAATTGGATTGGCAAATCAAGGGGCGAGTTAATCAAGTTCAATATTCAAAACGCATCAAACCAAAATAAAATTGGGGAAATTGAAGTTTTTACGACCAGAGCCGATACTTCGTTCGGCGCCACATATTTAGTGCTGTCCCCAGAACATCCGCTGGTGCCTCAATTAAAAAATTACGCCGACAACCCCGAAGAAATAGAAAAATATATCAGCCGGGCTCAGCAAAAATCCGATATGGAAAGGACCGACCCGACCAAAACAAAAACCGGCATAAAAATTCAAAATATCTGCGCCATTAATCCCGCCAATAATAAATTGATTCCTGTCTGGATTTCCGATTATGTTCTAATCCATTACGGCACCGGCGCCATAATGGCGGTTCCGGCTCATGACGACCGCGATTTTGAATTTGCCCAAAAATTCAACCTGGAAATTATTGAGGTCATCAGTCCGGATAGACAAAAACATCAATTAAATGCCGCCTATACCGGCCCGGGTTTTATGATTAATTCCGGGTCGTTTAACGGCTTGGACAGCGAGGTTGCCCGGGAAAAAATTGCTATGTTTGTCGGAGCGAAAAAAGCGGTCTTTTACAAAATGCGCGATTGGATTTTCTCCAGACAGCGTTACTGGGGCGAACCGATTCCGATTATCAAATGCCAAAAATGCGGCAATATACCTCTTTCGGAAAAAGATCTGCCCTTAATTCTTCCAAAAATAAAATCTTATCAGCCGTCCGGCACCGGCGAATCGCCGCTCGCCAACATAAAAAATTGGGTAAATGTAAAATGCCCTAAATGCGGCGGTCCGGCTCAAAGAGAAACCAATACTATGCCCCAGTGGGCTGGCTCTTGCTGGTATTATTTGAGATACCTTGACCCAAAAAATAACAAACAATTGGTTGACCCTAAAAAAGAGAGAAAATGGATGCCTGTTGATTTGTATGTGGGCGGTGCTGAGCATGCTGTGCTCCATCTGCTTTATGCCCGGTTTTGGCATAAATTTCTTCATAACATCGGCGTCGTCTCGGGGGATGAGCCGTTCCAAAAATTGATTAACCAGGGCCTCATCTTGGGCGCTGATAATGAAAAAATGTCAAAATCCCGCGGCAATGTTGTCAATCCCGACGAAGTTGTTAATCAATATGGCGCCGATACTATGCGCCTTTATGAAATGTTTATGGGCCCGCTCCAGGCCGTCAAACTCTGGAACACAGAAAATATTAACGGCACCTATCGCTTCCTCAACCGGCTGTGGAATTTTATTCAGGGACAAATCAAAACTAAAAGCAAAGAGTCAGAGAATGTAGAAGCAAAGAAGGCAATTAATCAGGCCATCAAAAAAGTTAGCGCGGATATTGAAAATTTAGATTATAATACCGCTATCAGCGCCTTAATGGGATGTCTGAATAAATTTCAAGAAAAAAACACCAAAATTAAGAAAATTTATATGGAAACCTTTCTCAAGCTTCTGGCGCCTTTTGCCCCATTTATCAGCGAGGAACTCTGGCATCAACTCGGCCACAAAACATCCGTTCATTTGGAAAAATGGCCCCGCTACGACGAAAAAATCTTAGCAGAAAAACAATTTGAGCTGGTCATCCAAATCAACGGCAAACTTCGGGATAAAATCAAAGCGCCAATTAATATCAGCCGGGCTGAAGCCGAAAAATTAGCGCTAAAGCGACTGAAAATAAAACGAATCCTAAGCGGCAAAGAGCCCAAAAAAATCATTTACGTTCCCAATCGTTTAATCAATGTCGTGATTTAAGAAGAAAAGAGGAAAAAGCGGTCGCCTTCGGCGACCGCTTTTTAACTCATTTTTCGCTCCATCAAATCTTTTAAATTCTGAAACAACATTGCCACCAAAATAGGACCGGTGCCGCCTGGCGTTGGCGTAATTAAACTGGCTCTTTTTTTGATGCTGTCAAAATCGATATCGCCTTTAATTTTCCCGTATTGTTGGCTATAGCCGAAATCAATCACTACCGCCCCTTTTTTAATCATTTTTTTTGTAATGAGGCCGGCTTGGCCGACTCCGCTGACAACAATATCTGCTTTCTTCGCAATTTCTTCCGGCTTCTTGCTAAATTCATTAACAACAAAAACAGCAGCCCTTTCTTGCATCAGCCAATTGGCCACAGCCAAATCAATCAGCCGGCCGCTGCCAAAAACCACACAATTCTTTGAGGCCGGCTCAATCCCGTATTTTTCCAAAATAAACTTTAAGGCCCTGGCAGCCGGCGGAATAATTTTTAAGCGGCCGGACAAAAAAGCCCCCAAGTTCTTTTCGTTGAGCAAATCCGGATCTTTTGCTGGAGGAATGGCATT
>Ga0172363_10002553_pt1 | contig 14725 bp, 13 predicted proteins | sample LakKivs2_kivu2a2_FD_114541 | JGI IMG/M metagenome (GOLD analysis project Ga0172363, IMG submission 114541) | Sediment microbial communities from Lake Kivu, Rwanda - Sediment s2_kivu2a2 | ecosystem: Environmental > Aquatic > Freshwater > Lake > Sediment | place: Rwanda: Western Province, Lake... | reverse complement strand
TGGAAAACAGCGAAGAGGGTTCCTTTCAGGCCCCCCAGGAAGAAACGCAAGAAACGTTACAGAACACGGAAGAATCGCAGCCGACGGAGATAAATGCCGAAGGTGAAGAAGAAAAACAAGAAGTATAATAGCCAAGAGTAGCCACCTTCCTTTTTTTATCTGTTAGGTTTGGATGGTATTGAAGAATTTTATATAACTGGTTTTTGTTATCTTGCTTTGAGAGTGTCATGGTTGTCTGAAAGAGTTATGATGACTTTTCATGAGAAGTTTAGGCAGTACGATTTAGGTGAAGGACACCCGTTTAGGGGAGACAGGTTTGTAAATGTGATGAAGCTTTTTGAAGAGCAAGGCTTGCTTGGTCTTTCTGAAATTGTTCTTGTTGAGCCTCAACCAGCGTCAAGGGAAGATTTGTTAAGGGTTCATGATGAAGATTATGTTGACTTGATTTTTCGCTTAGCAAAGGAAGGTAAGTCATACGATTTTGAGACGCCGGTTTCTCAAGACATTCTTGAGGCGGCGTTGCTCATTCTGGGCGGTGCAATCAAGTGTGGTAAGACCGTTTATGAGGAAGAAGCGAAGCGTGCAATTTCCCTGGGCGGTGGTTATCATCATGCTGGAAGAAACTATGGTGGAGGATTCTGCATATTCAACGACATAGCCATTTTAGTTGAGTATTTAAGAGCAAGGCATGGAGTTAAACGGTTTTTGATATTAGATTATGATGTTCATTTTGGAAACGGCACAAGCGACATTTACTATCGAGACCCAAGTGTGCTGTACATTTCTTTACATCAAGACCCAAGCACGATCTATCCTGGAACGGGATTTGCTTGGCAAATTGGAGAAGGCAAAGGAGAAGGCTACAATGTTAACGTGCCTCTGCCGCCTGGAACAAGCGACAGCACATATCTTTACGCCTTAAACGAAGTTTTTGTCCCTTTGGTTGAAGAGTTTAAGCCCGAAATCATTATCGCAAACGGTGGAAGTGACCCGCATTTTGCCGACACGCTCGGAGATTTGAGTCTGACTGTTAAAGGCTTTTTTAGCATATCCCGCTTAATTAGAGAAACTGCTGATCAAGTCTGCGGTGGAAAACTTGTTCTAATGCCTGGAAGCGGCTATAACCCTAACGTTTTGCCGTTTTGCTGGTATGCTCTTGTTGCTGGCGTGGTTGGCTTAAAGGAAATCAGTGTTGAAGACTCTCACGCTCCGCCGAAAGAACCGCCGCAATGCCGCAGAACAGTTGAGAAAACGATTGACGAATTGAAAAGATTGTTGAGAAAGCATTGGTCGTGTTTTGGCGGTTTCGCGTTGAATACTATTCCCTAGGTTTGAAGGTTTTCAACTGAATACGGATACTCCCCTCCTAGATTTTAGCGACCTCTGTAGATTTGCCACATGTGTAATTTTCTCTTTGTCGTATAGAAACGGTGGTGAGTCATAGATTCTCTGTGGGAGGCGAGGCAACAATACATAAATATATTAAGCTTTCCAATCGAAGCACAGCGACAACTTCCGTGCATCTCGCGAGAGCAGAGGGAATGTTAGAATGCGAGAAGAGACAGGTGTAAAGAAGAAAATCAAAAAATTGGGCTACAAAATAGTCCATGTTCCACATGAAGTTATAGAGAACTACAATGCCTGCTACAGAGTTAAATACGAAGGTAAGATGATATTTCCTCCCGCTGCGGATAAACTAGGCATTCCACTCAACGAGATATGGATCTCCAGAAAGTGGAAGGAATTTGAAGAGTATATTCTTTATCATGAATTAATGGAAATAAAGCATAGAGCTGAAGGCTTTAGTGTAGAAGAAGCGCATGAATTAGCCAGCAAAGATGCACATGAAAAATACAAAGGAGACCCAAAACACGAAAGGTTACTTAGAGAAATCAATGTTGCCTCTAAAGAAACACTGACAGAATTGCTAGGTATAGACGAGAGTTTATTTCAAAAAATCAAGAGGAACCGTCCTTATCACAAGATGGATGAGCTCTTGGAAAAGATTCCGTCAATGGAAAAGCAACTCTTCGAAAAATTAAAAGAACATTTTTGGTGTATCAATTAGCCAGTTGCGTATGTACTTCGCTTATTAGGCACGCCTCGAAGCTTTAATAGTTGATGTTGTTAACTTAGGTTACATCTAAAACTTTGGATGGATTATGCATGGAAAACATAGACAAGATTCGTGAGCAATTTCCAGTAACAAAAAATAAGGTGTTTTTAAATCATGCTGCACAGTCTCCACTTCCAAAACCAGTTGCAGATGCTGTTCGCAAATTTGCTGAAGATTTCTCGAATTTCGGAACAACTTCGATCGAATGGAACGACGGCGGAAAACCGTTCTTCGCAAAACTAATCAGCGCAAAACCCGAAGAAATAGCCTTTGTCGAAAACACGTCAACAGGATTGAACATAGCCGCAAACGTGCTTCATTACCCGCCAGGTTCAAAAATCGTCACAACAGATTTGGAATATCCATCCGTCGTTTATCCTTGGCTCCGCAAGAGCCTAGGCGTGAAGGTTCATTACGTGAAGAACGTTGACGGCAAAATCTTGTTGGAGGATGTGGAGAAAGCTGTTGACGATAAAACTGTGGCTGTTGCTGTAAGCCATGTTGAATACGTTAATGGTTTTCGCCATGATCTACGGGCTCTGAGTGAAATAGCCCACAAACACGGAGCCTACCTCATTGTTGACGCAATACAATCGGCTGGCGCCATGCAAATAGACGTTAAAAGGGATGATGTTGATTTTCTGACAACCGCATGTTATAAATGGCTTCTAAGCCCGCCAGGAGCAGGCTACCTCTACGTTAAAGATGAACTCATCGAAAAGTTTGAACCACCGTTTGTTGGCTGGGCAAGCGTAAAACCAGAGGTTTTCGAGACAATAGATTTCTGGGACATTTGGAACCTAAAGCTTTCAGAAACCGCAAGCCGCTTCGAAGTTGGTTCACCAAGCTTCATAAGCTTGGCGGGCGCGACAGAAGCACTGAAAATGCTTTTGAATATTGGCATCGAAAACGTTGAAAGGAAAATAGCAAAGCTAACAGACCACTTAATAGAGGCTGTTAAAAATTTGGGGCTTGAACTTCAAACGCCAGAAGAATCGCAGTGTCGCTCGGGTATAGTCAATTTTAAGATAGGTAAACCGCAAGAAGTGGCGAAAATGCTAAGCCGCAAAGAAATCGTTATCTCTGCTAGGGCTAATGGGTTAAGGGTTTCACCACACTTCTATAACACAGAAGCAGAAATCGACAAACTCATAGAAGAAATCAAACGTTGTGGATAACGCAGATGCATAGAATTGAGAAAATTGGCGAAAACAATAAACTGTTGTTTATTGATTCCCTTGGATTAGATGTTGTTAGGCATGTTTTCGCCTTCTATGACCTTCAATTTGAACCTGAACCTACAACTGTCTATGCGGCGTTTGAAAATGGAAACCTAAAGGGATACATTCTCATCTACACCGCTCTAGATTTTCCAAGCGTAATTCTAGAATGCGAAGTGGACACGGCGGAAAAATTAATTGAATACGCACCCAAAAACCGCTTCATTACGCACGCTCCACCGAACCTGTTACCAATCATAAGGAGAAAATTTCCAGACGCGAAGCATTACGTTGAAAACTGGATGCTAGCGAAAAAGGGACAAGCAAGCTTTTTTAATTCAGAATCTGTTCGCAGATTGTGCACCGAAGATGATGCTGCTAGGCTTGCTAATCTTCTTTCAACCCGTGAAGACCGCCCAAGAGGAACTGCAAAAAGATATATAGATTTGGTTACTAAGACGCCAACCTACGGAGCCTTTGCAAATGATGAATTAGTATCTTATGCTGGTTCTTTTCTGCAACTTCCACAAGTTTGGATGATAGGCGGCGTTTACACACACCCAAACCATAGAAACAAAGGCTATTCAACACTAGCTACTTCAGCAATAACCGAAGAAGCATTGAAAAACGCTGAGGCTGCAGCCTTGTTTGTGAGATCAGACAACTATCCAGCCATGAAAGTTTATGAAAAAATCGGTTATAGGAAAATAGGCGAAAAACTTTGGGTAGATATTGGAACTGGGCTAAAGCCTTAGTGGTTAATACTCGCTGGTGAAACTCATTTCTGGATATTCTTGAACTTGTCTGCCTTTGCCTTTTTCGGATAAAATCTCAAATTGTGAAATTTTACATGTTCCAGCAATGCTTTCTTTATTTTCGCTTATTATACTTGCAAATCGGCTGTTTCCTGCGTAGATTTTCACCCTCTTTATGTGCGCGTTTAAGGGTTTTCTTTTCTCAGCTTTTTCTCGCCTAATCTCGGTTATGACAGCCATCACCAAATCGCCTTTCTTCTCAACTTCTTCATCGATCTTTTCAGTTTCTGGTGTTGGCCAAGACGTCAACTGCAAGCTTTTTTGACCCATGTCTTCGGCGTACATTGTCTGATAAATTTCCTCTGTTACATGAGGCGTTATTGGAGCCAACAGCTGGATTACACGACATAAAACCCTGTAAAGAGTAAATTGCACCGCTTTCTTCATTTCTTCTCCGTAAACTTCCGGCTTGTAAAGCCTGTCTTTCACTGCTTCAAGGTATTGGTCGCAGAAAACATGCCATGTAAAGTTGCGTGTTTCCTCTACGGCTATGTTGAATTGACAGTTTTCGAAAGCTTCGGTGACTCGCTGCGTTAGCCCTTCAGCCCTGCTAAGAATCCACTTATCTAAAAGCTGCAAATCATGTTCTTCGCTGGGTTTGTAATCTTTCAACTGAGTGCTAACGAATCGTGCAGCGTTCCAAAGCTTGGTTAAGAAACGCCTCCCATATTCTACGTCGGGCCAACGGAACGGAATGTCTGAACCAGTGGCACCGCCACCAGCAGCCCATTGTCTTGTAGCGTCTGCACCGTGCTTTGATAAAGCTTCTGAAGACGCAACGTAATTGCCTAATGACTTATGCATCATCCGTCCATCAGTTCCTAACACCATGCCATTGATTAAGCAGCTTTTGTAGGGCTTCTCGTCGAACAAAGCGAGATGTCTAACCATCAGATAATATGCCCACGTGCGAATAATGTCCACGCCAGACGGATGCATATCAGCTGGGAAAAGCCTATGCCAGTCTTTGCTATCAGGCCAACCAGCATGAACCGCACACGATATGGAGGAATCAAACCATGTATCCAAAACATCTTTTTCAGGCTTAAACTCTTTAGAACCGCATTTTGGGCACTTATCGATTTTAGGATTTTCTATCCTCGGGTCAATAGGCACCCAACTTGCGTCAGCCACAATTACTTCGCCGCATTTTTGGCAGTACCATATTGGTATAGGTGTTGCAAAGACTCTCTGCCGTGATATTACCCAGTCCCAGTCGAGGGATTTCGCCCAATTTATCAGTCGATACTTCATATAATCTGGATACCACTTGATTTCCAGAGCGTTCTTTTCCAGCAGGTCTGTGAGAATGCGGGTTTTCATGAACCATTGTTCTCTTTCGAGGATTTCTATTGGAGTGTGGCATCGCCAACAAGCGCCTACTTCTTGTTCCAATGGTTCAATTTTCTCCAAAAGCCCCTCACTTCTCAGATCTTCAACTATAACCTGTTTTGCTTCTTCCGATGTCAAACCCGCATATTTTTCAGCATTTTGATTCATTTTTCCTTTTTCGTCTATGATCATTGTTACTGGCAAGTTGTGCTTCGCAACAGTCTTTACATCTGCTTTGTCGCCATATGTGCATATCATAGCAACGCCTGTTCCAAATTTCGGGTCAATAAGCTCGTCGCTTATGACTTTCACTTTTCTGTTGGTTGCTGGCACGTGAATCTGCTTTCCTATATGCTGTTTGTAACGTTCATCGTTGGGATTTACAGCCACTGCCACGCACGCTGGAATCAATTCGGGTCGGGTAGTTGCTATCCGTAGGAAGTCGCCGTTTTCAAGTTTAAATTTAATATAGTGCAGTTTTGCCGTTCTTGATTCGTATTCTACCTCAGCATCAGCTATGGCTGTTTCACATCTTGGACACCAGTTTATGGGATGCGTTCCCCTGTAAATGAAGCCCTTGTTGTATAGAAGAATGAAAGAGAGTTGAGTACGCCTCCAATAATCAGGGTCCATCGTCTTATACTCAGTCGTCCAATCTGTTGAACATCCAAGGCTAGTTATGGCTTCCTTCATTAAGCCGATGTACTTGTTCACGTGTTCTTCGCAAAGTTCTCTGAATTTATCTGGTGGAAGGTCTGTTTTCTTAATCTTATGCCTTTTTTCAACTTCCACTTCTGTAGGCAAACCATGGCAGTCCCATCCTTGAGGAAAATAAACGTTGTAGCCTCTCATACGTTTATAGCGGGCTACCATGTCAAAGTAAGTCCAGTTCAAAACGAGACCCATATGAAATTCTCCGGAAGGATATGGCGGCGGAGTATCAATGGTAAAAGTTGGGCGTTTATCGTCTTTCCAATCAAAATGGTAAATGCCCATGTCTTCCCATTTCTTCTGCCACTTTTTTTCAATTTCGATTGGGTCAAATTCCTTAGGCAAAGGCTTCATTTTTCAACATCCTAATCATGCATTAGCTTTAGGAAAGATAAATATTCGGCTATTTAAGGCGATATCTCACGTAAACCCGCTTAACATTGATATAGCATTCTTTTGTTTACGGGTTTTTCTTAGTAGACTCAATCTCTCATTGCTTTTTCTCGTGTGCTTTCTTGGCTTCCTCAATATCGCTATATATCCGCCATTCGGCAACAAGACCGTCCCTAATCTCAGCAGTCCAAAGGACTGTTTCTTTTGCTTCAACTTCGGGCGGAACATGTGAACCCGTTGTCTTGCCGATGATTGCCACACCATTGCCACTCATTAGGACGTGTTTCACGTGAATTTTGTATTTTGGATAGGCTGAGAAATAACCTTGCCAACCATCTCGACCACGGTATATGTCCCCCGCCATGTCAATGAGCGCAAAATCCTCGGTCTGGAGCTTAATGAGTTCCTCAGAGTCTCCAGCATTGATAACTTCCACAAACTTGAGTGCAACTGACTTCGCATTGCCTATCTTGTCTGCTTTTCCCATCTTTTCACTCTCCTTCTACTGCTTTTATTATTGTTTGTATTAAATTAGGTTTCTTTGGTTTCGGTGGTTCGATATATAATTGTGGTTTCGTTGGACTTTGGAATAACGGAACTTTCTCTAAGGTGATTTTTGAGCTGTATTGCTGAAGACAAGTAAGCGTCAGCCCAAAAAAATTCTCAGCATAAATTATCAGTATAAACACAGAACTTTACGGAAAGATAAATATATAGCTAAATAACATTATCCCCCAGAAGGTTTTGGGGAGCTGGGAATCTTGACCCGGCTGAGAGGACGGTTGAATATGTCGTCGACCCTTAGAACCTGATCCGGGTAATACCGGCGTAGGGAGTGTGCACAAAGTGAAACAGAATCAAAACTTTCCAAGTTGCTTAGTTTTTATTGATTTTGAAGTGGTAAATTAAAATGACTACCCAAATTGAAGCAGCAAAAAAAGGGCGAATAACTGAAGAAATGCGTACAGTCGCTAAAGATGAGAGCGAATCGCCTCAAAAGATACGTCAACGGTTAGCTGAAGGAAGGATAATCATAACTCGCAATACTCAACGCGAAAATGTTCATCCCATAGGAATCGGCGAAGGACTACGTACCAAAATTAACACCAATATTGGCACCAGTTCTGACTTGTGCGACCTTAACTTGGAGATAGAAAAGGCCAAAATTGCAGTTAAATACGGCACAGACACCATCATGGACCTCAGCATAGGCGGTAATCTCAACCAGATACGAAGGACAATACTAAAGACTACAAATGTGCCCCTCGGAACAGTTCCCATATATCAAGCAGCCATAGAAGCCGCTAAGAAAAAAGGATCAATCATAAACATGACCGAAGACGACATTTTCAATACTATAGAAAAACATGCAAAAGACGGCATTGACTTTATGACCGTACATTGCGGAGTAACACAGCAAATCGTTAAGCGACTTGCCAAGCACCCCCGCTTAATGGGAATTGTAAGTCGCGGAGGAACATTTCTAGCAGCTTGGATTCTCCACCACAACAAAGAGAACCCATTGTATTCAAACTACGACTATCTCTTGGAAAAAGCTGCCGAATACGACTTTGCCTTAAGCCTAGGAGACGGCCTTAGACCAGGATGCATTTTCGACTCTACAGATTGGCCACAGATTCAAGAACTGCTTACAATCGGAGAACTTGTAGAGAGAGCCAGAACTGCAAACGTCCAAGCCATGGTGGAAGGCCCAGGACATCTACCGTTAAATGACATACAAGCCAATGTGCAGCTTGAAAAATCCGTCTGTAAAGGCGCGCCGTTTTACGTTCTCGGTCCTGTTGTAACTGAAATAGCACCGGGATATGACCACATTGTTGGAGCCATTGGAGGAGCAATAGCCGGATTGGCAGGTGCAGATTTTCTATGTTACTTGACACCATCTGAGCATTTGGGACTCCCAAATTTGGAAGATGTTAAAGAAGGGGTAATAGCTACGAAAATAGCAGCACATGCTGTTGATATCGTAAAACTTGGCTCTAAGGCAGCGGATCGTGATCTAGCTATGGCTAAAGCCAGAGCCAACCTCGACTGGAAAAAACAATTTAAGAATGCTTTAGACCCTGAGAAGGCTATCAAAATTCGTGATAGAATAAAACTGAAAAGTCCAGAAGCGTGTTCCATGTGCTCTGAATTTTGTGCCATAAAGATTCTCAGAGAAGCACTGAAAGCGGAGGGGCAATGCCTATGATAGACACATTCTCCACGTTCAACAGTTTTAGGTGAAGTATTAATGCTCAGCATTGAAAAAGAGAAAGGCAAGATCCCTGTGGCAGTTACGATTGCTGGGAGCGATTCTGGAGGAGGAGCCGGAATTCAAGCAGACCTCAAAACCTTTGCAGCTTTAGGTGTTCATGGCGTAACAGCAATAACGTCTGTCACTGCTCAAAGCACTCGTACGGTTATCGCAGTTGAAGATTTGTCACCTGAAATGATTCGAAAGCAAATAAAAGCGGTGGCTGGTGACCTAGGCATTGACGCTGGAAAAACAGGCATGCTTCACACTGGGGAGATAATCAAAACTGTTTCTGCAGAAGTTTCAAAGTACAAATTTCCATTAGTTGTTGACCCAGTTATGGTCTCTAAGTCTGGAGCACCACTATTAAAACCCGAAGCTATGGAAAACCTGAAAAAACATCTGTTGCCAATAGCCACAGTCATAACGCCTAACAAATTTGAAGCAGAAAGGCTTGCTGATGTCGAAATTAAAAATTTAAAGGACACAGAAAATGCAGCTAAAGAAATTTCTAAAATGGGGCCTAAAGCCGTTGTAGTTAAGGGTGGACACCTAGAAGCGAAGGATGCAGTTGACGCTCTCTATTATGAAGGTAAATTTAGAACGTTTAGAGCCCCAAGGTTGGATGTTAAAACCACGCATGGGACTGGTTGCAGTTTTTCAGCAGCCATAGCAGCTGAACTCGCTAAAAAAATGGATATACCCGCGGCTGTTGAAAAGGCAAAGGAAATTGTTGCGTTGGGTATACGGTTTGGATTAAACGTTGGAAGGGGCTATGGCCCAGTTAATCCGATGGCTTACCTTTACCGTGAATCTTCAAGATACAATGTTTTGATGAATTTGGAAAAGGCAAAGGCGTTGATTGAAGCATCCCCTGAAGTTGCTACGCTCATACCAGAAGTGGGCATGAACATAGCTATGGCAATTCCTTACGCTGAAGGCACTGATGATATGGCTGCAATAGAAGGCAGAATTGTAAAAACTTTAGAAGGGGCTAGGGCTGTCGGTAATGCAAAATTCGGATGTTCTTCACATTTAGCTAAGTACATTCTTGAAATAACTAAGCACAACAAAAGAAAGACGGCGGCAATCAACTTGAAGTTTTCAGAAGATGTCCTTAAAATTCTAGAACGAAGAGGTATGACGATTTCCTTTTACGACAGGAAGAAGGAGCCTAAAGAGATTAAGATGGTTGAGGGAATGACCATTCCTTGGGGTATGAGGGAAGCTATCAAAAAAGTTGGAAAGACTCCAGACGCCATTTATCATAGGGGAGATGTAGGCAAGGAGCCTATGATAGTGATTTTCGGCGAACACGCCTACGATTTAGCTAAATTTACCATTCAACTTGCAAAGAGGCTAAAAGGAAATGAAAAAAGGAATAGCACACATTAAAAAGCTGGCCTTAGTCGTTGTTTTTTCCGCTCTGGGAGTAGCGATATCACCTTTTTCATGGTTTGTGGTTTTCGGAACAAAGGCTAACCCCACACAGCACATGATTAACGCAATTCTAGGAGTGCTTGTGGGTCCATTGTGGGCAGCAATATCAGCACTTTTCATAGGAATAGTTAGAAATATGCTAGGCATAGGAACTGTATACGCTTTTCCAGGTGGAATTCCAGGCGGCATAGTTGTTGGTCTAACTTACTGGATTCTCAAGCGCCTTAAAATAAGCGAAAAAACACGCTTGACATCAGCTTTCACAGAGCCAATAGGCACTTTGTTAATAGGTGTTCCATTAACTCTCTTCCTAGTGGCTCCATGGATGGGAACTGAAAATCTATTGGATTTAACAGTAAACCAAGGACCTATGCTTGCCTTTTTGATTCTTGGAGCTGGATGGGCTTTAAGCTGTGTTCCGGGAAGCGTTTTAGGATTTATTGTCTTGTTGATTCTAAAAAGGATTGGAATAAGTAGGGAAACTCTTTTTGGTGAAAAATAGACAGGAAATAAAACTAGAAGGTAAAGACATTCTGGGAAAAAAAGTATTAATATTAGGCGAGAGTGGTTCTGGAAAAACTAAGTTGGCGACCAAATTGCTTCAAGAATTGATGGTGCTTGTAAGTTCTAAGGAAATAACGGTCATCGATTTGGCTCCCCAAAAGACTGAAAAGGTTGGTGGAAAACTAACGGATTATATGGATTCAATCAACGGAGTCAAGTATCTTTCCCCAGAAGAAGTTTATACGCCTAGACTTGCAGGAACCTCGCCTGAGGAAGTGCGACGTTACGCTGAGTTAAATAGAAAAATCATGGACCCATTGCTCAAAGATTTCATTGAGAACCCTACAGAAGCACTCATCATAAACGACATTACCTTATATTTTCATATTGGTACATTGGAAAAAGTTTTGAAATGTCTAAAATTGACTAAGACATTTTTAGCTACAGCGTATTACGGTTCAAAACTTGCTGAAGATTTGGGAACGGGAATAAGCGCAAGAGAAAGGCAATTAACCGATAGATTGGCCACGTTCATGGATTTGGTTGTTAAGATCGACTAGTTTAAGAGAATTCTTTGAGGCGAATTATATACGTTCATGCGTTTTCCTCGCACAAATCCGATTAAGGTTAAGTCTACTTCCTTAGCAATTGCGATGCCAGAATCTATTGCCGCAGCCAAAGAAGCTACTATAGGTAAGCCAATCCTTGCAGCTTTAAGAACAATGTCACCTGTTAACCGTCCACTTAATGCAAGAAAGCATTCGCTGAAATCAGCTTTGTTTAAGGCGCACATGCCTATTACTTTGTCAACAGCATTGTGGCGACCAACATCCTCAGCCAAAGCCACAAGATTTCCGTCATTTGTGTATATTGCAGCAGCGTGTACTCCACCAGTTTTTCTAAAAGCCTCTGCAATAAAATTGAGGCGATTAACACAGTCGAAAATAACTTCAGCTTTGACAATCAGCTTTGACTTAATCTTAGGAAGCCTTTTGGAAGGTTGATAGGAATAGGGGCTACCGCATGCCGAAAGGATTATACGGGAAAAACGTTTGGCAAGCTTCAGCCTCTTTTCTAGGTCAATATTTGACTTTAGCTTAACATGGCAGACACCTTCTCCTTTGAAGCTTGTCTTCTCAATTTCTTCAATTGATTTTATGATGCCTTCTGAAAGTAGATGACCGATGGCTAGTTCTTTCAGATTTGTAGGTAAACAAAAAATAGTTGCGTAATGGGTTCTGTTGAGGAATACGTGCAGTGGTTTTTCTTCTGCTACATAATCTTTCATTTTTTGAATTTTCTTAGCTGGAACGTCAATTTTTACAATTTCGATTTCCAACATGGCAAAAACTCCATTGCTATTTTTTTAATTCTGATAAAACGAAGCTCACTATTTCGTCAGCAATATTAACCCCAGCAACTGATTGTAGACCACGCCATCCCGGCTGACTGTTAACTTCAACAACAAACGGTCCCTTGGGACTTTCCAAAATGTCTACCCCAGCAATTTTGCATTCTATAAGCTTTGCTGATTTAACAGCCATGTCCTCAAGCGCTTTATCAAGTTTTATTTGTTCGGGATAGGCTCCTTGGCTGTAATTGGTTTTCCAACTGGCTGCAACACGCCGCATTGCTGCAACAACACGGTCGCCAACAACAAATGCGCGGACATCGGAGAAGCCATGGAGAACAAACTCTTGAACGTATATTACGCCATGATAAAAAGTTATGGCCCTAAAAACTGTAAAAGCAACTTCCGCATCTGTAACGCGCGTTGAGCCTATGCCTCTTGAACCAAATAAGGGTTTAACAACAACATCCCCGCCTAACTCATTAAAAGCCTTTAAAGCGTCTTCAACGTTTTCGGTTACAGCAGTGCGAGGCACGGATACACCATTCTCTTCCAAAATTGCCAGAATGTCATATTTATCAACGCAGTGTTCAATTGCCTCTGGGGGGTTTATGACGTATAAGCCTAAGCGTTGAAGCCTATAAAGCATGTCCATTCTGAAAACTATTTCTTCCAATGAGCCTCGCCCAATTGGACGAATGATTAAGGCATCCAATTCTTCTGAAACGCTGGTGTTGCCGACTTTCAAGTGGGGCTTATATCCTACATGAGCAATTAACTGCGGAAAACTGAAGCACATAGGGGGTATTTTGCGTCTTGCTAAGGCTTCCTGAAGCTGAGTTGAACTCCAAGAGTTTCTGTTTCGGGTTACAATTCCAATTTTCAAAAGTGAACCTTCTTTGCTTTTGAATCTGTGAAAGATGCTAGGGAATTATGTTCTTAAAGTTTCCGTGTGAAAATAAAAGAGAAAAGGTTTCTATTGAAAACTCCTTTTCTGCTTTGAAGAAGCCTATTGCACCACTTACTTAAAATTCACGTCCATGCATATTCTAGTTAGCCACCTTGCCAACTTGATGTTCATGACATTGTTAGCGAAAAGTTTAGAGAGGCATCTATATGAAAAGTGATGAGCTAGGCGATAAAAAAGAGCAACTTGAACAGCTGGTCAAAGCCGTTTTAGAGAGTTCGAAATATAGAAATGTTTGCGAAGATCTGATCAAAAATATCGGTGTGCATGAGCTCCTGAAACGGCAAAACCTGAAAATAGCCATAAAATCTACAAAGAACAAGTTGCATCAAATAGGCGGAGCCTACTTTCTAAAGAAACCCAATTACGACTTTTGGTTAAAGAAGTTAACAAATGCAAAAAGATCAGGGGATGAAGGTTTATTTCGCAAAGCCTGTGCAGAAATAATGCGTTACCATTACTCAACTAGAGAACGTTTAGATGTTCTTGATGACTTTTACACGAAAATATTTTCGCTTCTTCCTTCTGTTAATTCGATAATGGATGTTGCTTGTGGATTTCATCCGCTTTCTATTCCTTGGATGCCCATATCCAAAAAGACGAAATACTATGCTTATGATGTCTACAAAGATATGATAGATTTTCTGAACAAATTTATGACTATACAAAATGTCCAAGGATGCGCCGAAGCCAGAGATGTCGTGCAGGACACACCAGAGATCAGAGCCGATTTGGCGTTCGTTCTTTATACATTGCCATGTCTTGAACAAATTCAGAAATCGGCTGGTTTGAAGGTTCTGGAATCTATCAACTCGGATTTTCTTGTTGTTTCTTTTCCAGTTCATAGTCTTGGAGGAAGAGAGAAGGACATGCGAAGATTTTATGAGGCTAGATTTAATAAGCTAACGCAGAAAAAAGGCTGGATCATCCAACGACTAGATTTTAGAACCGAGCTAGTTTTTTTAATTAAAAAATAACTGGAATTAGGCAACTATATACTTTTTCTGTCTACCTAAAATTTGTGAATGTATGGGATTAGCTGTTCTACGTTTTCGATTTTTTCTGAAAGTTCAACATCTAAATAAGCACCATAAGAGTTGAAGTATGGCGGTCCTTTCCTCGAAAACAAAGTTAAAACTTTGCCGTTGTGATCGATTTTATAGCCTTCTTCGCATGGTTCGTGTCCCCTTATCAATATTTTAGCGTTAAATCTTCTCAGTGCTTCGTTTGTTACGTTTTCGCCGAATAGCTTTCCTGCGCCTCTCGGGGATGCACATACGCCCTTTATCATTTCGTCAGGGTCGCTCCAGAGCATGTCTTCAAGAAGCCTCTGTTTTGGATGTTTTATGTGGGCGTATGCTAAATCCTCTATGGTTTCGGCTTGTGGAGGCAAGCCCCCGTGAATCATTAAGTATCGCTCTTCAACCAGCACTGCATTGTAAAGGTGAGCAAATAACTCGCGGATTTTGGCGTATGCCTCTGTCCATTTTTCGCCAAATTTCATTTGAAACTCCATCGGCAAATCATGGGGAGAAGCCAAGAGGTCTTCTGGTCCCTCGTGGTTTCCGCGCATGAGAATGACTTGTTCTGGAAAAAGAAGCTTAAGTTTTAAGACGGTG
>Ga0172363_10002551_pt1 | contig 14726 bp, 14 predicted proteins | sample LakKivs2_kivu2a2_FD_114541 | JGI IMG/M metagenome (GOLD analysis project Ga0172363, IMG submission 114541) | Sediment microbial communities from Lake Kivu, Rwanda - Sediment s2_kivu2a2 | ecosystem: Environmental > Aquatic > Freshwater > Lake > Sediment | place: Rwanda: Western Province, Lake... | reverse complement strand
CTTGTTCATTTTAATAAGTTGTTAATGAGAATATTAAGAATAACCATGGAGGTACACGGAGTTTTAACACAGAGTAACACTGTTCTTTAACCGTGTAACTCCGTTTTTCTCCGTGTAACCCCGGTGCGCCACGAGGCGTGCGTAAATATACATAAATACCTATAAGGATGAAAGAGCCTTACAACCCAATTTGCCGTTCAGGTTGAAGTACACCTGACGCACTGTTAGGAAACGAGCTTTGCGAAGCTCAGGTGTTACGGTTCCTGTAAGCTGCATCATAAAAGCTTCGTTACACCAGTGGTATCGGTCAGACTCTCGGAGTTGGTGAAACCTGCCATGTTGGAAGAAGAAATGGCAAAGAGCAATCCAACAGATACCCGGAGTAAGATGATGTTGCGTGCAGGGCGAAGGTAGCGCATGAACGTGGGAGACCCTAACGTTGCGGTAAGTCGGCCGCAGGCGAGGGAGTCGGATATGCCCGTATTAGTGAAGATAACCGAAAAGGTAAAATCGGGAGGAGCGAAGGGGCATTGCTATAAATGAAGTTTCAAAGAATATAGACCAGACAGAATTGGCAGAAATGGATCAGGAAAATGTTGGAGCGGAAGGTCAAGGCGAGTTGTTCAAAAGACGACGGGGCCAGTTACCGGATGCAGAAAGGGTGTCAATATTACAGGAGAAACTATATCAGAAAGCCAAGCAAGAGCGAGGGTATAAATTTTATGTACTATATGACAAGATGTTCATTCCGTATATGCTCAGGGAAGGGTGGAAGAGAGTGAAATCAAATGGTGGAGCGCCGGGAGTTGACGGTGTGACCATAGCAGAGGTGGAACGTATCGGGGTTGACAGCTATCTGAAAGAACTGGGAGAGGAACTAAGAAAGCAGACATACCAGCCACAGGCAGTCAAAAGAGTAATGATAGAGAAAGCCAATGGAGGGAAGCGTCCGCTGGGCATTCCTACTGTCAGGGACAGGATAGCACAAACAGTATGTAAGATGGTACTTGAGCCGATATATGAGGCGGACTTTGAGGAGAGCTCATATGGTTTTCGTCCGGATCGCAGTTCAAAAGATGCGATAAAGGCGATAAAGGAGCATCTGAATGGAGGCAAGTCAGAGGTTTATGATGCCGACCTGAGCAAGTACTTTGACACGATACCACATGACAAGCTACAGATAGCACTGAGGCAGCGAGTAACTGACCCGAGGATACTGAAGCTGATAAACAAATGGCTGAAAGTCCCGATATACGAGGAGGGTCAGTACAAAAGTGGTAAAGGAAATCAGGGTACACCACAGGGAGGAGTTATATCACCGCTACTTGCAAACATTTACTTCCATTTAATAGACAGGATAGTAAATAATACTCAGAGTCTGTTTAGTAAACACGGAGTACGAATAGTACGCTATGCAGATGATTTTGTGTTAATGGGTAGAATGATACCGGAAGAAGTAATAGATAAGCTTAAGAGTCTCCTGCATCGAATGGGGTTAAGCCTTAATGAATGCAAAACCCGCAAAATCGACGCACAAAGAGAAAGCTTTAACTTTCTTGGATTTATGATCAGATATGACAAAGATATAAAAGGCAGAGACTTCCGATATTGGAATATCATGCCAAGTAAGAAGTCTGAACAGAAGATCCGGGATAAGGTAAAAGAATACCTCAGGACACATGGTCATTACAAAGCGGAAGACGTTGCTAATGGATTGAACTCGATAATCCGGGGATGGTTAAACTACTTCACCATACCTGGAGTAAGCTATCCGGCCATGAGCAAACGACGACTCCGATTTTACCTTAACAACCGACTGTATCGGTATTATAATCGCAAGAGCCAGAGGAAAAGCAGGCTTTACAGACAAAAAGCCTTTGAAATACTTGTTAATAATTTTGGATTAATTGATCCAACTAAATTTGTTTATCCACTAGCTCACTTGTGAATGCTAATGATGAAGTTTATAGGAGAGCCGTATGCGGGAAAACCGCACGTACGGTTCGATGAGGGGGCAGGGAAGGTAGATTTACCCCTTCCCGCTCTACTCTACTGAAGAACTCCGTGAAACCCCGTGGTTAAATAAATAATAGATTAAATCTCTTCATAAAAATAAGCAGTTTTCTCATCTGCATCGTCCCATGTGTAGATTTTTTTCTTCCTGTTTATATGATAGAAATTGAGCAGGGCAAAATCCCCTGCACACATTGTTGTATGCACAAAAAGCAAAAGTGAAATACTCCATTTCCATAATCCGGGTGCAAGAAAGACCATTGCCAGGAGAATTACAGTGATTAGTATGAAAGGAGTGTAAGCTATGAACCTGAACTGATTGGAATTTATTACATGCCTGTGCGCTGTTACATAAAAAATATACTGCCTTAGATCTATCCCTGCTCTTATCCTCCTTGCCCCTGTCAAAAGAAAAGGGAAAACATGAAGTATTTCATGAACCGGTATTGCCAGGATCGGAAATACTATCAACCCAAGAAATGAATGAGTGATAATATTCCTGTGCGGAAAATATCCGGCAATATTAAACCTGATCGTTAAAGCCAGACCGGCAAAGATCAGGCATAATGACCAGAAGAAAATCATCAGTCCGGTATTCCTCCTTATATAGTCAAGTATGAAACCGACCAGCTCGTCATAAGGGACTTTGAGGATATGCCTGAACCTGCACTGATCGTCAAGATCTTCCACCTTTAATGCCATGTTTGTCTTTTGACCAAAATTATCCAATAAAAACTCACTTTCAAAAGAGATAGATAAATTTAAATATTTGGCACAGTTTTAGAAATGATTAATGGTAGTAATATCTGGACTATTATTTGGTAATTTTGTAAAAATCGCCGTCTGTGAAGGTTGTCACAACGACTCTGGTTATTTTATTTACAGCGATCAGTGTTTCGGCACAGAAGGATACTCTTTTACAGAAGAATGATTCATCGGCAAGTCGTATTTATCTTTTGCAAAAGGTAAACCGTGCAGGTGAAAGCCTTCCTGAAATTGAACTCAAGGAGGTAAACGTTTACGGACGTCAGGGAGTTAGCCCGCGAAAATCACAGTGGAGGCAGTATGAACGACTCGTTTACAATTTGAAAAGAGTATATCCGTATTCCAAAATAGTAAGGCAGAAACTCAATGAGGTCAATGATAGTCTTATGGCATTACCTGATGACAGGAGCAGGAAACAGTTTCTGAAACAGTTTGAAAAGGATGTTTTTAATGAGTATGAGGATGATATAAGCGATATGACGATCACTCAGGGGAGGCTGCTCATCAAGCTTATTGACAGGGAGACAATGAACACTTCTTATGATCTGATAAAGCAGTACAGGGGAGGGCTGAGCGCTGCGTTCTGGCAGGGAATAGCCCGCATATTCGGCACTAACCTTAAAGAGGAGTATGATCCGTGGGGACAGGATATCCTGATAGAATTAATACTTGAGGACATTGAAAAAGGCCTACTGTAATTCATAAAAACTGATGAGAAGAATTTTTATGGCAATAAGAATTGATCCGGGTGAAACATTTCAGAGAATGTTTTCGTCGCTCCGGTCTCTTCTTGGCGGAGAAAAGATCAAATGGGACAATCATGACAGCATCCACCTCACCCTTGCATTTCTTGGTGATACTGAAGAGGAATGGATAAAAATCGCGGGGATTGTATTGAAACAGAAATGCACGGATTTTGGGGAATTTACATGTACACTTGAAGGAACAGGTGTTTTCAGGAATTATAATGATCCGAGGGTGATATGGGCAGGTATCAGAAACTCTGACAAGCTCATTGAACTTAATAAACAGATAGTTGCAGGATTGAGGGATACGGGATTCCGTATTGAGGAGAGACAATTCAGACCACATGTTACTTTCGGACGTGTCAGATCGATAAAAGATTTTGAATCATTCAGGTCAGCCGTCAGCAGATATCAGGATACTTTTTTCCAGGATGTTCCTGTCAGGGAGGTGATACTGTACGAAAGTATCCTCAGGCCCGAAGGTTCCGTATACAGGGAGCTTGGCAAATTTCATCTGTGATCCGGGTTAAGTTCTCCGGGACATTAATTTAACGGTACTGATATTTATCTGACCGTGGTCTGACAATTTTTTTAATTTTGCAGCTTAAACCTGACCTTCCCTGTTTTTAAGATGATTGATACATTCGAGGCCAAAGGCAAGAGGAAAAAACTGATTAATGAACTGAGACAAAAAGGTATCACTGATGAGGATGTGCTGAGAGCCATGGATGTGGTACCAAGGCATGTTTTCATGGATCCTGCATTTCTAATACATGCATATGTTGATAAAGCTTTCCCTATTTCATCCGGACAGACAATATCACAGCCTTATACAGTGGCTGTCCAGACTTCGCTTCTCAGTGTAAAAAAGAGAGATAAGATACTGGAAATAGGAACGGGTTCCGGTTACCAGGCAGCAATACTTGCCGAAATGGGTGCGAAAGTTTATACAATTGAACGGTACAGGGAGCTTTATCTTAAAGCCCGGGAGACCCTCACCATGCTTGGGTATGAAGCTGATTTCTTCTACGGTGATGGTCATGAAGGCAAGCCGCAATATGGTCCGTTTGACGGAATAGTTATTACGGCTGCAACCGAAGAAATACCAGGAACACTGCTGAACCAGCTTAAAACCGGGGGGAGGCTGGTGGCACCTGTCGGAGGCCTGAATACACAGGTCATGACACTTGTTGTCAGGACAGGAGAGAATGATTTTGAATATACCTCCCATGGGTATTTTGTTTTTGTCCCCATGCTTAAGGGTACTGCCAACGGAATATAGTTACTATGGAAATCTACAGGCTTGTTTTTTCTCCGATTGATGTTAATACTTATATCCTGGCTGATGAATCAGGCAGCTGCGCAATAATTGATTGCGGGTGCTATAACGAATCAGAGTTTTCAGTTCTGACCTCATTGCTGGAAAAAAAGAACCTTACTCCGGTGCTTCTGCTTAATACTCACTGCCATCTTGACCATGTTTTCGGGAACGGGATGATCCTTGAGAAATATAGGCTCCGATCGTATTATCATCCGGGCGATGAACAAAACAGGCTCGATGCTGTGAAACATGCCATGTTCTTCGGCCTTGAAATGGATACCCCTCCTGAACCCGGGGGATTTATCGAAGACGGCCAGTTTATAAGTTTTGGATCTGTAAGCCTTAAGGCATTGCACGTGCCGGGTCACAGCCCCGGAAGTATCGCTTTTTATTCGGAGAAAGACAAAACTGTATTTACCGGCGATGCCTTGTTTGCAGGCAGTATAGGCAGAACAGACATCCCCGGAGGAGACCACGGGAAACTCATTGAAAGTATAACGAACAAATTGTTTATTCTTCCGCCGGAAACTATAGTGTATCCCGGACACGGCGAGAAAACTTCAATAGGCCGGGAAATAAATTCAAATCCATATTTAACAGGGGCAGGGAATTTTTGAAACTTCAAATAAAAATTCAGATATTAAGCCTGTCATTAACCAGGTGTAAAAAATTAAAAATCCGATATGAAATCAGACAGTTTTGTGAACCGTCATAATGGTCCCCGGGACCATGAAATTCCTCAGATGCTGAAAACCATCGGGGTTGATTCTCTTGATCAGCTTATTGACAATACCGTTCCTGAAAACATAAGGCTGAAAAAGCCTCTGTTATTACCGGAAGCTATGAGTGAGCATGAGTACCTGAATCATCTCAGGGCTCTGGGATCAGAAAATAAATTGTTCAGGTCGTTTATTGGACAGGGCTATTACGGTACTGCCCCATTATCAGTTATAATCCGTAATGTCCTTGAGAATCCCTCCTGGTACACATCGTATACTCCGTACCAGGCAGAAATCTCTCAGGGAAGGCTTGAAGCCCTTCTGAATTTCCAGACCATGATCATTGAACTGACAGGGATGCAGATTGCCAATGCTTCGCTTCTTGATGAGGCAACTGCTGCAGCCGAAGCTATGATCATGATGTTCAATGCAAGGTCCAGGGCTGCTGTGAAAGCAGGGGCAAACAGGTTTTTTGTTGATGAAGACATTTTCCTGCAGACAATGGATGTTATTGTAACGCGATCAAAACCGCTTGGTATTGAGCTTATTACAGGCAAATACACTGAAGCGGTATTTGACGATAATTACTTCGGGGCATTTGTTCAGTATCCTGCAGCATCGGGTATTATGAGAGATTACAGCGGATTTACTGAAAAAGCCCATGCATCAGGCATACTGGTCGGTGTTGCTGCTGACCTTATGAGTCTCGCGTTGCTTACCCCTCCGGGAGAGTGGGGTGCAGACATTGTTGTCGGGTCCAACCAGAGATTCGGACTTCCGATGAGTTTTGGAGGTCCTCATGCCGGATACTTTGCCACCAGGGAAGAGCTCAAGAGAAGTATGCCCGGGCGTATAATCGGAGTATCGGTGGATGCGCAGGGAGATCATGCACTCCGGATGGCCCTGCAGACGAGGGAACAGCATATAAAAAGGGAAAGAGCAACTTCCAATATATGCACTGCACAGGCATTGCTGGCGACAATGAGCGGAATGTATGCACAGTATCATGGACCGGAAGGTTTGAAAAATATTGCTATGCACATACATAAATCAGCATGTACATTAAGCAGAGCCCTGAAAGAAATGGGATATGATCAGGTAAATACAATGTTCTTTGATACTTTTACGATAAAGATGCCTGCAGGAAAGCCAGCCTCATCAGTAAGATCAGCTGCTGAGGCAGCAGGCATTAACTTCTTCTATCCTGATGAGTTATCGGTCTGCCTGAGTACAGATGAGATAACCTCCCTGGATGAAATAAATCAGATACTGGGGATATTTGGAAGCGTGGCAGGGAAGAAGCCTGAAACGGTTAAAGGATTCTGCGAATGTGAAGTCATTGATAAAAAGTTCATGCGAAAATCATCATTTCTTACGGAAGCTTCATTCAACAGGTATCACAGCGAAACTGAAATGATGAGATATATAAAGATGCTTGAAAGAAAGGATTTCTCCCTCACTCACTGTATGATACCGCTGGGTTCATGTACCATGAAACTTAATCCGGCAACATCAATGTTTGCCATGAGCTGGCCGGAATTCGGTAATATACATCCGTTTGTCCCCCGCGACCAGGCGCTGGGATATCATCAGCTGATGGATGAACTCGGTGAGGCATTGAAGGAAATAACCGGATTTTCAGCCGTTTCTTTCCAGCCTAATTCGGGCGCTGCAGGAGAATATGCAGGACTTATGGTGATCAGGGAGTACCACCTGAGCAGGGGAGATACGTCCAGGAAGATTGTACTTATTCCTTCTTCGGCTCACGGGACAAATCCCGCCAGTGCAGTGATGGCCGGGATGCAGACAGTTGTAGTGGATTGTGATGACAGGGGAAATATAAATGTCGCGGATCTTGCTGCAAAAGCAGCAGAACATAAAGATAATCTTGCGGCTGTGATGATAACGTATCCATCCACGCATGGTGTTTTCGAATCAGAGATCACAGAAATGATGAATATAGTTCATGAAAACGGAGGCCTTGTTTATATGGACGGTGCAAACATGAATGCCCAGGTAGGGCTTACCAGTCCGGGTCGCATCGGAGCTGACGTCTGCCACCTGAACCTTCATAAAACATTTGCAATACCTCACGGAGGGGGCGGACCGGGAATGGGTCCCATCCTTGTAAATGACAGGCTGGCAGAATTCCTGCCCTCTCATCCTGTTGTAAAAACGGGAGGCAGTCACGGAACCACGGCAGTTGCCGCCGCACCGTTTGGCAGCGGACATATCCTGACCATATCGCATGCCTATATTATGATGATGGGATCATACGGACTTACACAGGCAACAAGATATGCAATTCTTAATGCAAACTATATTTCAGCATCACTGAAAGAGTGGTTTAAGACACTCTATACCGGATCGGCAGGCTTTGTGGCTCATGAACTGATTCTCGATTGCAGGAATTTCAAGACTGAAGCCGGAATAACAGAGTCGGATATTGCCAAGAGGCTCATGGATTACGGTTTCCATGCACCTACGCTGTCATTCCCTGTGCATGGTACCCTTATGGTGGAACCCACAGAATCGGAATCCCTGCAGGAACTCGACAGATTTATTGATGCCATGAAATCTATCTGGCATGAGATCCGCGAGATAAAAGACGGGGGAGCCGATATGAATGATAATGTTCTGCATAATGCTCCTCATACAGTCAAGGTTCTGACGGCAAATGAATGGAACCATAAATACGACAGGCAGAAAGCGGCTTTCCCTGCGAAATGGATAATTGAGAATAAATTCTGGCCGGCAACGGGGCGCATTGATGATGCCTATGGTGACCGTAACCTGGTATGTACATGCGCACCCATTGATGAATACCGGAAGCAGGAATTAGCAGGCCAATAAATTTTTTTCTAATTAAATAAATTGCGAATTTTATCCGGTAATTGATTTTTATTCAGGTAATATGCGTAATTCTTCATGGGATGACCTTATAAGGATGGTTAAGGGGGAGAAGCTCAGTTATCAGCCGGCAGGATTTATAATTGACAGCCCCTGGATTCCCGGCTGGTATGGTATTTCCACGATTGATTATTATTCGTCAGACGAGCTGTGGGTCAAATCGAACCTGAGGGCAATAAATACTTTTCCTGAAGCATGGTTCATGCCGGGATTCTGGTCAGAGTACGGAATGTGTACCGAGCCTTCAGCTTTCGGATCCAGGTTGATCTTTCTGGAAAACAGCCTGCCTCATGCTGATAAGATACTTTCAGGAATTGAGGAAGCAGATTCACTTCCGCAACCGAATGTAAAGAGTGACGGACTGTTGCCTTTTATGATAAGCCGTCTCAGGAATAATGAGAAACATATCAATGATGCAGATCACCAGGTGAGGTTTGCAGTTGCCAGGGGCCCTTTGAACATTGCCAGCTTCCTTATGGGCACAACAGAGTTCATGATGGCTCTGGCCATGGACCCTGACGGATCACACAGGCTCCTGAAGAAAATAACCGGCTTTATCTGCGACTGGCTAAGGTGGCAGAAAGAATGCTTCAGGTCAATTGACGGAGTTCTGGTTCTTGACGATATCATGGGATTTGTAGGTGAGGTTGAATTCAGGGAATTCGTAATACCTTATTTCAAAAGGATATTTGAATGCACGGGATCTGCAGTACGCTTCCTGCACAATGATGCTGACGGATTGATCACGGCCAGGTATCTGAATGAGATGAAAGTAAATATGTTCAATTTCTCTTTTAACCATTCCATGGCTGAAATCAGGAAGCTCGCGGGGCCAGATGTGATACTCGTTGGTAATATTCCGCCAAGGGATGTGCTTGCAGCCGGAACGCCGGAACAGGTTGAAGATGCCGTCCGCAGGGCTTTTAATGAAATTGAGAATCATGAAAGGATTATCTGGTCGGCAGGAGGAGGGATGCCTCCCGATGTAAAGGATGATAACATTCATACATTCTTAAAAAGTGTTAAGCATATTTCACAACTGTAATATGAAAAAAGTACTTATCTCATTTCTGGCTCTGTTTTCTGCAACTGCAGTGATGTTCCCGCAGAAAACCCAGCTTCTTCATTTTTATGTCGGATCAGGAAGCTTTAAGCGTGTAAACACTCCTGTCAGTGTTGATCTGGAAGGCATTAACAAAAGCGATACACTGGGATTCAGATTGTACGAAAAAATAAAGGGACAGCTTGTCGAAAAACAATTCCAGGCAGAAACGGGGTATATTCCAAGGTTATGGTGGATACTCGACGGTACCACTGAACCTGGAAAGGAAAGAGAGTTTTTCCTGTTTCAAGATGTTCCAATGCAGTCTGAAAGCGAAATTACTGCTTCGCTGACCAAAGATGACATAATCCTTAAAAAAAGGAATTCGGACATCCTTCATTACCGTAAATCAGTCATGTACCCACCAACCGGGGTTGACACTGCCTATAAAAGAAGCGGATTCATACACCCGATGATTTCTCCCTCCGGAAATATCCTGACAAGAATCAGCCCGCCTGACCATTACCATCATTTCGGAATCTGGAATCCCTGGACACAGGTAAGAATCGGTAATCATGTTACCGACTTCTGGAATCTTAATTCAAAACAAGGTACTGTCAGGTTTACAGGAATAAACTCTATGATCAATGGTTCTGTTTATGGAGGGTTCACTGTTAAACAGGATCATATCGACTTCCGGGGAACCAAACCTGAGGAGCTGATAATCAATGAAGTATGGGATGTGAGGGCATGGAATACAGAACCGGTTGAGGGAATGAAAGCCTACCTCGTCGACTTTACAACTTTCCTTTCAGTTGCAATTAATGAGCCGATAGTATTTGTTGCTTACCGTTATGCCGGAGGGATCGGATTCCGGGCAACTGCAGAATGGAACAACAAAAACAGTACTGTCCTGACATCAGAAGGATTGACCAGGAAAGATGCTGATGGCACAAGGTCAAGATGGACAGACATAAACGGAGCATTCAAGGACAAAGGTAACTCCGGTATCACATTCTTTTCCCATCCCACAAACAGGGATTATCCTGAACCGATGCGCGTCTGGCCTGAAAACCAGAATGGCGTTGGAGATGTATATTTCGAATTCTGCCCGACACGTCTCAAAGATTGGCAGCTTGATCCCGGCAATCAGTACAGGCTTAAATACAGGATGCTGGTTTATGACGGCAAAATAGACAAGGCTGCAGCGGAACGCCTCTGGAATGATTTTGCTTACCCTCCTTCAGTCAGAATACTAAATAAATAATGAATTATGAAAAAAATCCTTTATCTGATTATCCCGGCAATAATAGTTTCATCATGCGGATCGGGAGGATCAAAGAAATCTGAAGACACCATGGAAAACAAATATCAGGTTAATCTGATGACTGTCGATCCGGGCCATTTTCACGCCGCCCTCGTGCAAAAGACAATGTACAGCCAGGTTTCTCCGGAGGTGCATGTTTACGCGCCTGAAGGCACTGATTGTGTCCAGCACCTTGGCAGGATTAAATCTTTCAATGAACGTGCTGCGGATCCGACATCATGGAATGAGATCGTCTATACCGGTAAAGACTTTTTTGAGAAAATGCTTGAGGATAAACCGGGCAATGTAGTTGTTCTTTCCGGCAATAATCGTAAAAAGGCGGAATACATTTCAAGATCAGTAAATGCAGGATTGAATGTATTTGCCGACAAACCCATGATAATTTCACCTGAAGATTTTCCGAAGCTTCAGGATGCTCTCAGGATTGCCACTGAAAAGGGAGTTCTCCTGTTTGATATCATGACAGAAAGGTTTGAGGTTACAACCATACTTCAGAAATTGCTTTCGATGAAGGAAGATATCTTCGGCACTCTGACAGCCGGTACCCTGGAAGAACCGGCTGTAACAAAAGTGAGCGTCCATCATTTCATGAAAATGGTGGCAGGTGCACCTAATATCAGACCGGCATGGTTTTTCGATGTTGAGCAACAGGGAGAAGGTATAGTCGATGTGACAACCCATCTTGTCGACCTGGTACAATGGGAATGCTTCCCTGAACAGATCCTGGATCCCTCGGATGTCAAAGTTATTGCAGCAAAACGCTGGCCTACGCTGATTTCGAAGGATGAGTTCATGAAAGTAACCAATACACAGGATTTTCCGGATTTTCTTCAGAAGGATATCAGGGACGGCAAACTGAATGTCTTTGCAAACGGAGAAATAGTTTATCAGATAAAAGGTGTCTGGGCAAAAGTGTCAGTTACATGGAATTATGAAGCTCCTCCGGGAGGTGGGGATACACATTATTCAGTGATGCACGGATCAAAATGTGATCTTGTGATAAAACAGGGGCCGGAAGAAAAATATATCCCGACACTGTATGTCGAAAATATCAAGGGTATGGGTATCAGCGATTTTACAGCAAAACTAAGGGAATCTGTGGCTTCATTGCCTTATGACAGTCTTACGGTCGACAATATTTCAAAAAATATATTAAGGATCAATATTCCAAAGAAATACAGAGTTTCCCATGAAGAGCATTTTGGCCAGGTAACGTCAAAGTTCCTGGAATATATGAATGATGGAAAGCTTCCCGAATGGGAGGTTCCGGGAATGATTACGAAGTATTACACCACAACTTCTGCACTCAAACTGGCTAAAGGGAATTAAAAAGCACAGAGCTCAGGGCTCAGAGCTCAGAGCTCAGATGGTAGAGCAGTAAGTATCGGATTTCAACTCTGTGCCCTGTACCTTCAGACAAACAGGTCTTCAATTACCATCGAATATAGTTCTTCAAGCTTAATTCCTGCAGCTTTTGCCTGTTTGGGAACAAGGCTCTCTTCTGTCATGCCCGGGATTGTATTGATCTCCAGGAAATAAGGTCTTTCACCGGTTATTATAAAATCTACCCTTACAATTCCCCTGCATCCAAGAAGCCCGGTAATTCTCAGGCTCAGTTTCTGAATTTCGTCGGTAACCTTATCATTAAGCCTGGCAGGAGTTATTTCTTCAGATTTTCCTGCATTGTATTTTGCATCATAATCAAAGAATTCATTGGCACTAACGATCTCTGTTACCGGGAGCACCAGGGATTTTGATTTTGTTCTGACCACACCACAGGCCACTTCCGTCCCTGGCATAAACGCCTCGATAATAATCTCGCTGCTTTCCCTGAAGGCATTTTCAACTGCCATTAGCAGCTCCTCTTTCTTTTTAACTTTGGAAACGCCGAAACTTGAACCGCTGTCATTGGGTTTAACGAAGCATGGTAGTCCTGTCCGTTTTAATATAGCGGCAGGATTGATTTTATCGCCTTTTCTGAAAAGTACTGAATCTGCCATTGTAATTCCATAATCTTTCAGAAAAAGCTTGCAGGCATGTTTGTTAAATGTAAGCGCTGAACAAAATGCATCACAGCTGGTGTAAGGTATCCCCAGGATATCAAAATAACCCTGGAGAAGGCCATTTTCCCCAGGCGTGCCATGGATGGCAATGAAAACAGCATCAAACCTGATGTGAAAATCATCAACGATAAGAGTGAAATCATTCTTGTCGACATTATGATATCGCCCCTTTGCATCTTCCCAGTACCAGTTGATTCCCCTTATCATTATTATGTAAACCTCGTACCGGTCAGACAGGATCCTGCCGACCTGTTCCGCGCTTTTTACAGAAATTCCATATTCCGGTGAATCTCCGCCGGCTGCAATGGCAATTGTTCTCATATGACAGATAAATACAGTCAAATTTAATCAAATATCCGGAATCTTATCAGGGGTGTTCAGGTGTCTTCATTCAGGGCGGTACGTAGTTCCGCTGAATTGGAATTGCCGGATATTGCTTAACTTTGAAGTGATTTAAAACAAATGCAAAATGAAAAAGGGATGTCTTATAACAATTATCATAGCAGCATTTTTTGCACTTATAGTGCTTGGTATTGTTCTATGGGGTGTAAAGGTGTATAATAGTATGGTTACTCTCAGGGAAGGTGTCGTAAGCCAGTGGGGGAATGTCGAAACTCAGTACCAGCGAAGAGCCGACCTGATACCGAATTTTGTGAATACTGTTAAAGGGGCGGCCGCGTTCGAACAGGAGACTCTGACCAGGGTCATCGAGGCAAGGGCAAAAGCAACCCAGGTCACTCTGGATCCCGCAAATATGACAGCCGAGAATATGCAGCAGTTTCAGGCTGCGCAGGGAGAGCTTAGTTCTGCACTTTCCAGGCTTATGGTTGTCGTAGAGAAATATCCTGAGCTGAGAGCGACACAGAATTTCAGGGATCTCCAGGTCGAACTGGAAGGAACTGAAAACAGGATATCGGTTGAAAGGAGAAAATTCAATGAAGTTGCCCAGTCCTTCAATATATACATAAAAAGATTTCCACAGAATTTCATTGCAGGCATGTTCGGCTTCGCGGAACGCCCCTATTTCGAAGCAATGGAAGGAGCTGAAAAAGCACCTGAAGTTAAATTCTGAGGATTATTTTGATTATATGAAAGCTTCATCTTTTCTCACTAAAGAGCAGCAGGAACAATTACGTGCATCGATCAGGGAAGCCGAAAAAAAGACATCAGGCGAGATCAGGATTCATATTGAAACAAAGCTGACCGGGGATGTGCTTGACAGGGCGGCATGGATATTTAAAAGGATTGGGATGGATAAAACTGCTGATCATAACGGGGTCTTGTTTTATGTTGCTCTTGGCCCAAGGAAGTTTGCAATTATAGGGGATAAGGGTATAAATGCCAGGGCGCCTGAAGGCTTTTGGAACAACATTAGCGATGTGATCAGGAAGAATTTCCTGGAAGGCAGGTTTACAGAAGGTCTTTCGGAGGGAATTCTTATGGCTGGAACCCATCTGAGTGAACATTTCCCGTACCGGAAAGATGACATAAATGAGCTGCCGGACGATATATCATTCGGCGATCCCGATAAACCAGGAACAGTATGATCAGAAAGCATAAATTGTTTTTATTCCATTTTTTGCTCCTCTTTATTATAATCGCAGGCTCAGGGTCAGCCCAGGATCTTCCTGAAAGACCTGTTCCTCAGAGGCTGGTGAACGATTTTGCAGGTATACTCAGCGAAAGTGAAACCGGTTCACTCGAGCGTAAGCTCGTTGCTTTCAATGATTCAACCCGGACACAGATTGCCATTGTAACGGTAGATGATCTGAAGGGCTATGACGTGGCCGATTATGCACACCGGCTTGCAGAAAAATGGG
>Ga0172363_10002550_pt1 | contig 14727 bp, 5 predicted proteins | sample LakKivs2_kivu2a2_FD_114541 | JGI IMG/M metagenome (GOLD analysis project Ga0172363, IMG submission 114541) | Sediment microbial communities from Lake Kivu, Rwanda - Sediment s2_kivu2a2 | ecosystem: Environmental > Aquatic > Freshwater > Lake > Sediment | place: Rwanda: Western Province, Lake... | reverse complement strand
TGGTGGGCGTGCGGCCCGTGCTGGGCCGGGCGTTTCTGCCCGAGGAGGAGCAGCCGCAACATCATCACGTGATGATCGTGAGCCATGCCTTCTGGCAGGAGCGTCTGGGCGGCGATCCGAACGTGCTCGGCCGGAGCGTCTGCGCCAACGCGGAGGACTACCGGATCGTCGGCGTCATGCCGGCGGGCTATCGCGACACGCCGAGGCAGAATGACATGGCTCTCTGGGTTCCCTTCGTTCCCGATTCGCCGGGCGCGGACCGCGACTACGAGGCATGGGCCCGCCTCAAGGCCGGTGTGAGTGTGGAACGGGCTCGAGCCGACATGGCGATCCTGGAGCGACAACTGGCACAGATGGACCCGCAGGCATACACTGGGGTCGCCGTGACGGTCGAACGTATGATGGACCGTTGGTTCCAGTCCGAGCGAAAGCTGCTCTATCCTCTGTGGGGGGCTGTGGTCCTCGTGCTCCTGATCGCCTGCATGAACGTGGCGGGCCTGTTCCTCGTGCATGGAGACGCCCGTCGACAGGAGATGGCCATACGGGCGACACTGGGCGCCTCACGCAGCCGCATTGTGGCTCAGTTGCTGACGGAGAGTCTCCTGCTGAGCCTGACCGCCGGTACGTTGGGCCTTCTGGCGGCATTCTGGATGATTCAGGGAATCGTCGCCGTCTGTCCGGCGGACGTGCCGGGGATCGGCAAGACACGGATCGACGGGACCGTGCTGTCCTTCACGCTGGGATTGTCTGTGGCGGTCGGGCTGGCATTCGGTCTGCTGCCGGCCTGGAAGGCGGGGGGCTTGCGCCTCGTCAGAACCGTGCGAGGGGAGTCGTCGGGTCGCGTGGCAGACCGCGCCTGGCGGCGTCTGTGCAACGGTCTGGTGGTCTCGCAGATCGCCTTCGCCTTGACCCTCCTGGTAGGCGTCGGAATGTTGATTCAGAGCCTGATTCTCCTGCAGAAGGAGGATTTGGGCTTCCAGCCGGAGAATGTCCTGGTCATGGGCGTGGATATGCGGGATGCGAGGGGCTTCAGGGGACCTGAAGCGGCCGCCCTGGCTAAGCGGGTCCTGCAACGTGTGCAGATCTTGCCGCACGTCCGCTCCGCGGCAGTGGTTTCGCTTGGCTTCCTGCATGGGCCCTGGGGAGGCGGGTGGATGCCTCTCGACATCGAGGGGCTCCCGGCAGACCCGGACCGGCGGGTGCGCATGCATATCGTCAGCAGGGAGTACTTCACGGCGCTTGGGATGCGGATTCTCAAGGGCCGTGGCTTCGTCGCGGAGGACGAACAGGGCGATGAAAAGGGCATCATCATCGATGAGAGATTGGCCCGCCGGCACTTCCACGATCAGGATCCGATCGGGCGGCACATCGGCCTGGATTACAGCCCCGGCGGTCAGGGACGCATCGTGGGAGTCGTGAGTTCCGTTAGAGACTATGATGCACTGGAGCAGGAGACGGCTACGTTCTATCGCTTGCCGTGCGAGAACTTTTACTGGCCTCTGGACGTTGTCGTCAAGGCGGACGGCGATACGCGGTGGCTGGCCCCGATCCTGCGGGCACAAATGGCCGACTTCGACACGGATATGAATGTCATCCATATAGACTCCATCGAAGAGAGGCTCTCCGGGATGCTGTCGCCACGCCGATTCGCTATGGTCCTCCTGGGGGCGTTTGCCCAGATCGCCCTGATCGTTGCGGCCCTGGGTCTTTACGGCCTGCTCCAATACAGCGTGTCCCGCCGGACCCATGAGATCGGGGTCCGCATGGCGCTGGGCGCCACGCGCGGGCGGGTCGTCCGGACGGTCCTTCGTCAGGGCGGCCTGCTGATTCTGGTGGGTATCGGCTTCGGTCTGATCGGTGGTTATGCGATGAGCCGAATCGTCGCGAGCCTGCTATATGAGTCGAAGCCGACCGATCCCGGCATGCTCGTGGTCGTGCTGACCGTGCTGCTGGTCGCGGCCTTCACGGCCTGTTACGTTCCGGCCCGCCGCGCGGCGCAGGTCGATCCCATGGTGGCGCTGAGATATGAGTAGGATTGGAATGATGGAATGTTGGAATAGTGGAATGATAGGGGTGCGGAGCCACGCCGTCTTTTTTCCATTATTCCCGCATTCCAGTTGATTCTTGGAGCTGAGCGATGACGACTTTGTGGCAAGATGTCCGATATGGCGTGCGGATGCTGAGGAAGAATCCCGGCTTCACGGCCGTGGCGGTGCTCACGCTCGCGCTGGGCATTGGAGCGAATACGGCCGTTTTCAGTGTCGTCAACGCGACTCTGCTCCGCCCGTTTCCCTACGAACATCCTGAACGTCTGGTAGTGATTCAGGAAAGGAATGCGGGCGGGGGTTTGCAGGATGCTTCATTTGCGAACTTCGCGGATTGGCGCAGCCAGAGCGCATCGTTCGCGTCCATGGCAGCACAACGCGGGCAGGAGAGTTTCAATTTTAGCGGTTCGGGCGAACCAGAACGGCTGCAAGGACACCTCGTATCGGCGGACTTTTTCCGGACGCTGGGGGTCCGACCGTTTCGTGGGCGCGACTTTGTCACGGAGGACGACGGTGCCGGCGCGCTGCCGGTAGCGATCCTGAGTTATGGGTTCTGGCAGCGCAGGTTCGGGGCTGATGACAGCGTCTTGGGCAAGCCCATCACGCTCAACAGTCAAGGCTTCACCGTTGTCGGCGTGACCCCCGCGAGTTTTCACTTTGGAACGGTTGCGGATGTTTTCGTCCCGATCGGACTCTCCGCGGAACGATTCAGGCCGCGAGGCCGCGACCCGGGTGTGGGTGTTGTCGCGTGCCTCAAGCCGGCCGTTTCCATCGCACAGGCAGAAAACGAGTTGAACGCGATTGCTGCGCGCCTGGAGCAAGAGTATCCGGAGACGAACACGGGAAAGCGCGTGCGTGTCGAGTCATTGCATGACAGCTTTGTTGGCGGGACGCGTTTGTCACTCTTGATTCTGCTCGGAGCGGTCGGCCTGGTTTTGTTGATTGCCTGCGCCAACGTTGCGAACCTCTTGCTCATTTGGGGCGCGGCGCGGCAAAGAGAGATGGCTCTACGCGCGGCGCTTGGCGCCAGCCGCTGGCGCATCATCCGTCAATTGCTGGGCGAAAGCGTCATGCTGGCGGCGCTGGGGGGAGGCCTCGGCTTACTGCTCGCGCACTGGGGAACCCATTTGATTACGTCCTATCTACCGGCTGGCGTGCCGCGTCTGCGCGAAGCCGACATTGATTCAGTGGTTTTGGGGTTCACGGTTGCCCTCTCGCTCCTTGCCGGCGTCATTTTCAGCATGGCACCCGCCTGGCAAGGATCGCGCGCGAATTTGAGAGAGGTGCTTCAGGAAGGAGGCCGTGGCTCGACCGGGCGTCGCCAGCGCTTGCGCAGCACTCTGGTGGTTTCGGAAATCGCCCTCACGCTGGCCGTGCTGGTGGGCGCAGGTCTGCTGATCCGGAGCTTCTGGAGGCTGCAACAGGTCGATTCGGGTTTCGATGCGCGGAACGTGCTCATGACCCAGATCTCGGTCACGGCCGGCCGGGGCGAAGGCGCGAGAATCGCCGATTTTTTTGAACAACTGCTGCAAAAGGTCAGCGGTCTTCCCGGCGTCAAATCAGTGGCGGTGTCGGATGGACTGCCGATCTTGAGGGATGCGAACTGGTCGCCTTTCAATATCGAAGGCCGACCGCCGGCGGAACCGCGCAACCAGACGTGGGCGATTCGTTACACCGTGAGTCCCGAATACTTTCAGACGTTGGGAATTCCGTTGTTGCAGGGCCGCGGGTTCGCCGCGCAGGACACGCGGGACAGTCCGCTGGTGGCGATGATTGATGAAACGTTCGCCCGCCAACACTTTCAAAATGAAGACCCGCTGGGAAAGAGATTGATCCTGACGCTCCCGGACGGGCCCGGCATTGAGATCGTGGGTGTTGTCCGGCATGTCAAACATGCCGGTTTGGACGAACGCGCAGCAGGCTCGCCCCAGTTCTACCTCCACTTCAATCAGCGCCGGTCCAGCGCATCTCATCTGCTCGTGCGTAGCGTCGTTGATCCGCTCAGTCTGGCTGGAGCGGTGCGCGATCAGGTGTGGGCTCTGGATAAAGACCTGCCGGTTTACAACGTGCGCACGATGCAGCAGCTCGTGTCGCAATCGATGGCACCAAGGCGATTTTCCGCGCTGCTGATGGTGGTTTTTGGCTTCCTCGCACTCGTGCTTGCCAGCATAGGCCTCTATGGAACGATTTCCTACTCGGTGGCGCAAAGAACGTCGGAGATCGGTATTCGAGTGGCGTTGGGAGCGCAACGCCGCGACGTGTTGACGATGGTGATCAAACAGGCGATGGGGCTGGCCCTGTTCGGCGTGGTCGTGGGACTGGTCACCGCACTGGCGTTGGCGCGACTGTTGAGAAATCTGTTGTTCGGCGTTGGCTCCGCCGATCCACTGACGTTCGGAGCGGTTGCGTTCGTGCTGTTGACGGTGGCGTTGTTGGCCAGCTTTGTGCCAGCGCGCCGCGCGGCGAAGATCGATCCGATGGCGGCGTTGAAATGTAAATGAATCGGTGGGGCAAGCCCCACCCTACAACTGCGAACCGCGAACTGTGAACGGGAGACCTCATGATCCGACTGAGAAACATCGAGAAGTGCTACGAAACCCGCGCGGGGAAGAACTACGTCCTGCGGCAGATCAACCTGGACATCGAACAAGGGGAGTTCATCACCTTCATGGGACCCTCGGCCGCGGGCAAGACGACCCTGCTGAACATCCTCGGCATGCTCGACGGCGACTGGGAGGGCGAATACTACCTCTTCGACCATGCGATCCACAAGCTCAGGCCCAAGGAACGCCTGGCGTTGAACAAGCAGTACATCGGCTTCGTGTTCCAGAACTTCAACCTGCTGGACACGCTGACGGTCTATGAGAATCTCGACATTCCGCTGTCCTATCGGAACATCAAGGGCTCCGAACGGGCATCGATGGTCTGCGACACGCTCGACCGCTTCGGGATCGTGGGCAAGAAGGACCTGTACCCCAATCAGCTCTCCGGCGGGCAGCAGCAGCTCGTGGGCGTGGCCCGCGCGGTGATCGCCAACCCCAGGCTCCTGCTGGCGGACGAGCCCACCGGCAACCTGCACTCCAGCCAGGGCGACGAGATCATGAAGCTGTTCAAGAAGCTCAACGACGAGGGCACCACGATCATCCAGGTGACCCACAACGAGAAGTACGCCGCCTACGGTCGGCGGATCATCAAGCTCAAAGACGGGTGGATGGAGAAGGAATAGGATGTGTTGTGCACACCGTCTCTGGCCGGCGGGAAAACCGAAAACCGAAATCCGAATTTCGAGATTCGAAACAAGTATGAACGACCGGAATCACAAGTCCAAGACGGACCACCGACGAGCGACAGTGTTTCTATCATTTGCGTTTTGGTCCTTTGAATTTGTTTCGAATTTCGGATTTCGTGCTTCGGATTTGACACAGAGGGGAGTCATGCGATGAGAACGATCTGGCAGGATGTGCGCATCGGAGGTCGGATGCTCGCCCGCAAGCCGGGGTTTGCGGCGGCGGTGATTCTATGTCTGGGCCTCGGTATCGGCGGTGTCACCGCGGTGTTCAGCGTCGTCAATGGCGTCACCGTGCGGTTCTTGCCTTACGAGCGCCCCGAACGGATCGTATTCCTTGCTCGGGCGGATCGCGCCTTTGGCGGTTTCGGCGGGCCTGTGCCGGCGGCGTCGGCCCGGTACTACCTCGAGTGGAAGGAGCGGAACGAGTCGTTTTCGGACGTGGCGGTGTACCAGCGGCATGAGCCGCACGTCGGCTGGGCCGGCTGGGCCCAGACGCACGAGGACTTGATGGATCTGCAAGGGCTCACCGTGACGCCAAACCTCTTCTCTGTGCTCGGGGCACGAACGCTGCTCGGTCGGCCGCTGACGGACAGCGACAAAGGGCAGGCCGTGGTTGTGCTCGGACATCACGTATGGCGCGACAGGTTCGCCGGCGACCCGCAGATCATCGGACGCTCCCTGCTCCTCGGCGGGCAGGCGCGGGAGGTGGTCGGCATCGCCGCACCCAACTACCGGTCCCTCCCCATGATCTACGGCGCCGCGCCGAACCGGAGGGTAGACTACTGGCTTCCGGTCTCCGACCAGTTCGCGAATGAGCCTCGCGCCAATTGGAACTACGCGGCGGTGGCCCGGCTGAAACCCGGGGTCACCATTGCCCAGGCCCAGGCGGATATGGACCGCATCACCCAGAGCCAGCATGAACAGTATCTCAATGATTACCCCCAGAGCGCGAGAATGCTCGTTCAGTCCATGCCGCAGATGCTGGTGGGACCCCTCCGCTCCGCGACCCTCCTGACACTGGTCGCGGCGATCTTTGTGCTTCTGATCGCCTGTGCCAACGTGATCAACCTGCTCCTGGTGAATTCCCTGCGGCGAAAGACGGAAATGGCCGTGCGTTCCGCCCTGGGCAGCTCGCGCCGGCGCATCCTGCGTCAACTGATCGGCGAGAACCTGGTTCTCGTCCTGCTCGGCGGCGCCTTCGGGATGCTCCTGGCGTGGTGGGGCATGGGGGCGCTGCTGAGCCTGGCCCCCCGGGACCTTCCGGGCATCGAGGAGATCTGCCTGGACGGGAGGGTACTTGCCACCACCCTGGGGATCACGCTCGTGTGCGGGCTGGTTGTCGGGTCGATTCCGGGTCTGTCCGTATCGCGCCTGAACCTGGTGGACATACTGAAGGATTTCGGGACGCGTGCGACTTCGGGGTTCGGCGAACGTCGCACGATTCGGCTGGTGGTGATGTCGGAAGTTGTTCTGTCCTTCGTGCTGGTCATCGGCGCCGGTTTGCTGATTCAGAGCTACTGGAACCTGATGCAGACCGAACTGGGCATCCAGCCGCGTCACTTGCTGACGCTGCGGCTGTCCGGGCCGAACCTGGTGAATTGCCACGACCGGCTGCTGGAACGGCTGCAAGCTCTTCCCGGCGTGGAATTGGCGGCCTCCACCACCGGACTGCCCCTGTCGGGCGAGCCGTCGGACGCCCGCCTGGTGAACCCGGTGCCGCCTCCGGAGCCGCTCGAGTCCTATCCCGTCGCGTACGTGCGGACGATCAGCACGGACTACCTGCGCGCCTTGGGAGCCTCGCTGGCGCGGGGGCGATACTTCACGATGCAGGATAACGAGCACTCCAATCCGGTGGTGATCGTGAACGAGGCCCTGGCCCGGAAACTCTGGCCGGCGCAGGACCCGACAGGCCGGCAGATGGCTTTCGGAGGGGGCAGCAGGGTATTCTATGCAGGAGGTGGCGATAACCTGGTGGATCGTCAGGTGATCGGCGTTGTGCGCGACATGCGGTATGGGGGACCCGATCAAGAAACGCCCCTGGAGGCGTTCATTCCCTTCGCTCAGCGCACGCGCTGGCATTATATCCTGAGCGTGGCCCTGCGCTGTCAGGGCGACCCTGCCGGTTTGATGAGGGCCGTACAGCAGGAGGTCCGGGCCGTGGACGCATCGTTCAAGGTCGAGAGTATGAGTACGATGGCGGCATCTTTCTCCGAGCTCACGGCCCACCGACGGTTCCTCATGGCGATGCTTTCGGTCTTTGCAGGCGTGGCCTTCACGCTGGCGGTGATCGGCATCTACGGCGTGGTCGCGTTCACGGTCTCGATGCGAGTCCGCGAGCTGGGAATTCGGATCGCCCTCGGGGCGCAGCGGCCGGACATCCTGCGCTTGGTCTTGAAGCACGCCGCGGAGTTGACCCTGACCGGCGTCGCCTTCGGGCTCCTCGCAGCGCTCCTGCTGCGCAAAGTGATCGCGAGCCAGTTGTTCGGGGTCTCCCCGCTGGACCCGCTGACGCTGAGCGTCGGGATTCTGCTGGTCTCCCTGGTGCCGATGCTGGCCTGCTACCTCCCCGCCCGCCGGGCGGCACGAGTCGATCCGATGACCGTGCTTCGCAGCGAGTAGCCTGGAAAATGGTGGCAGCCGTCAGTCACAATCTTCGTGGGGAGCAGATCTTGGAGGTTCCGTCGATGCCCTTTGTGTCCAGATCCGGGCGCTCCGCCTGCGGAATCGGACACTCGATACCTGTATCCCTCCTGCCTGATGGTTCTGGGGCACGACTGAGGCGCTGGCTTCTGGCATATTGTTTGCTCCTTCAAATCATGCGGGCGTCTCCGTGCAGTGGGTGACGGGTGTGGAAACGGGGCGAAGGAGAAACCGATGCAAACGCTGTGGCATGATCTGAGAATCGCTTGCCGGAGTTTGTCGAGGCAGCCGGGATTCGCACTGGTGACGGTGGGAATCCTGGCGATCGGAGTCGCCGGCATGACGACGGTCTTCAGCCTGTTCAACGGGCTGTTCCTGCGGCCGCTGCCCGTGCGCAACGAGCAGCGCATGGTGACCCTGTGTGAGACAGACCTCAAGACAGGCACGCAGTACATCAGTCCCACGTACGTTCGTTTTGAAGCCTGGCGGCAATACAACCAGGCTTTTGAGTGCATGGGTTTCTGTTCTTTTTGGGACTCCAACCTTTCTTTCGACGATAAGGCCGAACGGGTCAGCTTGCGCCTGGCCACCCACGACTTTCTGGCGGTCCTGGGGCTCCAGCCGGTGCTCGGCCGCTATTTCACGGAGGAAGAAGACCGGGCGGGCGCGCCGAACGTGGCTCTTGTGAGTTTCGGCTTCTGGGAACGTCTGTTCGGACGAGACCCGGCGGTTCTCGGTCGCACCCTGAGACTGGATGGCGATCCCTTCACCATCATTGGCGTCCTTCCGCCGCAGGCCGATTTCCCTGAGCCCAGGGATATCTGGCAGCCGTTGCGCGCCGACGCCGACGGCCGTCATGCCGGACTCGGCGGTTTCCCCATGGGCCGGCTGAAGAAAGGCATGACCCTCGAACAGGCGCGCGAGGACCTAGCCCGTATTCACCAGGGCTGGGCGCAACAACATCCCGAGAAGGAGGCTACCACTCAGTCGGGGGTGATGCCTTGGCGCGATTTGTATCGTCAGGCAGTCAGACAGTATCAGTTCGGGCTCTCCGTTCTGCTGGGCGTGGTGGGCTTCGCCCTGCTGACCGCCTGCTGCAATGTCATGAGCATCCTGCTGGCGCGCGGGGCCTTCCAGACACGGGAGTTTGCCCTACGGGCCGCTTTGGGCGCCTCTCGCAGCCGCATCATCAGGCAGGTACTGGTCGAGAACCTCGTCCTCTCTGTGATTGGAGGTTTGCTGGGTCTGCTCCTTGGCAGCCATGCACTGAGTCTCCTGCTGTCTCGATTGGCCAACGTGATCCCCTCGTGGATGACATTCCCGACAGACGTGCGATGTGCGCTCTTCTGTGTGGCGCTGGTCGGCGCCAGCGCCATCGTGTCCGGACTGCTGCCGGCCTTCCACGCAGCCTTCCCCAGAGACCTCCATACCGTGCTGCAATCGGCCGGTGCTCACACCACCGTGTCCTGGGGTAGAAGGCGAACGCTCAACGCCATCGTGACCGCGGAGGTGGCGCTAGCGTTGACTCTCCTTCTCGGTGCCGGACTGTTGCTGCGGACCTTTCAGCGGGTGCGCAGCATCGATCCCGGCTTTCGCCCGGCCGGGGTCCTCACCTACAATATCTCTCTGCCCATCGGCCCGTACCTCGATGAGGCCAAGCGTCTGGCGTTCTGGGAGCAGCACCTGGAGAGGATCCGGACGCTGCCGGGCGTGACGCAGGCCGCTCTGAGCAACTATCTTCCCCTGTCGTGGCCCTCGTTCGACCAGATGGAGATCGAAGGAGCTATCCGCGCGGACGCAGGCGAATCTCCCCCGGCGGTTCTCCGCCAGACCGTCGCGCCGGGTTATTTCGAGACCCTGGGCGTGAGACTGCTCGACGGGCGGTTCCTCGCGGACCAGGACAACCGAAAGGACGGCGCAAAGGTCGCCGTCGTCAACGCAACCTTCGCGAAGCGGTTTTGGCCGGGGGACAGTCCGCTCGACAAACGGATTCGCCGGCGCAACGCGCCCGACTGGATTCGCGTGGTTGGCGTAGCCGGGGACGTCATCAACGCCGGCCTGGACCAGCCGTCGTGGCCGACCGTCTACGTGCCGACGGGCGCGGAGGTTCCCTTTGGGATGTTCGGGGTCGTGCGGACGGTGGGCGATCCACTGGCTCTGATGGTGCCCATTCGGCAGATCGTCCGGTCGGCCGACTCGGGGCTGCCGATTCAGAGCGTCCAGACCATGTCCCAGCGAATTGCTGCATCCCTGTGGCTGCGGAGTCTGGCGGCCTGGCTGTTCGGCATTCCGGCCGTCGGTGCGGCTGTCATGGCCTGTGCCGGTCTCTACGGCGTGATCAGTTACTCTGTCAGCCGGCGCGTTCAGGAGATCGGCATCCGCATGGCCCTGGGGGCGGGGCGTCCCGAGGTGATCAGAATGGTCACCCGGCAGACGCTTCGGCTCATTCTCGTCGGCTTGGGCTTTGGCCTGGTGGGCGGGTTCATCCTTAGCCGCCTGTTCGCGAGTCTGCCGGGCATGCTCTACCAGGTGAGTCCCAACGATCCCGTGACCCTCACCGTGGTGGTCCTCCTCCTGGCTGGGGTTGCGTTCCTGGCCTGCTGGCTCCCCGCCCGGCGGGCCGCGCGGATCGATCCGATGGCGGCGCTGCGATGCGAATAGGGCCGCAATGATGGAATGTTGGAATCGTGGAACAATGGCTGCAGACACTGACGCTCTTACAACATTCCGTGATGCCGTCGTTCCGTCGTTCCAAGGGCAACTGACAGGTGGAGACTGAACATGGGAACACTGTGGCGAGATCTCAGGTATGGATCGCGGATGCTGGCGCAGAGCCCCGCTTTCACGGCGGTGGTGGTCGTGATTCTGGCCGTGGGCGTCGGCGCCAATACGGCGGTCTTCAGCTTTCTTGACCGCGTCTTGTTACGATCGCTGCCGGTACGGGCGCCGCACGAACTGGTCAAGGTGGAGTTCCGATCGCAGGACGGCGGAACGGACGACTCCTTCAGCTATCCGCTCTACGCGAATTATCGGGACGAATCACAGGTATTCTCAGGATTGGCCGCCTATGCGGGAGACCTCACCCGTCTGCGCGTAGACGACTCCGTAGAGCAGGTGATGGCCATGGCCGTCTCGGGCAACTACTTCTCCGTGCTCGGCGTCCGGCCTGCTCTTGGTCGCGTCTTTCTCGAAGAGGAAGGCCAGACGGGCAAACCCTACCCTGTGGCGGTCATCAGTCACGAGTTGTGGCAGCGGCGATTCGGCGGTGACCCAGCCGTGATCGGCCGGACGATCAATCTGGATGACCGTCCTCTCACGATTGTCGGTGTGGCTCCGCGTGAGTTCACCGGTACGCTCGTGGGAGTGGGCTGCGTCGCCTACATGCCCTTGGGTACGTGGGCGTCCATGAAGGGTTTCCCGCTCGACAGCCGCGACTACACCTGGCTGAGTCCGCTCGGACGGCTCAAGCCGGGCGTGCGCCCTGAGCAGGCCCAGGCGAATCTACGAGTCCTGGCGGAGCAGATCAGAAGAATCGACACGAACGCCCACCTCGATATCTTCATCACGGACGGAAGCCATGGATCCAACATCTGGCTCCACGAGGGCTGGTGGTGGCCGGTAGCTTTGGTGCAGGTGACCATGGCGCTCGTACTGTTGGTGGCATGCGCGAACGTTGCGAACATGCTGCTGGCACGGGGTATGACACGTCAGAAAGAAATCGCCGTCCGCCGGGCGCTAGGCGCGGGCCGCCGCCGGATCGTTCAACAGTTGTTGGTGGAGAGTCTGCTCCTGGCCATGCTCAGCGGAGCATGTGGAGTCCTTCTGACTCACTGGCTGAGCATAGGGTTGCGCAGCACGTTGATGGTAGCCCGTGTTCTCAACACACCTGTCGGTGTGGATGGACGCATTCTCGTGTTTGGGTTGCTGGCGTCGCTCGGCTCGGTACTTCTCTTTGGTCTGGCGCCTGCCCTTGAGGTGTCCCGGCCCAATGTGATGTCCACGCTGAAGGATGGTTCCGGGATCAACACGGCGCGGGCCCGCCGGTGGAACCTGCGCAACCTTCTCGTCGTCGGGCAAATTGCTTTTTCCGTCATCGTATTGGCGTTCGGGAGTCTGTGCGTTCGCAGCCTGGGGAAGCTTCGGGTGGCCGATCCGGGCTTCGATGCGGATCGCGTCCTGGGTATATCCGTGGATTTCGAGCGCGGACCAGCCCGGGGTCTTGATGCGCGGCAGTTCTTCGCCGACCTGACAACGCGCGTCGCCACCTTCCCCGGTGTCCGGACGGTCGGCCTGGCAACCAACATGCCCCTCTCAACAAGGGGACACAATAAGACCGGCATCAGGCAGATAGAGGATTGCCCCATGCCGCCGGGGCAGGAGCAGGTTTCCATGGACTTCGACCTGGTCAGTCCCGGCTACTTCCAAACGCTGGGTGTACCTCTCTTGCGCGGACGTGACTTCTCCGCTTTGGATGGTCCCGAGGCTCCCAAAGTGATGATCGTCAATGAGGCGTTCGGACGCCGCTACTGGCCCAACCAGGATGCCATCGGCAAGCACGTGACGTTGTACAATGAGGTGCGCGAGGTCGTCGGCGTCGTCCAGGCAGCCAAGCTCCATTCGGTCCGGGAAGCCCCCGTCCCCATGATGTTCTGGCCGCTCGCGCAACCGATAGAAAATCCCTTCATGAAAGACATCAAGCCGGTCATGCTGATCCGCACCGCGGACAATCTCCCGGCTGTTGTCTCCCTCGTGCGGAAGGAGCTGGGGTCGGCTGGTTTCGATCCGGCGGCATGTGACGTTCGCACCTTGGCCGAGCGAGCCTGGGAGTTGGTCTCCGGACAGCGCATGATGGCCAGGCTGCTCAACGGGGTCGGACTTTTGGGACTGCTGTTCGTAGGCGCGGGGGTCTTCGCGGTGATGGCCTTCGAGGTTGGCCGGCGCACGCGAGAGATCGGAATTCGGATGGCCCTGGGGGCGCAGCGCCGCAATGTGCTCAGATCGGTGCTCCGCAAAGGCGCCGGCCTGACCGGCATCGGTCTTGGACTGGGCCTCGGCCTGAGTATCGTACCCATGTGGGTCTTGAGCCGGTTGCTGCCCGAGATTCGTACGTGGGATGCGTACTTCCTCTATGGCGTACTCGTGGGGGACCCGCTGACGTACGCGGGCGTGGCATTGCTGGTCGCCTTGATCTCGTTGGCGGCGTGCTGGCTGCCCGCCCACCGAGCGGCGAAGGTCGACCCGATGGTGGCGCTTCGATATGAATAGAAGGGCAGGAGATGATACGGACGACGCACCAGAACAACGATAACGGACCTGTCTTGCGCGTTTTCGTCGTGTTCGCTGCGGCGGTGGAATCCCTGGCGACTGCGTCCGCGCCGTCGCGTGCAGGTCCTCCGCCGGCAACGTGCTATAAGCGCGCAGGGCTCGATCCGAAGATCGAGGCCATGATCGAGGAGTTCCGTGCGTCCGTGCCGGGTCGGATGAAGAAGGCCGACGTCGCCGCGGCGGCCCTCGCGCTGGTCGACGACCAGGGCGTCCTCTGGACGGAGGGATTCGGCCGGACGGGGGGCAAGCCGAGCCGGCTCGTGACGCCGGATACGCCGTTTCTCGTGTGCGGCATGTCGAAACTGATCACCGCCACTGCGGTGATGCTGGCCGTCCAGGATGGGCTTGTGAGCCTCGATGAGCCGGTCACGACGTATGTGCCGGAGTTCACGATGAACAGCCGGTATGAAGAGCACCCCGAACGCCAGATCACGCTGCGGCGTCTGCTCACTTACACGGCAGGTCTGCCCGTGGAAACGCCGCGGGGGAACTACTTCGAGCCCTCCTCCACGGCCCTATTCGAGGATCATGTCAAAAGCCTCTTCGGGACCTGGCTCCCATGTCCGGTGGGCAGCGGCTTTTATCAGAGCGGCGCCTCGTCCGATTTGGCTGCGTACGTGGTCCAGCGAGTCACAGGCAAGCCCTTCGAGCAGTACCTCCAGGACCGGCTCTTCAGGCCTGCGGGCATGACACGCAGCTCCGCGGACCGCAGCGCGATCCTGAAAGATCCCGAGCGAGCCGTCGGCCACATTGGGGGCATTTCGAAAATGGCGGCCGTCTATCCGGCGCTCGGCGCCGGCGGCGTCTACAGCACGGCCCGCGACATGGCGCGATTTCTTCAACTCCACATCAATCGAGGGGTCATCGATGGGCGCCGGCTCTTGGATGAGTCGCTCCTGAACGCCGTCTACAGCCCCGTCGGGATCGCGCGGACCGATCCGAACGTGTACTACGGTTTCGGGGTCTTCATCGACAAGCGGTCTCCCGCGCGGGCCGAGGCGCTGCTCTGGCACGACGGGTGGGGCTTCGGTTTCACCTCACTGCTGCACTGGTACCCCGAATATGGGATCGGCGTGGTCGTCCTGACGAACGAGATGCCCAACGCCGCGCTCTCCGACCTGGGCCTGACCTTGACGGACACGCTGATCAAGGACAAGGTGGTCGCGAAGCGTTTCCCCTGGAAGGAGCCTGATGGCCATCAGTGCGTTCGACCGTGGTGGGGCTGGTCCGCACATGTGCCGACTCCGTACGATCGCGCGTGGAAACGTTACGAGGGGACGCATTCCCTGCGCTTTAGCGAGTACTCGCTCGAATGGTGGGCGCATCTGGCCGTCCTGATCGTCGGTCGCGATGAGTTCACACCACGGATCAAGGTCCACGAGAAAGATGGATTCCTTTGCCTGACGGAATCAAAGTTCTTCGAGCAAG
>Ga0172363_10002546_pt1 | contig 14740 bp, 15 predicted proteins | sample LakKivs2_kivu2a2_FD_114541 | JGI IMG/M metagenome (GOLD analysis project Ga0172363, IMG submission 114541) | Sediment microbial communities from Lake Kivu, Rwanda - Sediment s2_kivu2a2 | ecosystem: Environmental > Aquatic > Freshwater > Lake > Sediment | place: Rwanda: Western Province, Lake... | reverse complement strand
TCTTTTTTATAACCATCCCATTTTGGCCTTTAACTTATCTCAAATATGGAGTATATGAAACAATTTTACTCGCAACCATATGGGTCATTTTTGACGGATGCCCCCTTACTAAAATTCAACAGGCTTAAATGATGAATATTTTGCCAGATTGTGTCAAAAAAATATTTTACCATTTTCTACAAACAAAACTATCAAAAAAATTGATTAATTTAAATAATATTGTTACAAAAACTAAAACAGAATGAATAGTAAGATTGTTCAGTCAAGCAATGTCTTATGTGACTATCATACATTTAACGTAATGTATAATAACAATAAATCTTTTCCGTTTCTATTCAAGGATACGGAAAACTCAGTTTATATCATTTTAAAAATAATTGATTATGATTTTATATTGATTAATCCTGGATTTAATCCTTTTTGTTTTGATAGAATAACTGAGACCACTGAAATAATTGTTGAATTCGATGACAAATATTATGAAGAAATATTGAAAAAGAGAATCAAGAATATCACAAATTGCAATGACAACATTGAGGTAATAAATATGTTACTGGAGGAAGAAGAAAAAACAATTGCCACATTAAGGTTAGGAACTGAAAATGGAAAGTACTATTTATTGAATCCTGATGTAGACCAGAGCGATCAAGTCGATCGAAGATTAATAGTAAACATAAGCTACATGAAACGATTTTTAAATTTACCTGTAATAAATTACAGACAATTTCAGAGAAAAATTGGTCAATTTATTTTCCCAAAAACCTGGGATTTTATGAATGTTATGGCAAAATTTCTTAATGGATCATTCCGCATTGATTTATACAAAGATATCGAATTTTCTTATTCACTCTTCTCACTACTTATCAGTAACGGAAGAATACTTAAACACCCATTATTTAACGATGTGATTTATCTTTACTTCTTCGATCTCGATGACCTACAATTACCAAATGATTTCTTAAATCCCGGAAAACCACAATTCAATTTGTTTCTAAAAATTAAAACTGTTTATCAAGCTTTTATTGTTGATTTTCTTAATTTTGAATTTAAATATTTCAGAGAACATCAAATAAATAAAGTACATTATTTTAAATTTGGAGAAGAAATAATTGGGAGGGGGGATCCGGAATATGAATTAATTACAAGAGACATTATTATGGGTAAAACCCCAGTAACCAAATGTTTTCTTAAAAATATTCATCCTGAATCACCATTATTTAATAAAATTATTTGTGAGGTTTATCCTCATATGAGTGGTATTTGGAAGCCAGATTTGGATAATATAACATCATATGAATTAGCAACTAAGATAATTAATTTTAATAGAAAAAAGAAAAATAAAAATATACCGCAAAAAATAGTTTTATCACAAGAAGAGATTGATGAAAATATTAGTCAACTATTGATGGAGGAGGAGATGGAAAAAGAGAAATTGGAGAAGAAAAAAATGTTGGATAAACAGAAAAAGGATGAAAAGGAGAGGAAAGAAATTGAAAAAAAGCATTTGAAGGAAATTAAAGAATTTGCTAAAAAAATTGCTTTGGAAGCAAGGGAATTTGTTGTTAAAAGAGATGTTCAAAGAAAACGCGAAGAAACAAAACATAATAATAAAATGAAAGAAATCGCCAAAATAATCGCGATTGAAGCAAAGATTTTTCTTGAACAAAAAAAATCAATTAAACCACAACCAATTCTCCTTCCTCTGTTTCCAACTAACCCCAACAACACCTTCTGCGAAATCGGATCTCCTGAATACCTCAGAAGAAAAAACGAATGGAATATTTCAAAAATATGTCCTCAAATTTATTGCTATCCGATTGAAAAAGTATCACAAATATTTGTGGAAAATACCCATCCTCAAAACGAAAATCTATGGATGTTTGATTTTTGGAAATAATATGGTTTACACCTTTTAAATGTTAAAAGGTTTAAAAAAATTTTTTCTTTTAACAGAAAAAATGTCTTTATCCCGATTAAATTTTTATAATATAAAAAAAATAGAAGATTATTGTTACAAAAATAAATTACACTATTTTATCGTTATAAATATGGATAATACTGAACAATTTGTTTGCCTAGACGACGAAATGTTTATTATATTCTGGGCACATTATCGTAAGTATATTTAATAAAAAATTGAATTAATTGTTTCAAGATAGTTAAGAGATACAAATGGAATCAAAAAGAGCTTATTATTTTTTTAACAATAATCGTTTGTTTTTTTACGATAATACATTCTATCTATGCAACCTATACAAACATTTTAATTTTGAGGAAAAATATGTTAAAAAAATTAAAAAAGATAATAAATTAACCGTATTATACAAATCAGAATTTATTTTTGAAGCACCAATCTACACAATTGAATATACTAATCAAGATTTTCCAATTGAAATTTTAAATGATCAAACGGAAGCAATTATTTTTAATTATAGTTTTGATAGAAATTTGGATAATTTGCCAAATACTGTTAAAATGTTAATTTTTGATAATGGAGAAATTGATACTTTTTGTGATATTTGCGAGTATTCCGTTTTTAATCGGTCATTAGATGGTTTGGTGGATAGTATAAAAGTGTTGAAGTTGGGTGATCAATTTAATCAGCCAATCGAGAAATATCCAAAGAGTTTAACTCATTTATATTTTGGAAATAATTTTAATCAACCTCTTGATAATTTACCAATGGGCTTGGAAGAATTAGGGTTAAGTGGATATTACAATCAGACTTTCGAAAATTTACCGGTATCTTTAAAGAAATTGAGTATTATTGGTGAAGAAGAACCACTTGGATTGAAGACTTTTTCACAGAATTTGGATTTTTTGCCTGAAAATTTGGAGGAATTAGAATTTTATGTGAATGATTATGAATTACCAATGCATAATTTACCGAGTTCATTAAAAAAATTGGCGATAATGTATATTGGAGAAGAGGGTATTATTTTTCCGGATGGATTGGAGAGTTTATATATTAGTTATGTAAATGAACCTTTGGTGAATTTACCGAGGAATTTGAAAGAGATTAAATTAGGTATGTATTATTCTGAAATAGATAATTTCCCGGATAGTTTGGAGAGTATAATAATATTTTCATCAGATGAGGAAATTGTGTATAATAAAAAACAATTTCCAAAATTAAAAACTTTACAATTACCAGAATGTTGGAAAGATTTATCTAATAATACAAACTAAATATTTTTTATAACTGATAAAGTAAATAAAAAAAGTAAAAAAAATTTGTTGATTTAATATATGACCGAAAATTTACTATTTGTTTCCGCTGGAGATAAAACTGAATTTTTTAAATACTGGATAGATAAAGAAAGAAATTATAAAATTATTTTATGTTATTATGGAGATAAACCAGAAAATCCATATAAATCTTACGTTGATTACGCGTTCGAAAGAAAAGGAAGTAAATTTCAAAATTTTTACCATCTATGGAATACCAAACCAGAAATAAGAAATTTCAAAAATTTCTTCATTATTGATGATGATATTATTATTAAAACAATTGGCATTAATAGATTATTTGGCATACTTAATAAATATAATTTATGGGTGTTGCAACCATCTTTTCATCCAAGAAGTAAACTATCTCATAAAATAACAAGAAAAAATCCAAAATTTCTTCTAAGATATGTCAATTTTATTGAAGTTACTGCTATGATGTTTTCAAATTATGCTATGAAAAGATGTATGGAGGTTTATGATCCGATATTGGTGGGATGGGGAATAGATTATTTATTTTTGTGGCATTTAAATTTTAGATTGACGGATAAATTTGCGGTGGTGGATAGGATATCTTGTGTGAATCCTAAGACTGACGAGGGGGATAGAGAAATTAGTAAATTGCAGAAGACAAATGTAAGAAGACAAACTTGGGAAAAATTCAGGAAAAAAAATAATATCTTCCAATGGAAACATCGTACATATAAAGCAATTCCACTTATCCAATAAATTTTCAAATTTTTACTTCAATAAAATTTTTCATTTTATATTTTTTTCCATTATCAAGAGCTAAAATAAATTCAAATATTTCTTGATAAATTGCATAATGCATAATTCTTGCTTTAATACTTTCGCATTGATTGGGCATTGGGTTTATTTCAAGTAACCAAGGATGATTATTAACATCAAATAACGCATCCCACCCTGTCAACCAAAATTCTACCAAATGTCCATTAGACATTTTCGTTTCAATATTAGGCAATATCCTTCTTGAAATATCCTGCACCAATGGAATTAATTTATCCAATTCACACGGAAATTTGCATCTTTTATCGATACCATCCATCCATTTAACATTAATTGTAAAATGATTATTTTTATTGAACTCTTCTGTATATTTTAGCTTACACATTCTGACCATAGTTTTGGTATGCAGAAATATTTTAAATTTTTGGTTATATTTCATGAAGAGAACATAAACTCTTTCATCCTCTTTTCTCCCATCATTTAACCTCAAATCCTTCACTCCCTCCTGAAATACCAACGGAAACTCATTCAACAAATACCCTCGATATACCATATTTTTTCCCATACTAACCCCTATATTTCTAGATCCTTCACCAATCATTGGTTTTACAAAATACTTTTTGTTTTCATCAAGTTGGAGAATATTATACTCATTTCTGGATTTGATGATATGTGATTTTGGATAATATGGTGAATCTTGGCACCAAACTGAGACTGAATATTTATTTATATAATTTCTAACGTTAACATTGCTGAAATTTATACTAAAATTTCCAATTGTACTCTCACTTGTAATAAACCCTTTTGTCGCTTTTGGATAATTCTTTATGCCGTAAAAATTTAAAAATTCAACGAAACCATTGTTGAACAATATTGAGTCTGGTATATTGATATTTGTTATTTTTTGATTTGATTGAAGAATGATGTTTTGGTTGTAAATTTTTTCCCATATTTTAAATTTACGTTCATCTTTAGTTAGGGATTCATCTTCGGCAATTTTTAATAATTCATCTTCCATATCTCATAAACTTATAAAAATTAATCAAATCTTACGAAAATTATTTAACCTCAATTATGCTATTATTTATCATAAACAACTTCAAATTAGAAGGAAATTTTTTAATTTTATATCCGTTATATCTTCCCCCTATTATCAACTCCTCCAAAGAATCCGGTAAATTCTCAATAAAATTATTCAAATTACATCCCATAAATACAGTTATTTGCAAAAAAGTTAATCCACTTGGTAAATTATCTAAGTTAATTGGACCAGTCAATTGAAGATGTAATTTTTTCAAATTTACTGGTAAGAAGTCTAAGGAATCAACTATCCCAAAAATATCAAGAACTTCCAAACTATTTGGTAAATTTTCCAATTTAATTGGATAAAAACTATTTACAAATAAATCTGTTAATGATAAGGGTAAATTGTTAAGTTCACAAGATTTTTGGGGTTTAATGGAAAGTTTTTGAAGTTTTTGTGGGAAGATTATATTTTGGATGCAATTGGCAACAAATATATTCATTTGATAGATATTGTTGTATGGTGAGAAGTCCATGATATGTTCTTCTTGAACATCAAAAAATATCTCAACTTTATCCGCTATAAACAAAAATCCATTTATTTCTTCATTTTTCAAATCAATATATTCCATAAAACTTACAGTGTTGTCTTGATAAATGAAAAAACTATTTTGGTAATTTGTAATAGAAAACATTGGGAGCAGGTATGTTTGTGAAAATATATGAAAATTCTAGTATCAATTTTTGAAAAGAAATGGTTTAAAGATATTTCATTTTTTTAAGAAGAAGAATGTTACGTTTGAAGAGGTCATTATCGGAGAGGATTTATTTGTTGGCGGCAAAGCAGGTTTCGGAGGAAGAGTGGAATTTTCGGGTTCGTGGTCAGAGCAATAATATTTATGAGCAGGTTTTAAAGCCGGAGGAATTTTCTTGTTCTTGTCCGGATCATCAGAAGAATAATAATTTTTGTAAGCATTTGCTTTTTTTAATTGCTCGTGTAGCGATGCAGATGGAGGTGGCTGGAAAGATAAGTGATAATAAGAAGAATTGGAAGACTACATCGTTTGAGGCGTGTTCGCCAGCTTGGTTAAATAGATTGAAAAATAGGATATCAGGAGAAAAGACGAAGATTACTGAAATAAAAGCCATTGGGAGTGATTGTCCAATTTGTTTTGAGGAAATGAAGAGTGGAGATAATTTGGTGGAGTGTGTGACGACTTGTCACAATTACTTTCATAGGGATTGTATGAATTTATGGTTATCGGAGAATAATACTTGTGCGTTATGTCGAGCACGATGGAAGAAGGTTGCTGGAGATGTTATATTTGATGAGGAGCCTGAGGTGGAGGTGGAGTTATTGGAAAAGACGGAGGAATCAAGGGAGACAAAGACTGATATTGTATTTTCGTTTGATACGACTGGATCGATGAGTAGTTGTATAAGAGATGTGAGGAGAAATATTGAGAAGATTACGGCTAAGATGTTTGAGGAGATACCTGGTTTGAGGTTGGGCATAATAGCGCATGGAGATTATTGTGATGAGGAGAAGACGATATCGATTTTGGATTTTACTGATGATAGGGAAGTGATCCAGAAGTTTGTGAGAGAGGCACCAGATACATATGGAGGGGATTATCCAGAGTGTTATGAGTTGGTTTTGATGAGGGCATTGCAGATGGGATGGAGAAGTGATGCGACGATGAAGAGTTTGGTGATGATTGGAGATGCGGTGCCACATGAGAAGAATCAGAATCCATTTAAGATAGATTGGAGGGAGGAGGCGGAGAAGTTGGCGAATAGAAATGTGCAGATTTTTTCGGTACAATGTTTGAATAATGGAGGAAGAGAGGAATTTAAGTTTTATTCGACGATTGCGAGAATGACAAATGGTTATCATTTATTTTTGGATCAGTTTTCGTATATAAAGGATATGATACAGGCAATTTGTTATAAACAGTATGATCAGGAGCAGTTGGTAAATTTTGAGGCAGAGGTTCAGAGAAGGGATGGAGGTATGAATTCACAGTTGAGGTTAATGTTTGATACAATTTTGGGAAAGAAGAGTCGGGATGAGGTGGAGGCTGAGATGCATCCGGATAGATTCAGGGAGAGATATCATAGGAGTGAGAGAAGATCCGGTGGTAGTGCTGCGGCGGTGCCGACTTTGGAGGGAGAGACGGAGTTACACCCTTGTCCACCCACGAAATTTCAGGTATTTGTGGTGGATGATGATATTGGGATAAAGGATTTTTGTGAGTCGATGAGTATTAGATTTGCGAAGGGAAGAGGATTTTATGAATTTATTAAGCCGGAGATAATCCAGCCACAGAAGGAGATTGTTTTGATGGATAGGGAGACCGGAGATTTATATGAGGGAGAAGTGGCGAGAAGAATTGCTGGGATTGGACGAAATGATGAGAGGGCGAAAATTAAGCCAGGCGATTTACCAAAATATCGGATATTCATACAGAGTACAAGTGTGAACAGGAAGTTATTGAAGAATCAGGGTTTTTTGTATGAGGTATCTAGGTAAAAATTGATTTTTTAAGGGTATGAGCGGACACATTCCAGAAATGGAATATTATAGGGAATTTCAGGGAGTAATGGTGGAGGCGCGATTGTCTTTATCGGAGGATAAATATAAGAATTTGAACAAAAAGATTCTTATATTTTCGAAGAAGGCAAGTGATTTTAAGAAGGAAGGATTTGATCCGGATATTTACAAGGAAACATTTGATTATGAACAAGGAATGCTCGCCGATTTGTTCAATTACTTATTTGAAATAAAGGATGAGATTAGTGATTCAGTTTACGTGTTTTTGAATAATAAGATAAGAGAAATAAGTGATGAATTGAACAATCCAGACAAGAAGGATTTTGATGTGGGGGCGCGATTTAAGAATTTTGAGTATATGTGTTCATTGAGTAAGTTATTTCAGAATTATCGGAGAGGGGAAACAAAATTGGATTTACTCCGAGAACCGAAGTTGGGAAGGACGTGTGCGAATGAATTAATTGAGATAATTAAATTGGAGCGTTATTTGGAAGAAGATTACCCAGATATACCAGAAAATCGTTTAAGATTAATGCTTATATTTGTGATTAAATTGGATTTTGTGATGCATAATTTAAGATTGATCAAAGTAGAGGAAAATATTATTCCACTTTATCGTAAAAGAATTATGGAAAGTTTGGAAAATAAATATTTTAAGAAAATCTTAGAAGATAGTGAATTTGACTACAATATTTGGTTAAAAGTTTTTGATGATGTGCAGAATGGAATTATTGAAATACCAGATGATGATGGAAAAGAATACAAGTGTCATTGTAAGAACAATAATGCAATATGTTGTGGATTCTTCGAGTTAAGAAAATGCAGAAATTTTGAAAGATTTATTAAAATGAACCCGGTTGTGAATGGATTATATAACTCAGAAAAAGTTGAACCTGTTAAGCAACCGAATATCGGTAAATGTTTTCCTGATGCAGTTATCTTAAATAATCACAATAATTTATTGCAGTTATTATTTTCGATGACTCGGGACAGACATAGAGATATTGTGAATACTGCGGTATTTGATTTTTTGATGCGGAATGCTAAATATTTGAAGAAGAATAGGGCATTGGCTGCAGCTGCATATTGTTCAGTTAGAGAGGTAACAGCTGATGAATCATTTGTGAATTTTATGACTGAAATAGAATTTGATTGGAAGATATGGCACAATACGTTTTTTCAATATGTTCAGAAAAAATAATTATTTTTTATAATTTTCAATTAAATTTTGACAAATAAAACATTCGAATCCATCTATATTGTGAATGCAATTAAATTCGCTGGTTTTATTTAATTTAATTTGCCAAAAGTCGGGATTACATTTTCGGCAATGATATTTGGAAACTTTATGTTGGCATATTTGGCTTTCGCCGCATTCGTAGCATTTTGCTTTATCTTTGTTATGTTTGCATATTTGACATCGGCATCTTTCCCTATTATGGATGCAAAATACATTGGGAGAACAATTTTTACATCTCCCTTTTATTTTCAGATGTTCACATATGCTTGAACCTTTACATATTTTACAGCGGGATTTTTCTCGGTTATGCTCACATATTCCTTTACCTCCGCATTCTTTGCATCGATATTTTCTTCTTTTATGTTGACAAATTGATTTACTACCACCACATTCAACGCAATTTGTCTTTCTTTTACCGTGATCACAAAGTTTTATTGGCATTTTATTATACTTAAAACAAGTTAATATTTTTTCATTTTTTTATAATTTATTGGAAAGGGATTTGTACATATGATGCAGTCGAATAGGTCCATATTATGTTGGCATTTTTGAATTTGTATGTTATTTTTATAGAGATTGCATATTCTGCAGTGATATTTTATTTTGGAATGTTTGCATATTTGACTTCCTTTGCATTCAATGCATTTTGATTTATCTTTATTATGGATGCAGAATTGGCTTCCTCCACAAATTCTACATCTGCATCGTTCTCTTCCATGAATACAGAAATATTTTCCATCGCATTCACGGCATCTTTTCTTCAATATATCATGAATACAAAAATATTCTTTTCCACATTCTCTGCAGCGATTCTTTTGTTTATTATGTTTGCATATTCCATTTCCACCACATTCTCCACATAAATATTTACTTTTTTGATGAATGCAAATATTTCTTTTCCTCCTTTCTGGCATATTTATTTACCAAATATTAGTAAATAAATTTTTCATTTTTTATTGGGATGTCTCATAACAAGAGGTGTCATTAGGTATTGCTGCTGAAGTAATTTCACAAATTAAAGATTCGACAGTGTAATATTTACCATTTTGTATAACTAATTCAGTTGTGTCCACAAGATGATGTGCACCGTAAAAAGCAACTTTTGTATTATCATTTGCAAAACTCTTGATTAAATTACTTATTTTCACAAGATCATTTCTGCAACCAACTTTCTTAAAACAACCATTTAATACAACTCCATTCGTATTCGATAAACCAAATGTTGGCATCACCAACTCAGATATTTTACATTCACCACATAACGATCCTAATAATGATCTAAAACCAGACAAAGCTTGACTTGGTGTCCAGACAACAGTAGATGACCATTGATTTCGGTTAATTGGCGCTGCAGTTGCATCTAGACATCCTCGACGGTTGTTGGAAGATTTTAGGCAAACATTAGAAAGTTCTGATGAAAGGGGACCACGGTAATTTTCAACAAAAACATATCCCAAATAATTATTATGCGCCAAACGCAAAATTTCACCAATAAAATGTTTATATTCTGGATAATTATTAAAAAGACGAATAGATACATCGGTTATAAAAACATTTATTCTGCCAGTGTATTGAGCATTTGAACTTAATGAAAATAAATTTTTAAGTAAATCTTGTGTTTTTTTCTGGAGTTCTTGGCGATTAAATTTGTTGTTTGTTTTTTTAGCAAAAACATCTGGGGCAATTTCATCAATTGCGACAAATTGTATATTTGGATTTTGAAATGCTGCTTGTATTTGTTGAGTCATTGAGCTAGCAGGATCAGGTTTATTTCTAATATTGATTAAAACTGTGTTGGATGGTATGGATTGACTGGCAAATGAGAATCGGTTAGGGGGGAAAATATTTTGGAAATCTTGTAGAGAATTTATATTGGGGAAAATATCGTCAAAAAAATATTTTACTTGTGTTGGTTTTTGGGATTGCATCCCTAATGATAATTTTTCCAATTTTGGAACAAAATTTTCCTTCTTGTTTTTAAACTTTTTCTTTGAATTGTGTTTGGGGTAATTTCTTTTAGAGTGAGAAACTGGATGATTATTTCTTGGTATTTTCCGTTTATGCACAGCTAAAATCTTTCTATTTGGACCTCCAACATTAATTGCTGGACGTAATAATTTTTTGTTATTTTCAGCAAATTCATTTATATCTTCCGTTTGAATTGCAGCTATAAATGAAATGCTAAGTAAAAGTAAAATTGTGTTCACTTTTAACATATATTATATATTACATTTTTTTTATATTAAATAAAAAATTGATTTAATATATTTTTATGCATATAAATCGTAATTATGAATCAAATTAAAGAAAAATCTGTTTTTGTAATATATTTATTTTATGTATTGACAATATTTATTATGCGTACAGTATTGAATGCAGATGCTGGAAATTGTGATAAATTCGAGACAAATTATTATCCTGTTAGTTTTTCAGACTTAAGCATTAGTACATTATTTTTCAATATTTTTACAATACTTATTTTACCTTGTGCCATTGTCAAAAATAATCCCGGGTGTGTTTTTATTGTAATTTTGTCAATAATTACAGTGATTTCACTTTCAGGCGTTCATTTTTCAGTAATATTTAATGAAGGTATAAGAATAAGTAAATGCAGTACAAATATAATTGTATTGAATATACTATTAAGTGTTCCAGCAGTAGTTGTAATGTTATGTTTACTTGCCAGCCTTATTGTTTTATCATATTTAATTTTTTCATTTATTTTGCGAAAGTTTTATGAGATGTTTATTAAACCGGTTAAAGAAAGAAATTTTAAATTGATTATAGTTAATTATTCATTTGTATGGACAATTGCGCAAATTGTATGTTTATCACTTTATGAAACATCTTCCTACGTACAGGGGTTAGCTATAACTGAATTAATAATGATATTTTTTATTATTTTTTATTTTATAGATAAATCGTATAAATATTTATCAAGAATATTACATTTGGCAATTTTTTTAGGGCTTCTTTGTTTAATTTTTGAAAAAATAATTGATGGAAAAATAACGCCAATTGGTATAAATTCTTTTCTTCCCTTTTCCTTAATTTGTCTTATATATTTAACAATATTAATTTTTCCCTGTAGAAAAAGTAATAATGAAATTTCATTGCCGGCAATAATTATTGATAATTCAACAAATCTCCCACCAATTATCTGTGCAAGTGGCCGTGCTATTGTTTATAAGAATTGTAAAAAATTGAATGTTAAAATGGTAAATCACTTTAACATTAAATGATTATGCAGAGATTGCATCAAATTGTCAATTATATTGCGTTAAATGAAAAAGCATTGAATAATTCGACGTATAGGGAATTTTTATTAGAATTGTTTAATTTAATAGAAGAATATAAGATAAAATTCATAGCGAAAGAGGAGTTAAATATAATTTGTTTGGGATTTGCGAAATGTAATTTATATTTGACGGAGAATGAAAATGATAGCAGTGAGATGTTGGTTACATTTGGAATAGAAAGGAGTGATATTCAGGATCGAATGCCAATATTGGAAGAGATACCAGGTTGTTGTTGTGAGGATGGTAATGATATTTGTAAGAAGGCTGATTTGAAGGAGTTATTCAAGTGTAGGAATTTTCGGAAGTTTGTGGAGTTGAATCCAAATATTAAGAATTTATTTCGTAAGGAAAAAGTATTTGAATTATTATATCTCCCAGCTCATAGAATCAAAATAACAGTTGAAGTTTTTGAAAAAAATGTTAAAAATTTATTTAACCTAATTCAACTACAACACTTTCTACATGAAAATAAAAGAGTTACCGAAAATAATTTTTATCACCGAATCATTTTACTCATTACCCTATTCGATTTTTTAATGTCTAATTATTTTTACGCCTGTCTCTACAAAAACTTTTATGTCAATGCATTTTATGAATTAAACCGTATTCACGAATTCTACATTGGTGAATGGCACAGAAATAAAATTAAAAAATATAAGGAATTAAATTTTTTAATGGAACATAATATTGAACCTCAATATTGGTTTGATTGGTTCAGGAAAGTATGTGTTGAACTATAATTATAAAAAATTGAATTAAAAGTAATTTTATTTTTAAGAAGATAAAAATGTATATTTGCATACCAGAAAATTATTTGATTGAGGAGACATATATTTTTGGTTCTTGGAATAATTGGTCGGAACCGATAAATTTGGAAAATTATGATTTCAAAATAAGTTCTTATCTTTTTTATTTTGTGGGAGAGGTGGAAGAGGTGGAATACAAGTTAAAGATAAAAGAAAATTTCTGTTTGTTGAATGATAATTTTTATTTGACACGCATAAACAATGGTTTCACTAATAATGTGGCTATGACAAAGGTAAAAAATAATTTTTGGAATGGTAAGATCGAGATTATATTGGATGGTGATAGAATACGTGTTTATTTGTTGGACAATATAATTTTTGAGGGTGATTTTGAAAATGGAAAGGTAAGTGGTAATGGTATTTATTATCATAGGAATGGAAAGATTCAGTATGAAGGAAATATTCAAAACGGTATTATTCACGGCCAGGGAACAACTTTCGACCAAGATGGAAAAGTTCTTCATAAAGGAAACTATCTTCACAATATGCTTCACGGTTTTTGTAATCTTTTTGACCAAAATGAAAAAATAATTTATGAAGGAGAATTTACAAATGGGATGAGGCATGGGTTTGGTAGTACATTTTTTGAAAAAGGAGATATAGAATTTATTGGTGAATTTTCAAATAATATGAAAAATGGAGAAGGAAAATTAATTTGTGATAATGGAAAAATGAGGTATCGAGGTTATTTTTCTAATGATTTTTTCCATGGCCAGGGTATTTTGTATTGGCCTAATTCAGATAAGATTAGATATGAAGGAAGTTTCAGAAATGGAGAATTTCACGGAATCGGAATTACAAATAATGAAGAAGGACAAATTGAATACGGCGGAGTTTTCAGAAATAATCTCCCCCACGGACACGGCATCGCCTACTACTCCAATGGTAAAAAAATGTTCGAAGGTATCTTCAAAAATGGCTCCAGCCAAGAAGGAATTATGTTCAAATCTGATGGATCTTACACCAAGGTGAGTGGTAATGGACATCTCGTTTTCAAAAATTTATTCAACGAAGAACTTGTTTAATTTTTATAATTTTTATTCCTCTCTCGATTTTTCCTGTTCTCTAAAATCTTCAATAACAAATATTAATGTCTTCCTATCAAATAGATATGGTATTTTACCAAAAATTGTCTCATTGTGAATAAAAAATAATTCCAAAAAGATAGTTAATTCACTTTTGTTTTTTAAAAAACTCTCATTGAAAATATAGTTGCTCAATAATTTATCAATAATGTAAATAATTGTTTTTCTTAGAAAAACAAGATGTTCCGGATTATCATTATATTGGTGAAGTTCAGAAGTATTAAAATCAACTAATTGATATTCTTTTATTAATTCTGGTATATGTTCAGCAACAAATGCATCATGATATTTATATAAAATTAATATAATGATGATCATAACATTTTGTTCAGATTTTTCTGGAAATTCGTTAATATTGTGTATTATTTTAAGAGTAAATCTTGAAACAATTTTGTGAATATATCTGATGAAATTTTGATTTCTGATTTTAATATTAGTATATTTTGTTTCTATAAAATGATTTATTATTGGTAAAAGTTCTTGGTATTCTCCAATTGGTTCATAATCATTGTCATAATATTTGAATTCATACTGTCCAATAAATCTTATTCTAACTTTCAAAAATAAATTAACAGGAAGAATTCCTGTATCTTGATGGTTTAATGAATCAATCACATCTTCCACGCATATTTTATTTTTTCTTTGTAGAATAAAATGAAGGAAGTGTTCAATCAATTGGTAGAATTTTTGAGAATAAACTTGTGATTTTAGAAATGATTTTAATTTTTTATCTTCTTTGAATTCATCAACCATTGTTG
>Ga0172363_10002543_pt1 | contig 14744 bp, 11 predicted proteins | sample LakKivs2_kivu2a2_FD_114541 | JGI IMG/M metagenome (GOLD analysis project Ga0172363, IMG submission 114541) | Sediment microbial communities from Lake Kivu, Rwanda - Sediment s2_kivu2a2 | ecosystem: Environmental > Aquatic > Freshwater > Lake > Sediment | place: Rwanda: Western Province, Lake... | reverse complement strand
CGGTGGACACCGTCCGGCGCAACCTCCTCGAGGGCGCCCTGCTCGTCGTCGCCGTGCTGTTCCTGCTCCTCGGCAACATCCGTGCGGCCGTGATCACCGCGCTCGTGATCCCGCTGGCGATGCTGTTCACCGTGACGGGCATGGTCGCCAGCGGCGTGAGCGGCAATCTGATGAGCCTCGGCGCACTCGACTTCGGCCTCATCGTCGACGGTGCCGTGATCATCGTGGAGAACTGCACCCGTCGCCTCGGCGAGCTGCAGCACCGACTGGGCCGCCTGCCGACCCGCGACGAGCGGCTCGACGTGGTGCTTGCAGCGTCGCGCGAGGTGCGTCAGGCGACGATGTTCGGCGAGCTGATCATCATGATCGTCTACCTGCCGGTGCTCACCCTCACCGGCGTCGAGGGGAAGATGTTCTTCCCGATGGCGTTCACGGTCGTGCTGGCGCTCCTCGGCGCGATGCTCCTGTCGGTGACGTTCGTCCCGGCGGCGGTGGCGGTCGTGCTCAGCGGCCGTGTCGCCGAGCGCGAGAACGTCCTGATCCGCGCGGCGAAGCGCCTCTACCGGCCGGTTCTCGCCGTCGTGCTGCGCGAGCGCGCCGTGGTTGCGGTCGCAACGAGCGTGCTCGTCGTCCTGACCCTGCTGCTCGGCTCGCGCATGGGCTCGGAGTTCGTCCCCGGCCTCGACGAGGGCGACATCGCCCTGCACGCGCTGCGCATTCCCGGCACGGGCCTCGAGCAGGCCGTCGAGATGCAGCACGCGCTCGAGGAGCGGCTCGTCGAGTTTCCGGAGATCGAGCGCGTGTTCGCGAAGATCGGCACGGCCGAGATCGCGACCGACCCGATGCCGCCCTCGGTCGCGGACGGCTTCCTGATCCTGAAGCCGCGCGAGGAGTGGCCCGACCCGCGGCGGGCCAAGTCCGACCTGATCGCGGCGATCGAGAGCGCCATCGCCGAGGTGCCGGGGAACGCCTACGAGTTCACGCAGCCGATCCAGATGCGCTTCAACGAGCTGATCGCGGGCGTGCGCAGCGACGTGGCGGTGAAGGTCTTCGGAGACGACCTCGATCGTCTGCTCGACACCGGCGAGGCGATCGCGAGCGTTCTGCGGCGGATTCCGGGCGCTTCGGACGTCAAGGTGGAGCAGGTGGCCGGGCTGCCGATGGTCACCATCACGCCCGACCGCACGGCGCTCGCACGTCACGGCCTCAACGTGGCCGACGTGCAGGACGTCGTGGCGATCGCCGTCGGCGGGCGCACCGCGGGCGACGTCTTCGAGGGGGACCGCCGGTTCCCGCTCCTGGTGCGCCTGCCGGAGCGGCTCCGCAGCGACTTCGATGCGATCGCCCGCCTGCCGATCGCGTTGCCGCACGGCCGCGATCCGCAGCCGCGCGATCGCGCCGGCACGAAGGGGATCGCGCGCGGGCGCGACGCGGTCTCCGCCGAGCCATCGTTCGTCCCGCTCGGGGCCGTTGCACGGATCGAGCAGACGGCGGGACCGAACCAGATCAGCCGCGAGAACGGCAAGCGCCGCGTGGTGGTGACCACGAACGTGCGCGGCCGCGACCTCGGCTCGTTCGTCGCGCAGGGGCAGGCAGCGATCGCGCGCGAGGTGCGTCTGCCGCCCGGATACTGGATCGCCTGGGGCGGGCAGTTCGAGCAGCTGGTGTCGGCCACGCGTCGCCTGCAGGTCGTCGTTCCCGCGGCGCTGCTGCTGATCTTCGCGCTGCTGTTCGCGACCTTCCGCTCGGTCCGCAACGCCCTCCTCGTGTTCACCGGCGTGCCGATGGCGCTCACCGGTGGCGTGTTCGCGCTGTGGCTGCGCGACATCCCGCTGTCGATCTCCGCGGGCGTCGGCTTCATCGCGCTGTCGGGCGTCGCGGTGCTGAACGGGCTGGTCATGATCACCTTCGTCGAGAAGCTGCGCGACGACGGCATGCCGCTCGACGAGGCGATCGAGGAGGGCGCGCTCGGGCGCCTGCGCCCGGTGCTGATGACCGCGCTGGTGGCGGCGCTCGGCTTCGTACCGATGGCGCTCGCGATCGGCACCGGTGCCGAGGTGCAGCGTCCGCTCGCGACCGTGGTGATCGGCGGCATCCTGTCGTCCACCGCGCTCACGCTGCTCGTGCTGCCCGGCCTGTACCGCATGTTCCACGGCGGCGGCGAGGCCGCTGCCCGGTCGCGGGCGCGCGGGCTCGCGGGAACGACAGCGCTCCTCGCCGTGGTGGCCGCCGCGGCCCTCGGCGGCTGCGACGCGCAGCGCGGCACGGTGCGCGAGGTCGCGATCACGGCCGCACCGGCGACGCTGCCGATGATCGACGGCGCGCCGCTCGAGGTCTGGGCCTACGACGGACAGGTGCCCGGTCCGACGCTGCGCGTGCGGCGCGGCGACACGCTGCGGGTGCGCTTCACCAACCGCTTGCCGCAGCCGACGACGATCCACTGGCACGGCGTCCGGGTGCCGAACGCGATGGACGGCGTGCCCGGCGTGACGCAGCCGCCGGTCGAGCCGGGCGGATCGTTCGTCTACGAGTTCACGCCGCCCGACGCCGGGACGTACTGGTTCCACCCCCACGTGCGCGCGAGCGAGCAGGTCGAGCGCGGGCTGCACGGCGTGCTGATCGTCGAGGACGACGCGCCGCAGGCGTTCGCTCGCGACGAGGTGTGGGTCCTCGACGACGTGCGGCTCGGGCCGGACGGCCGGATCGACCCGCGCTTCGACACGCGGCACGACCTGGCCCACGACGGGCGCTGGGGCAACGTCCTGCTGGTGAACGGACGCCGCCGGCCCGAGCTGCTTCTCGCACCGGGCGAGCGTCTCCGGCTACGTCTGTTGAACGTGGCGAACGGCCGGGTCCTGAAGCCGGACTTCGGGGCGCTCGACGCGCGCGTGATCGCGGTGGACGGCCTGTACGTCGAGCGGCCGTTCCCGATGGGCAGCTTCGAGATGGCACCGGGCAACCGGGTGGACCTCGACGTGACGGCCCCGCCGTCGCTCGCGGGATCGCGCGTCACCGTCAAGGACCGCTTCACGCGCCGCGAGTTCGACCTCGCCGACGTGGTGGTCGCGGGCGATCCCGTGAGGGGGCCGGACGTCGCGGTCCCGGCCGGTGGGCGTCTGGCGCCGGAGGTCGCCGCGACCGGTGCCGGACCGCCGCGCATCGAGATGCGGCTGGACGCGAGGGGCGGCGGTCCGCTCGGCCTGCAGTGGACGATCAACGGCGAGGCCATGGATCGCGACCACCACGACCACGCGCACCGGCGGTACGCGCTTCCGCTCGGTGAGCCGAGCCGCGTGCGCTTCGTGAACGCGTCGTACCGGCTGCACCCGATGCACCTGCACGGCATGTTCTTCCGCGTGCTCGCGCGCGACGGCGTCGCCGCCGACGAGCCGTTCACGCGCGACACGGTGCTGGTGCGCGCGAAGGAGACGGTCGACGTCGTGGTCGTGCCCGCCGATCCCGGATCGTGGATGGCGCACTGCCACGTGCTCGAGCACGCGGAGTCGGGGATGATGACGCTGATCGACGTGCGCTGACGCCGGCGGACGTCAGATGGAACGCCGTGGAGGTTCCATCCTTCGTGGTCGGCGAAGCCGTGCGGACGTCAGTCCCAGCCCAGCGCCTGTGCCATCGCGTGATAGACGAAGCTCTGCTCCTGCGTGCCGTGGAACGCCGCCGCGCCGGGGCCGCGCGCCCAGACGCCGACGTCCTCGCCGCCGTGCGTCTCGGTGCCGAGCGCGATCGTCGCCTCTTCCAGGTGCTCCGGTGACGTCACCTCGACGCTCGACAGGTTGGGGCGGCCCCGCGTGATGCCCTCGTACGACTTCGGCTGGTGGGGAAACCTCTTGGCGCCCTCGGGCTGCAGGTTCGACTTGCCGGTGTAGCCCGGGCCGTTTGCGTAGTTGAGCGTCGTGTACGGACGTCCGGTGAGGTCGCGGGCCGGCTCGGTGCCCGCCTTCTCCTCGCCCACCGCGCCGACGACCAGACCGAGGATCGGGTTGCCGCGCTTCGGGTAGCCCGAGATCGTCAGCGTGTGGCTGTGGTCCGCGGTCACGACGATCAGCGTGTCGGCGGGGCTCGTGCGCTCGAGCGCGACGGTCACCGCATCGGCCAGCGCGATGGTCTCGTCGAGCGCGCGATACGCGTTGCCGGCGTGGTGGCCGTGGTCGATGCGTCCGCTCTCGACCATCAGGAAGTAGCCCTTCGGCGCGCGGGTGAGCACGTCGAGCGCCTTCCTGGTCATCTGCGCGAGCGTCGGCTCGCCGCCGGGGTCCTGCGCGCGGTCCGCGTGGAACTGCATGTGTCCGGGGTCGAACAGCCCGAGCAGCTTCGTCGTGCCCTTCCCGTCGACCTTGTCGAACTGCGCGAGGTCCCACACGTAGACGCCGCCGGGATTCCGCTGCTGCCACTCTGCCGCCAGGTCGCGACCGTCGAGGCGCGTGCCCTTCTGATCGGGGTGCTCCGGGTCGGCTGCGGTCGCCGGGAGGAAGAACGCGCGCCCGCCGCCGAGCGCCACCTCGAGCCCGTCGCCGTGCGGCTGCTCGACGAGCTGGCGCGCGATGTCGGGAAAGCCCGCGGTACGCGCGCCCTCCGACAGCTTCGCGTCGCCCTCCCAGTTGCGCTCGGGGGTGTGCGCGTAGCAGCCGGCCGGCGTCGCGTGGGTGACGGCGGTCGTCGTCACGACGCCGGTCCACATCCCCCGGTCCTCGGCCTGCTCGAGGATCGTCGGCACGCTGCCCGCGGGCGTCGCGGCGAAGTCGCCGCGCGCGATCGTCTCGTCCACGCCCAGCACCCCCATCCTGGTCTTGACGCCGGTGGTCATGGCGGTCATCGTCCCGGCCGAGTCGGGTACCTGGAAGTCGGTGTTGTAGGTCTTCGACAGCGCGGTGAACGGCAGCGTCTCGAACGACAGCCGGTTCTCCTCGCCCGGCTTGCCGGCGCGCTGCCCGGCTAGGATGCGCGCCGCGGTCACGGTCGCGATGCCCATGCCGTCGCCGACGAAGAGGATCACGTTCTTCGCACGCGCCTTCGTTCCGGTCTCGTCGCGCGCGCGCTGCGCGGCGGCGCGTCCGGCCTTCCACCACGCGTTGTCGCGCGGGTCGGCGGCGCGCGCCGGCGCGGCGGCCGACGCGACGAGCGCGAGCGGGAGGAGGAGGGCGAGCGGGCGGTGGATGGCGTTCGGCAGGCGCATCGGCGCAGGATACACCATTCCGGCGCCGCGGCAGTCGTGGGCGCGCGACGGACTGCCCGCACCGGGCGGTGAAGGGTCGCCTCGATGACGTGCGTGTGAAGTTCGCTCCCGGCGCAGATCGCGACCTGGCTCGCGCGCTCCGAGGAGCGCGTCGGCGAAGACGCACCTCGAGAAGGGTGCGTCGATCGTCGTGGTCGGCTCGGGCGCCCAGCTCGACAGCTTCCGCGAGCGCTTCGGTGCGCCGCGGGCGTGAGGCTCATGGCACGCGGGCTGGGCAACGCTAGCCCGGACCGTGCTCGTTCCAGAGCCGATCCCAGGTCGCCACGCGCGGGTCGTCCTCGCCCATCATGGCCGCGATCTGCTGTCTGACGTAGCCGCGGTCGAGCGCGGCACCCTGGACCGCGACGAGCCTCTCGAGATCGACGACGTCCTTGCCGCGGAAGAAGAGCAGCTTGAAGACGCAGAGCGCCTCCGGGGAGAGGAACCACACCGGCCGACCCTCGACGACGTGCGCGACACGCGTGCGACCGGCCTCCCACGCGAAATCGATGCTCGGCGTGAACACGTCGATGCGGAACGGTCCGAGCCGGGCGACGAACATGCCCTGGTCCTCCGCCTGCCGTCGAGCGTCCTCGGGATCCACGTCGATGCCGGCGGCGTGCAGGGCCGACACGACCGGTGCGAGAGCCGCGGGGTCGACGAACACGTTGACGTCGACGTCGTTCGTCGCACGCGGGATTCCGTACTGGCCGTAGGCGTGCGCGCCGCCGAGCGCGTACGGGACGCCGTGCCGCTCGAGCGCGTCGGCGATCGTGATCGCGGCCTCGAAGGCGTCAGAGGGAAGCGTCATTCCCGTTCCATCCCTCGTGGCCGGCGAAGCCGGTGCGGACGTTCGTCGGCGTCGTCATCCGCGGCGCGAGCACGCGGCGCGAAGGCGACGCAGGGCCGTGATGGTGCTGTCGGGCAGCGGGTCGCGATGATCGAGAATTCGCTGTCGGTCCGCCCGCGATGCGAGCTGTCGGGCTGCGGCGCGACAGGCCATCGCCATGTCGCGCGCGCGGTCGGCGGGCGTCGCCCGGCGGTAGGGCTCGGCCTCGCGCGCCACGGCAGTACGATTGTCGACGACCCACTTCGGCAGGTGACCCACGGCGGCAACATACCGCACGGCCGGATCCGCCGGAACTGCGCGGGGCGCCTCCGTCGTGCGGGCGGCGCCGCTACGAGGCGCGCGATCCATGCGTCGTGTCCAACGCCCGCGGGTCGTCACCGGTCGCCTCGTCGGCCGCCGCCTCGCCGAGCGGGACCCGAGCAACGCGGCCTGGCAGCATGACCTCGCCGACTCCTGATCGCGCATCGGCGATGTGCGACTGGCGCAGGGTCGTCTCGAGGAAGCGGCCGCCGCCATGGAGCAGGAGGCCCTCGCCAGACGCCGATCTCGAGACCCATCTCCGCGAACAAGGCAGGAAGCAGAGCTCTACCTTCGCAGTTCCGCGCAGTTGGGTCAGAGCCGCGAGCCTCAGCTCGAGTTCCCGCGCCTCCCGGGCACCTTCCTCACCGACCAACATCGATTCTCGAGCAGTCTCACCACGAGGGTGATGTCGGAAAGTGCGCGTCCGCGCGGGCAGCTCGGCCGGTGCACCAGCGCCGTTGACACACGCCGTGCCATCTCCCATGGCTCGATGCCATGAAGCCCGACACGATCGCGATCGACAGTGCGGGGCGGCTCGTCCTGCCCAAGGCCGTCCGCGAGCGCCTGCCGCTCGTCCCCGGCGCGCCGCTCTCGATCGAGGTCCGGGAGGAGCACCTCGAGCTGCACCCGGTCGACAACCAGCCCGCCCTGGTCGAGCGCGATGGCTGGTGGGTGCACCTCGACCGCGGGTCCACCGATGCTCCGCTGAAGGACACCGTCTCCCGCCAGCGCGAGGACCGGCTCCGACGGATCTCCTCGTGAAGGTCTTCCTCGACACCTCGGTGCTGGGGGTGTCGCTGGTCGATCGCCACGAGCGGCTGGTAGGGACCCTCCCCGAGCGCGGTGCGGTCGGCGGTACGGTCCACGATGCCGTGCAGATCGAGTGCGCCGGGCAGGCCGGCGCGGCCGGGATCTGCACGTTCGCCGTTGCGGGCTTCGCGCGTCTCGCCCCGAAGCTCTCGGACCGCATCGCAGCGCCGTGATGCCACGCCTGCTGCAGTCACGCGGCGTACAGTCTGGCGTGGCCGCGTTTCTCGCCGGAGCGCTGGTCATCGGCTGGGCGCACCAGCAGGGTGGTCCCGAGGGCATCCACGAGCGCTGGGGCGTCGCCGGGCCGGTGATCTGGGTCCTCATGCAGGTGATCGTTCACGTCACGCCGCTCGGCGACTTCGTGCCCTGGTCCGTCCTCAACGGGTCGATGTTCGGGCTCTGGATCGGCACGTTCATGACGTGGCTGTCCTGGATGGGGTCCGCGTCGGCGCAGTACGCGATCGGACGCCGGACCGCGCAGGACCTCGACTGGGACACGAAGATCGCGCGTCTCCCGATCTGGCTCCAGCGCCTGCCGATATCGCACCCGGTGTTCCTGATCGTCGCGCGGCAGTTTCCGCTGATGGCGGGCCCGATCAACGTCGCCGCGGGTGCCGCGCGCGTGCCGTTCGTGCGCCTCCTGTGGACCACCGCGATCGGCGTGTTCCCGCCGGCCTTGCTGCTGGCCGCCGTCGGGGTCGGGATCGTCGGCGCGATGTGAGGTGACGATGATGCTGCCGGACTTCCTGCCGATCGTGGCACCGCGCATGGCGGCCTGCCGCTCGCCGTACGAGGAGCGCGAGATCACCGAGCCGTGTGACCTCTGCGACGCGCGCGGGCGCGTCAACCCGGCCGCGGTCGGCTGGTCGCGCCGGCCGCTGGTGCGCGCCAACCTGCGCGGCCGCTGGCCGCGCAGGAAGCGGTGGAACTTCTGGAACTGGATCTCGCCCGACTTCGTCCTGTCGGTCACCGTCGCGGACATCGACCTCGCCGCGTTCTGCGAGGTGACCTTCGACGACTTCCGGAGCCGGCGCCGCGTGTCCGCGTTCGCGCCCGCGTGGGCGGGCTCGGTCGCGATGGCGGAAGAGGTCGAGCGCGGCATCGAGTTCCGCCGCGGCAAGATCGACTTTCGCATCCTTCACGAGGGCGAGACGCTGCACGTCGCGCTGCGCGCCGATGCAAAGGGGGCGCGCATCGCGGCCGAGTTCGTGGTCGCGAAGCCTCCCGGGTACGAGACGCTGAACCTCGTCGCGCCGTGGACGGAGGACCGCTTCCAGCTCAATTCCAAGCACGCCGGGCTGCCGACCATGGGCTGGATCGACGTCGGCGGCGAGCGTCACGCCATGCGCCCCGAGGAGTGCCACGGCGTGCAGGACTGGGGGCGCGGCGTCTGGCCGCACGTCGCGTTCTGGAACTGGGGTGTCGCGAGCGGTGTGCAGGACGGGCGCAGCGTGGCGGTGAACGTCGGCGCGAAGTGGACCACCGGCACCGGCGTCAACGAGAACGCGCTGTGCATCGACGGGCGCCTGCACAAGATCTCCGAGGATCTCGTCTGGACCTACGACACCACCGACTGGCGCCGACCCTGGCGGGTGGTGGCGCCGCACACCCGCATGGTCGACCTGGTGCTCCAGCCGGTCACGGTGCGCACGCCGCAGGTCGGCTTCGGACCGCTCCGCTCGGGCGGCGCCTGCGCCTTCGGCCGCTGGAGCGGGCTCGTCCGCTGGGGCGGCGAAGAGCTGCACCTCGACGAGCTGCCCGGCTGGGCCGAGGAGTTCGACCACCGCTGGTGATCGCGGCCCGGCGACCTGGCGTCCGGAGTCGCCCTGTCAGGTAGATCTTTCACCTGGACGGAGTGGGGCCAGTCGTGGGGCCGAGCCGTCGGTGGGCCCTGTCGGGCAAGGCCCCGGGCCGTCCGGGAGCGTCAGTGCGAAAAAGTCAAAAAAAACTCTTGTATGTGACGAGCGCCCGCCCTGTCTCGGAGTTGCCTGGCGGGAATCCCGCCCACGTTCGGCAGCGCATTCGGTGATATCCGCACGGGAAGAGGCCGCACTGCCTTCCCTCAAGTCCTTCCGGCTTCCCGTGCACCCACACATTTCTCGAGGAGTGGAGCGATGCACCGGAGAATCTCGTCCTGTCTGCTTGCCGTTTCGTGCGTGGCGGCACTCGGCGGCCGCGCTGCCGCCAGCGAGGTCTGCGTTCCGAACAACGCGATCGACCCGTCCTGCGACACGCCGGCGGCAACGATCAACGCGGCCATCGCCGCTGCCGTGAACGGCGACACCGTGATCGTCGGCGCCGGCACGTACACCGAGTTCGTCGTGATCGACAAGAACGTCACGCTGCGCTCGATCGCCGGTCGCGCCGGCACGACCATCAACCCGCCGTCGACGCCGGCCGCGAACCTCGGGACGATCCTGGTCACCTCCGGGTCGAACGGCGTCAGGATCGGTACTGCGGGTCGCGGCTTCACGATCAACGGCCTCGACAACACCTCGCCGGGCCTCGAGAGCGCCGCGGTCTACTTCCAGGGGGCGCACACCAATCCCGAGGTCCGTGACAACGAGATCGTGGCGGCGGGCGACGCCGCTCTGATGAGCGAGTTCGGCAACGCCGTCGTCGGCGCGGTCATCGACGGCAACGAGTTCTCGGGCCAGACGTTCGCCGGCACGCCGGCCGACTTCGGCTTCGGGAACCAGTTCACGACGCCGAACGTACCGCGTCAACTCGTCGTCCTCGGGGACGGAGGCGGTGCCGGAGTCGGCGCACACAACAACGTGACGTTCACCAACAACGTCATCAGCGGCACGGCGGGCGGGATCAACGGCCTGGGCCAGGAGCAGGGCAATACCCTGGTGACGCTCGACGTTGCCAACTCGACGATCACCGGCAACACCTTCGCCGGCACCACCACGCGCTTCGCGACCAGCCTGCGCGCGCGGCGTCCCAACGTGACGATCTCCGGCAACACCTTCGACTCGACCGGTCTCGTCGCGCTGGCGCTCTTCACCCCGGCTACGGCGCACCTGTTCGTGTAGAACTCCACGTCCAGCATCCCGACGATCTACGCGGCGAACACCTTCGACCGCGCGGCGTACGTCGCGTCGCCGCCGCTCGTCGCCGGAAACATCGGCGTCGGTCCGGGCACCATCGCCCCGACCGCGCCCGCGAACTCCGTCGTCGAGATCCAGCCGGGGACCTACGCCGACCAGTTCCGCGTCCTGAACAGCAACGTCACGGTCAACGGCAACGGCGCGATCATCAAGCCGGACGCGCTGGTCTCCGACACCACGCAGGGCAGCCCCTGCAGCAACGGCACCGGCACGGCGATCGTCATGGCCAGCGGTGCCACCGGCGTCGTGTTCAACGACCTGAACGTCGACGCGACGCTCATCACGTCGATGCCGACGCGTCTGATCGGCATCTACTTCCGCAACGCGTCGGGCGCGATCAACGGCGGCTCCGTGATCGAGGTCCGCAACAAGCCGCTGAACGGCGTGCAGAACGGCCTCGCGATCTACGTGCAGGCGAAAGGACCGAACGTCGCCGACGTGGACATCGCCGGCGTGACGGTCAGCGGCTACCAGAAGAACGGCGTGACCTTCAACGGCTGCGGCTGTGCGGGCACGGTGGACGGCGTCGGCACCGGCACACTCACCGCGTCGACCATCACCGGCGCGGGCGACACGCCGGAGATCGCGCAGAACGGCGTGCAGGTCGGCTTCGGCGGCAGCGCCGTGCAGATCTCCGGCAACACGATCACCGGCCACCGCTACACGGGCAACCCCGCGAACGGGACCGCCGCCGGCGTGCTGATCTTCTCGGCGACGAACAACGTCATCGACAGCAACGTCATCTCGGACGGCAACAACGGCATCGTGTTCCAGGGCGGCTCGTTCGGCCTCTGCCTGCCGGCGGACGCGACCGGCAACACCGCGAGCTGCAACCGCATCGAGAACCACGACACGCTGTCGTACGACATCGGCGTCTCGTCGGACTCGGCGGCGAACACCGTCGACTCGAACGCGTTCCAGAACAACGCCACGGCCGTCAACGGCACGGCGATCACTTCGGGCTCGCTCGACGCCGAGAACAACTTCTGGGGCGCGGGCGACGGTCCGAGCGGCGCCGGTCCGGGCTCGGGTGACGCGGTCACGGTCAACGTGGACTTCACGCCGTTCTCGGCGACGGTTCCGGCCTGCGTCGAGTGCACCAGCGACGCGCAGTGCGACGACGGCCTCGCGTGCACCGGAACCGAGACCTGCAACATCGGCACGAGCCAGTGCCAGACCGGCACGCCGGTGAGCTGCAACGCCGAGTGCCAGACCGGCGTCTGCCTCGAGCCCTCGGACACCTGCCAGCTCGATCCGGACGGCACGGTCTGCAACGGCACGCCCGACAGCTGCTCGATCCCCGACTTCTGCACGAGCGGAAGCTGCACCGAGGGCGGCAGCGGCGATCCGGACAACGACGGCGTCTGCTCGGCGGACGACAACTGCCCGTCCGACGCGAACCCGTCGCAGGCCGACCTCGACAACGACGGCCTCGGCGACGTCTGCGACGGCAACGACGCGACGCTGAACCCGACGCGCGCGCGCATCCGGCGCAACTCGTCGGGTAACCCGGCGCGCCCGAACGGTATCGTCAAGGTGAGCGGCGACTTCATCGTCGACCTGCCGGGCGGTGACTCGCTCGCCTCGCCGACGGGCTACGCGGCCCGGGTCGTCGACTCGATCGGCCTCGACACCGCCACGCTGCCGAGCCCGCCCGTCTGGCCGGCGGCGAGCTGCACGGTGAAGACCGGGACGGGTGGCGTCATCAAGACGGTGACCTGCAAGACGACCGACAAGAACTCGACGCTCAGCATCCGCGCGGTGAACCCGATCATCCCGACCAGCGCGCAGGTGTACAAGTTCACCATCTCGGTGCGGCGGATCGACATCGACGGTCCGTTCAACGCGCCGGTGGTGACGACGCTCACGCAGGGTGCGGTGAACCGCGTCGGCGTGATCAACGACTGCCAGTCCAACGCAGCCGGCCTGAGCTGCAAGGAGGGCTGAACGTCCAGCGGGGGAGGAGGCATCGCGCCTCCTCCCCGCGAACCGCCGGAGGGTCGGTCGCGTGGGCAGCGCGGCCGGCCCTTCGTCGTTCTGCGCCCCCCGCCGCCGGGTGGTGACCGCGACGAGAGAAGTCTGGTAGGCCCCCGAGATGGGGCAGGACGAGCGCTTCGAGATCCGCATCATCGGATACGCGCGGACGCCGTGGCGCCGCCGCGAGGACGCGCCGCACCAGCCGAGCGCGGCATCCGACGCGGCGGGAGTGCTCGAGATCCTGCCGGAGCTCGCGCCCGGTCTCGCCGACCTCGAAGGCCTCGGCCGCATCTGGATCGTGGCGCTCCTCGACCGCAGCAGCGGCTTTGCGCTGCGGGTGAAGCCGCCGCGCGGTGGGCCGAAGCGCGGCGTGTTCGCGACGCGCGCTCCGAACCGGCCGTCACAGATCGCTCTGTCGAGCGTCGCGCTCGAGGGCCTCGACGTCGCCCGCGGCCTCGTTCACGTCCGTGGCATCGACCTCCTCGACGGCACGCCGATCCTCGACCTGAAGCCGTACTTGCCGATCGTCGACGCGTGGCCCGACGCGGGCCACGGCTGGCTCGAGCCATACCTCGAGGCGGGCGTCGAGCCGAAGCTCCGCAAGCCCTACCGCCCCGAGCGATCCTGATCGCGCGCGCCGCGCGGCCCGTCTACTGCAGGTCGTACAGGCTGATCGTCGGCCCACGGCCGCGCGTGCCCGGCGCGAAGCGCTGCACGAGCTTCCCCGAGCGGAGCAACGTCTCGTAGAACTCCACCTCGCGCGGGTAGCGCCTGGCCTCGCTGAAGAAGCGCAGGTAGATCGCGTCGCTGATCATCGCGTAGCGGTAGCCGGCGCCGCGGTACTGCTCGAGCGTGCCGTCGGCCCCGAGCGCGAAGTGGTAGTCTGCGGCGATCTCGGTGTCGTGCAGCGGCGCGGTGTAGAAGTCGGCCACGATGCGCGTCGTGGCGGGGACGTTTCGCTCGATCCACTGCCGTGCGAGGACCCGTGTGCCCGGCACGCCCTGCAGGAGCCCCGTGCGGAAGTAGGCCGCGGCGGGTCTCGCGGTGAGGAGCAGCACGAGCAGCACGACGAGCGCCGGGGCGGCGCGCGACGCGACCGGGACGACGCTTCCGGCAGCGCGCGCGAGCAGGCGGGCGAGGCCGACCAGCCCTGCCGCCGCGAACACGGCGATGAGCGGTGTCACCTGGATCAGCCAGCGCTGCCAGTGCAGGTTCGCGGTCGAGATCGCGAGCACGAACAGCGCCGCCGACAGCGCGATCAGCCCGGCAGCGACGTTCCGTTGCCACGCGGCGACCGCGGCGCCCGCGCCGGCGAGCGCGAGCCAGGTCGCCGGCATCGTGAGCGGCAGCGCCGACGTCAGGTACCAGCGCAGGTTGCCGGCGAAGCCGAAACCGTCGGCGCCGAGATGCTCGTCGCGCATCTCGTGCGATAGGTTCGTCCAGACCGCCGCGAAGTCGAGCACGAAGTACGGCGTGGTGAGGACGAAGCCGAGTCCGACGCAGGCAAGCCCCAGCGCGGCGACGCCGAGGATGCGCCGGCGCTCGGTCGTCGCGTCGCTGCCGACGCGCCACCAGAGCACGAGATCGGCGCAGGCGAGTGCCGGGACGAAGGTCGCGAGGAAGTAGCGCGTTCCGATGCCGGCGCCGAGCGCGAGTCCCGCCGCCACGTGCGCGCCCATCGTCGGACGCTCGAGCACGCGCAGCACGAGCCACAGCGCGAGCACGCCCCAGAACAGTCCGGCGGAGTCGGTACGGATCATCTGCGCGTGGGTCAGCGCGAGCGGCGACAGCAGCGCGAGCCAGGTCGCGACCACGCCGGTCGCCGGATCGAACGCACGCCGCGCGACCCCGTAGACCAGAGGGAGCGCTGCGACCGCGTAGAGCACGGACAGCAGCCGCGCCAGCCAGAAGTACTTGCCGGGATTGCCGCCGACGCGCGCGGCCAGCCCGGGGTCGACGGCGAGCAGCGGCAGGTCCGCCTCGAGCGCGTTGCCGACGTGGAGGAGCACCGCGAGCGGGTAGATGACGGTCGAGCCGGGGTGGCCGAACCAGCCGGGGTTCGGGTCGCCGGTCATCGCCATGCTGATGGCGAGCACGGCGAACTTGCCCTCGTCGCTCTCGTACGCCCACGGCAGATCGCCGCGCGCGCCCCACACGTGGATCCACAGAGCCACCGCGACGATCGCGCCGACGAGGATGCGAGCGAGGATCGGCTTGTCGTGCAGCGCGGACACGGTGTGTGAAGCCCCGCGACGGACGCCGGCCGCCATGGGGTCGGCGCTCGGTGACGAAGCCTGCCGAACCTCGCACGCCGCTCCCTCGCCATCAAGCGCCGCGGCGGCGTGGCGGCGGAACGTCGCGCGGGCGGCGGCGTGACGTCAGAGCGTCGCGCGGGCGGCGGCGTGACGTCAGAGCGTCGCGCGGGCGGCGGCGTGGCGGCAGAACGTCGCGCGGGCGGCGGGGT
>Ga0172363_10002537_pt1 | contig 14773 bp, 14 predicted proteins | sample LakKivs2_kivu2a2_FD_114541 | JGI IMG/M metagenome (GOLD analysis project Ga0172363, IMG submission 114541) | Sediment microbial communities from Lake Kivu, Rwanda - Sediment s2_kivu2a2 | ecosystem: Environmental > Aquatic > Freshwater > Lake > Sediment | place: Rwanda: Western Province, Lake... | reverse complement strand
GAGCAGCCATAGGGATTCTCGTTGCCATCGAGCTTTATTACTTTGTCTGCAGGTAATTCGGCTTGCCGGCTCAAAACCTCGGTCGGCTCGATGGGAGTGTAAGCCTTCATGCTTATTAGCTCGGGCCTGATGAGCTTTTCAATCTTCATCTCGAATCTTTACCCTTACGTCTTCCCTTGACAGGAGACGAAATCTTTCGACATTGCTTCGCTTCGCTCGCAATGACGCGGAGGGCCATCGCCTGGGCGTGCGCATCCAGTCCTTCAGCCTTGGCTATCTCCACAGCGGGATCGCTCAGTTTTCGCATGGCAGGCTTATCCAAAGCGATGACATTAGTAATCTTCAAGAAGTCCCCAACGCCCAGAGGAGAACCGAAACGAGCACTACCTCCGGTTGGCAGGACATGGCTGGGACCGGCAACATAATCGCCGAGAACAACAGGCGAGTTTCCGCCCACAAAAATGCAGCCAGCATTGCGAATCCTGCGGGCTAAAGCCGAGGCGTTGGACGTCATAATGGAGAGGTGCTCAGGGGCGAAAAGGTTGACCAACTCCAGTGCTTGAGCCATATCGTCAACGACCACAAGCATCCCCCCATCAATAGCCTTCTTAATAGTAGAGCGCCGCTTCAATTTGCCCAGTTGCACTGCAATTTCGCTGTCTACTTGCTTGGCCAGGTCGGCCGAGGTGGTGATCAGAATCACTGAAGCCAGAGGGTCGTGTTCGGCCTGAGCCAATAGGTCCGCAGCACAGAAAGCAGGGTTGGCTTTCTCATCGGCGACAATTACTATCTCGCTGGGACCCTCCAAACCATCTATGTCCACTATGCCGTAAACCATCTTCTTAGCGAGAGTCACGAAGATGTTCCCGGGACCGCAAATCTTATCAACCCTGGGTATTGATTCAGTGCCAAACGCCAAGGCCGCAATGGCCTGAGCGCCGCCGAGCTTGAAAACACGGTTGACTTCCGCAATATCAGCGGCGACTAATGTGGGGGCAGGAATCCGGCCATCCTTACCAGGTGGTGAAACCATGATGATATCCTCAACACCGGCCACTCCGGCCGGTATGGCCATCATCAAAACCGTAGATGGGTAGGCAGCAGTGCCACCAGGCACGTACAGACCAACCCTCTGCAAGGGCAGAACCTGTTGCCCTAGATATCTACCGACAGGAATTAGGCCGGTTTCATGTTCACAGGCAACGTGGAAATCCTGTATCCTTCTGACTGCGAATTCGAGAGCCGAGACAAGTCTCTTATCTGCCATGTCGTAGGCGGCGGCGATCTCCTGCCTGGTTACTTCCAAGGAATCGAGTCGCACTCCATCCAGTTTTTCGGTGTAATCAAAGAGAGCCTCGTTACCTTTGTCCCGAACCTCGCTAACGATGCGGTCGACCACTTCCGGAACTGAAAGCTCTTCACCAAAGACTTGCTTTATTTGTGCTGCCAGTCTGGGTGGCGCAGTGAAGCATTCCCAGAGGTTTTCCCTGGCCAGTAATTGTCTTGCTTTATCGAATCCTTTGACCCTCTTCATATCAACTGAAACCAAAGATCAAAAACAACACGTCAAAATGACAAATCAGAGTGTGAATTTCTCGCTCTTACGCTCTATTCTTGCCTTTTGCATTTTAATTCTTAACGTTCGTTAGCCCCGCTCGCAATTTCTGGGCCAGGAACTTGATTCTGTCCTTTTTGTTGGAAGATGCCAGACTATTCTTGTTGGCGATCAAACAAGCCGAGGATTGAAAGAGCACATCGAGAATCCTCAATTTGTGCTGCTCCAGAGTCTTCCCTGTTTGAGTATTATCAATAAGCATGTCGGCGTCCTCGGGCAAAAAAGCCTCGCTTGCGCCCCAGGTTGGGATCAACTTGTATGGGTTGATCCGGTTTTCTCGGATGTACTTGTCGGCAACGTTTACATATTCCGAGGCTATTTTCAGAGGAGCAAACTTCCCGCTTTGAACAAGCGACCCCAACTCACAAATATCATTCACGGGCATCTCCTGGCTCACGGCAGCCACGATCTTGACCGTTCCGAAGCCAAGAGCAAACAATTTCCTTACCGGGCTTGAAGGGAAGCGACAGAGGTGTTCGCGCAGCCAATCTTGACCGGTTACGGCCAGGTCAAAATTGCCATTCGCCACCTGCAGAGGCATGTCCTGTGGTCTGATTACTTTGATGCCCAGCCAATCTAAATCGGCGGAGGGCCGGCGACTTACCGGTTCCTCAGAATATCCCTGAATCCCCAGCCCGGCTTGCTTCAAAAAGCCCGCAGTGGGCGCCTGCTGGTGCCCATCAGGCAGAGCCAGATTGATTTCCTTGGCCGGGCACGAGGGGCAAGGAATCTTTAATTCCTTACAGATAACAGGTTCATGTTCGGTTGATGTCTGCGGTTCCGCAGTAAGCCTGGAGTCAAAACACGTCAATATCTGGCTCAAATCCTTGTTCTCCAGGCTTTCTCGATTAGCTACTAGAAAGGCTGTAACGGAGAACAATTTCTCGAGCGGAATCAAGCCTTGAGCTGCTATATGCGCCCTGCTTCTTCCCCAAAGCACTGCCAAATCAGCATTCTCTGGAGGATAAACCTCGGCAGCTCCCCACACCGGGAAGATCTTGAACCTCCGCATTCTGAGGTTCAAGGCAAGAGCTTCAGACAGATTGGGATACTCGCTTACTATACGACAGTCGCTTCTTTGGGCTAGCAGTTTGTTGAGGCTAGTTATGCCCCCTTGAGCACCGGCAACTACATGGATGTCGCCTTCGCCATAATTCAGGCTCGCTATTCTCACCAGAGCCCCGGACGGATATTTCACCAGGTATTCCTCAATCCAATCCGAACCGCAAATACCTAGGTCGTAGTTATCGACAGCCACCTGTATGGGAATATCCTTTTCCTGAAGTATTTTGGCCGCGACATTGGAGAACCTAGTCGAGCGCAGGCGATATTGTTTTGTCTTGGCGCTATAACCTTCGAATCCCAAGCCTATTTCCGCAAGTAAGCTAGCTGTCGGCGATAGAAACCTGCCTTTAGGGAGCGCAAATTTGATGCAGCCGTCTTGGTAGTCCTTCATCCCCCACCTACCACTTCAAGAATCTCTGCCACCGAAGCTACCTCTCGATGCTGCTCCTGTAGGCAATCCTTGAGCACAAGCCGAGAAGGCCTCTTGCTGGAAACCAGAATGACCCACCGGAAGCTAGATTCGTCTCGATCCGCGAAATCAATCTCTGCTGGGCATCCGGCGTCACGAAGAGATTCCGCCACAGTAAAACACGTATTCACTGTCTCCGGAGCCAATTCCTTACCTCTAACCAGGATTCCAGATTTGTCCTTTCTCCTCTTCTCAAGCGGCAGTAGTCGCATTATGGCGTCCACATACAGAGCAAATCCGCAGGCGGGGATGTCCCCCCCATTCATAAGAGGCACAAGCTTGTCATATCTTCCGCCACCGCCTATCTTTTCCCCAGCAGCCAGTAACTGAAAACAGATCCCAGTATAGTACTCAAAACCATGCATGGCGGCGATATCAATCTCATACCTGCAACCCAGGCTATCCAGCAACGTAGTAATGCTCAAGAAATCCTCCAGGCTGGACTTGAAGTCCGGCGAAGCTTTTGGGAATGAAGCTTTTACATTGCGTAGAAAGCTGCTGGATTTGCCCTTAAGACCCAGTAACGCAGTCACAAGCCTTTCCATCTCGGCGTTACTGGACGTTACCGCGGTTAACCCGTCCCAATGTCCCTCCAAAATGCCGTCCGTTATCCTAGTCTCCTCGGCGGGGCCGAGCCTAAATTCCTTGAGCAATGCCTTCACCAGGCCAGCATGAGACAGTTGCAGCTTGGCATTTCTTATGTCGAGCTTGTGCACAACGTCCTCAGCAAGCTGAATCACCTCCACGTCCGGAGCGGATTTGACACCACCGAAAAACTCTGCGCCGCATTGCCACCGTTCCCTGCTCTTCTTGCCGGTTCCCTCGAAAGCGAAGATATTGGTCACATAGAAAAGCCTGGCCAATTCCTGCCCACCCGGATTGTCTATATAGAGCCTGGCTACAGGAATAGTGCCATCTGGCCTCAACACGACCCGCTCCCCGCTCCAACCATCCCAATCGAGAAAAGAATATACTCTGCTTAACATGCCCGGAGTAAGCGTCCCGGTAGCTGTGAACAAATAGAGATACTCCAGGGTCGGCGTCCTGACTTCCTGGTAGCCCCAATTGCGACAACAACTCCGGAAGACATCTTCAATACGACGAAAGCGCAACATGTCTTCGGGGAGCAGATCCTGCATTCCCTTACACCTCTGGTTCTTCATACTCGGGGTATTCTACACTAAGCTGTTCGCAGCTTCAACGACAAACTTGGAGTTTTTGTTGCTTTCAATTGCTTAGTCTATAATTAACATGAGGATAGTGTGAGATGCTTAGAACTGGACTCAGGATCTTCTTCATCGCGTGGCTTGTGATGCCTCTGGCTGCGGGTCTAGGAGGCAGCCTGGTCGCTGCCGCTGACCTTGCCCGTATACCTCCCCTCGTGGACGTTCTTACCGTAGATGGTACCATTGTGCCCGTGATAGCTGACTATGTTGATCGCGGTATCAGCCAGGCGGAGGAGCATGGCGCCACTGTCTGCATAATTGAGCTAGACACCCCCGGCGGGCTTCTGGACTCAACCGATAGGATAGTCAAGAGCATTATGAGAGCCGATGTGCCCATTGTGGTTTACGTCTCTCCCAAGGGCGCCTGGGCTGCCTCAGCCGGGACTTTCATTACTCTATCCGCTCATATAGCAGCGATGACGCCGGGCACGACCATCGGCGCTGCGCATCCGGTAAGCGGCGGGGGACAGGAAATACCAGAGGACGAGATGAAAAAGATAGTCGAATTCTCGGCTAAGTGGATGAAAACGATAGCTGAGGAGCGTGGCCGTAATATGGAACAAGCCGAGCTAGCAGTTACGGAAAGCAAATCGTTCACCGATGTCGATGCCTTGGAATACAACCTCATCAACCTGCGGGCTGACAGTTTGGAAGACCTCATTTCTCAGATCGATGGCTGGAAGGTTACCCTGGCCAACGGCGAGAAAGTTACGATTGACACTACGGACTCTGCCCCAACTAGAAATGAGATGAATGCCGTTGAGAAATTCCTGCACGCCATCAGTGATCCGAACATTGCCTATATTCTCCTTACCCTGGCTACCATAGGGCTGATTACTGAGATTTCCAGCCCGGGGCTGGTTCTTCCCGGGGTGGCTGGAGGCATCAGCTTATGCCTGGCGTTTTACTCCCTGGGCGTACTTGATGCTTCCTGGGGAGGTATAGCACTTGTTTTACTGGCGATGGGACTTTTCATCACCGAGTATTTCACCCATAGCTATGGGCTGTTGACCGCCGGGGGTATAGCCTCGCTGGTCATAGGCTCGTTGATATTGTTCAGCGGTAACCCTGAGATAGAGGTAAACAGAGGGCTGATTGCCGGAGTTACAGCGGGCGTCACTGCTTTCGCCGTCTTTGTCATTGGCGCCATTATCCGCGGCCAAATGCGACGCAAGGCTACCGGGGCTGAAGGAATGATTGGAGAAATAGCCATAGCCAAAACATCGCTGGACCCTACGGGCACCGTGCTCGCCGAGGGAGAATTATGGACGGCGGCATCAGAAGGCGGCAAAATCCAGCCGGGCGAAGAGGTCATAATAGACAAAGTGGAAGGATTGAAATTACGGGTGACCAAGAAATCAAAAGGATAGGAAGGTAATGCCGTGGAAATGACAGGTCCCGTTATCGTAGCTATAGTGCTTGCGGTTGCTTTTATCATTTTTGTTATCTATGCCATAGTACAGGGCCAGAGGCGGAAACTCTCGGCTGGCAGGGAGGAGATGATAGGAAAAGAAGCTGTGGTGCGGACGATCCTCAACCCCAAGGGCACGGTCCTGGCTGAAGGAGAGTTATGGACAGCCGTAGCTGAAGATAGTACAATAGAACCCGGAGAGGAGGTGATAATAACCAGAACAGAAGGGTTGAAACTGTGGGTGACCAAAAAATCTAAGGAAAAGGAGTAGAGATGGACATTTTTGTTTATGTTGTTATCGCAGTAGTGGTAATAATACTTCTATCGGCGGCTATCAAGGTCGTTCGAGAGTATGAGAGAGTGGGCGTTTTCCGACTGGGTAGATTCGTGGGGCTGAGAGGGCCAGGTCTGGTCTTGATTATACCTTTCATTGAGACTGTGCGCAAAATTGACCTGAGGGTGGTCACCATGGACGTTCCTCAGCAAGAGTGCATCACCGTGGACAACGTTACCGTCAGAGTTGACGCCGTAGTCTATTTTCGGGTGGTCAATGCTGCAGATGCCATTCTCAAGGTGCTGGACTACATCAAGGCAACCTCACTGCTTGCCCAGACCACTCTGCGAAACGTTGTTGGGCAATCCACGCTGGATGAGTTACTGGGCCAGAGAGACAGACTCAACGAAAAGATAAAGACGACGGTGGATGAAGGCACAGATCCCTGGGGTGTGAAAGTGAGTATGGTGGAGACTAAGGACGTGCAGCTGCCGCAAACAATGCAGAGGGCGATGGCGGCCCAGGCTGAAGCTGAGCGGGATAGGAGAGCCAAGGTAGTTCACGCCGAGGGTGAATATCAGGCAGCAGAGAAATTGGCCGAGGCCGCCAGAGTCATTTCCACCCAGCCGTCGGCTCTCCAACTACGCTATTTGCAGACACTATCCAGCATTTCCACAGAAAAGACCAGCATCATTGTATTCCCTCTGCCCGTGGATATGCTGGGCCCGCTTCTGGAGAGGTCTGGTAAGTCAGAGAAAGGCAAATAGTACGACACAATCTGGACCAGTCCTGATAAAATCGGGATATGCCCCACCGGGGCGGCGGTTCGGGTCTTGATAGAGAGGCTGAACCGTCCCCCAGCCAGGGTTACGTCTGCAGACAAGAAAGCTCTATCAGGCGAATCTGCCTACTCAGGGGGTAACGATGGCCAATAGAACTAAGCAAGAATGGTATGCAACTATATTGACTTCGGCTTTAAAGCGGGCTGCTGAGCGCCAGGAGAAGTTCGAAACCAGTTCCGGCATGGAGATTGACACTGTCTACACGCCGGAGGACCTGCCAGATTTTGACAATGTTCGAGATTTAGGCTACCCCGGAGAGTATCCCTTTACGCGCGGTGTCCAACCGAACATGTATCGCGGCAGAATATGGACGATACGCCAGTATTCCGGGTTTGGCACTGCTGAGGAAACTAACCAGAGGTACCGCTATCTCTTAGAGCAAGGGCAAACTGGCCTGAGCGTAGCCTTTGACCTGCCCACGCAAATTGGCTATGACTCTGACCATCCCTTGGCTAGAGGTGAGGTGGGCAAGGTTGGCGTTGCCATAGACAGCCTCCGAGATATGGAGACTCTTTTCCAGGATATACCCCTGGACAAGGTAAGCACTTCTATGACCATAAATGCCACCGCGCCTATTCTCCTGGCCATGTATATCGCTCTGGGCAAGAAGCAAGGAGCTGAGCCCGCTGAGTTAAACGGCACTACCCAGAATGACATACTTAAGGAGTACATCGCCCGGGGCACCCACATCTTCCCGCCCCGCCCTTCTATGAGGTTGGCCACCGACATCTTTGCCTATTGTGCCAGGCATGTCCCTCGCTGGAATACCATCAGTATCAGTGGATACCATATACGAGAAGCCGGCTCCACCGCGGCTCAAGAAATCGGTTTCACCCTGGCCAACGGTATTGCCTATGTTCAGGCAGCTATCGACGCCGGGCTTGATGTAGATGCATTCGCTCCCAGACTATCATTCTTTTTCAATAGCCATATCAACTTCCTTGAAGAGATTGCCAAGTTTAGAGCAGCACGACGCCTCTGGGCGAAGATTATGAGAGAGAGGTTTGGAGCTAAAGATTCACGCTCCTGGATGCTTCGCTTCCACACTCAAACTGCAGGGTGCAGCCTAACTGCACAGCAACCGCATAATAATATTGTGCGGACGGCGCTGGAAGCCCTGGCGGCAACGCTGGGAGGTACTCAATCGCTACACACCAACTCGTTTGACGAAGCCTATGCTCCACCTTCCGAACAAGCAGTGACCGTAGCTGTACGGACTCAGCAAATACTGGGCTACGAGAGTGATATTGCCAATGTCGTCGATCCTCTCGGTGGTTCTTACTACATAGAGCATCTGACCGACAGTCTGGAAAAGGAAGCCGCGAATTACATCACCAGAATTGACAGCGTGGGTGGTGCCGTAGCTGCCATAGAGCAAGGATATCAACAGAGGGAAATTCAGGACTCTGCCTACCGCTACCAGAAGGAAATTGAAAGCGGGAAACGCACCGTGGTGGGGGTAAACAAATTCGTCTCCCCTTATCCTAAAATAGTGGGGTTGCTGAGGGTCAAACCCGAAGTGGAGAAGAGACAGAAAGAGAGGACTGCTCAGATCAGGAAGGATAGGAACAACAGCAAGGTCAGGCAGGCGCTTGGGCGGTTGGAGGATGTCGCCCGAAGCACTGACAATACCATGCCTGCCTGTCTTGAATGCGTAGAGGCCTACGCTACTCTCGGGGAGATATGCGATGTATTGCGCAAGGTTTTTGGTACCCAAAAGGAATTCCTGGTCTTCTGAGAGGAAGCCACCAGGATCTAGACACTGGATTTGAAGGAGGGAAAATGGCCAAAAGAATTGACCACATCGGTATCTTGGTCAGCAACATTGATGAAGCGACGAAACTTTATAAGGATTGCTTCGGCGCAAAGGTTGACAAGATTGAGACCCTGGCCGAGCGAGGCGTGAAGGCAGCCATCCTTTCCTTGGGGCAGGGTGCTAATCTGGAGCTTTTGGAACCGCTTCCCAACAGCAATATGGCTAAAGTCCTGGAGAAACGAGGAGAGGGACTTCATCATATAACGTTCGAAGTGGACAATGTGGATCAGGAGCTTAGCCACCTTTCTCAAAGAGGAATAGAACTAATCGACAAGAAGGCTCGCCCTGGCTTCGAGGGCATGGTGGCTTTCATTCACCCCAAATCGCTTAGAGGGGTTCTGGTTGAGCTCTGCCAGAAAGCCTAGAAGGAGCGGACTATGAATAAAGGTAGGATTCGCGTTCTGCTGGCCAAGCCTGGTTTAGACGGGCATGACCGAGGTGCCAAAGTGATAGCCAGAGCCTTGCGGGATGCCGGCTTGGAGGTAATCTATACTGGTATCCGACAGACTCCCGAGATGATTGTCCAGGCAGCTGTCCAAGAGGACGTAGATGTTATCGGGTTGAGCATCCTGTCGGGAGCTCATTTAGAGCTCTTCCCGTCAATCATAGATGGACTGAGAAAAAACGGCAGAGAAGATGTGCTGGTGATCGCTGGAGGCATAATACCTGAGGACGATGTCCCTGCTCTACAACAGATGGGCGTAAGAGCTGTTTTTGGCCCGGGGACTTCCACAGAGGATATCATCCGCTTCATTCAGAAGGGAGTAACCGAGCGCTCAGCAACCTGAGTGCCGGGCAGCGCCAATAAGGTCTGTGATGTTCTCCACACCTTTGTCCAGCATGAAATGCTTTATCCCCTCCAATATGGTGAGACAGACGTCAGGACTGGTGAGGCAGGCTGTGCCGATCTGTACGGCACTAGCTCCAGCCATAATAAACTCCAGGGCATCCTCAGCACAAGCAATGCCCCCACATCCTATCACCGGAATATGAACCACTTCGGCTGTCTCGAACACCATGTAAAGAGCCACAGGCTTGATGACCGGACCGGAAACCCCGCCTGCAGTATTTCCCAAGCAAGGCTTTCTCCTGTTTATGTCAATTGCCATGCCCTTCAACGTGTTAATCACGGATATGGCATCAGCTCCAGCTTCTTCCACGGCTAACGCGATTTCCTTAATGTCGGTCACATTAGGACTCAGCTTGACGACAACCGGCAGACTGGCGACAGCTTTGACCGCTGAGGTCACCTGAGCAGCGAGCTTGGAGTCGACCCCAAATTCCATCCCTCCTGCGGAAATATTGGGGCAGCTGATATTTAGCTCAATGCCACTGACGCCGGGCACGCCCTCTAGTTTGCGGCTCACCGTCACATACTCGTCTATTGTTTCCCCGGCAATATTAACGATAACCGGAACTTGCCAGCCTGCCCACACGGGTGCTTTCTCTCTGACCAGGGCATCGATCCCGATATTCTCCAAGCCCACAGAATTGAGCACGCCACCAGTGGTCTCCACCAGGCGTGGTTGAACATTACCCCTTCTGGGCCTAAGTGTCGTCCCTTTACAGACAATGGCGCCCAGCTTCTGAATGTCAGCAATATCGGCATACTCCAGGCCGTAGCCAGCTATGCCGGAGGCTATCATCACAGGATTAGATAAGGCTAGTCCCTTCGCGTGTCGCGGGGCTAATTGCACGCGAAGGTTGGGCGACTTCTTCATTGTCTAAAACTTTATCACTGCTCGGGCAAAAAAAGAAAGGATCATATTAGGCCAGCGAGTCCTGCAACTCTTTGGAGACCGGAGCGGTAATTTGATTCTGGAGTGACAGGCATTCTATCGGAATCATGAGACTTTCGTGCGGCAACTTATCCAAGTGGCACGATTCTCACCTTGCCCCAGACGCCCATCTTGTCGCCTATAATGATAACCACAGCTCGTAGCCCGTCGATACTCTGGGCTTTCTCGATTGCTTGAGGGATGTCATCGGCATCTTTGATCATATTGCCCAACGCTGTAGCTGCCGCATCAGCTAAAGCTGTCGAGGGCGAGAGGACAATAACGGCGTCAGCGCTGCCCAGGCTCAATGAATGTCCTACGGTTCCAGAAGATGTACATATGCCCAGTGGTGTTTCCCGGGGCATGATTTGCAGGGCAGTCTTCCTGGTAAAAGAAGATTGCCCGGCGTAGATGCCCACCAGCCTCTTTTTGGATATTCTCAGAAAAATGTCGCCACCATTCTCCACAATTACCTCTGGCGAGAAGGCCAGTAAGTCCCTGCCTACTGCTTCAGCAATCGCGCCAGCTACCGCCGCCATAGGACCAACACCCGCTAACTGAGACACCCTGGCCATTTCTTTGACGATAGCCGGGGCTTCGGCCTCAGCCTGGTAGGGCTCCAATGTGGTCAAGAAGAGAGGATGCTGTCCAATATATGACTCTAGAGGGTGGCGATGCTTCAGCACAGAATCGAGAGCCTTATCCTTCAGATTACGGCGGGAACGGACGTACAAGTCTGTCTGCTTCACCGCCACCTCAAAGGAAACCAGATCGTCGTCCTTAATCCAGTGGCGGTAGAAACGTGCCTCGCGCATATATTCTCCCCTTCGCTGAGCCTGTGCGTTTTGTCGTTGCGAGGCTGACGAAGGCAGCCGAACCAATCTGGTGGTCAGAAGTACAGTATCATGGCACGAGGAGGACAAGCCTTGACACATAGCCCGCAGACGACACATTTATTATGGTCAAAGAGCACCTTCCTGGTTTTGGGCTCCAGGACAAAAGCCTCAGTGGGACAAATGGTGATGCAGGCTCCACAATGAGTGCATTTGGCTTCGTCACGGACGACATCCTGGCTCAGGGACTGGATTTCTATCCCGGTCTCGGTGAGGTATTTTATACCCTTGTCGTAGTTTTTTCGCTCACCGCTTAGCTCCAGGACCAGTAATCCTTCTTGTCCCGGTGATACGGAAGCCTTAATGATGTTGAAGGTGAGACCGAAATCCCTAACCAGGCGACAAACGACCGGCTGCCCTGTCATACTAGGCGGGAAGTGAAGCACTATTCTTCTGGAAACATTCATCTCTATAGAATCCTAAGCTGTAAACTAAATCCAAATGTCAAAATCCAAAGAACAAATAAAGTCCAAATGCCTAGATGCCAAACCACCTCTTTTTGTCCTTTGAGCTCTGTCATTTGCCATTGTTCAAGATACTGGTCTTTCCTTAAGCGGCTTGAGACTCATGCCTGACTCCACGCCCGGCAATGGAGCCACTGGCTCGGTAAGCAAAAACTGGCCCTTCTCTATCCACTGCTTCAGAATGCTGGCGATTTCTGCAGCTTTAGAGTAGCTAGACAAAGAACCTGTCGGCACATCTTTTCCCTGAATTTCTATGTGACCGCTCTTGAGCTCAGCATAGCTGACTTCTCCCAGGATACCAGGCTGTCTCTGGGGATAAGCCTCGGAATAGTCCACGATGGGAGCCAGGATGTCAGCATCGCTCACCGCAGTGTAGCGGAGGATCTCCTCGGAAAGTATGGGTATCGGAATACCTATGCCTACAGTCAAGGTGCAGCCATAACCGAGCATGCTTGTCCCAACCAGCCACTCAGGCCTCATCTGCTTCAAGTCCCCAATCACAGCCAGTGTTCCGGCCCCTTCCCGCGGCACGCCATTATCGCCCCTGTGTGCAGTCGGGTTATGCTGCGTACCATGCCAGGCCACATAACCTATTCCACCACCCAAGAAGATCTTCGTCCCCACCCCAGTAGTCTGATAATAGGGGTCATTAAACAACGGCGAGAGTTGCCCAGCGCTAGAGTAGTGAGCGTTTCCCAGATTCGGCTTGAGCACCCCCATATAGGTATAGATAACCTTATTGGAGAGGTTCACCGCTACGTTGTAGTTCTGGTAAGCATTTCTGGGATTAAATAGAGTTGCCTGGTTTATGTCCTTGATGTTGATCAAAGTCTCCAGCTTTTTTTTGGGGTAGCAATCTGTTCCGAAAGCGGTGGCGGTAAGCCTTATGTCTTTGCCTGCCACCAACTCCTGTATTACATACCCGCCGCCATAATTGAACTCCCCGGGATAGAACTTGTTTCTGGGGTCATCGTCGGGAAGGGCAGTCGCCCCGATGAAAACATCCACAGCGGCTACGCCGGTATAGACCGGAACATCGTTAAGGTAGACCTTCCCGCCGCCCAGCTTGATCCTGGGCTTAGAGTGTCCGATATTGAGAAAGGCACCGGACCCGCACATGGGGCTGAAGGTGCCGGTGGTGACGACATCAATTTCCTGAGCTGCCTTGCCTACGCCCTTTTCCCTAGCGATATCTATCACTTCCTCGGCAGTCACCACCACAGCCTTACCTCTCCTGATCTTCTCGTTGATTTCAGCTATTGTCTTGGCCATGGCAATTGTCGCAACCACTCTGGTCATTCCGAACGGAGTGAGGAAGCTAGAGACCCTTCGCTATCGTTCGGAATGGCAACTAGAATCCCTTTGATTCAGTAATTCTAGGCTTGCTCAGCTAATCTCGCGGCCACCCGGGCAGCCTTTCTACCGGACAACAGCATGCCACCGAAAATTGCCCCCATCCTCGGGGAGCCAAAAACGGCATTTGCCGTCATGCCGGCCACTACTAGCCCGGGACAAACCTCGCGGGTGTTTCTCAATATCTCCTTCTCACCTTTCTCAGCCCACATGGAGTTTTCGCCGATCACCCCTCCTGTCTTCGTCCTCAACTTCGGACCTATCTTTTCGACAATGATACGGCAGACCTCAGCATCGTGCCCGGTGGCATCTACAGCCACCTTACACCTTGCGGTTAGGGGATCCACATGCAGCTTTGACCAGGAGACAGCGCTCCAATTTAAAACAAGTCCGGTTATCCTATCAGCTTCCCGGATCATCACGTCCTCAACGCTAATCAAATTGAAAATCTTTGCCCCGGCTTTTATGGCCTTTGAGCAGATGGTGGAAATAGCCTCCAGCGAATCAGCCACGTAGTATCCTTTTCGGTACTCTTCGGTTAATACGCCGAACTCATCTAATATCCGCTTGCCCTCTTCTTGAACGACGATGCGATTGAACATCATTCCTCCGCCAGACATACCGCCACCAATACGAAGCTGCCTCTCGAATACCACCACCTCTATTCCTTCTTTCGCCAGGTAGTATGCAGTAACGAGCCCAGCCGGCCCTGCCCCAGCTATGGCAACATCAGTCTCCATGGCTCCCATGAAGTCCTTCACATAGCTTTCGACAATGGCACGGGAAATAGTTACTTCATCCATAATCCTGAATCCTAATATCTAAATCCCAAACAACTCTCTCTGAAATGCAGAAGGCAAGAAAACGCAAGGTGATAGAGCAGAAGACCAAAGAATCTTGCATTCTGAGCTGTTATTTTGATTTCTGCCCTTTGATTCTGGAGTTTCCATACTGCTTCGCATTTCACATTCAGTGCTCACGATTTTTCCCTCTTAGTCGCCGTCCCTTGTCTGCAAGAGCAGCAGCTTTGAAGACGTGCCAGCTAGTATACGCCCGTCGTCAGGCAATGTCTAGCCACTCAACAGGTTCTGAGCACTCTGCACCATTTCTCATTTGCCATTGCCAGCACCTGAAAGGTATGCAGCAATCTCGTTGCCGAGATTCCGAATGTCAAAATCCAAATGACAAACAAATTACGAATTCGAAGGACTAGAATGCCAAACCCGCCTAGTTCTGCCATTTGTATTTTGGGCTTGACTCGGCATTTGAGCTTCATCATTTGTCATTGCGAAAGCATGATGACAAGAAGACGGAAAAGAATCTCCAGTACGCTGTGCTCACCCAGAGTGCTCTATGGCTTGTGGTGTCCAATTACGTTCTGCGGTATCACTAGAGCCCTGGTGCCGTTATACGCAAAGTTCCAGCAGCCGTACTGGTCAGTCAAGGCTTCGTCATATTCGTCCCCGAAATCCATGGGCCAGACGCCAACCTTTTTCCATTCACCAACCGTTGCATCCCACTGCCACTGGGCGCCAATGCCGGTCAATAAACCAGGACCGTAGACCAG
>Ga0172363_10002535_pt1 | contig 14776 bp, 26 predicted proteins | sample LakKivs2_kivu2a2_FD_114541 | JGI IMG/M metagenome (GOLD analysis project Ga0172363, IMG submission 114541) | Sediment microbial communities from Lake Kivu, Rwanda - Sediment s2_kivu2a2 | ecosystem: Environmental > Aquatic > Freshwater > Lake > Sediment | place: Rwanda: Western Province, Lake... | reverse complement strand
TCTTTCAGGTCCACGCTAGTCATGAATTTGCAGTCCCCTGATCCTGGTATACCCTGCCAAGTCGGCGATGTTAGTGGTACTCGTTGACCTATTCTTATTATCCAGTGGCCGTAGTCCCACCAAGACATCACTGTATATTTGGCTTTGATAAGACCGCTCTCTTTTGTGTACGGCGTTTGTCCATCGAAAGGCTCGTCGCTGTTATTTTTGAGCCAAATCATGGCCTCATTCCAGTCTCTATCGATAGACCCAGGCATGAAAGCCATTATCGCCGTGGCTTTACTGTTAATTAATAAACTCATCACCACTATTACTACAAGCAGTGTGCGTCGCATATCGCTACGGAAGAAGGTTGTTATCCACGCCATACTTACGCCGGCGCAGATACTTAGGGGTAGGGCCCCGTAGTAGCTCCATCTTCGTTGTTCTATCGTCATTATTGCTAGGAAGACGGCCATTACGATAAACATCTCGCGACCTTGTCGATACTTCTTCATTATTACGAAGAGTCCTATGAAGAAGAAGATAGCTAGACTGCCAAAGTTGTACAGCGCTGTTTGTATGTCCGTCGGCATTGCTTCAGAGATAGTAGTATCAAAGCCCCAGAAGGTAGCTAGTATGGACCTCATTACTGCTATAGCTACGCTACCAAAGTTTCTCAGTCCATCTCGTACATCTTTTAGGTTGTCTAGATGCGGCAGTTGTTGAGCCATCATATCCGATATGGGAGACCATAGTATACCGATAACTAGCGCACTTGCTACAACTACTGTAACGCTTATACCACATATCCATATAACCTTATTAGGCACTTTTCGTAGACTTAGTAATATTACTGGTAGCACTAAGGATAATCCCAGACCGATTATGTATAATCGTAAATCTGAGGCCCACAATATTATTACGGGGCTGGCGACTAGCGTCCCTATTGCCACTATACATAGGACGCTGAGGCACAAAAATTTTACGTCCTTTTGCCTCTTGCGTAGCACTAGAAACTCTACTATTAACCATCCGTCTATCAATAACATCATAACTAGTGATCCCCACCAGTTCATGAAGTACAGGCTTAGCGCCATTCCTGTAGCTACTGTCCATGGCCACGATCTACCTTTTTGGCTCAGCCACAGCGATAGTATTAGTGCAAAGAATAGCACAGCCTCTACTACGTGGTGATCTGGATATCCTAGCGTTGAGCGATGTAGCAGTTCTGTTGGTGTTACTGCTGCTATAGCAGCTGCGGCTATACCAACTTCATCATTGAACACGTATTTGCCTATAGCAAAGATGAGACCGATAGCTACCGTTCCCAATAGCACTGGTAACCACGCGGCTATGCAATCGACTATGTAGTTACTTGGTTGGCCTCCACCTATTACCATAGCTATACTGCTGATTGTTAGTGTCATTAATGGATAGTAGCCAACTGTTAGACCCCCAAAAGCCCCGTAAGGATCCTGTCGTAGTAGTTGTGGATAGTTAGCTATGCAGTAGTCTACTAGTCTCATGTGGTAGTATGTGTCTACGTCCTTGAAGTACACGGCGCCCTCGGCGAAGACTTGTCCTATTTGAGGTAGCACTCTCAGTAGCGTACTAGCTATTAAGATACCGCACAGTAGTAACCAAGTTGTTTTTGTCATCTATTGCACAGACTTCTATATATTTTGTAGCACCACAGAAACAGCTTCGTGTCTATGCTTGCTAGTACTATACCGCCCCAGGCTTCTAGTAGCCACTTATCGTTGTCTACAGCATCTTTTAGAAAGGCTATACCTTCTCTGTCGCTGTCTTCTATCATGTGTACACCCAGTCGTGCCAGATACTGGGCCCACACTTTATTATCTTGGCTTAGTAAGTCGCTCCACTTGAGCATCAGTCTCTTCATACCTTCTACGTTAAGGTGTCTATTGGCACTCATTGAGGTCGACGATTTATGTATGTCTACTAGTGCTATCGGTACATGGATGACGTCACTTACTATCTTAGCTCTTATGTAGAAGTCTGCTTCACAGTGAATGTAGCTCTTACCTATCCTGAAGGTATCGAGATCCCAACCTCTCATTTGTCGAAATATTGTACCACGGAAGACGCTTAGTGAAGGTAGTGTATCTGGAAAGGGCTTATTTTTGCTACTATCATAGTAGCGTCGCTTACCCTTTTCATTTACTAACCAATAGTCGCAGTAAGCCTCACAAGCCTGTGGCCGCTTCTCTAGTACACTTATCATCGTTTCGAGATATTCGTCGTTCCATCTATCATCGTCGTCCAGTTGTGCTAAGAAGTCTTCTTGGCTGTTTAACATTATGCCGTGTTTAGTTACTGCAAAGTTGTCGGGGTTTTCTACGCTTTCTATTTTGCTGGGGTATAAGCTCTTATAGGCGTCTATTACTATGCTTGTATCGTCGTTAGAGTGGTCGTTTATAATTATTAGTCGCCAATCCCTTTCACTCTGCCTTACGACATCGCCGATAGCTTTCCGTAGCTGTCCGGCACGGTTCTTAGTTGCCATAACTATGAGAACTTTCGCCATTATTGCCTCCAACCCCATATATAGTACGGAGCTTCCGGTCCGGTGCATAGTAGTAAGTCAATTATGGACACAAAAGGGTCGAAGGGTTCGTATACTTGTTTGTAGGTTGGGTAATTGGTATCTTTGAAGACAACATCTATACCCGCTTCTTTGAACCTTTCGCTGTCCAGGTAGTTCTTGGAAGCCGGACCGCAGTAGTACGTCTTACAGCCGACTTTGAGGAGCAGTTCTAGAAGTCTTTCTTCTTTATGCCCGTGCAGTTCGTAGTCGCCTGAGCTTGCTATTCTTACTTTGATACCGAGGAACTCTTTAGCTATCTGCACCATCGTATATTGGTTGAGGTGAGATAGGTTTGTCCATACGTTGTCCTTATATATATAGTACAACCAATCTCTATACTTTTTAAAGTATGGAGCTTTGCTGTAGTTTTGTTGTATGCTGCGCCAGTGCTTTTGTTGCCACTTCCATTCTGCAATTTCCACCTCGTCCATGCGGCGGTGAATATCATCGCCTACGGGTACGCTCAGCCACAGCGGGCCCTTAGGGGTCTTTATCTTATTGCGATTACGCCAATCATTCTTTGTAAATTGGGTGTCGTCATAGAAGATGAAGGTGTCGGCATCATGCATAAGGTCGAAGTAACCTTTCCAAGGTAGATAACTAGATTGCAGTACGGCTACTTTCATCACTCTTCCCCTTTAAAGACCCTTCCGGCTTTTATGAAGCTGTGGCTTGGTACTTTTGCGTGGTCGGCTACGATGGCTCCGGCTCCTACAAAGCAGTGGTTACCTACTTGGCTTAGACCACATATCGTACAGTTTGGACTTAAGAAGGTGTTGCTACCTATTATGCTGTCGTGATTTATTACGCAGCTCGGCCAAGCTACTACAGCCTTGCCTATACAAACGCCTTGGTCTATAACAGCTTTTGTCATTACGACGCAGGCGTCTCCTAGTAGCGCTGTCGCATCGACGTAAGCTTGTGGATGCACTAGGTTCGGCATTGTATAACCGCTTCTTTTTATTTTGACATATAGCTGCCAACGAGCTGATAAGTTATTGTAACCCACTGCGATGGCGATACAGTAATCTTTGGGAGGCATTTCTATTAGGGCTTCGTCGTAGCTTACAGCTCCCCTCATTTGTTGTTGTATGTCATCGTCGATGTAGCCACCGAGGGTATAGCCACACTGCATGGCAAGTTTTGCTACCACTCTACCGAGGTCTTTAGATCCATAGATGACTAACTTCTTCATACGTCATACCTTTATTATTTTGTTGGCCCTGCGTGCTGCGCTATTTTTCTGCCCCTGCTGCCGAGCACTACATATGCTACATCGTATCTCGCCATTAATGTTTGATTTCCTCCAGTTAAAGTAGTCTACCCATCTTTCTAGCTTACATGTTGGGCATCGTGTGTAGATATACAGGTTTTTGCTTCTCGACTTGCCTATATCTTTACCGCGGACTATGTCACCTATATTAGCTTTCATGACTTTTTATCTAGCCACCAAAAAGAGTGTGTACACAAGTCCCCACATTAGCAGCCACGTACCTATCGATCCTAAGATCACGACGTTTATGTCGTTCGTCCACAGAGAAGTTAGTTTCCAAAAGACTATGCTACCCATAGCACCCAATAGACCCGGTACAACGATTCTACTAAACATTGCGGCCTCCTTGTACCTTTGGTTTCATGGCCGTTATCTCTATGTATTTGAAGATATTGCGGCTTAGAGGTAGCAGGTTCTTTACGAACGCTACGATGATGTCTCTATGCATACGTGTCTGTATATCTCCCTTTGCTAGAGGTCCTTCTCCTGGTAGCCAGTAATAGTCGATGCGATGATCGTGGAAGCCTACGTCCTGCAATACTTGTTTTAGTGTTTCCTCACGGAATCCCAGACCTTCATATTTTAGCGGCTCTGCGTCTGCATGTGTTCGATTATCTACCTCACAGAGCCACTTATCCTTTTCCCTTCGTACTACTTCACTATAGATACCAACGTCTCTTAGACTATCTAGGTCTTGCAAGAAGTAGTAGTTTGGGTCTAAGGCTGAGTAGAAGACACCTCCGGGCTTTAGGACTCGAAAAGCCTCTCTTAGCGTTGCTTCGATGCTGTCGAGGTGGTGCAGTAGTGCATATGCCGTTACGACATCGAAGGCTTCGTCTCGAAAGGGCATCTTATCGGCTGCACATATCTCTAAAGATATATCGCCTTCCGGTACATCTACTTGTTGTAGCATAGACGAACTAACATCCACACCTCGTATGGTGTCGAAGTACTTCTTAGCTATGTCTATTATGAATCCTGTACCGCAGCCAAGGTCTAGCAGCGATTCCCCTTTTGTTAGGTCCTTTAGCCTTTGTAGCTTTGCGTCTACGATTTCTATATTTTCTTTGCTATAGTGGGGTTCGTTCTTCTTATAGTTCTTGGCCAGCATTTCACCAAGTGCTACATTAGCTAAGATAACTTCTTTGCGATAGTCCCTCATTTTGTTAGTCTCTCCTTTGTGGGTAATAAAATTTAGCCTTTGCTACTTGCCAGTCCTTACACTTGCTGCACAGTGGATGACTGAAGTCCCCTTGCCAATGCTTCTCTTGTCGCTTGCGCATCTCTCCTGTCCACACCTCCGCTATGCTTTCTCTATTAATATCTCCGGGGCTGTAAAGACCTTCGTAGTCGCCGTCACATTGATTGAACTTTCCGTTCCACGTAATGGATACAGTTCTCGTCAACCATGGGCATGGGTACGTTCGCGCTTCGCTTGGCAATGTCAGATTATCGGCGCTGACTCCGGTACCCCAACCTAGGCGTGGTCTCAGTTTTACGATAGCCCCTTCTCTTAGCCAAAACTTTTTAAAGTCTTCGACCTCTTGCTCATTCTCTTCCATGACAATGTATTGCACAATGACTTTCGGTTTGTCCTCCTTAAAGGCCTCCTTCATAGCTAGTAGGTTTTTGACGTTCTTTACTACTCTATCGAAATCACCGCCTACACGAATCTTATCGTATGTCTTTACTGTAGCTGCGTCGATACCGATGAGGATGGTATCTAGTCTTCTCATTATTAGTTCGTAGCTTACGTCTCTATCCAGTAGCACGCCGTTGGTGTTGAGGTTTACGCTTCTCACCCCTGCATCCTTAGCGTATCCTACCATGTTCACTATTTTGTAGCCGGTTGTTAGTGGCTCTCCCATAATAGCTGCCCACATCTTAGTATCTTTATGCGCTACCTCGTCAGCTATCTTTCGGAAGATACTCATAGACATTTCCCCTCGCTCCCTCTTCATAGTACTTTGTGGGCACATGATACATCGTAGGTTGCAGTACGCCGTTGTCTCTACCACTACGGCTTTAGGAAAGTCGAGCTTCTTCAGCGTTCTTTTAATGTTGCTACGATCGTCTGTAAATATCATATTATCCTCTCAATAGTACCATATACTTCATGGCATTAATAGGTATAGCTATACGTCTGTACATGACCTTGTAGACTTCACTACCTCCAGGCTAACTGCACTCTTCTACCCACCAGTGATGGGTGTTTGCTATTTCGAAGATACGACTCTTCAATACCTCCCAGCGCGATACCCTTCTGCCTATTGTCCAACTGTTGTCATGAAATACTATTTTACATCTCATGCTGTTACTCCTTCCACCATTGCGGCGGTACTACTTTATAGACTCTACTGCTCATACCTAGCCACTTGCGATATATCTGTCCCAGCAGCACTACTACTTTACTGCTAATCTTGTTAGCTATGTAGCCGCTAAGTCCCTCGAGGTTCAGCGGATACGTTTTTATAGCCTCATGAAATAGCGCTTCTCCCGTTAGGCTGTCACCTCCTTCTGTGAAGTGTAGACCGGCTCTTGCTAGGTATGTAGCCTTATCTTTATTACTCATTTCTGGGTGCATACTTACTAACATCACTAAGCCTTTGCCGCTTTTAAGAGGATTCTTTGACATAGTACTGCTATTGTCGCTCCAGTAAGCTAATGGTAGCTTAACGTGGTGTAGCCTTGAGGGTCCTCCTACTTTAATATACAGTTCCGCTTCCGCGTGGTAGTCTTTTAGTCGTACATCCCAACCACCTGCGTCGATATAGTTTCTCGTCCTCATTACAGCGCATGATGGTAGAATATTAGGGAACGGTTTACCCTTGCTACAATCCCAATAGCGGTACCCTCTATCGTTTACAGCCCAACAGTCGCTATATACTATAGTGGCACTCTTTTGCATCTGTCCTGTTCTTACTAATATACTTAGGAAGGCGTCTTCCCACCAGTCGTCATCGTCTAACGATGCTAAGTAGTCACTAGTGGCGTTCATCATATATGGTCTCTTAGAGTCCGTTGCCCCACAGTTAATACTGTTATAGCTACTAGATATACGACTGTCGAGACGTTTGAGCTCCCTAATAGCACTTTCTGTCCAGCCATCGTCGTTGCTACAGTCATCTACGATGTGCCAACGCCATTTATTATACTTCTGCCCTATGATGCTGTGGCCGGCCCGCAGTAGCTGCAGCGGCCTCTTAAATGTTGACGTTACTATTAATACCGATGCCTCTGTCACCGCATCTCCGCTTTCACATATACTACATCGCTGAAGATAATATTGGTTAGGTGGCCTTGTCGTATCTCCGCTTCAACGTTGTGACTTTTCTGTAGCCGTTGTTGCCATGCTTGTAGAGTCCTTCTATCCTCTCTCTCGCGACCACGGCGTATATGAAACTCTATGCGTATATCTCTTATGTCTACTAAGTCTTCTACGTGGAGGTTTTGCCACTCGAAACCTTCGATATCCACTTTTATAAAGTCGATATGTCCTATGGCTTCCTTTAGTAGTGGCCATGATACCATAGCTACAATTTTGCGACGCTTACCATAACTCACTTCGCCGCTACTTGTACCTTCGCAAATGCCCATAGCCCATACAGTAACGTTGCTGAGCTTGTTAAGCTCTATGTTTTTATTGAGTATATCTCCCCATAGTGGTTCTATAGCGTGGACCCATTTACATCGCTTTGCCGTCGGTATAGCTACACTACCTATACAAGCTCCCAAGTCTACGAAGATGTCGTCTTTACGGAGACTCGAGAACCACGCATCTCTGCCTGCGTGGCCAAATGTGTCTAGCGGCCCCTCTGCTACAAACTTACAGTCGTCCATTGATACATAGTCGATGCCGTGGCGATTAATAAGCGGCATGTCTTCATTATAGTATGCCATATTGATCATCCTTCGTAACCATCTAGGCTTGTCACGGTATTTCACCTTTCCCAATACGTTATTAAGACTCTCTATCGCCATAGATCACGTCCCGAGCGATTGCGTTCTTGAAGAGTCTTAGCGCCACTGGTATATCTACTGTATTGTAGTATTTGAAGATCCTATCTACGTTATTGAGCCTGTAGCATCGCAGTTTTGACAAGTGGACATCTTTACGCCACAATATGAGAGCAGGTCTCTTACTGCGGATGTAGTTGCACAGGAATGTCGTTGATGTGCTCTTTCTTACTCTTGGAAGCAAGTCCTCGAGATTATGACACACTAACACGTACTTATTATTTTGGTGTCTTGCTAGCGTCATGTAACGACTTAGTAGCGGTGCCGCTTCTGCTTCTCTGCGGTTGTTTAAGTACAACCACACGTTATCTAGCAGTACGATACTGTTTGTAGTTTGTAGCAGACTTTCTACGTCCAGCATCTTATGCGCTACTTTGTACAACCTTATGTTGCTAACGATAGGCATTCCCGTTTGTTTATGTAACGACACAGCGTGACGTACGGCTGCTAGGGTTAAACCTGCTCCCATGTGGCCGTGGTATATACATACGTGACCTACTTTCCTGTAATCTATGCGACTTAGTGGCTTCATAGCAACTCCTTTAGCTTATCTTTGATGCTCTGTGGCAGCCTATTCTTGGCCATTAGGAAGGCAAGGTCGTATAGTTCCTTAGTTAGCAGGGCAGCTACGTTTACTGCGGCATTCGTGTAAGGGCTCCGTGGCCACTTCTGTAGCACCGCTACTTGCCCTTCGAAGCTGTATAACATCCACGGACTTGGATACTTTAGGGCTTCCATTAATACCTTCTTGGGGCCTTCGTAGCCGATAGTGTCGTGAAGGGCTACATAGCCTCCTTCTTTTACAAACTTACCCCACTCATGCAAGTCGAAGGCTACATCTTCGTAAGTGTGGCTACCATCTATGAATACAAGACCTATACCCTCTTTCCACGACGCTACAGCGTTTGCCGACGTTTTGACCATTGGGATAACGACTTGTCGCACCTTCGCCCTTGTTATGTTTTTAAGAAACTCCCCGTAACTCTTGCCAGCTAATCTTGCGTCGCAGGCTTCCATATTTTCATGCGGGTCTACAGCAAAGACGAAGCGAAATTTCTTCTTTGAGGCCACTACGCCCTTAGCTAGCCAGATGGTTGATCTCCCTTTCCATGATCCTATCTCTACAACGTTACCTTTACTCTTCTTAGCTAGCTGGTATAGTAATTCCCCTTCGGTGTCGAGGATAGATACGTGAGCGTCTATGTTGCTAACTATTTTACGGATTTGTTTTTGCATGGTCGTCTACCCGTACACTACTTCTTGGTATACACGCATGTACTTGTCTATAGCTTTGCCCCATTTATGTTCTTTAGCGAAGATGTAGTTGCTTTCTCTATCCTCTTCTCGACTTACTTCTTCACCTTTATCCACTTGCGTTAGTATCTCAGCATAGTCTTTCACTACTACGCAGCGCTTTTTGAGTTGCTGTGGTATAATGGCATCTTCTAGTACAACTACTGGCTTTTTGCAAGCCATAGCCTCTACTATTGGTAGGCCATAACCCTCTATGGCGGTCGGGAATACAAAGACGTCGAGGTTGTTGTAGAAGTCTTTCATGTATTCCTCGGCTACGTAGCCTGTGAATTTTATCCTCTTATCTCCCTCCGCTTCTTGTTGCAGCTTATCTGCGTCTATGCCGCCACCGCCGATGACAAATTCACAATCCACCTCGGGCATTTTCTTCATGGCCTCTATGACTTTGCTGATTCTCTTGCGCTTATCCAACATGCCGATATAGCCGATACGGATTTTGTCATCTTTCTTGCCTTGCGGTTCTAGCTCTTCACTGATACCAGATTCGATGATGCGTATCTTATTAGCTTTTACCTTAAGGATAGTGTTTACTTCATCTGCCGTTTTGTCGCTTACACATACTATGCGTTTGCAGTTCTTAGCTATTCGGCAAGCGCATTCAAAGTAGCTTTTGCCTATCAACAGTTTCCACGACTCATATCCCATGCCGCCGCCGACTAGCTGCGGATTAGTTATTTGAAAGAGGTCGTGATAGGTTACTACACTTATCGGTTTTGGCAGCCAAATGGCTTCTATGGGTGTAAGGCCGTGGAAAACATCGATACTATACCATGGCGGTAATTGTAGTGGTACTTCCATGGCTGAGTAGATGAAGTAGCTGTAAAGACCGCGGCCTTTCGTTGCTACTGTACTGACGACTACTTCTTTTTGTCTCCTTAGACCTTCTGCTAGACTCTGCGATACTCTTCCTATACCAACACCTTCTCCGTAGGCAGTGGTGAAGTAACGGCTTACCAAGCACAGTCGTAGTATCTTACTCGTCCTAGCTACAACCATGTCTTCGTTCCACATCCTAGAGCTTGCTTCTAGCATCACGTCTCCTTAGAACCAGTTTAATACATAGTCTTCCAAGTAGTGCACAAAGACAGCACACGATACAGCCAACAACCACGAAAATTGGAAAGTGGATAAACCTAGCAGCTCTTTGCGGGTCCAAACATAGTTGTACCGCCATAGCATGGTCGAGGTCAGGTAGTATACCGCATACCCCACATAGGCTGAAAATAAAAAGTGGGGACTCGAGTATTTTATGACTTCTTCGAGGGGGTATGTCCATAGAGTTATTGCTCCCACTACGGCTTTCCAAATCTCTCTGCTTTTATTTCTTGTAACACAGTCATTATATCTTCGTCGGTGATACCAACTTTGCTGTAGATAAATTGGGTTTCTGTTGCTTTGATTCTACCCTTAGCTAGTTGTAGTTGCTTATCGAGGTTTTGTAAATCTATATCTTGAAGCTTTGTAGACCACTCGGTCTTTAGTTGTAGTAGAAAGTCTGCTTTACTAATCTTACTAGCCAGCGCCTCCATTGCTTTTCGTCGCAGAAAGCTCAGTCTCCTCATTTTATGGCTCCGTCGGCTAGTCTTTTTCTGCTTCCTCAGCCATACAACCCTTCATAACGCCGAGGTAGAACTGTGCGGCTCCTAGAATAGCCACCCAATCTCCAGTACTGAGGTCTCTTGTTTCTTTGTCAGTCATAAGAAAGTCGACGACGCGTTGGGCATACTCCGTAAGACACACCTCTGTCATGACTATCATATTACCTGTCTACCTCCAATAATAACTTTGTATTTTGTAGAACCGCGAAGGAAGTGATTTCTTTGTATCGTTTTCCAGTAGCTATTAAATTGCCTGCGCGATATGCAGTTTACCCTCATTATGTGTAGTACAAGCCTCTCTACTCTATCTTTGCCGTAAGCCTTTACAGACCTACCGAAGTGTACACAGTCGTGACAAGTTTGGCACAGACATACGAATCGAATTAGAGTTTGTGTCCTTTTCCTGTCGTTTATCTCCCACACTTCATGGCAGTTCAGAGCTTCCTGTGTCTCGTGACATATCTCACATTTATACCCAGCTCTTTTGTAGACACGACGTCGTAGCTTGTCCCACTCTTCCTTCTTTAGTTTATTAGCTAGTGTTAAGCCCCAACTACTTTGCGGCGTTAGCACTATCGGCAATATCATGCTTACAACCTCGCATCCTCTCCATTGTAGTTTTTGAAGACTTTGAGAAGAACTCCACCCCGATATCGCTGGGTAGTAGACACTCAAAGACTAGTGTTGGATTATTAATTGCCTTTTCGTGTTCTATGGTTACGTAGATTTTGTTGTCTTTACCCTTCGTGATTTGCTTTATCTTAACTTCCATGTTTATCCTCCTTACCTTCCCGTGCTGCCAAAACCCTTACTACCTCGCCGACTCGGCGATAGCTCTTCTACTTCTACCCACTCTATCTTGTTTTCCCGTTCTAATCTCACTTGAGCTATACGATCTCCCTTCTTTATGAATTCTCTTTCGTAGTCGTTGGCGCACAACATTACTAGCATCTCTCCACGATAGTCGCTATCTAGCGTTCCGGGGGCATTGGCTACTCGTATCTTGTTTGACAGACCGCTCCGCGGCCTTATATCTAGGAAGAAGCCCCTCGGCACTTCTACAGCTAGGCCTGTTCGTACCATTGTTACACTCCGCACTTTTAGTTCTGTATCTTCTAGGGCGTATATATCCCAGCAAGCCGCACCGCTGGAACCTTTACTAGGCATTAATGCTTGCGGGTCTAACTTCTTAACTTTTATTTGCCACAAGATTACGATGTCCTTGCAATTTTTCTATCGCTGTCCCACTTTGGAGCCTTACACTTAGCACACACTCCCGGGGCTTCGTTGGTGGATTGCCACTGATAATTACATCGCCGACACTCGTAGTTGTACCACGTGTCATTCCACCTCTTTGTGTGACATTTAGGACAGTGTTTCGGTAAAGCCCCGTCTCTTGTATGACGACTAGGCCAACTGTGGTTACATTTGTTGCAGGTGTAAATAGCCACACCGTTGTAGATGCTTATCATCTTCTTTTAATAGGTGCGTCAGATATTTCGTTAAGCCACTTATTTACGATAGTCAATAGACACTTAGGGCAGTACAGCTTGTCTTCCCAGTCAAGACTCGGCCGACCTGATTCCCCCTCTTTTATGTCGACCATAGCCAATAGACCACCATATGTGTGCACGAAGCCCGTACTATCTTGGTGTTGTTTTACCTCTACAGACTTGCCGCACTTGTCGCACTTCATAGTTAATACTTCCATGCTATACTCCTTTTTTGTTTCCCCAAATGACCTTATGTACTTGTAGGCTCATTCGTACATTGAGATCTTTACAAACCTCCGCTACTTTTACGAGCCACAGTCTCTCACCTAATACGTCGTCTGCATTGTGAATTCGTGGGCTTATTAATATCTCTGGTCCGTCTCTCGCTACTTTACCTATTATGTGACTAGCAAAGGACACATCTGCGTCATCGCTGACTACGAATTTGAGTTGGTCGCATGGTCGGCTGTTTAACCATTGTCGATTAAAGTCTACCTTCGGTACCGCCGATGGACACTTAATATCTACGCACCAGCTATCTACTAGGTTTGACCATATTGGTGGGTTCATAGTACCGTTGGTTTCGATAGATATGTTGTAGAAGAATCTCTTAAGGTGTCTCACTAGATCTCCTACTTCCTGACCTTGCGTTAGTGGCTCACCTCCTGTAATACATACATAACGACATAGACTTGTGGACAGCGCTTCTATAAGAACTGTCTCCACTCCTAATTCCTTGCCGAAGGCTGGCATCTGTGCGTAGCCTGTGTCGCAGTAGGGGCATTGCAAGTTACAACCTTGCGTTCTTATGAATATTGTAGGCAAACCAGCGTAGCGACCCTCGCCTTGTATACTATAGAAGATTTCGTTTATTCTCATGATGTTTTCTCCTTTAAGAGAATGGCGGCGATCTTTGCGAAGACGCTTAGGTCTAGGAGCCTAGCTCTCATACCTTCTACTTGCCCCTCCCAACCTCGTGATATAGACCACAAGACTTGATCTAGCTGCTTTAGCGCATATATGAGGACTAGAGCCACAGGATATTGTGGAATGCCTGGTCGAATTCCTGGGTATAGGGACATAATAGTGGCTATCCTTTTAAAGTTACCAAGAGAGTCTCCTCCAGATGCATAGTCGAAGTTTTTACGTGAGTGGAGATCTAACTCCTCCAAAGCTGTGGGGATATAGTCTTCGTGTCCGTGCGGGAATAGCTCTTTTAGAGCCCTTTGTATTTCACTTTTGTCCATACTCCTCCTCTCATGGTAAATCCTTCCCCTGTCTTATTCTTTTACGGTATTCTTGCGGGTCAAAGCCTTTCGGCTCCGGTATCTCTATTTTATTAGTGAATATATACTTTACCGGATTCCACTTAGCTCCACACTTATTGCAGACCCTTTTAACTATTTCTCCGCCACAACCCTTATGAATTTCTGTCACTATCCTCTCTCCCACGGCCGCCACCATATCAGCGCAATAGCAAAGGTTACGGCTCCGAATAGTAGTACCGTTGTAGCGATACGGGCCCATCGCGGCCACTTTGGTAGTCTTGCTGCCACATCACCAACGTATGGTATCTTATCCGCCCATTTAGCATAGTCTGTACGACTTTCTTGTTTTGGCGTCTTATCGACTATTGGGATGCTTATGAGTCGTAGCCCTGTTGGGTCCATAAGGAAGGCCCACCAACTCCACTTCTTTTTACATTTGCGGCATTGTTTCTTCTTTACGTCAACTTCACCGCCGCAGTGACTATGCATCCATACCTTTTTATAAGCCACTTTGTTACTCCAGAATTACTTCGGCATAGGAGTCTTGCGACTCCCACACCTTTACGCTACTTAGTCGTACCTGCAGCTGCGTCACTGGCTCGTTGAGAATCTCGCAGAACCACAAGCATAGATTCTCTGCTGTTGGATTATCTAGCCCCTTTACGTCGTTGAGGCAATGGTGATCTAGCTCTTCTAGCAGTGGAGCCATAAGTCTCTTGAGACTGGAGAAGTCAAAGACCATGCCATCTTCTCTGACGGGACCCTCCACAACCACTTCCACTTGCCAACTGTGGCCGTGAAGATTGCGGCATTTGCCATCGTAGTTTGGTAGCAGATGTGCTGCATCGAAGCTGAAGCGCCTATGTACTAGTACTCTCATGGTCTTTTTCCCCTAACGACTTTAGTGTGAAGGCTGCCTCGCCAATGACTTTGCAGTAGTCCTGGCTCGGGTATATCTTTACTATCCAACCACGTCGATAGATAGGTATATTCAAGATACGTATTTCCTGAGCCTCCTCACGTTTGAAGGTTCCTAGAAAGTTTTGCTCCTTCATGTTGCCTCCTATATATTTATGAGACCGCCGTTACGGGCCCATAGTAGCCCTAGTAGTATTAGCGCTACTATAATCAAGAGCCAAAACCACTTTGTCAGTTTTACGTTCCAGTTCATTTTATCCTCCTTGTGCTACTTGATATGACTCCCAACACTACTACCACATGGC
>Ga0172363_10002534_pt1 | contig 14780 bp, 14 predicted proteins | sample LakKivs2_kivu2a2_FD_114541 | JGI IMG/M metagenome (GOLD analysis project Ga0172363, IMG submission 114541) | Sediment microbial communities from Lake Kivu, Rwanda - Sediment s2_kivu2a2 | ecosystem: Environmental > Aquatic > Freshwater > Lake > Sediment | place: Rwanda: Western Province, Lake... | reverse complement strand
GCGAATCGTGCCGGCAAGTTTGTTGTCCCCACCATCAAGACTTTCCAGGCTGCGACGGCAAATGCCGACTGGAAAAACGCCCCAGGCTACTACATGGTATTAACGGATCAGCCCGGCGATGATAGCTGGCCAATCACGGGTGCCTCGTTTATCCTGATGTACAAAGCACAATCAGAGGCCCAGCGTGCCAAATCTATGCTGAAATTTTTCGATTGGTGCTTTCGACACGGCAGTAACATGGCTGAAGACCTTCATTATGTGCCCATCCCGTTAAACGTGGTGGAACTGGTAGAGAAAAGTTGGAGTGAGCAGCTTTACGTCCGTCAATCTCTTTGGCCGTAATGCTCGGATATTTATGAACGAAAAATGAAGACAGCTTTAGTGAATAAATTCAGCCGCTCAGGTAAGCTCATTAGAGCGGATATAGTTTTTCGTTGGCTGACTGTGTTTGGCGCAGCTATTGTAGTGTTGGTTATAGTGGGCATAGTCTTAGAGTTGTTACTGCACTCTCGGCTTTCCATTAAACAATTCGGCCTGAAGTTCTTTATTTCCAGGGCCTGGAATCCGGTCACCGGGGAATTCGGCGCTGCCAGCAGTATCTATGGCACAATCATAACTACCTTGATTGCTATGCTCTTGGCCGGGCCTGCGGGCTTAGCCATCGCTCTTTTTCTGGTCGAGTTGGCCCCGCCTAAGCTAAGCCGTGCCGTAGGTGTAGGCATCGAGTTACTGGCTGCCATACCCAGCATAATCTATGGCATGTGGGGTCTATTTGTTTTTGCCCCGTTTATGGCAAATTATGTCCAACCTGCTTTGGCTAAAATTACACCCCGCTTTCCACTCTTTCAGGGTCCACCTATGGGTATCGGCATCCTCTCAGCCGGAATTATTTTGGCCATTATGATTTTGCCATTTATTTGCGCCGTCAGTCGTGAGGTTTTTATGATGGTGCCCGGAGTAGTTAAAGAGGCCGCTTATGCAATGGGCGGTACCACCTGGGAAGTGACATATAAAGTAACAGTCCGCTATGGATTACACGGTATCTTAGGAGCGATGTTCTTGGGACTGGGGCGAGGCGTGGGCGAAACAATGGCCGTTACTTTCGTTATAGGTAACAATCACAGCATTTCAGCGTCGCTGTTTGCAGCAGGCAATAGTATTGCCTCAACGTTAGCGAATGAATTCACCGAGGCATCGGAGCCCCTCTACCTCAGCGCCTTAATAGAACTGGGATTGGCTTTAATGGTGCTGACCTTTGGATTTCAGGTAATTGCCCATTTATGGTTGAAGAGCATTCGTAAAAAAACGGGAGCGGGACTATGAAGCCGAGGTCCAGAGCTAAACGTATTTTCGTGAATCGGCTGGTAATGGCAATCTCAGCAGCGGTATCTGGGCTGTTTCTATTTATTTTAGGATGGGTTTTATATGAAGTTATTATGCGTGGCGGGGCAACTTTGAACTTCTCGTTTTTTACCAAGCTGCCTACACCTCCGGGCGTCTCAGGTGGAGGTTTAGCAAATGCTATAATCGGAACGTTGATGATGACAGTTTTAGCGATCGCGATTGGAGTTCCGATAGGCTTGTTGGCTGGAATTTATCTGTCGGAGTTCGGCCAAGAAGGCCGCTTTGCAAACGTGGTAAGATTTATGTGTAACATGCTAATGGGCACCCCATCTATCATTATCGGTATGTTTGTTTACGCCTTGTTGGTCGTTCCAGCCCATCGGTTCTCTGGCTACGCCGGGGCGGTGGCCTTAGCCATACTTATGTTGCCCGTGGTCACAAAAACTACCGAGGATATTCTAAAACTCGTGCCCAATACGCTGAGGGAATCTGCCCTGGCTTTAGCAGCGCCTCGCTGGAAAGTTACTCTGGGAGTCGTTTTCCGTGCGGGAAAAAGCGGTTTGCTTACCGGAATCCTCTTGGCGATAGCCAGAATAAGTGGCGAAACCGCTCCTTTGCTATTTACGGCGTTGAATAGCCCATATTGGCCAAGAAGATTTCAAGAACCCACTGCTAACCTTACTGTTACCATATTCAATTATGCAATGTCACCGTATGCCGACTGGCAACAAAAAGCATGGGGCGCCTCATTGCTGATTACAGTCGGCGTGTTGTTGCTTACTGTAATTGCTCGGTCCGCATTGGCAGAACGTAGAGAATGATTGTCTCGAATAAAAACAGAATTACGATATTGAAGACTGAAAACGCAAACTTGCGCGAACACAGAAACCAGTCAGCTATCTCAGAACTTAAAGTTATGGTCTCTGTACGTAAGCTAAACTTCTATTACGGCCAGTACCAGGCTTTGTTTGACAATAATATCGACATTTATGAGCGACAGGTTACTGCAATTATAGGGCCGTCTGGTTGTGGAAAGTCGACTCATATAAGAACATATAATCGCATCTATGAGCTATACCGCGACCAAAGGGTCGAAGGCCACATTATGCTCGATAGGCAAAACATACTGGAGGACAAGGTGGACCTAATCCAGTTGCGTCATAAAGTCGGGATGATCTTCCAAAAGCCAAGCCCTTTTCCGATGTCCATCTTCGATAATGTCGCATACGGTCTAAGGCTACATAACAAAATGCTTAACGGTGAGCTTGAGGGCCGGGTAGAAGATGCCCTGAAAAGAGCCGCCTTATGGGATGAAGTAAAAGATCAAATTCACCAGCCGGGAACACAGCTTTCGGGCGGCCAGCAGCAACGGCTTTGCATCGCAAGGGCCATCGCTCTGGAACCAATGGTTCTGCTTATGGATGAGCCTTGTTCAGCTATCGATCCGATTGCTACAGGCAAGATCGAAGACTTAATCGAAACCCTCAAGAAAAAATATACTATAGTGCTGGTTACGCACAATATGCAACAGGCCGCAAGGGTATCAGATTACACTGCCTTTTTTTATCAAGGACGTATCATCGAGTTCGGACGAACGACGCAGATATTCGAGAATCCGAGCATGAAACAAACAGAGGATTATATTACTGGGAGATTTGGTTAAGGCTATGGTTGAACAGATGGTTAGAGTTGTTCCCTGGAGCCGAATTGAAATAATCAAGATGAACTGACAGAAGTGAAATACTAAGCCGGAAAAAGGACAGCTATGCCGCTGCACTTGCAGAGAGAAATCGAAGGTCTCAAAAAAGAGATACTAAGCCTGGGCGCAATGGTTGAGCTTAGCGTCCGTGAGGCAACGTTGGCGATTGAAACTCGCGATGAGGTTCTGGCCAGAAATGTCATTGAAAAAGACGTTAAGATAGACCAAAAGGAAGTTGAAGTAGAAGAGAGCTGTCTAAAGGTGTTGGCACTACATCAGCCGGTCGCGATCGATTTACGGTTTATTATAGCTGTGCTCAAGATTAACAATGACCTTGAACGGGTTGCCGACCTGGCCGTAAACATTGCTGAGCGGGCGGCGTTTCTTGCCACTCAGCCGAAAGTCAGTGTCTCACTCGATTTCGCTGGTATGGCTAATAAGGCCCAGTTGATGTTGAAAGAAAGCCTGGACGCTCTGGTCAATATGAGCACCAACCTTGCTCACGAAGTCTGTGCGTCTGACGACGAGATTGACACTATGAATCGCCAGATGTATCTGATAGTACAAGATGGAATCCGCCAGCATCCGGAGCAACTGGAGTCTCTAATTCACCTACTCTCAGCATCGCGACATCTTGAGCGCATTGCCGATCACGCCACAAACATAGCCGAAGATGTCATTTATATGATCGAGGGGGAAATCGTTCGGCACAAGACCGAAGAATACAAATCACACGTCCGCCACTAATGGTGGTCATCTGCATTGACACCGCAATATTACCACGTCGTTGAACGTCTCTACTGAGATAAGAAAAATTTGTCAAAACGTTTTGCAAAGCAAATGCTTGCCGGTTAGAATTCACGCTCTATGAGTGTAGGACCAAAGCTTGCCTTGGTAGTTCTGGTAATATTCCTTGTTGCTGGCTGTGGCAAACAGATTGATCCGAACCAACCCGCAGGTTTTATACAGATCAAAGGTTCGGACACCATCGTTAACGCCGTCCAGAAAATCAGCGAGGAATTTATGAAGGACTACCCCTATGTGTTTGTAGCAGTAACAGGCGGCGGCAGCGGCGTGGGAATCGCATCTCTAATAAACAAAACCTGTGATGTGGCCTCAGCCTCACGCCAGATGAAACCAAAGGAAATACAAATCGCTAACCAGCGTGGCGTCTTTCCAAAAGAATTTGTAGTTGCCTATGATGGAATCGCCGTTATTGTAAATAAAGACAATCCTATCAATAAATTGACTATCGGTGACCTGCACAAAATATATACTGGAAGGGCTACTAACTGGAAGGAATTTGGAGGAAAAGACCTTTCTATAGTTACACTCTCGCGGGAGGTTAGTTCGGGCACGCACATGTATTTCAAAGAAGAGGTAATCCAACTCGGGCAGAAAAAAAGCACCGAAGAATTTTCCGCCCAAACACTACTACTGACTTCTTCGCAGGCTATTGTCGAAGAGGTTGTAAGCAACGAAGCAGCGATCGGCTATTTGGGGATGGGTTACGTTTCTGAAAGGATAAAAGCGCTGCTGGTGGCTAAGGATGAGCAATTTTATCCACCTGATGTCCAGAACGTGATCAAGAAAACATACCCACTTTCAAGGCCCCTTTATTTCTATACCAACGGTGAGCCGAGGGATGCGACTAAACTATTTATCGACTTTGCTTTGGGTCCGAAAGGCCAGCAGCAGTTCGAAGAGACCGGTTTTGTGCCGATAGGAGCAACAATTGCACAGAAGAATCAGTGAATTCATCATAGAATCGCTCATCAAGTTCAGCGGGCTGCTGGTCATTATTCTTGTTTTTTTGTTGTTTTTGTTTCTTCTAAAAGATTCGCTGTCCCTTTTTGGCATATATCCGCTGGGTAAATTCCTATTTGGCACGCATTGGCTGCCCATCTCGGAGCCGCCCAAGTTCGGCGTCATTCCGCTATTTCTCGGCTCGCTATACGTTACGGTCGGTGCTATTATTATATGTGTCCCTGTAGGCATCGCTTCAGCTATGTTCATTGCCGAGGTTGCACCGAAATCTCTAAAGCATGTGCTGAAGTCGCTGGTCGAGATTCTGGCTTCGATTCCAAGCGTAGTTTTGGGATTCATCGGCATTATCTGGCTTGGCCCGGTTCTTAGGAACTTGTTGGGTTTGAATACCGGCATGTGCGGCCTGACAGGAAGCCTGCTGCTGGCGTTTATGGCCCTACCAACCATCATCAGCATTTCCGAAGACGCCATAGTAGGCGTACCGAGGACTTACAAAGAGGCAGCCTTTGGCCTGGGCGCGACACGCTGGCAAACCCTCTGGCGGATTATCCTTCCATCAGCCTCATCGGGCATTATCGCAGGTGTGATGTTAGGGATCGGCAGGGTTATCGGTGAAACAATGGTCGCAATGATGGTCACCGGCAATTCGCCCGTGATACCGAAATCGATCCTTCAGCCTTTGCGGACTCTTACCGCGACAATCGCCGGTGAGATGGGCGAGGCCGTCAGCGGCTCCGAGCATTATTTTGCACTTTTCGCGGTCGGTTTAGTCCTATTTGTGATAGCCTTCATAATAAATTTCATCGCCGATGCCTTTTTACGAAGGGCAAGAAAATGAGCGCAGCGAAACTACGCCAACAAATTGCTTTTATCGTGCTCGGAGCTATCACCTTGTTTGTCATCGTGCCGATTTTGCTGACGATCTTCTACGTAATCAAAAACGGCATCGGCGCGATAAGCTGGGAATTTATCACTCAGCCGCCGCGGAATGGAATGAGACAGGGCGGCATCTTTCCGGCAATCGTGGGCACAATCCTTCTGGTAATCGGCACAATGTTATTCTCCTTGCCGCTGGGCGTGTTAGCTGCGATTTACCTTGTTGAATACGCCAGGGACAACTTTTTCACGCGCCTCGTGAAGCTGTCAGTAGTGAATCTTTCCGGAATCCCGTCTATTGTATACGGCCTTTTTGGGTTTACTATGTTTGTACTATTCTTGCGGCTGGGGACATCCATCCTTGCAGGCTCATTGACGCTTGCGATAATGAGTCTGCCGGTAGTTATCACCGCCACTAAAGAGGCGCTGGAATCCGTACCGCTCAGCTTTCGGGAGATTAGTCTATCTTTAGGAGCTACAAAATGGCAGACCGTGCGGCATTGCGTTTTGCCTTATGCGGTGCCAGGGATTCTCACCGGAACAGTCTTGAGTCTGGGCAGGGCAGCAGGTGAAACAGCGCCGATCCTTTTTACGGTTGCTGCATTTTATTTGCCGCGTCTGCCGCGCTCGGTCTTCGATCAGGTTATGGCACTACCGTATCATCTTTACGTCATCTCTACGCAGGTCCCGAATATGCCGTTAAAGCTTAGTTTCGCCACGGCTTTTGTGCTTATAGCTTTGGTGTTCCTGATGAATCTGGCCAGTATAATATTGCGTGCCCATTACCGAAAAAAGAAAATATGGTAGCAGAAGCGATAATCAGAACTATTGATTTGAGCTGTAGCTTTGGCTCGCTTACCGTTCTAAAAAAGGTGAGCCTGGAAATCTATAAGAACGAGATTTTTGGAATTATTGGCCCCGCTAACAGCGGAAAAACCACCTTTTTGCGAGCGCTAAACAGGCTTAATTATCTTAATACGTCCTATCGGCAGAGCGGCGAGATTTTCCTGGGCGAGCAAAATACCAGAACCCTGAGCGACAATATTCTGCGTAAGAAGATTGGCATTATTTTTGCCCTACCGCAGGTGCTGCCGGTCAGTATCTACAAAAATGTCGCTTACGGCCCTAAGGTTCACGGTTTCAAAGGCAAGGACACGCTTAATCAAATTGTCGAAACCGCTTTGAAAAGAGCCTATCTTTGGGACGAGGTCAAGGACCGCCTTGACGAGCCAGCGGTGCGTTTATCCGGCGGACAGCAGCAACGGCTCTGTATAGCTCGCACCCTCGCAGTGGAGCCGCAGGTTATTCTCTATGATGAACCCTGTTCGGGACTGGACCCAATTTCAACCGCTAAAGTCGAAGATACTATGCAGCAACTCAAAGAAAACTACACACAGATACTTGTGACGAACAACACCAAACAGGCAGCGCGTGTCAGTGAGCGTTGCGGCTTTTTTCTGATGGGTGACTTGGTTGAAATCGGTCAAACGCCTGCGATTTTTACCAAGCCGCGCGATAAACGCACAGACGACTATATAAGCGGAAGATTCGGATAATATGGAATTTGTGCGCAAAATTGAAACGGTCGGCCTGAATTTATACTACGGCGATTTTCAAGCTCTCAAGAATATCAACATGAGAATTCCGGGGCGGAATATCACCGCCATCGTAGGGCCTTCCGGATGCGGCAAATCAACGCTTCTGCGATGCTTCAACAGAATGAATGACCTTATCGAGCACACAAAGGTCGAAGGCAAAATAGTCATCGATGAACTCAATATCCTCGAACCGGATACAGATCTAATTTCTCTGCGCAGAAAAATCGGTATGGTCTTCCAAAGGCCCAACGTCTTCGATTTGTCGATCTATAACAACCTCAAATTTGGCCTACGTATTCACCGTATGCTGGATGGAAAAGATGAGATTATCCAGGCCATTCAGAGCGGCCTTGAGCAGGTCGGGCTTTGGCAGGAACTCAAAGATAAACTTGGAAACAATTCCCGCACTCTCACGCTTGAGCAGCAGCAGCGGCTTTGTATCGCCAGGGTTCTGATTCTAAAACCAGATATAATTCTGCTTGACGAGCCATGCTCGGCTCTAGATCCCATCGCAACGCTCAGAATCGAAGAATTATTGCAGGCCCTCAAACAGCAATATACCATAGTAATTGTAACCCACAACATGCAGCAGGCGGCCAGAGCCTCTGATTATACAGGCTTTATGTACCTGGGTGAGCTTGTTGAATTCGGTCAAACAGACCAAGTTTTTACTAATCCGAAACAAGAACTTACCGAAAACTATATAAGCGGCCACTTCGGCTGATTTTTCTGGAGATAGCAATGATCAGAAAAGGTTTCGCAGAGCACATTAAAGAGCTCGAAAAGGAAGTTACTGCCCTGGGCGAGATGGTTATCGCAGCAATCAATCGCTCGATAGAAGCCCTTAAGGCGCGTAACATCGCTCAGAGTAAGCAGATCATAAAAGATGATGCCCTTATAAACAAGAAGCGATGGGACATCGAGGAAAAGTGCATCAATCTCATCGCAACGCAACAGCCGGTGGCGAGTGATTTGCGAGAAATCGTTGCTGTTTTGTGCGTTGTTAGTCAGCTTGAACGGATGGGCGATTACGCTGAGGGCATCGGCAAGATTGTCATACTGTATGGCGATGAGCCGCCTGTTAAACCTTTAGTCGACATCCCCCGGATGGCAGAAAAGGCCGTTAGTATGCTTGCCAGAAGTCTTGACGCATTTATAAAGCGTGACGCTCAGGCAGCCTTGGCAATTTGCAACGAGGATGATGAGGTTGATTTGCTCCACGAGCAGGTCTACCGTGAGCTATTATCATATATGATTGAGGACCCAAAAACAATTACAAGAGCAACCTATCTTATATGGGTGTCCCACAATCTTGAGCGGATCGCCGACCGCGTGACGAATATCTGCGAGCGGATAATCTTTCTGGTTACCGGCACTATGACCGAGGTGAATGTCTCGCGTTACTAAGAGGCTCTACCGACACCAAAGATTCCCTGCAACTGTCATTCCCGCGAAAGCGGGAATCCATTTTACTACTTGACCGGAAACCAGCCGTCGCGGCTGCGGCGAAGGCTAAACTGCGATCTACCCTGGCACGATCACCTAACAATCAATCACCTGGATTTTCTTCGATGCCGGTGATGGTCGCGTTCAGGCCCAGAAGGACCATTTTAACAGCAGTGTCGCTTACTATCTCGTTCTTCCTTTGGCTGCTGATTTTAGACTGTCCCGTACTACCTTGAGCCTTTGTCTGCCCTTCGCTGGCGTTCTGTGAGTTAGCTAACTGCTCTTTGCTTGTATCTTGCTTCCGGTAGCTGGCATCTGGCGGGCGACTAGTAACTGGCGGCTGGCTGCCGGCCTTAGTCTTTAGGCTTGTCGGCTCTTTTTTTTTAATAGTTGCAGTCGCCCCGCCTTTTAGTTGTAACATAAGCTCGTCAACGTTCAGAAAATGCTGCGCCAGCGCAAAACGCAATAGAGTCGCTTCCAAAAGTGCTCTGGGCGTATCGCTGTTTTTAAGGGCCCATCGCAGCTTTTCAAGAGCCGTTATGTTGTAAATAAGTGCAGCAGCATCAAACTTCTCCGCTAACTCGCCGACCCGCTTTCGCTGTTCAGCCGTCAAAAGCAGAAGGTCGCTCTCTCCCCCGGCGGATTTTATCACCATAATGTCACGCATAAAGTCAATAAGGGCATCGGCGATCTGAACCTCGCTCAGGCCGGTGCTGACCAAATCCTCTGCGGCGGCAAGCGTCCCGGCTGCATTGCTGTCGCCGATCTGGCCTATTAGATTATAGATTTTTTCGCTATTCGGCTGGCCGAGAAACTCCTGGAGCAATTCAGCCGTCAAAGGTTCTACGCCCGTACTTATTAGCCTATCCAGCAGGCTCAGGGCATCTCTCATCGAGCCATTTGCCATTTTAACAAGCGGCAAAATCAAGTCTTCTTGGTACTGTATTTTTTCCCGACCAAGTACGAATTTAAGCTGCTCGGCGATTTTGCCCGGGCTTATGTTGCTGAAATCGAACCGCTGACATCTGGATTGAATGGTGGGGATGACCTTGTTCGGTTCAGTAGTGGCGAAAATAAATTTTACGTGGCTGGGCGGCTCTTCCAGTATCTTCAGCAGCGCGTTGAACGCCTCGGTGGTGAGCATGTGCACTTCGTCGATGATGTATATCTTGAATCTCGCACGGGCAGGCCGAAAGATAGCATTCTCCCGGAGCTCACGAACATTGTCAACTCCACGATTTGTCGCGCCGTCTATCTCGATAACGTCTATATCTTCGCCGATGTTTACTGCGATGCAGCTATCGCACTTGCAGCACGGCTGTGTAGTGGGAGCATCAACGGCAAGGCAGTTGAGCGATTTTGCCAATACTCGTGCCATAGTTGTTTTGCCGACGCCTCGCGTACCGGCAAAAAGATACGCGTGCGCGACCTTGCCGGTCTTTATAGCGTTTTTCAGCGTCTTGGCGATAGGGTCCTGCCCGATGACGTCATCGAACGTCTGCGACCTGTATTTTCTTGCTAAAACGGTATAAGCCATAGCGGAACTCAGAATTTGCAAATTACTATAGCAGAACGGATGGGAGTTTTCCACAGAAACATTTCCAATTAAGAGTATTGGCGAACCTGCATTAACAAGTTTGTCCTTCAAATATCTGGTAAAGCCGCCTTTTATTTGGTAAGATTGTATCTAAACGTAACCAATCGCTGTTTCAGGAGGAGCAGATATGTTAAGAACCATCGCGAAGGATTGGGTGGCAGTAGCTATATTGTGCCTGGCGATAGCCTGGGATGCCTCCGGAAGAATTATCTACGTCGTTCCTGGGCAGTCTGCTGCTGAGGCGGCAATTATTGTTGACCACAATTGCGTGGACATTTCAGTTATCCCGGATAGTTATCTGCCAAGGGCAGCCGCGCTGCGAATGCTGCTGCGGCACGCATCTGTGGGCGATGGCATTAATTGGGGACTGGATTGCCTGGCGGGCTCCAATCCGACACAATCGGTCTGTTCCGGCTTTCCGCCCGGAAAATACGACCGCAGCAACTGGCACCTTGAGAATCGCGGCAATCCAGGATGGAAGGCCAAGGTCGACGACCTAGTCACACAGGCCGCAACGCGTACAAATGACTTCGATGTCTTTACGATGAAGTTCTGCTACATAGACGCTCTCGACAGTAGCCATCCCGACTGGGAATATTTCCGCAGCGTGATGGAGCAATTGGAAGCCGATTATCCTGGCAAAAAGTTTGTCTGGTGGACGATACCACTGACAAGAGACGGCCAGGCCGGCACGGACCTCTTCAATGACTTGGTGCGCTCTTATTGCGCTGCCAACGGTAAAATCCTGTTCGACATCGCAGACATAGAATGTTACGAGCCTAACGGTGTCAAGCTGACCAATGCTGTGGGCAATGAAGTTATCAGCCAGAATTACACCGACGAGATTCACGCCGGTCACCTAAATTCGGACGGTCGCGTCTGCGTGGCCTCGGCGATGTGGCATCTAATGGCAAGGCTCGCAGGATGGCAGCAGCCCGGTACGATTCAAGGTGCTATCGACCTTGCATCAGACGGCGACACCATAATTGTCGCCGACGGAATTTATACCGGCCCGGGCAATCGTGACATCGACTTTGCCGGCAAATCTGTAACCATCCGCTCAGAAAATGGTCCGGAGGCAACTATAATTGATTGCCAGAGCGAAGGTTACGGCTTTCGTATTGTCGGCAATAAGTCAGGGCCTGCCCGTATTGAAGGCTTCACCATACGCCACGCGAGCCTGGGAGCGATCCGCTGCTACGGCAGCATCTTGGTAAGAGCAGTCGTCCCTAATAGTGGGCAGGGGTCGGTGTTTACACAGGTTGATGAATCCTTCGGCTACGCACCGGTTATTATCAATAACTGCCGGATTATCGAAAGTCCTGACGGCGGGATTCTGCTCGATAGTCACGACAACGTCACGATTGCCAACTGCTATATCGCCGCAAATGGAACCGCCGGCATCTGGGCGTATGCCAGTAATCCTGTCATCCATAACTGTGTGGCGGTACAGAATTATGGCTCCGGCATCCGTGCAGTTCGAGGGGCCGAAATCAGCAATTGCACCGCTGCGGATAATGCCGACATCGGCATCTGGATATCGCAGGGGGCGGTTGTTAATTCGATTGTATGGGGTAACGGCCAGCGGCAGCTCTATAACCCCGATGATAATGCCAGCGTGACATACTGTGACGTTCAAGGCGGCTGGCCGGGCACAGGCAACCTTGATGACGACCCATGTTTTGCTGCCACGAGAAGCGGCGACTATCATTTGAAATCCCAGGCTGGTAGATGGGACGCAAACGAGGGACGATGGACGAAAGACGATGTGACGAGACCCTGCATCGATGCCGGCGACCCGATGTCGCCGATAGACCATGAGCCATTCCCTAACGGCGGCAGAATAAATATGGGCGCCTACGGCGGCACAACCGAGGCGAGCAAATCTTATTTCGGAGAACCTGTTTGTGAAGTAATTATCGCCGGCGATATAAACGGGGACTGCAAAGTCGATTTTGCTGATTTTATGGTAATGGCCTTGCATTGGCTGGAAGATAAGAACTAATAACCATAGAATGTGCAGGTGCGAAATGAAACTCTTATATGCAGGTTTAATCTGTTTGCTTTTGGCAGTTCCGTGTGTAGCACGGACAATCACCGTCGATGACGATGCCCCTGCGGATTTCAATAACGTTCAAGCAGCAATCCACGATGCTAATGATGGCGATACGATAATTGTAGCTGAGGGCACTTATACCGGCGATAGTAATCGTGATATTGACTTTTTGGGTAAAGCGATTACTGTCCAAAGTACTGAGCCGCAGGACCCTTGCGTTGTTGCTAAGACTGTGATTGATATCCATAGCACGTTTGACGAACCGCACTACGGTTTTCTTTTTCAAAGCGGTGAGGATGCTAATTCTGTCTTAGCAGGCTTTACAATAACCAATACTCTTGAGCCGCCACTGGGGTACCCAGCCGGCGGAGTAGCCTGTGCAATCGGCTGCAGGAGTAGCAGTCCCACAATTATCAGTTGCACAATTACTCGTATCCGAAGCTACTATGAAAATTGGGATCCGAAGATGCGTTCTGCAATAAATATCCTCGATGGTAATCCTACCATCATTGGTTGCGCTTTGTCTAACAACTACTGCCAAGGCTATAGTTGTGTTGGTGGGGCCATATATAACGAACGGGGCAACCCAATGCTAATCAATTGCACTTTAAACAATAATTCAGCAAGGCATGGTGGAGGGATATATAATAGCGCCGGCCACATGACGCTGATGAAATGTACTTTCAGACAGAATAAGGCATACGGCCCTGGGGGACTGGATAATAACTTGAGCGGAATCGTGACCCTTACCAACTGCATATTTGACGGAAACTGGTCAGCGATGGACAGTGCGGCTATTGGCAATTATGGTGAAGTCGTAGCGACCAATTGCACATTCATCAACAACTTTGGGGAACCATATGAGCACGGTTCTTCTATCACTGGCACAGGAAACGCAACTATGGCCAATTGCATTTTCTCGATATTCATGCCCGCTCCGTACAAGGATTGGTATAAAGCTCTAGTTCCGATAAGATCAGGTAAAGGTACGATATCGGTAACCTACAGTAACGTTCTGGGCGGCTGGCCGGGTGAGGGAAACATCGATGTGGATCCATGTTTTCCTTTGCCTGAGTATTTTGATCCAAACACACTCACATGGATTGATGGTGACTACCATCTGAAATCCCAGGCGGGCAGGTGGTATTCGAAGACCAAGAGCTGGGTTAAGGATGATGTCACAAGCCCATGTATCGATGCCGGCGATCCGTTGTCGCCAATAGGGTACGAGCCATTTCCTAACGGCGGCATAATAAATATGGGAGCTTATGGCGGCACGGCGGAAGCGAGCAAATCATACTTCGGCCAGCCGGTTTGTGAAACGATTGTTGCCGGCGATATAAACGGCGATTGCAAGGTCGATTTTGCGGACTTTGCACTAATGGCTCGGCACTGGCTCGAAGAGAGCCGATAGGTGCAGCGTTGGTGCAAAATAATGGGAATCTGCCTGGACGGCCTCCATAAAAAATTTGCCTACAAAACCTTAAAAACGTGAACATTTTCTCTTGACTATCGAATATCGCTATACAATAATCGCGCGCTTTATTAACCAATGGTCATTTTAACCCGTGAGATAATCATATATCTTATGGGTTAAGAAGCTAAGATGTCTGTATATCTCACGGATTTAAGGAGATTCGTTATGACGGTGAGGATTGAAGATACCTGCACGGCTTGCGGGCTTTGTTGTGATACCTGTCCGGAAGTTTTCGAAATGGGCGACGATATGGCTCAGGTCAAAGTCGACGAGGTTCCTTCGGAGTATGAGGATGCCGTGCATCAGGCCGCCGATGAGTGCCCCGTGGAGGCCATTATCGTCGAATAGACGTCGCGCAAGCAAACACAATTGGTGGGTTTGGGAACCCCGCAATAAATTGCAGGGCTAAATATTTAGCCCCCAAATTTATTTGGGGGTTTTCCGTCCTGCGATTTGACATTAGTGCGGGGTTACTTTGAAAGCTGTTGACTTCTATCGCGTGCCTTTTTGATGGCGGCTGATACCAATTGCTCAAATCCGCCGTCTGCGAAAACCTTCAGAGCTGCTTCCGTGGTCCCGCCGGGTGAGGTAACTTTTTGGCGGAGCACCGCTGGAGTTTGGCCTTCTTTGTCAGATTCAACTGCGAGCAGAGCCGCCCCTTTGGCGGTTTGCAGTACCAAGTCTTTTGCTATGTCACTTGATAAGCCTAATTCGGTGCCTGCTTTTATCATTTCCTCCATCAAAAGAAAATAATAAGCTGGCCCACTGCCACTGACAGCAGTGACGGCATCTATTAAATCTTCATCATCGACAACAACAACCTTGCCGACAGCCGAAAAGATAGATTTTGCTTTTTGCAGCATCGGCTTTGCCAAGTCGTTAGCGAATAGTGCGCTTGCCCCTTCGCCGATCAAGGCAGG
>Ga0172363_10002532_pt1 | contig 14796 bp, 10 predicted proteins | sample LakKivs2_kivu2a2_FD_114541 | JGI IMG/M metagenome (GOLD analysis project Ga0172363, IMG submission 114541) | Sediment microbial communities from Lake Kivu, Rwanda - Sediment s2_kivu2a2 | ecosystem: Environmental > Aquatic > Freshwater > Lake > Sediment | place: Rwanda: Western Province, Lake... | reverse complement strand
TGTTTGTGATGTTTGTGATGTTTGTGATGTTTGTGATGTTTGTGATGATGTATGATATATATTTGATTCATTTCAGAGTTTATTTATAGTTAAAAAAAAATAAAAAAGTGTATGTTATGGATTTTTTTATTTTCATTTTTTTTATTTTCATTTTTTTTATATATTTACAGGTTTGACAGAATGAATGCGTAGTCGGGTTTTTGGTCATAGGGTAGTGCAGACAAGTAGTTGAAAATCTCGACATATGAAATGGGCAAACCGAGGAATAGTTCTTCAGGTTGGACATTTTTTTTCATTTTGGAAAGAACTTCGTTAGACCCGGATGTTTTCCATGGAAGCGATCCTTTCAACAAATATGAGATGACATACATGGCCGAAATCAAATCGTCTCTTCGACTGGGTTCATTTCCGTCGTGGACATTGGGGCTAATGTAACGCGAAGTGCCAGTCACGCTGATTTTCCCCTCGGCATTAGCGGTTCGCACCTTGTTTGCGCGATGCATTTTTGTTTCGCTGTCAATGTATGTTCGCGCAAGTCCGAAATCGATTAAATAAAGGGTGCCATCCGCGGACTTGGTCATGAAATTTTCGGGTTTAATGTCGCGATGAACGAACCCTTTTTCGTGAACGGCGGAAAGAATGTGCACGATTTGTGCTGCGTATGCACGAACGAGTGCGACAGGAACCGCCTTTTTATAATCGTATGAAATGGTTTGCAGAGTCTTGTCATAGAGGTCGATGACCATGTAACGATTATGGTCAGGAATACCGTAATAACGCAGGGTTGGAATGCCGGGTATGTTTGAAAGATGCTGCAAAACGGCAGCTTCGTGTGTTAGTGTATCAGTTTGTGAGGTTGGCTCGAGTTTGACGGCAACCGTTTCGTCAGTGTTGACATTTTTTGCGCTGAAAATGAGCCCGAATGCGCCTGAACCGATGCGTTTTATCAACTTGTATCGGTTGTTGATCATTGACGAGTATAATAGCCAAGGAAGAAAACTACTTGAAATTCTTTTAACATTTATTTTTTTCAATTTAAAAAAATAAATGTGTGATTTTATTTGATTTGATTATTTTTTTTCAATAAAAATTTATAAATTATTATTTGCATCATCAGTATATCTACAACCTTTACTTAAATTTTCTGAAGCCCATAAAGGTTGTAAATTCGTATAATGAAAACATTTTTTCTGTTCTTGATTGTCAAGTAAATTAAATGACGCACATGGTTTGATATGATCTATGTGCCATTCTCCGTGATTATCCCATGTCATTCCATCTTTGAATTTTTCGGATATATATGTTTTTAAGAAAGATATAGAACAACCCAATAATTCATTTGTTGTATTATTTTTATTTGAATTTTGTTTTCTAAGTGCGCTCCATAATCTAGTTCTTAATGTTTTTACAAGTTTGAATTCTGGATCTGTTAATTTACGTTTTTTTTCATATTGCTTGAATTTCTGATTTATTTTTTTTCTATTTTCTTTTCTCCATTCTGTAAGACATTTTTTACATTCAACTCTTAAATTATCCCAATGTGATTTGCAATAATTATATTCTACTAGTGGATACCATGACTTACAACTACAACACTTTTTACCAGTAACTCCTTCAATAGTTTCGTGTAATGTTCTGTGATTTGATGGATGTCCTTTACATTTATTTTCAATATTATGTTGTTTTTTAATTTCTTCCCAACTACATTCCGTTGCTTTATATATTTCTTTTTCTTTTTTAAAAATATAACCACCTGTGGTCTTTAAACTACCATTAATAACTTTATTTATATTAGGAGCCCAAATACCTAATTTTGTTGCTGCTTCTAATTGTGAATCAAATCTAGTCCATTCCTCTTCATTATTATTTTTTTTGGCATAAATATATAAAACTTCCGTATTATCGTATTTTTTATTGATTTTCATTTTATTGTACAATGAAACTACTTCTTTATTCTTTTTTCTCCAATTACGAGATTGATTTCTGCAAACATTGCAGGTTTTGAATTTTTTGTTATTTTCTAAAAAAAATGCAAGCGCCTTATCCTTTTTACATTTACTACAATAATTCATTTTAAATGTATTATGTATTATATTACATAAATTACATAAATAGTATTTAAATTATTTATGTAAATAGTGTAGAGTAGATTCTTTTATTTTAAAGTACTAAATGCAAAGTCGAGCTAGATTGCACATTATAGTCAGCCAATGTTCGTTCGTCTTCAAGCTGCTTACCACTGTAGATCAAACGTTGTTGGTCAGGAGGGATTCCTTCCTTGTCTTGAATTTTCGCCTTAAGATTGGCAATGGTGTCTGATGTTTCAACATCGAGTGTAATGGTTTTACCGGTGAGGGTTTTTACGAAGATTTGCATTTGAAAAGTAGTTTATAATAATTAGTGATAAAAAAATATATTTAATTTAATATATTTTTTATGTCTAAATCTTTTGATGCATTTTGATTTTTATTTTATTTTCTTGTATATTTCGATTTCGATTTCGATTTTGATTTCGATTTCGATTTCGATTTCGATTTCGATTTTGATTTTGATTTTGATTTCGATTTCGATTTCGATTTCGATTTCGATTTCGACCTTTTTGACCTTCTTTGTTTGGAAATTATTTTATGTCGACCGATACCACCACTTTGACTAGGAGACGACGAAGATGGTGTTGGTGGAGTTCCTGGTACTATCACTCCCGGCGATTCAGGAAAATTCAGCTGTCGTGAAACAGTAAGAGGTGTTTGCGGGGTTTCGGGCACTATGAATGATTCGCGTGCTTGTTGTGGTGTATACGGTGTTTGTGGGGTTTCGGGCACTATGAATGATTCGCGTGCTTGTTGTGGTGTATACGGTGTTGGTGGAGTTCCGGGTACTATTACTCCTGGCGATTCATATATATTTTGTGCTTGTTGTGGTGTATTACTAGTACTGTAATTATAACTACTAGGAGACGGTGTTGCGGGAGTTCCTGGCACAGAAATGGGCGGAGATAAAACAATTGCAGCTCCATCTGAAACATACCGAGTACCAAAATCAGGGGACTCATCGCGTGGTGGTCGAACGACGTAAAATTGTAAAGGACGATGACTATTCGGCGGCGTCGGGTTCGGTTCCATTCGATAAATACTTATAAATACTTAATAAAATTTTATTTTATATATTAATGATAGAGAAATTTTATAATAAATGACATAAATGACATAGAATTGAATTTGAAATAGATCACTGAACATAACGACGAGTACGAGTACGACGATTTTTTTTGTTATTTCTTTTATTTATTTTTTTTGAATACGAATATGATTTTATATTTCTTAATCTTCGCTTTTTACCCCCGGCGGCTGGATTGGGTCTATTTCTTCTTTCAACTTGTCGTAAAATTCTATCGGCAACACGAGAAGCAACTGGATATGAATTAGACATTAATAATGCATTTAATTGAGATGCAGGATTTACCAGTTCAACTTCGATCTCTCTTACCATTTCAGCAGACAATTCTCCGTGTTGTTCTGGATTGTTCAACATGTAAGTAAAAAAATGAGCTTTTAATAAAGGAGATGCAGCATTATAAGCCATAACCATATACTGAGCTTGATTAACGAGAAATCTAGATATAATTTTTTTCATCATGGGGGTGGAACGAATATAAAGTTGATCAATTGAAAAGGTTTGATATACTAATGTTTGTAATTCAGTAAAGATTGGACCAGATAAGACTACAGCTGAATCAGGTCCACGCTGTATCAGATCCTCTCCAAATAATGTAAGTATTTTTGATTTTGTTTTGTTGTATCTTCTTTGAGGTCTAGCATCACTCATTGCGTTTGCATAATCTATTTTTAAAAAATTAACTACTTCATTAACATCAGGTTGTCTATTTTCTTCAATAAGTATACTTATAAGTTTAGAATAAGCACGAATTGCATCATTAACTGCTCCGCCATCCTCTACCTGTTGTTGTATCATACACTGACGAAACATTGCTTCTGCCCCGAGTCGTCCTTGTATTGAAAGAGAAGAATACAAAAATAGTGATAAATAAAAGTTGTCGCGCGTACATGATATATTAGGATCATTAGGATTTATAACTAACCCTCCATTTAACAACGCATTGGATCGATTTATATAATGGATATACTCGTATTGAATTGTTCTTGTTGGATTGCGTCTACTTTCTTCGGCGGTGGGTGGGGTAGAAAATAAATCTGATACCGGTTGAGGAGGACGATCAGGAGGAGGAGGCGGCGACGGTCCTCTTTTTAGAGGATTAGGAGGAGGAGGAGGAGGAGGTCCTAAGTTCATAATAATCTTTTTTTATTTTTTTAGTAAAAAATACTCCTGTTATTACTATATATATATATATATATAAAATATTAAATTATTTTAACTTAAGTTGAATCGAAAATGTATTTGTTAATGATGGATAAATATTTTGTTTCAGATTTTTCTCTTTGGAGTTCATTTTGAAGCCAAGTTCGGATGTTATCATCATCAAGGTTTTCAAGAAACCATTGAATCAACTCGTCCCAAGCTTTCCAGAATTTTACGTACCCACCGATGACGAGCAATTTGAAAACATCTTGAATGTATGGAATATCGACCGCGTCATTAGAATTTTCCTTAATATTTCCTTCCAGTAGCGTTCGGTGATCGAAACCGTGTTCTTCAATCGTTGTTGCAAAACGCACAATCATTCGATACTGTGTGTAACCTTCACAGTGTCCGCCAAATCCAAAGTAACATTCGAACTCGGAACGTTCAACGGGATACAATGGGCGTTCAAGCAAAACGGTAAACACTTTTCCGAAAACAGTAACATACAATTTTGCAGTTTGAATATTAGTGTCGGCATATTTATTATATCCAATTGTCCAGACGAGTTCTGGATGATCTTCAACAAATTTTTTTGTGAATTCATCGCTCGCGGTAGAAATCATATATCCTCGTGAAACGTAATGTTTTTTGTGGAGTTCAGAAAATTTTTCGATAATGGCTTGTTTAGAAAGAGGCATTGGTTGGACTGGTTTGACTTATATGAAACTTTGAAACATCTACAATAAATATTCAATTTTTATTTAAAATTATTTTATATGTTTGTAAATAAAAATTTATAAAGTATGGATTTCGCCTATTTTCATTTCATTGATTTGGATCTTTTCATTGATTTGGATCGTTTCATCGATTTTAATCTTTTATTTGATTTGTATCGTTTATTGGATCTGGAGGATCGTTTATTTTTGTGTGATATATTTTTACCACCGCCATCACGACGATAACCCAGTATTTTCAAATAATATCGAAACATTGCAAGGTTCATTTCATCGTCCAATTCAAAATATTTTTTGTATTCAGCAACCTTTTGTTCATCAGATAAAGCTTGAAATCGTGGATTATACATCAATTCTGTAATATGTTTTCTTCTTTTTCGTATAACTTCAGCTCGAGCAGTTTCTTGCGCAGGAGGAGCAGGAGGAGGAGGAGGAGCCAAACTAAGCGCTATAGCTTGAGCTTCTTCAGCTTCGTCATCTTGTTCGTTAGCAGCTTGTCCAGCTGCTTCTAAATCTTTTTTCAATCCTTCATTATACGCCTTGTCAATAGCCGCGTTAATTTCACGAGCCTCTTTTATAGCTTGGGCAGAAGCAGCAGCAGCAGCAGCAGAAGCAGCAGCAGCAGCATTTCGACGAATATTAGCAGAATCAATTTCCCTTCGAGCATCTACGGGATTATAAAAAACAGGCAGTTCATACGTATCCATTTTATTTCGAGTGCATACTGGACATTTTGGTACTAGATGAAGTCCCAAGGCTATATCTTTATATTGGTCCATGCACAATGCATGTTCCGCACTTCCATCACGTTTACAAAATACGATACCTTGATATTCTGTTTGTCCTAATATATCTCCTGGTGTGATTGAATCTTGGCACAAGGTACATTTACGAAAAATTTTTTTTACAGCATCAATTTCGGATTCTTTATCCTGATATGCTTTTGTTCCTTCCTGTAGTCCCCTTAATTCACCCTCTAGTCTAAGTAGTTTTGCATATTCCCCTTCTAAATCTATTTCTTCAAAATCTCTCATTAATGTTGGTGTTGTAATCACTGGTTGAGAAACAGGCTGTCGCGGTTTCCTTTTTAGCCATGCGTGATGACTGGCAAGCTGTGACTGCCTTATTGCTTCTTCTTCTTCATCTTGAAGCTGTAACTCTGCATATCGTTTGATCATTTCTGGCGTTGGAGTAAATGTAGCAGTTGTGGCTCGACTATTCCTTCTTAAATCCGATCTAGGTCTTCTAGTAGTAGTAGGATATGGTTCTGATCTTACATTTTGTGATGGTAATGCTAATGCTGCAGGGGCGCCGGAGTGTCTAATAGGAACTGGCGCATCAAACGTTGAGAGGAAAGCCTGACTGTGTGGTTGTAATAGTACCTGACTGCGCTGGGGACCAGATGCAAAAGCCGCAGGCCAGCTACTAGGCCAACTATTTACTACTTTCACCACTGCGCTATCATCTTCTCGTCGTCCATCAAACATTGGGAGACTCCTCAGCATTCCCATTAAGTGTTGGACGCGTGGTTCATACCCTGAATCATCGCCTCGGTATCCTTCACGTGATGCAATTCTTGATGCTATATGACGCAAAGACCCGTTATATATTTTCGCAAATTTCGAATTTCTCATGTCTTCACTTATCAATTTTTGTAAGTCTTCTATAGTTTTTATATATATTGCAGCAGGTCCAGCAGCAGATCCAGACATTATGAATACTTTAATTATATATAGATATATATATATTTTTAACTATAATGTATAAATAAATTAAAAAATATATAATTGAATATTATATTTCCTTAACAATTTAAAATATTTTCTAAATAAAAGAAAAAAGTCGGTTCATGTTATCGGCTTCCATTTTATTCGTTGAAGGTAAAAACAGTTTTTGAATCAGGCTGTCGTCTCGAAATCGAATGGTGTAATCTTGTTGAATGCTGTTTCTTCCGACGCGCCCCATAGCTTGTATTGTTTTTTCCTGTGTCATGTCGTGCAAGTCGCGACCAATATATCCGTGACAAAACTGATAATTCGTGCCGTAAATGTAATCCGACGAAGCAATAATTAAAAACAGTTTCTGGTCTTGTGCGAGTTCCTTCATAATTTCGTTATACGTGGCATTTTTATGATCGGTAATTGCGCCAATACCCATGAGAAGCAATATTTTCCAGTGCGACTCAATAGAAAGCAGCATAATTTTCTCCACATAACTGTCTTCAATGTCGCATGACCACGGTTTTTTATTTTGTTTGTCCTTGCACCATTTTTCAAGGTGTGCGTTACGGTTCGGAATAAACAAGTCGTGCAGCGCGGTTCGTTTCACTTGTTCATTTAGTTGCTGCAATTTTTGGTTAAGCTGTTTGATTTCGCCGCTGTCCATTTTCTTATCAAGGAATTTATTTTTCTTGTCTTTGCCTTCTCCGTCTCCTGCTACAGAGGATCCCTTTTCCGCTTCAGTGAGTAAATCCTCTATTCGTTTTTCAATCGTTTCAATTTGCTCGGATAGTTTATTATTGTGAAAAATTGATTCCATAATGTCATCGATAAGTTGAGCTGGAATTTGCGCCGTTTGCAAGCAAAAACTTGCAATTTTTTCGACGTCATTGGTCAAGAAAATAGTGGGTCCGTCTGTCAGTGTGTGTGCGTCAGAAGTGGTAATATATCCGGTCGACTCGTACAACCTGTTGTCGTCGCAATCTTTAAAATGGTTGTAAATGTGTGTCCATGCATTGAGTTCCGATTTTTGTGTAATATTTTTGAGCAATACCAAATAATACAATTTAATGGAAATGTGTGTAATTTCGTCAAGGGATGAGAAATAACGCTCGACGCTGTATCGCTGACTCGAGTAATACTGATTTTGATTTACAAACGAAATGAATTCGCATATTTGCCCAATCCCGAAATAACGCAGCAACGTTTTATGTTTTTCGCAGTGTGCGGCGCTTAATAATGCATCAGGATAATTTGAAAAGAGCGTATGTGGAAGTTGAGCACAGCCGCTCTTGCTAACAATTGGAATGGATTTGCTGCAATCGTGACTTACGATACTTACCACTTCGGCATTCAAAAATCGAGATTTAAAATCAGCGATTGTATTCTGCAGTTCTTGTTCGTGCGGAAGCGTGGCTGAAGATAAAACAACATTTGGAATAATATTTTGTTTCCAGTTTTTATGAATAATATCATGGTATTCGTGCGCGTCGCAGTCCATTGTAATGGTTGGCTCGTCCCAAAACAGAATGGTATTTTCAACGGGATGAAACGCCTTCATGTAAAACATGGCGTGTAAGTAGGACTGAATATCACAAATCATAATGTCGACATTGTCTCCAATACTGTTATCGACTTTACGAATACCACCCGTTCTCCAGTCGCGCGTGGCTTCTTTTACAGCGAAATAGTGCAAGCGTATATCGTCAACGCTTTTGCACCCGAACGCGAATGCGATGCGTTTTTGAACGGAGATTGCGGATTTGGCAAGTGCGAGACCGACATGGCGTGCGGCACAAACAAAAATAATCTTGTGTTTTTCGGAGAGTCCAATTGGAGTCAGCGTTTTTCCGGTTCCGGTAGGTGCAATGTATAACACGAGTTTTGGATTGGGCGATTTTGCATGAGTAAATATTTGTTTTTGGTGGTCATAGAGTTCCATGTCTTTAAATTTGGTGCAAAGGTGATTTTTTTCGACAAAGTGTTCAGCATATTGAATAAATTTTACAATATCAACGTCGGGTTCAAACATGTTGAGTAAATATTTTACAAATGCAAACACGTGTATGTTCACATGTTCAATGCTATTTTTGATATTCATTGTAAGAGCGTAGTAATACGACATCCAGCTGCACTCGTCAATATCGTCGTATTCGTCTTCGTCGGAATCGGATTCTTCTTTTTTATCTTTTTTATCTTTTTCATTCTCTTGTTGCAATATATTCCATTTTGCTTTTTTTGTAAGTAATAATTTACATATTTTTAGAATTGTGTGTTCAAAAATATTTTTAGAGTGTGTTGATAATGCGCTCTCATTATTTTTAATTCGAATTGCGTCGACTTTTTTTAATTCAACGAGTTTATTTTTACCACTTTTTTTAATTCCACTTCCAGCATCAGCATCGCATGAAAATGCTGGGCTCAATTGAAATGTTTTTACCATATCATGAATCAACTGTTCAAAGTGTTTTTGATACAAGTATACATGCATTTCAGGAGAGGGTGTTACTTTCAAAATGCCGACCATAGAAGAATGATGATTCAATTTCAGTTGCACATTATGATAACTATCTCGAATGAGCTGAATAATGGTCAACTCATCTGGAGATATGGGAATTTCCATATTATTCCATTCAGATTTTGTGAGACGACCTTGTACAATTGTCTGACTGTAAAGATTATTTTTATTTTTATCATTTTCTGTTTGTTGCATTTTACTATATATATTGAATTGTTTGACGATTTTTTAACGTCTACGCACGCTACTTTATTATACATGTAAATCTTTAAATATATACGAAATATATATTAAAAAATAATAATAATATATTATTACTATATATTTCGTACATATTATATTCTATGTTTAAGGTTCATGATAAATTGTACGATATAACGGGTTTTATAAATCTTCATCCTGGAGGAGCAAATGTATTTGATCATTTAAAACCATATTCAAATATAACGCCTATGATTTATGCATATCATAAAAACCCGATCAAGATATTAGAGGTATTAAAAAAATATGAAATCGATGATTCTAATAATAAATGTAATCATGCAATAAACTATGATACAAATTATACATATGATGCATATTGTAAATTAAAAGATTTAGTTTATGATGAAATCTATGATAAAAAGATACCATTGGTTTGGGATAAAAAAGAAATAGCATATAACGTTATTATGTTTGTTCAATATTTAGGATTGTGGGCATATTATTTATTAAATTCAAATGGATTATCGTATTTGTGGATGTTTTTACTATCTTTTTTTATAGTTGGGTACGTTGCTTTAGTGTTTCATGAAACTTCGCATTATACTGGATTTAAAAATCAAAAAATAAATACATTTATTTCATCATACATTGCTTATCCATTTTTAAGTGTGATTGAATGGAAAGAGCGACATAATTATTTACATCATTGTTTTACAAATACAAAATATGACCAAGACTTTGATAAGAACAAATTGATACTTCGTCATTCGAATGAACATGTTAAATATAGACATCATCGATTCCAATATTTATATGCGATGACATTATTTGCATTAAACGGGTATAATAAAACTATTTTAAGAGCTATTAAGAGTAAAGATTATAGTCAGTTATTAGGTGTTATTTTTATTTATTATTGGTTTGGGTTTATAAATGCACTTGTATTATTTGGTTCTATTGGATTTGGATACACGTTTATCGCGAACTTGTCTCACATTCAGTATGAGTGTATACAAGTCAATACAAATAATAAAAATGATTTTTTGTACAATCAAGTTTCATCGTCGATGAATTATAAAACGGACGATATATTGTCGCGATTTATATGTTTTGGATTAGATATACAAATAGAACATCATTTATTTCCAAACATTCCACATAGTTCTTTGCGAAAAATTAAACATATTGTTCGAAATTATTGTGAAAAAAATAACATACCATATATCGAAAAGGAAAATGTGTTTCAGTCAATATATTCATATATATTATATTTGTACAATATGGGAAACACATATTAAAAAAGTTTAACCCATTAAGGCAACAATGGGTTTGTATTGGTTGCGTTGATTCACAGTCTCGCATTGACATGAAGTCGGCTTCGCCGGTAGAATGTATGTTTTGCGTCTGGTTACAAAGACGATGGTATGTGTTTTTATACAACACAAAGTATACTCAGTTCAAGGTTCGACCTTACTAACAATGACATTATCATTATTAAACCGAGTTTAATGCCGGCGGTAAGTTTCGATCTTACGTCCTCCCCGTTATGAGCGGATAACCATCTCTAATTCGGACTTTTGGGTCATGGTGCAAGAGACGGGTTTTTAGGCGCTCTTCCTCTGAGCTACGCCGGCTGGTTGCTGAATTGTTCAGCTTTGTATCCTGTTTCTGTAAAGCAGGCAAATTGGAACTATACCGGCAACAGGTTTCGATCCTGTGACCTTCCGCTTATAAGGCGATAACCATCTTCAAATTCGGACATTTGCATGTCATGTTGATAGAGGACGGTGTTTTAGACGCTCTGCCGCTGAGCTATACCGGTTTCTATGTGAAGAATTTATTTACCCCTATATTTTTGTTGAATTTTTTTGTTCTTAGTTTAAGGGGAAAATTCACAGCGATCTTTATCGGATTCGAACTTCGGAACTACATTTCATGTGATTGTTCGAATCGCGGATTACCAACTCGGCCATGCGCCGCTTTTGGAATCGCTGCTTAAAGTGAGAGTGTCTGAATACATATATAAAGACATCAAAATATTTTTTATAAATTATATAACAATAAATATAATTTATAAAAAATGAAAAAGAATAATACAAGATCGGAATGTTTCATCTGCATCTGAAATCTGTTTTAGTGCCATTAGGACAAATTGTGTTGTTAAATATTGCGCTTGAAAAACTTGCACCTGAAATATCTGCGCCTGTAAAATCTGTGGCTGAAAGATCTGCACCGTCAAGGATTGCATTTGTTAGAATAGTGCCTATAAATTTTGCGGCTGAAAGATCTGCACCTTCAAGGATTGCTTCTTTACAATTAGCGCTTGAATAATTTGCACCGTCAAGGATTGCTTTTTTTAAGGTTGCGCCTATAAATTTTGCATCTCTACAATTTGCGCCTGTAAGATCTGCGCTTGTAAGATCTACTTTTGTAAAATCTGCGCCTACAAGAGTTGCGTTTGTAAAATTGGCGTATAAAAGATCGGTGCGATTTCTAAAATCTTGGCCCGAAAGATTTTGGCTTGAATAATCTTTTGTTACATTTGACAGCAACATAACTGTTGCTTCAACAGAAAGCAGCCGCATTGGCATCGCTTTCATTCTTACACTTCGTAAAGGCGCGGAGTTTTCATTCTTTTTGATTTTCATTTTAATAATAATTATAATTATAATATATACATATATAAAAATATATAAAAAAAATTCTATAATTTAAAAAGTTTCAGCTTGTCTCCAACTTGTTCAATGCGCCCATACTGATCCAGCTCTTTTACATCAAACGGTTTACCGCTGGAAGTAAGCGCATCAAATTTATCATTCTTGTAATACACGTTATTCGTTTTCATAGATCGAACCAGGCGTTCACCAGATTCACCCTTGTATGTGGCCGGCAATAATTTAAACACTTCTTCTTCGACAGCCACATTTGCCGCCATTTCCTTTTCGGTTTCATCGAGTTCGATATTTGGAACGTATGAAAACGCGGACGAATCTGGCGTTCCTAAAAATTCAAAACATTTTGTACCCTTGTGCACTTTACAATCAATGGACGTGGTTTTCACAGCATTCAGCAATTCGCGACTAATTTCTTCCTTCTTTTTGGAAATGTCGAAAAGCGCCTGGTCTGTCGTTTTTCCAGCATCCGTTGATTTTAACTCCTTGTTCAACTTTTCTTTTTGCGCTGTAGAAAAAACAGACAAGTATTCGAAAACTTGAACGGTCTTCTCATCTTCCGGTAAATCTTCGTGACTGCAAATGCGCTGTGCGCGCCCGATAACTTGCTCAACGCGTACGCCATTCCAATAAGGTTCCATGATGTGAACAAAGCGCACATTTCGCAAATTGATGCCTTCAGAGCCGGATGCAGTAATCATAAATACGCGCACGAATTCGCCATACATGTTGCTGAGAGATTTGGTCTTCATTTTTCTCTCTAAATATTGTTTAATGTTTTCCGGTGTGGATGAGAAATCGCTATTGAAAACATTTCTAACGATTTCTTTTTCGTCTGCATCTTCAGTGCCGGTATACAGCGCATACGTGGGTTTATCTTCATCTTCGGGTGCAATATCCATGACCCAGCTGTCGCCTTCTTTTTTAATTTTGAATTGCGTAAATCCGTTGGCATTTAATACAAGAGAAAACATACCTATTCCTTCGAGTGAACGAAATTGACTGTAAACAAGATGCAGGCCTTTATTATCAATGCTACTAATATTTTGCAACATTTTAAGGAACTTTGGACTGTAATCGTTCAAACGACCGCCTTTATCCGCTGCTTTCAAATCTTCATCGTGCGTTTCATAGTATTGGAAAAGTTCTTTAATTTTTTCATTGTAAGAGCTGTCGCCAGAAATGACTTCAAGCGGTGCATCTTCTTCGACGCCTTCGACAAATGTAACGGCTTGACGTTGGCGCACATCTTGTTCGGTAACAACATCAACATTTTGTTCATTCAGTTTTTCTTTTTTGGGTCGGCCGGGTCGTCCATCCATTTCATTTGCAGGAGGAAAAACAAAATTGCAGCAAAGTCGAGAGAAAATACGGTACGAATTGGAAGAAACTTCATACATGTTTTTATTTTTTTGGGCGCGTTTTGTTTTTGTGATTTCATCAGTTCGCACATCCACGTATTCACTATATTGCATGTTGCTCATTGGGACAAGTTCGAGTTTAATGTCGAGCAACCTAGGCATCAGCTGTTCTTGAGCGCTTTTAAAATAAGACACTAAACCGAGAATGCGGCGCTGGAACAAGGGTAGTTCTTTAACACCAACGATTTCAAACGTGTCGGGATTAATTTTGAGAAACTTGTTTTTAAAATCTTCAAAATTGTCTGGAAGCGCGGTAAAATTTGTAATCACGGGATCTTCTGACCGGATTTGTTCGGATGCGAACATTTTTTTAATTTTCTGAAGGAACTGCTCGTTGGATTCGTCACCAGAAGGGGCTCGAATTACGCCGGCATATGCGCCTGCACCTTTCGATGCATCAGTAAATCCAAATGGGTTGCGCGTAATGGTCATGGTTTGAGTAGATGGCGTATATTTTACATAATCGTAATTGGCGATATTGTATTTTTTCAGCATGGCAACAATGGATGATTCATCAAACCGCTGATCCTTGTCAACGGTCAATTTGAAAGACCAAGTTTTAATGTAACCGCGTAAAATATTGAACAAAATGGCGAGTTCGTTTGGATAATTAATAATGGGCGTACCTGTTAGCAAAATAATTTTGGCATTATCGGCATTTTGCAGATATTTATAGAGCTGAATAGAAATAAGCGCCTTTGCTTTTTTTTCGTCGGTTTTTGTAGGTTTTAAATTTTTGAGTTGATTACTAATAGAATTCACGATACGATGTGCTTCATCAATAATGACGACGGCATTATCAAACGGGTTGGTCTTGCCATTATTTGTGAGTTCCGCAATTTTGTTGCGATTGAGACCATTATAGTTAATGAATTTGTATTTGGCTTCGATCATGACATCAAGTTGAGCTTCGAGTTGTTGGCGTTCTTCGGTAGAGAGATCTGGAAAATTGTTTTTTGTATTTTTCACATTAATCATCCATGCACCGCCATTTTCTTTGATCATATCGACACTGATATTTAAAATGGCAGAAAGTTGAGCAATTTTCGCGCTTCTCTCTGCTTCAGGAATGTCTCGAACGGAAATAAATTCCCAATGTTGATTGCGTTTATAAAACTCGTCACCGCATTTTTTGAGATCGTTGCGATAGTTGACTTGGAGAGATGCGGGCGTCATAATAATAATTTGCTTTTCGGTTTTAAGTCCTTC
>Ga0172363_10002531_pt1 | contig 14798 bp, 19 predicted proteins | sample LakKivs2_kivu2a2_FD_114541 | JGI IMG/M metagenome (GOLD analysis project Ga0172363, IMG submission 114541) | Sediment microbial communities from Lake Kivu, Rwanda - Sediment s2_kivu2a2 | ecosystem: Environmental > Aquatic > Freshwater > Lake > Sediment | place: Rwanda: Western Province, Lake... | reverse complement strand
GTTTGCGGCTTTCGTTCTATCAAGCCCGAGTATTTTTTCCGAGGCCTTCGAGAAAACTTCTATCACCTTGAAGCCTCTTTTTTTCAGAATTTCAGAGAGCATTTTTCCCCTTACCGTCAGAGGTTTCATTCCAGGGAAAAGTGGTGAAAGCGGAGCGAAGCCCCGGTTCTTCAGCATAAGGTCTCCACGTCGGAAGTATCCCTCCTCAGGCCAGCCGAAGGGGGCGTCTATCGCTATCACGTCTATTTTCTTTTCCAGGCTAAGATTCTCTATATCGTTCAGAATTTCCCTGTCATACAAAAGTCTTTTTACCTGGATTTTATCTTTTTCTCCATCGAAGTCTAGAATACAGAAACCGGTTTCATTCGTTTCCAATCCTGCGAGGTCTATCCCCACAACTCGCATAATAAGTTTAGGAAGAGCAGGGATAAATAACTGACTCAATGACCTAAACGTTAAATTCGGAATATATTTCTCCCAAGACGATTTCAAGAGGCCTTGTCCTGAAAAAATTCTTTTCCGTATACAGGTTTGCCCCTGCTTGGTAGGCTTCCCCCACCAGTTCCAAAAGTTTGTTCGGAACTTTTTCGGGGCCTATCAGACACAAATCTCTCCAGTCTTCGATTCCCTTTTTCCTGGCCAGCTTCTTTGCGGCATCCACGTAATCGCACCATTCTTTCTGATTTTTGTTGTAGTACTGTCTTAGAATCTCTTTGCTTCCCTCTTTTCCTTTCCAGGTGAACCTGTCTTCGTCAGGAGTTCCCGCCACGTCTCCGAGAAGTATTTCCCCGTTCACGTATGCGAATTCCACCTTTCCGTCTTCATGAGTCAACCCGACTTTTTTGCACTGGTCTGTTATTATGTCCCCGATTTTTCTCGTATAGTCTTTCATTTTTTCAAATTCTTCTCCGGAGAGGCCTGATATGCTCAAGGCCTCCTGCTCGTTCAGGTAGCGGTCCTCGCTTTCATACTTGGTGGAGCATTCTATTCTTGATTCGCGTAAAGGCAGATTATGGTCAGGCCATTCGCTAAAACTGAAACCCAGTTCAATCGGTTTCATTCTTTTTCTTACCGAAGAGCCCTTGGGTATGAAATACCTGAAAATCCATTCCAAAGGAACTACTCTTACCTTCTCCTGATTATAAGATTTATAATCATAGGATATTCCGCTTTCAAGTTTTCTTACCGGTAGTTCAGGGACATTGACTGTCTCGATTCTCATCTCATTCGTCGGGTTTTCAAGTTCATCCAGACGGACAGTTTTTTCATTTTCCATGAGACCCATATAAATCGTGGGTATGCCTTCCTTTTCCACCAGTTCAAAAGTTTTTGCCGCAAAAAGGCAAAGCGATTCCCCCTTTCCGGGAATTTGCTCTTCAAATCTTTTCCAGTCCTTGACGGAATAAGTGTTTTTAAAAACAAAGTGACCTTCGCCAGAAAAATTTTTAATCGGTTTTATGTAATGAATAAGTTCTTTGGCACTGCCCATTGAAACACCCCCCTCTTTTTTAAGGTTGCATACTAAATATTAAATACTTGTTGGTTAGAGTGTTAAAGTGTGGTTTGAATGGTTCTGGAGAAACTGGGCTCGGCCCTGAAGGAGACGATGAGGAAACTGGCGGGCCGTGGTTTCGTTGACAGGGAAGTTCTTGACGCCATGAGCCTCGATATACAACGTGCCTTGCTCCAGTCTGACGTTAATGTAAAACTTGTTTTCGAGCTGACCAAGAAAATAAAGGACAGGGCTTTTAACGAGAAGCCGCCTTCCGGGCTGACGCAGAAGGAGCATGTTATAAACATAGTTTACGAGGAACTGGTCTCTTTCCTCGGCGGCAAAGCCGAAGAAATTGAGATAAAACCTTCACGAATCCTTCTGATGGGCCTTTTCGGCTCGGGAAAGACGACCACCTGCGGAAAGCTTGCATCCTTTTACAAAAGGAAGGGATTCAAGGTCTGTATGATAGCCGCAGACACTTACAGGCCGGCTGCCTACGAGCAGCTGGTTCAGATAGGAGAGCAGATAAAAGTCCCGGTTTTCGGGAATCCCAAAGAGAAGGATTCCAGAAAGGTCATGAAAGAAGCTTTGAATAAAACGGAAAAATATGACGTGGTAATAGCAGACTCATCGGGCCGTGACGCTTTGAATCCTGAAATGATAAGGGAAATAAAGGAGCTGAACGAAATTTTCAGGCCCGAAGAAAGGATTTTGGTCATACCCGCAGACCTGGGGCAGAAAGCCGAGGAGCAGAGCTTAAGCTTCCAGAAGTCGGTTGGAATAACAGGAGTAATTATCACGAAAATGGAAGGAACTGCAAAGGGCGGAGGCGCTTTAAGTGCCTGCTCGGCCACAGGGGCAAAGGTAAAGTTCATAGGAATAGGAGAGAAACTGGATGCTCTGGAGAAGTTTGACGCCGAAAGGTTCATCTCAAGGCTGATAGGTTTCGGAGACCTGAAAACGCTTATAGAAAAGGCAAAGGAGGTCGGAGCCGAGAAAACCGCCGAGAAAATAGTTTCTGGAAAATTCACTCTTGAGGATTTTTACGAGCAAATCGGACAACTTCAGGGGATGGGCTCGCTTTCCCAGATAACCAAGATGATACCCGGATTCTCGAAACTGGGAAAAAAACTGCCTGCGAATTTCGAAGACATGCAGGAGGAGAAGATGAAACGTTTTCGTTTCATAATAGACAGCATGACCCGCGAAGAAAAAATAGACCCGGACGTCATAACAAGTTCCCGAATTTCGAGAATAGCGAAAGGCTCCGGTTGCAAGGAATCCGAAGTGAGGGAACTGCTCAAGCTCTACAAGCAGAGTAGAAAAATGATGAAGATGATAAAACCGGGAAGAAGAGGAATGCCTTTCATGAAAGGATTAGGAATTTAGTTTTCTTCCGTTATTTCATTTTTCTTAGCTTCGTTTTCGGTTTCTTTCTCTGAATTTTTATCCTTTCTCTCCAAAATTGAAATCCCTATAGTGGAAATCAAGACCGTGGCTATTATGAGGGTGAAGACTATTTCTGTGAAAGCCTCGGTTCCGGGTATTTTGTACTGTATGAAAGGCAGCGAAGCCGCCACAGCTGCCGCAAGGCCTCTTGGATACATCAGCGTCATTATGTTCTTCTGATTTTTGCTTATGTCCATTTTGTAAGTTCCTATTCTCACTATAAACAACCTGACTCCAAGAAGAGCGAATGACAATAGGATTCCGTATAAAATCAAATCAAGCCTTGAAATCTGCAAAATCATTCCTATGAGGGCGAAAAAGAAAGTTCTTACAAAGAAAGCTATGTAGGAATTGAAGTCTCTCGTTTCCTTCGTCAGGCCCACCGTAGTTTTCTGTATTTTGAACATTCTCCTTATACTTGACATGTTTCCAAGCGCCAAACCTACCATGAAGGCGGCTATCGCCCCGCTTCCTCCTAAAATTTCCGTAATTACATAAATTAAGAATAAAAACCCTATTGTGAGCATGTAGTGAAATTTGTAGCTGACGAATTTTTCCCATACTATACTCCAAATAATTCCTCCGAAAAAACCAACCACAAGGGAAATCGAAAGCAGGCTGACTAGTTTGGTTAATATGAGCTGAACCATGGAATTTCCCGCCGGAGAAATCGTTATGGTTTCTATGAGGACCAAACTGACTATTATAGTCATGGGGTCGGTTATAACCGATTCCATCTTAAGAATCAGACTGACCTTTTTTTTAAGTTCCGGCATCTCCTCCACAAGAGAGAAAACTATGGGAGAGCTCGTTCCGCCCACTATAGCCCCTAACAAAAGAGCGATTAAAAGCGGCATTCCAAACAATACTAAAGCTATTGCCGTCACGACAAACATTGAAGCAATAAAGCTCATCGTTGTGATAAGGAGAATTTCCAAGGATTCTTTTATCAGCTTATATATGTCTATTCCCGAACCCCCTTCAAAAAGTATTATCAGAAGGGCCAAGGCAGCGAAAATCGGAAGGTACTGCATGAAAAATTCAGGGTCCATGAGTCCAAGAATAGGGCCAACCAGCGCACCGAATATTATCAGCCATATAAGGTCCGGTATTCTGGTCTTTTTGAAAAAGTAATTTGAAAAGAAACCGATAGCTATTATCGCTGTTACTAACACAAATACCAAGTTTACGTCAACCACAAAACCACTAAATTAAAAAATTGATTTTTTTATATTTATATTTTTTTTCTAAACAAGCTCCTTCTGTGAAAGCCAGTTAATCCATTTCTTGCAGAATTTCTTGGCCATTTCCTTGCCTTTCTTTGATTTTATCTGCTTGAATTTGTCTTCAATTATTTTCTTGCACGATTCTATTATTTCCTTTTTGCTTTCCCCCATCCACAGGCGTACCTCGAACCAGATGGGAAGCGTGTTTTCCAGGAATGAAAGGTTGTCCGCGTCTCTAAGGATTTTTGATTCTTTTGTCGGGGCCGTTTCGTGCTTCTCTATAAGATTCATTGTCTTTTTTATGATTTTGCGGGGAAATTTCTTCTTATTCATGAAATCCTTGGCTATCAGGGCGCTTCTTTTTTCATGAGTCTCGTCCTTTATTTCCTTGAATTTTCCCGTCCTTCTATAGGCCCTTTCTATCCCGTGGAGCAAGGCGGCCAGCTCTAGAGCTGTCGTATCCTTTTCCGTGCCTTCCGTCAGTTCCAAAATATATTCCCTTGTCTGGGAAAGATGCCTTATCATTCCGTTGGCTATCACGGCGGGAATGTTGCCCTCCTGAAAGGACTCTATCATATATTCTTCTGCCTTCTTAATCATTTCCTCCTTATCCATACAATCATCTTTCTTCCAGCTTGGAAGCGCACGTTCTGAGGTATTTACAGTCAAGACAGTTTGGTTCCTTAGAAATAGGGCATTTTATCTCTCCGTTCCTTACCTTCTGAATGAATTGGTCTCTAAGTTCAAGCTTTGATTTTTTTGGTTCCATGCTACTATATGGGGATTTCTCATTTATTAATTTGTCCTTTTAGAGGCTGTAAAAAGCTTAAAATAGTTGGTTATTAACCCTTAAAAAACGAAGGCGTGAGTTCTTTTATATATGTTCCCTATAAATTATGTCTATGGAAAAAACCGATTTTTTTGAGAAGGCAAGGAAAATCCTTGAAAAGGGCTATGTATGCGACAACTGCCTTGGAAGGCAGTTTGGCCAGCTTCTAAGCGGTTTGGAAAACAGGGAAAGAGGCTGCTCCATAAGGGATTTCTTCGCCCTGCTCATGGAAACCGGGGAAAAAATCAATGTTGACCAGTCGAATTTCCTTTCCTATCATTTCAGGTTCAGGGGAATGAAAGGGGAAAGGGGAAAATGCACGGTCTGCGGCAATGTTTTTGAAGAACTGGATTTGTTTGTTAAAAAGGCTAAGGAGAAACTGAAAGGCATAGATTTCAACAGTTTCCTCGTGGGGACAAAACTCAGCAGGGAGCTCACAGGGAAAGAGGAGGAGCTGTGGGAGAACGTTGGCATAGAGTGGTGCGAGCCTTTGAAATCGGAAATAAACAGGCTGGTGGGGAAGAAGCTGGAAAAGGAAACCGGGAAAACGGTGGACTTCAAAAATCCGGAAATACTGATAGTTCTTGATTTGGGAAAGAAAGACGTGAAAATAGAGATAAACTCGCTTTACATTTACGGCGAGTATAACAAGCTTATCCGCACGATTCCGCAGACAAGGTGGCCTTCCGGCAAATATAAGAATTCCATTGAGCAGATAATCGCGAAACCCGTCCTCAAGCAAACGAAGGGAAAGGGTTCCAAGTTCCACGGGGCGGGAAGGGAGGACATAGATGCAAGGTGCTTGGCATGGAGGCCTTTCGTTCTTGAAATAACGGAACCGAGGCGAAGAAGAGTAAACCTCAAGGAAATAAGGAACGCCGTAAAAAAGACGAAGAAAGTTGAAGTAAGGAACTTGAAACTAGTTGGCTCGAGTTTGGTTGAAAAGGTAAAGGAAATAAGGCCTGACAAAACGTATAAAGCCATAGTGGTCACGGAAAAGGAAGTTGGAAAAGAGCTGGAAAAGCTTTCTCTTCTGAAAGGGAAGAGAATTTATCAGGAGACTCCCAACAGGGTCCTTCACAGAAGGTATGACAAGCTGAGGAAAAGGTTCGTTAAGGACGTAAAATGGAAAAGGCTCGGCAAGAAAAGGTTTGAACTAATAGTGAGGGCCGAGGCCGGTACGTACATAAAAGAGCTGGTCACGGGTGACAAAGGAAGAACTTATCCTTCTGTTTCTGAAATTCTTGGGACAAAAGCCTCTGTAAAGGAACTGGACGTCGTTAAAATCCACCATAAAAAGATCTAAAAAGCCTTTTCAGACGTTAGGTTTATATGGAAATTTATACATTTTTCAGACGTTAGGTTTATATGGAAATTTATACATAATAGTAACTTATGAATAGTGAAAATTCTAAAATTAAAAGGGACTACTGGGGTCCTCTGGACAAGGATATCAACGAAATGAAAGTCGGCGAAATCGCTTACGTGCCCAATTTTTACATTGATTTTAAAATTGACAAGGTCTTGAACACAGCAATTGACAGCGGGTGGCCCGTTTCTGAAAAACCGAATGGCTTTAACTTATACCCAGTAATAAGAACTGAAAACGGTATTTATTTCAAACGCGGGAATAAAAAGGGCCTTAATGTCTATGAGGCGAAAGACATTTTCTTCAAGGAAGTTGAAGAAACAAATAAAAAAGAGGAAGAAAGAATGAAGAAAGACAATGAAAACATGTTTTCGTTAAAAAAACACGGTGAAGTCTATATTGCCGACGCGAGCCAGGAAAATTGCTGGATACATATTACCAGAAAGAGGATATTAAAAAAATTCAGTTATGGAGGTGTTTAGAAAATGAAAAATACAGAAATATATTCCATTGATTTGGGGAAAAGAAATAAAAAAGACCCGTTTTATACAGTCAATTCTTTGAATGACGTGAAAGAAGATAATTCGATAGTTTACGTTTAGCGACTTTTCGGACCGGAAAGGGTCTTTGACCCTTTTTTTATTTTATATATTTAAATATTACAAAACCAATAATCAGAAGAGTCTAAATGGTGAAAAAATTCATGGAACTAACGTTCCAAATTTTTTCACAAGCTTAAAGGAAAGTGAAAAAATGGTAAAAAGGACGAAAGGTTTCAGAAGAAGGACAAGGGACAAGATGAAGAAATTATCCAGGGAAAAGAATACGGTTAATCAGTTTTTGGAAGAGTTCTCGATAGGAGAAAATGTTCTGATAAAAATAGAGCCCTCCTCTCACAGGGCCGTGCCTCATCCCAGATTCAAGGGGAGAAGCGGCGTTATAATGGGGAAGAGGGGCAGGTCTTATCTCGTGGAAGTGGAAGACGGGAGCCTTAAGAAGACAGTAATAGCCACTTCGGAGCATTTAAGACATTTAAATAAATAATTCAATATAATTTCTAAAGGAGATTTGCATGAAAAAGCTTTCGGAATATTTCGTGACAGCGGCAGAGGCAAGAACTAGCCTTGAGAAGAGAAACGTGGAAAACCTGACATATGAACAAAAAATTTGCCTCGATTTCCTGAAAAAGCACGTTCACCTATCTCTGGAGAAATCCAAAGAACTAAAGAAGGAGCTTCAGACCATAGGAAGAATAGACGAAAGACAGGCTTCCATGATAGCAAATCTTATGCCGAAGACAAAAGATGATGTAAAGTTAATATTTTCAAAAGAGAGAACGACTCTAAGCGATGAAGAAATTGGCAAAGTTTTAGAGGCCGTGAAGAAGTATGTCGAATAAAGGGTGTGTGGAAAATGAAGGACGAATGGGTAATAGTTTTGGATTTTTTACCGGGCGGACTCGGCAGCCATGGGAAACCGGAACCTATAGCGCAGGTAATCGGGGAAAAATATTTCTCTCTTTTGGAAATCGTGCCTAGGGAAGGAGTGGAACTAAGCCTTGGTGATAGAGTTTACGTGGGAGAAGGAACAAGAGACAAGATAAAATACATAAAGAGGTCTATTTCTATAGAAGAATTGACAGCCTTTTCGCGTTCGGAACTGGAGGAAGTCATAAAGGACTTGATAAGAGAAGGGGAGGAAAGATTCATAGAATTTTTCAACAAGTCCGAGCCAATAAGCACCAGGATGCATTCTCTTGAGCTTCTTCCGGGGATAGGAAAGAAGCATATGTGGGAGTTGCTTAATTCAAGGAAAGAAAGGCCCTTCGAAGGTTATGAGGATTTGAAAAAAAGAGTGCCGCTCCTGCCGGACCCGGAAAAGATGATATTCAAGAGAATAATGATAGAGCTGAAAGGGGAAGACCCAAGGCACAGGCTGTTCGCTTTGCATAAGAAAAGAGAAGATGAAATGAGATAAATGTAATTTTTTAAATGTTAAGATAGCTTCAGGAATAAAATCAAAACAAACGCCACCAGAACTATCGTCGTTATTGCCATAGTCCATTTCAGCATCTCTGGGCTGGATGCCCAGCCGAAGGGAATTGGTCCGATAAAACCTCCTACGCTCCATTCCACCTTGCCCCCGGATTTTTCTGCCCCAAGAACCGAACCAACGAGTATCAAAATTATTGCTACGAAAAGCAGGACAAAGCCAATCAAGACCAATTCCTGTGACATAATTATATTTTTACTTCCAGACTTAAGAATTTTAGCAAAGTTTTAAATATTTGTTATGTTTTTATAGATTTGGTTAATGATTTCAAAAATCAGACAAGGATGAAACTTAAAACAAGAGGGTGTGACGCTTGTTCAAAGACAAAGACGAATGGGAAGACGAAGGAGATTGGAAGGACGATGATGAATCTTATTGGAAAGATGAAGACACCGAAGAATAAATTCCGCGCATCCCCTTTATTTTTTATTTTTCAAAGTTTGAGAAGTTAGTTTTCAATATTGGATTCACTTACCAAATCTTAAAAATAGAAATTTTTAAGTTTGGAAAGTTTCACTTTCCAAATCGTCTTTCTCTTTGCTGATAATACCTTATTAATTCAAGGAAATCCTGCTTGGTTATCTCTGGCCATCTCTTGTCCGTGAAGGCCAGCTCCGCGTAAGCGGACTGCCATAAAAGAAAGTTGGAAAGTCTCCTTTCCCCACCCGTCCTTATTACAAGGTCAGGATAGCGGAACCCGTCCGCGTAAAGGCTTTCCTTGAAAAGCTTTTCGTTTATCTGGCTCGGTTTCAGAAGGCCCCTGGCAACTTTCATCGAAATCTCTTTGCATGCGTCCACGATTTCCTGCTGTCCGCCGTAGGCAACAGCAACGTTCAGGAAATGCTTTTCGTATTTTTTCGTTGCTTCTTCAACTCTTTTCATTTTTTCCTGAAGTTTTTTCGGCAAAAGCCTTGTTCTTCCGATGAACTTCACCCTTGTTTTGGTTCCGTGAATTATATGGTTTCCGGAAAAGAAAGCATCTATTTCCTTGTCGAAATATTCAAAAATTTTTCTGAGTTCCCTTTTCGGCCTGGATTTAAGGTTTTCTACCGAAAGGGCATAAACCGTCATGTATTTTATTCCCAGTTCGCAGGCCCATTCCAGAACCTCTCTCGCTTTTCTTACCCCGAATTCATGGCCTTCCCAAGGTCTTTTCATGATTTCCCTGGCAAATCTCCTGTTCCCGTCCATTATCACTCCGATGCTTTGGGGTATTTTTCCAACTTTTAAAGAATCAACAGATATCATCATAAACACTTTAGTTAATTAAATATTTCAGTAATTATTTAAATACTTTGCCCAGATATTAAATTTATGGAATTGATTCTTGGGTATTTGTTGGTTTTGATAGGCTTTATCGGGTCAAGCCTCGCTGGCTATATCGACCTGAAAACGACGGAGATACCGGATGAGATACCACTAGCAATGGTTGTCTTAGGCCTTTTGATAAGGTTCGGATACGCTCTGTTCACGGGCGAATGGAATTTCCTCCTGATTCCTGCTTTGGTAGGAGGCGGGTTCTTCCTTTTCGGATTTTCAATGTACTACACCGGCCAGTGGGGAGGAGGCGATGCAAAAATACTTGGAGCAATCGGGATACTGATGGGAACGCTGCCTGCCGGCATAACAGTAAACTCCATTTTTCCGCTTTACTTGGACATCATTGTCAATGTTTTTCTTATTGGCGCTGCCTACATAGTAATATACGCCTTTGCTTTTTCTCTTTTTAATCCTAAAATTTCAGAGGGTTTCTTCAATAGCTTCAAAGGAGACGTAAAGGAATTTGCAATTTTTGCAGTGGCTATAGTCACCATAGTTTTAGCGAATGTTTTTATTTTCTGGAACCTGTTTGGGGTAATAAATTTTTGGCCGGTAATTGGCATCGTAGCGGGTGGGGTCGGCTTCTATCTTTTGTGGAAGTTCCTCAAGTGCGTTGAAAAAATAGGCTTCATGAAGAAAATAAAGACGAAGGACCTCAAGGAAGGGGACATGATAGGGGAAGACATAAAGGAATTGAAACTGAACAAAAAGATAATAAGGGGGCTGACGAAAGAGGAAGTCATTAAAATAAAAAAACTGAGGAAGACAGTGTGGGTAAAGGAAGGCGTAAGGTTCGGCCCTGTGTTTCCGGTTTCTGTGGCAGCTACGCTATTATTCGGAAACCTCTTAGTCTTTATATTGTAGGTGTCTTTCATGGTCAAAATTCTCGTTACAGGCGGATGTGGATTTGTGGGCAGCGAATTGGTGAAAAAACTATCAAAGCAAAAAGGAACGAGAGTAACGGTCTTCGACAGGAAAATAAAAAACCCGATTTACGGAGTGAAATACCTGAAAGGAGACATAACGCACTCTGACGACGTAAGAAGGGCTTTTTGGGGCCAAGACTGCGTTTATCACTTGGCCGCCATCATAGAAGAAGACTGTCCCAAAAAACTTCTTTTCGATATAAACGTCGGTGGAACTATAACGGTACTGGAAGCTTGCAGGAAAGAAAAAACCAAGAAACTCATATACGTAAGCACCGCAGGGGTGATGGAAGAAACGAAAGAAAAGGCCAATGAAAAAACTCTTTATGGCCCGAAGACAAACTACGAAAGAAGCAAGACCTTTGCGGAAAAGACTGTTTTGGAATACTACAAAAGATTCAAGCTGCCCGTGGTCATAATAAGGCCCGCCCTGATTTACGGGCCGAACGATTACTGGAACCTTATATTAAAAAAAGCCAAGAAACTTTTTCCGGTATTGGGTTCTGGAAAAAACAAGCTTCACATGCTTTACATAAAAAATTTTTTACCTGCCTTGATAAGTGCGAGGACGAGAGGTAAAGAGGGGGAAATATACGTTATAGCGGATGAAAAAGTTCAAACCTACGAAGAGATGTATAGAATCATAAGAAAACATTTGAAAATAGAAAAAGAGCCCATACATGTTCCCGTCTGGTCCGCCAAACTTCTGGCTCTTCTTTATAGGATTTTCGGAAAAAAGTCCATAGTGAGCAGGGAGCATATAGACAGGCTTATAAAGAACAGATTTTACAACATTTCAAAGGCAAAAAGGCATTTGGATTATAAACCTAGATACGACTTTAATAAGGGGATAAAAGAAACAATTAAATACTTCAGGAAGGTAGGAACTCTATGAAAATAGGCAAAATCGAAAATTATATTCACGAAATCATAGAAAGAGACGGAGTAGTGTTTTTTGGTTTGATAGATCCCGACTTGAGCGACAATGGAAAAAGTCTCAAGTATGCAAAGGCCTTTTATGAGGGAGGGGCAGACATAATACTCATCGGAGGTTCCCTCGGTTATCTGGAAACGGCCATGCTGGACGAAACTCTGCATAAGATAAAGAGCGAAGTCTCGATACCTTTCATGCTTTTTCCGGGAAACATAAGCGGGCTCACGAGGGAAGCGGACGCGCTTTACTACATGAGCCTGCTGAACTCGAAAAACCCTTACTGGATAACGGGCGCGCAGGCGCTTGCAGCTCCCCTGATAAAGAAACTGAAAATAGAAGCCATCCCAACTTCTCTGATAATCGTGGAACCAGGTGAAACAGTCGGATGGGTAAGCGCTTCCAGGCCCATTCTTATTCACAAGCCAGACTTGGCGGCTGCGTATGCTCTGGCCGGGAAATATCTGGGTCACAGAATCACGATTCTGGAAAGAGGGAGCGGGGCTCCCGGACCTTCGCCACCTGAGATGTTCAAGGCGGTCAAGAAAGTTGTGTGCCACCCCGTTATATGTGCAGGCTCATGCAAAAATCTTGAGGATATCAAAAAGACTATACTGGCCGGCGCGGACGGAATACACATAGCCTCCATGATAGAAAAGGCCAGCAACCCCAAGAGTAAAGCCAAACAGGTCATAAGTTATGTCAAAAAGATTGGAAAGGAAAAGAAGAAAAGAAAGGTGAAAAAAAAATGAAAACAAGTTTTCAAACTCTTTCACCAAAACCACAAATAAGGTGAAAAAGAAATGAAAGCACCGAGTTTTAAAAAACTTTCGCTGAAGAAGAAAAAGATTAAAAAAATGAAAAAAATAAAAACAGGTATGGGTTCAATACTCAGCCAGTTAAGGGAAAGAGATCAAAAAGAGCCCTTTTACCTGCCTTTCATAGATTCCACCATATACAGCATTGAGGAAATAGAAAAGATAACGAAGAGCATAGACAATTCCCTGGCGCAAATGATTGTCGTGGGAGGAATACTGAACGTTGACACGAGCTATTTCAACGATATTATAAAGAAAATAAAGGAAATCACGAAGCTTCCAATAATAATACTGCCCAGTAATACAGGCATGATAAGCAAATATGCCGACGCAATTTTTTTCTTGAGCCTGCTTAACTCCAGGAATCCTTACTGGATAACGGGTTCGCAGGCCCTGAGCGCGCCTTCCGTTTACAAATCCGGAATTGAAGTGATACCCACTGCCTACATGGTGGTTGAGCCCGGAGGAACGGCAAGCTGGATAGGGGATGCAAATCCGCTCCCAAGGGACAAGCTTGAAATAGTAAAGGCTTATTCAATCTACGCCGAACTTTCCGGCAAGGAACTGATATGCCTTGACACAGGAATGGTGGATTCCAAAATTCCGGAGAAAATAATAAAGACAGTCAAGGAAAACACAAACTTGCCCATAGCCTTTTACGGTGGAGTCAAGAGCATGAAGGACATAAACAAGCTTGCAAATGCGGGAGCAGACATAATAATAACTAGTACCATAATTCAGAAACATAAAAAAAGAAAGAAACTGTTCCATTTAATAAAGATGGTAAAGAGGAAAAAAAGTTCTAAGAAAAAATAGCTATTCCACCACCACTGCGTCAGACCTTCTGGGTTTTCTGTGCTTTAATTGGTATAACTCGTCTTCAAGCTCCTCTATTCGGGGGAGCAGTTCTTCCCTGAGTTTATTTATTTTTTCCGTGAAATCTTCCCCGGAACTTGGAGGAGACGGAAGTTTCTCCATTCTGGATATTTCTCCCATGAGGTTCATTTTGCTCTGTTCAAGCCTTTTGTTTATGTCAAAAAATTTTTCTTCTAGTTCCTTTTTCAGTTCATCCAAACCCTCATCTTTCGGGGCAGTTCCTGATGTTTTCGTCCTTTTCAAACCATCCATTTCTGAAATCAGTTTTTTTATTTCCCTGCCATTTTCGCTTAAAGAAGAGTGGAGACTCTTTAGCTGGTCTGCTATATCACTCGTGTCTCTTTCTAGGTTTCCCTTCTGGTGAATTTTTGAAATTATTTCCTCCTGCACATTCATTATTTCTTTCATGTATTCCATCAAGTCTGCTCTACCTCCTCCTTCATGTTCAGGCAATCTGTCAAGCATGCCGTCAAATTTTTTAATCAGGAAGTCTTCCACGTTTTTCTCTATCTTTGTCTGTATGTTTTCTAAAAGATCTTTTTCCACTTTGCCTTCCACAATTTTTATCATATCTTCTCTGTAATCTTCCAAATTGTTTTTTACAGCTTCCCTCAAAGTCTGGGCCAAATCCTCTTTTAAAGTACTCATTTCAATTCCTCCAACATGCCTTTTATTTTTTTAATTCTTTCTCTCATTTCCATTTCTTCTCCCATTTCCGGCTCCCTAAGCTTGAAAAAGCTCGGTTTGCTTATTTCAAATTTCTTTGTTTGAGGTGGAGGTGGAAGTCCCCTCTTTTCAAGTTCGACGACGGGTGGATTTTTTTCCTCCAGCTTTGAACAAAGGTTCATCAATTTCAGTTTGTTTTCAAGCATCATGTCTTCTAGTTCTTCTATCTTCATCTCTATTTCTTCCAGTCTTTTTTCTAGGTCCTGCTGCAACATCAAAAAACCTCTATTATCCCCGCTACAAGGAGGCATATCAGGCCCAATATCACCAAGGTTGCTGAGTCCTTAACGACTCTGAAGAAGGTTTCTTTTTTGTAATCTTTGGTCGTGTAAAAATAGCTGAACTGATAGGACAGGAGGGCTCCGCTTATTCCGGACAAGGTATAAGCTGCTATCTCAATCAAGCCGTGAGGCAGATAAGAAAGCGCGACCATATGTATTTCTAAAACGCTTTCAGAGGCCTTGGCCAGAAAAACTCCCAGAACAGAGGCGTTCCAAACAAGGACAAAAACCATTCCCGCGGAAAATAGGAAGGATACTACAAACGTGAGAAAGAAAACCCAGACGTTGTTGGTTATAATTCTCTCAAATAGATTGCTTATTATAGCGTTTCCCAACATTTGTCCTGTCGCATCAACCGAAGCGCCTCTAATACTGGCGCCTCTTATCCCTTCTATAACCTCTATTTGCACTGTAAAAAAGGATTCTGGAAATACAAAACTGGAAATTATGAAACTGAAAGTCACTCCCAGGAAAAAAGTCATGTAAATTGCCAGCTCGTC
>Ga0172363_10002530_pt1 | contig 14799 bp, 11 predicted proteins | sample LakKivs2_kivu2a2_FD_114541 | JGI IMG/M metagenome (GOLD analysis project Ga0172363, IMG submission 114541) | Sediment microbial communities from Lake Kivu, Rwanda - Sediment s2_kivu2a2 | ecosystem: Environmental > Aquatic > Freshwater > Lake > Sediment | place: Rwanda: Western Province, Lake... | reverse complement strand
TAAATATTAACCGATTCAATTGTATTGGGTAGATTGCAGATAGGTTCATTGAATTCTGGTCCGAATACAACTTTTTTTGTATTTTTTAGTTTTTCAGCTAAATCTTCGTCGATTGCATAATCGATGTATTCGACTGGAGTTATAGTATTTCTTCTGAAACAAGATAGCATTTTATTTTTCCATATATCTGCAAAATTATTAATCAATTTTTTCTACAATAAAAAATTGATTCCCTTATTAACAAATACAATAATAAGTTATCAATAAAATGGTAAAAACTGTAAAACTGCAAAAATTACTGGCAAATGCTGAACCAGCCAAAACTATTTCCAAAACCCCCAAACAAATCCCCAAATTTAATCAAGAATTAGTTGATTTTATGAAAGAAATGTATGCCCGTATTGTGGTGGATATATGCTACAATCGGGTGCATGATGAGGACAGTGGATGTGATGTTGATTGTGTTGGATTGAAACAAGTGAAGGTGTATAAATACATGGATGAAGAGATTAAGGTTGTTTATACTCCAGTTGCTGGAAATGATTTTGGATGGGTTGAAGAATCTATCTATTACATGAACTTTCCCAAAAAAATTAAATTCTCCCAACAAACTCTTACGCAAATTAAAATTGCATTTGAAGAAGTGAGACAAAAGTTGTTGTTTAATTACAATGAATTGAGACACAAGTCAGGAGGAAAATGGTTTGAACAATTGCAATCGCCGGTGACGGCGAGAAGAATTATGCATTTGTTTTATGATCTTTATTATCAAAAGGATAGTAATGGATGGAAAATGAAATTCCGTCCTGGTGAAAAAATACATTCTGCCTGCGGTGGAAGATGGTGTCCCTATGATGTCCAAGAAATTTACGACGAAAATGCGATGCAGAAAAAAGAAGAAGAATACAAGGAATATGCCGAAATTTACAATTCAATCGGTTATGAATCTCCAGAGGCAAATTAAGAAGAAAATTATTTCTGGATATAAAATATGAAGGAAGTTTTTTATTTGGCTGCAATTATAATTATTTTATTAGTATTTCTATATTTGCATAATACCCAATCCTCTAATAACAACCTTAAAAAAAGAATAATTAATTTCTTTGAAGAAATGGGATATAAATACCAACCACCAGAACCAATAAGGTCAAAATCATATGGACCAAATAATGATTATTATATTTATTCAACTGCACAGGTTCAAAAAGAAAATACTGTGATGATTCAGCCTATTTTTAGGAAGGAAGATCAGGGAAGTGCCAATCCATTTCAGTTGAGTAAATTTACGATGATTTCGACAAGAAGTGAGAAAAATATGGGTGAAAAGGTGGATATAAGTATTAAATTTATGAGGGATTTTTGTGGAATAGATATGGGAAAAATAGGGTGTGTATCGATAAGTGGAAATAATAGATTTGGATTTGAGGGTATAGAAAATTATATAGGACAATTGGAATATGGAGGAATAAATAAAAAAAATATTTATATTAGAAATGCTGATGAAGCTGTTAAAGAAGGAGCTGGCGATGGCTTCTGGAAAGATCCAGATTTTAGTGAACATAATGGCTGGTCAATTTCTTTCTATTATCAATTAGAAAATGGAGCGAATATAGCTGATTATAAGAATTATAATAAATGGTTGGAGGTTGGTGAAATATTGGAACATGAAATAAGTTTTGGTTTGGAGAGAATTAAATATGTGATGGGAAAAAATTAGTTCATTTTTAGGGAGACGGATAATTCAAAAACATCTTTTTTATCTAATTTTATTTTTGCCGTAAATTCACTTTTCGTAACCAAAAATTTATTTATTTTTTTCTCACAAGAAAACTTTTTCCAAATTTCTTCAAGTGTATTGGGAAATTTACTTAATTTGACTTTTTTGTATTCAATGATATTTGCATTTATTCCATTTCCAGTGTCAAAAACGTCGAGACTGAGTAAAAATTCATCCGATTGGAATAAAATCAAATCATTTATTTCAAAAAATGGTTCTTTTTCCATTTGTATATACTTTTTTATATTTACAAATTATTAAATCATTTTTTTAGAATTTAGTCATACACGTTAATGAATCAATCCAAGAACGATTTTCCCATTCCTGTTTCATTTTATGCCGAAATTTTATAAAATTCATATCTGAATCTGGTTCATATTGCTGCTTCTTATCATCCCCATCCAAATAATCAAAATAATCATAATGTCTCGTGTTATTTTCATCATACATATAACATTGTATAGTTATGCAAGTATTTTTATTGGTTTCGTGGTTTTTGAGTTGATGCACTTGGTTGAGATTGGGGCTAATCCATGTGATATCATTTTTAAAGAAGTCTTTGGATGCAAATGGTGGAATTTCATTTTTATCAGGACATAAGAAAGGATAAAGATTCACATTGATGGAACCATGGAGAACTCTAATAATTGCGTGGGAACCACCGTGATTGTGAATGGGAGAGTAATGACCGATTGGCCAGATTTCCATTACATATGGAATTCCGGGTGATTCACCATTATTTCTACCTAATGTAATTCTTAAATATGTTTCTTTGATATTTGGATCTTTGCTGAATTCTTTGCTTTTATTTATTAATGTGGTGTTGCACCAACATCCTGGAGTAGCAATGCTATATTCAATTGCTTTCGAAAAGTCAGGAAAATTATTATCATCCAAAATAAAATTTTTACCTGAAATGCAGTCATATAATTTCCGTGCAGTTAATTCCAAATTTGATGATGGTAAAAATTCACACCTTGCCACATCATACATTGATAAATCGTCAGTATCTTTAACAAGAAGAGGAACATTAAATGTAATTGGATCCCGAAGCATTTGAAGAGGTTTAATGGAATTATTTTCAATATTAATTTTGGTAAGGCTTCTTAAAAAAGTTTTATTTAATTCCCAAATTATCTTATCTTTTTTATAAAATTGATATGAATAAATATGAGTTTCTCTTCTAGGTTCGCCAATTCCTGCATATATCCTTTGGTTTTGATAATCTAAACTTACCCAATAATATGCACCTGATTTATTAATTAATCCTTGTTTATTATTTTCATCAACTAAAGGTTCATTTCTTGGAAGCCTTGTAACATTAACTGCATATTTATTGAATTCTATTTTTAAACAATTCGTCTCGTTGTTATCTTGAATGTAAAAGATGCAATTATTTTTATCACTTTTGAAAATAAAAACTCCTTGACCTTGAACGATTAAGTTAATATTTGAAATATTTTCTTTTAATGAAATTGATTTCGGTTGAGTATCATTTGGGTTTGTAAATGTCATAGATTTTTATAACATTATTATAATAATAATTTTACAAAATTAAATAAATAAAATTCTTAAATATATATATATAATGGGTCATCATCATCATTTCCATGAAGTTGAACATGCTGTTGTTTCTGGAGTCGAACATTTTGCTGAGCATGAGGTTCTCAATTTTGCCGAACACGAAGCTGTTGGTGTAATCGGCGCTATATTGTAGATTAAATTTTCCAAAAAATAATTTAGAAAATTAAAAAAATTTATTGAACTTTTCCTCCTTTTACAAAATTCTTATATTTCGTTGTATAAATCTTCTTAATATCATCCTCCTCCAACTTATTTAACCTTAACACCAAATCAACATCCTCACTTGTCATCTCCATTTGTGCTAATATCTGCATAATATATTTTTCCATCTCCTCTTCCAAATTTTTCTTATCAATCTTCTTTAAACAATCACACAAAAATTCAGATAAATAAAATGCATCACTATTATTATTTCCATACTTCTGCAATATTTGATTAATCACCTTTCTATTTGTAAAATATAAAGACACCTTATTCAATAAAGTTGTATATTTTCTTCTACTAAATTCAAATTTAGGATTTTTATTTTCTCTCATTATTTCCCGATGTAAAAAATTCGTATTTACATTTGTTAGTAATGCACTATTAATATTCAAATCCCATAACTGTTTCTCAAAAATTAAATTCTGCACAACATCATTATCAGCCAAATTTCTTGAAACCTCTGCCAAAAAACGATTCTTATCCTCATTCCTAACCTTCGCCCCAATATTATACGGATAATTCTCGTGAATTAAAAATGAAAACAAAAATTTATCTGAATAATATTTATCTATACACTCTCTTGCTGTCAAATCTTTTGTGAATATTGTTTCAAGATTTTCATTTATCTTATCATCACCTGACTTATTCGAAAAAGTTTGGACAACAAATTCGATATCTTCATCTCTTATATTTTTTCGGTCCTTCGATATTAACATCACATCCTCCAAAATATAATTATACTTCCTCAAATCATAATCTAATCTATCCAAAATATATTTTTTCTGCTTTTCTGTTAAATGTAATCCATTCTCCCTACAAATTCTATCCAAATAATAATAATAATCATCCCTATTCAACTTGTCCAAATTTATCTCACAAGCAATCTTCCTCAAATCATTCAACTTCTTGTCCCCAACCTCCTGACATACCAAAATAATCGGATATAACAACTTAAACTCTGGCAACCCCTTCTTCTTCACACTAAATAAAGTCAAAAAATCAGTTATCAATGATTTATCATTATTATTACATAAAGTATCAAAATCATCAATTATAATTCCAATATCTTCATTCTTTTTATAAATCATATTCAAAACATTTTTATTATTAGAAATTTGTAAAATAAATTCTTTTATATCTTTGTTTATTTTACTATCCTGAATGTTTAATATTCTAGTATTTAATTTATAGTTTTCACAAATAAATTCAGCCAAACTAGATTTTAGCTGGTTATTTTCACCAGTTATTAAAATAAGTTTTTGTTCCATAAGATTAAGATTTTTATGCGTATTATAATCATCAAACCATTTCTCTATTTTTTTAACATTCTCATCACTACAATTCTTAAAATCATCAAAAGATTCATATTTAAATGACTTGATCATCTAAATACATTAATTGAATTTATTTTAAACCGTTTTTACGAATTATAATCTACCACAATCCACATATCGAGGAGACATCTGATCAGGTCCAATTCCCAACCAAGACGCAGTTATTCCTTCCGATTCACCACAATTTGTCACAAACTCACACATCATTTTTTCAGCTTCTTTATTTATTTTTCCATTAGCATCCATCTCGGGATCTTTAAATGACATTATCCTCCCACTCTTATCACTATAACACATCTTATTATCAGGGTTTGCCAATGGAACATTAAACTTATTATGACACAAATGATATCCCTTCTTTGCTGGATCCTTTCCCATATAAACCCAATAATCTGGACATAATGATCCAATCTGTCTCATGTAATCTAATGGTGGCATTCTGGCGCTTACACCCTTTGATCTTTTCTTTTCCCTATTAATTTGTGAAACATATACCATTAATAAAATAAAAAGAACAATAAAAAAAATCAATACAATTCCTAATATAATTGTGGAAAAATTCATTTTCTATTTTATAGAGAGATAAATTATTTTTATTAAAAAGTAGTAGTAACGCTCCTTAATGTTCTCGTTCCAGCTGATGACAAATTCTCCGGCAATGGCAATGGATTTGGCAACTTCTGCACATTATCTAAATAACCTAAATATTGTTGAACCTCACTTAATACATTCGGCACACAATAATCCAATACCAACTTATTTAAATAATTAATCTGTTCCTTGAAATTCTTATTTTGATTCAAACTATATTGCAGATAAATCGCCCTCATAATAATCTCCAATTCAATTGGACTCTGTTTATCCACAACATATTTCTTGCCACTCTGTATCCATACTTGATACCTCATTTCTGTCTGTATCCTATCAATGTTCATCTTACTAAAAAAGATCATTGATAAAGGACTTGGCGTCTGAATATGCTGCAGCGCTTCATATTTAAAATTATCCTTCTTGTCATTATTACTATCAAACAATGGAATACCGGAATAATTTTTCTCTGTTATATTAACAACACGCCCATTCTGAAATTGATTATAATATTGTTTACCCATATCATTTGTCTGAGCAAAGGGAGATTGCAATTCTATATTTAAATCCTTCATTTAAATATATTCGATAAAAAAAAATTTGCATAAATTACATACTAAAATTATTACGTTGCACCACTCTCGTCCCCGATGTATTCGTAAATCCCGTCCTACTATTTATATTCGTCTCCTTCAATACCTCAATCTTCTCCACCACCATTAATGTAAAATTATGATCCCCTCCAACAACACTTACCTCCAATAACTTCCCCTCAAAATCAACCAACTGCACAACAAATTGATCCAAATTCGTCACATTCCCATCAAAATATACTAATTCATTTGTAAATGCTTTATTAACCTCACAAGATCCTCCACTCGGTGAAAATTTTATCTTCGCAAACAAATTATCTATATCCTTAGTTAATACCTTGTTTGTATTTGCCGCAGTAGTTGCCGGATTATTACAATTTGTCTGATTTGTTGCTTCTACTCTAACATCATAACCCTTCAATCCACCATCATATTCATAAATATCGCTTGATCCATATGCAAATAATGATGTCGATTTTATCTGTACTATCTGTGATCCTGTAATTTGATTTTCCAACTGCGGATTTAATAATTTCATAAAAATATAATTATTCAATATAAAACTATAAGAACCATCCGGATTCATAATAATCGGCAAATGGAAATCTAATATCTTACCACTCTTATACTCTATAAATACCTCCGCATCCTCTCCCAACTCCTGTTTACACTGTAAATAATTTAACGAATTCTGTGTAATTATACTTAATGTCTGTATCAAACTAATAAATGTATTCCTCTTATATATTATATTCCCCTGTATCGCCCTCGCGAACAATAACGGCCCCAATATTCCCGAATTATTACGTGTATTCCAATATCCCAATAAATTAATCAATATTCTAGATGTGCCATCTGTATTACAAATATATTTATTAATCTTATTTATTATCTCAGGTGGTATAATATATTGACAATAATCTATCTCAGGATCAAATACACAATCAATACAAACTGGTGGAATCGCATTAAGATTTTTTGGTTTATTTTCTAATTGCTGCAAATAATCGAAAAGTGGTGATTGATCCCCGGTGACGAAAAAAAAGGGGGCCTCTCGTCCTACTCTAGCATCACATAAATCCGGACATTTATCTTCTATCATATATGTCTCCGAATATGAAAAAATTATTTCTTGATTATTAACATTATACAAATAAAGCCGTAAAACATTTGGAATCGGTGTTCCAGTACCATCCTTTACAATATCAAAATATGTCTTCTTCTTTCCTCCCGTTAACAACCCAAACTCATATTTAGTTATAAATTCCACATAATTAATAATAACTGGTTTCACCCCACCAATCCCCGGAAAACCTGTCAATATTAACGGATATACATCATCCTGTGCAATCGCATTATATTCCGTGTAAGGTGAAACCGTATCCAAATATATATCAAAATAATTCGTTCCCTTATAACTCGTCATCTGTGTAATTCTTAATTCCTCATATCTTAATGTAAAATCCACTTCTGAAGTAACAGGATTAATTCTCACCTTTACCAATTGTGGAGTCAAATAGAATGCCTTCTCCGGATCTGATGTTGGCGACCAAAAACTATAAGGCTCCGTCGTTATGAAATTACTATTGTAAAATTGCGTCTCCGCCCATAATGATTCTATCATCTTCTCCAACTCAGTCGTTGTATAATTTCCCGGGGGTACCTCTATCTTAAACAAATTCTTATAAATATTATTCGTTAAATTTTCAATAGCTACTTCACAAGAATCAGCTATATCAATTAACTGGTTGAAATCTACATACCAACTACAAACATTTAACGTTCCAGTTGTTATTTGAAATGGATTTCGCTGCAATCCAGGACCATCTGAAAAACTAATTGCATCAAATGGTATTGTGAACCACATTATTATATTGTTCGTTTTGTTAATGGCATATTCCATTTCCGGAAAAAAATAATCAATTAATTTAATATTTTCAATATTTTCGTACTTTCTTCCTAAAAACATCGAATAATTATTCGGATTAGGATATAATGCAATATCCCTAAATCGACTATCTATATTTATGTAAGAAGTCTTGTACCTAAAATAACTATTCTCCCCAATATCTCTCGCAAAATCAGATAAAACCGGTCTCTGATTACCATATTCTCCCTTATTCCAGCCGAATGCCCGTAATTGTGAATCAGTAATTGGATTACTTGTATTAAATGTCTGTTGCAATTCATCTCTTACATTATTAACTGTCTCGTTTTTAAGAGTTCTATATGGAATAAAATTATTGGCATCACTTTCGATCTGAGATCTAGAAAGACTCCCAGTCTTAGTAAAACGATTTGTATATAATAAATCCTCCGGATCCATTTTATTATCTTATCACATTATTTTTATATCGAATAAAAAATGATACATTTTTATACTATTTTTTTAATTGCATATTATGCAAGAACTTAAAGAAAATATTTTTCCTTTTTACTGCTTCACATCTGATGAACAGTCACAATTAAAAATATTACAGAAATTTCTTAAAACTTCTCCTCCTTATTCAAAAAGAATATTTAATGCTGCTGAAAAATGTTTTATGGTTAAAGACGCCCTCAAAATAACTGGATTTAGTCATATTAATATTGCTAAACGTAGTTTTTTTGGCATAAAGTGGGAATCTGAATGGGATGATAATGAGTGGAATAGTTTTTTGTGTTCATTAAGAATTATTTTTTTCAAATTTTTAGAGAATAAAAAAATAGAATATTGCCAAAATATTCACCTTCAACTCCTTCATTTCCCATTAGTATGTCATTCCAAAATACTTACCGAAAAATATGGGAGTGATTATGGTGATATTAGCGTTTCCGACTGGGATGAATACTGCATCTTAAATCTTCCCGATATCCTAAACAAAATTCAAACAAAAGAAATTTCTGAAAATCTTTTAGATCCACTCCTTAAATCAAATTCTTTCCAATCTATACAAAAAAACAAAAATAAATTATGTGATTGGTCAAAACTTGACTGGATTATCTATCTGAAAGAAATTGAAGGAGTAATTCAAAAAATTAATCCTAAAAATACTATAAAAATGATTGAAGAAGAAATCACTAATTATAATTTAATCGTATGTCGTAAAATAATTCATAATAACTACAATCAAGCCTTTCCAGCCCTCTTACGAACAACCGCCGAACCAGCACGACCACTCACAGTTCTCTTCCCGGTAGTCGCCTTCACATCATCAGTCGTTCCCATACTTGCCTCATATTCCGCAAGATGTTTCGTATAACACTGTTCAATTGCATCCAAATCTTCATTCCATAAATCATAAATCGATCTGGCTTTCAAAAGATCTAGCTGCATTTGGCGTTCATCACGTTGTTTCATCAATTCCTCAACTCTCTTGCGAGTCATATTGCGAATTGGCATACTAGTTAAATAATCATAACTTGGACTTTCATTGATTTCCTTAGGATCATATTCCAATTTACCCTTAGTAAATTTCGGATAACCCTTCGTCTCCAATTCCGCATCCAACTGCTCTTCATCCTTGCCCTTCAAAATGATTTCCTCATCCAAAATAGCCATAATAAATCGCACTCGCGCAGACAATACTTCCAATTCTCTCTTTAACTTCTCCTCCAAATAATCCTTACGTCTCACGTAAAAATCTCGACGAATATCGTAAAAAGCTTCAATAATATTTTCTGGACTATTGTATTTCTTAATCTGCCCCTTTTCATTGAAAAGATGCATATTACTAACACTACAACTTCCGGAATCAATCAACTTCATATCCTTCTCAAAAGTTCCCTTCGATAACATCTCTGACAATATCGTCTTATCAAAATGCAAGATAAATCGAACCTTCGATTCAGTATATTGACTCTCATACTTCAACAACACCTGTTTCCTCTTCTTGCCATCCTTATCGGATCCCATCAGACTCTCCAAGTGCTCCTTGTACTTATCAGTCCACATTCCAATCGGAAGTTCATATATTTCCACTTTGCCCTCATTCAATAAACGATAAAGACCCTTTGAAACAAAACGTTCTCCCTTCTTATCTGAAACCTTCTCCACCCTACCAATAAAACCCCTAAACCAGGGCGTCATCGGCTCAAGTGGCTCCTCCCGCATCTTACGCCTCAAATTAGCAATAATATCAACGGGATTATATGAAGGTATCTTCGTACTATATCCAGTACCAATTCCCTCCGCTCCATTTACCAAAATAGTTGGTATTACTGGAACATAGAAATCTGGTTCAATTGTTTCTCCATCATCATCCAAATAATTCAATAAAGGATTATCTGAAGTGTGAAAAACTAATTGCATAAATTCACTCATTTTCGTAAAAATATATCTTGGAGATGCATGATCCTCCCCTCCTACTAAACGACTGCCAAATTGACCTTCCGGTACCAAAAAATTCATATTATTCGATCCCACAAAATCCTGGGCCAAATTAATAATACACTCATTCAAAGAATTTTCACCATGATGATATGCACTCTTCTCAGCAACAAAGGCACTTAACTGCGCCACCTTAATCGACTTCTTCAAGTTTCTCAACATCGTTCCAAATAGAACCTTACGCTGAGATGGCTTCAATCCATCTACCAAACAAGGCACACTTCTTTCACAATCATATTTCGAAAAATGGATTAACTCCTTATTAATAAATTCCTCAATCGGAATATCTTTCTGGTTGTGTTCGATAATTGCATTACGATCATAATTACCAAGCCATTCTTTTCTGTTGTCGGCCAATTCTTTATTAAAGGCCAAATTAACAGAAACATCAACTGCCTGATCCTCATTCCATAAATAACGAATCTCACTCGTATCCAAATCTCTAAAATACTCCTTCGCTTCCTGCGAAGAACTAGTACCTAAACCTTTGTAATACTTGATCTCATATTGCGACGTATCACCAGATACTTTCCAATTTTCATAATCAGTCAAAGTATAAAATACCTTTATATCCTGCTTATGTTTGGCTTTAACAATTGGTGTTAACATCGACTTGATAAATCCAGGATGTTTTAACAAGGATGGCCAAAAGTAGTGGAATAAGTTGAGAAGAAGACCCTTAATATGTGAACCATCAACGTCTGCATCAGTTAAAATCATGATGCTTCCATAACGTAATTCACTCAAATCTTCATAAACTTTTCCTTGCTGCAATCCCAAAATTAATTTTAGATTCTTAATTTCAGCATTGTCGCCAACTTTATCATCGGCCGCCTCTCGAACATTCAAAACCTTCCCTTTTAAAGGAAAAACTCCATATCGATCCCGACCTATCACACTCAATCCAGCAATGGCAAACGCCTTCGCCGAATCTCCTTCCGTTAATATTAATGTACACTGCGATGACTGCGGACCTCCTGCCCAATTAGCATCATCCAATTTAGGAATTCCTCGAATTGTATTCGTCTTCTTCCCATCAGTTTTCGTCAATATCTTACTGTCCTTGTATTCACTGAATCTGATTGCCTTATCAATAATATCCAATTTAGCAACCTTTTCAATAAACTTATCACTTATCGTAATCTTACTTCCAAACTTAGCCGGAACCGTCGTCAAATACTCCTTTGTCTGACTATCAAATGAGGGATCCTCAATAATAGATCTTACAAAAATCCACATATTATCCTTGATGACACTTGGTTTTAAAGAAACTTTCTTCTTACCACGTGTCTCAACAAGTTTAGCCAATTTTGTACTAATCACAGTTGCAACTGCTTCAACGTGTTTTCCTCCTTTAAAGGTATAAATACCATTAACGAAACTGATTTGTTCAAATTTATCGTCAGGTGAATCACTTACAGCAATTTCCCAACGATCATTCAACTCCTCATAAACACGCTTTTTTTCAGTCTTCTCTCCTATATACATATCCACATACTTCTCAAAACTTTTGCATTCAATTCTCTCATCATTGAGAAAAATTGCAACCGATTTATCAGTAGTAGCAGTTAAATCATATACACGTTTAATCAATAATCCCTCAATGTCAGGATCCATTCCATCCATCCCAAAACGGGCATAATCTGGATAATAGGTAATTCTGGTAAAGGGTTTCTTAGCATATTTATCAATAACCGGTTCACTCTTCTCCGACATATTATTCGTAAATTCCTGATAATAAGACCTCTTACGAGCTCCATCAACAGTTTCAATAATAAACTTATTGGAGAAAATTGCGACTAATTTCGCACCATATCCATTTTTACCACCAGTAGTCTTGTTCTTTTTTTCGTAATTTGCAGAAGTTAGCAGATTACCGAAAATAAGTTCAGGGACGTAGATTTGGTGTTCGGGGTGGATTTCAATATCAATACCTTCTCCATCATTCATAATTGATATGTATTCTGGAGTAATATTAACGTGAATTTCCTTCACTTGCTTTGCATCAGGTGTTTCCTTCAAACGGGCATATTGATCATAAGCATTTACTAAAATTTCATCAAAAATCTTATAGAAACCAGGAACATAGGTAATAGTTTTTTTAACCATTTTCTGTTCAGTCTTATCAAAAATCCATAACTCAACATCCGCCTTCTCAACACTTCCTATATACGTGTCCGGTAATTTCAAAATATGCTCCCGAGGGTCCATTTTAATATAAGTTGCGCTAATCTTATCAGCATCAATAGAGATTGATGAAGCGGCAGCACCGCTCTCATCCGACTTTACAATTCTGCTTTTAGGTGGCATCAAGTAAATTAATTACTTCTTGATGTCTTTAAACTAAAAAAATTCACTTTTTTTAATTTAGAATTTTTCAAGGGTGTAAATATTATACTGAAATTACACAATATAAAAAAATGTTATTATTTAAAAAGACAATGGAATTATCAACTTATCACAATGCATATAAATTGCAGATTAATCGTTATCAGAAGGGTTTATCTGAATTGAAAGATCATCAGATATATGAACGATTATGGGCAATAGAAAACAATATGATTTTATGGAGTGATATTCCTCCGGGATTTGATGAAATTTACAGTATACCGACAATGATGGATCATGGTATTGATTTAATTACGTTATCTTTTGATGCGACTTCGCAGGTGAAACTTTATGGAGAAAATAGTCAAATAACTTATACACATATTTCCAAGTATTTATCTTATTCAAAACAGATCTTGAATATTGCAAATATGGTATTAAATACGACAATTGAAGCCAGAATTTGTAAAATGGCTGTGAGATTGATGCGAGATTGTATGAGAATCGAAAGAAAATCCTTTGAAGAAATGATTGGAAAAATAGAAGAAATGGATATAAAACCAGAAAAGAAGGTAGATGTGTTTGAGATCGAACAGCGAGATTATTTGGTAGATTGCACAACTATTTTTTTGGAAAGTGATGAGAGTTTACTTAAATTTCAATTACCGTGTGGAACAGGTAAGAGTTTTATTATATATAATATTATTTTACGTGATTTGGAAGAATCCGAAGATTATGATGAGAAATATATTATCTTTGTTCCTTGGATTGATTTGGCAAAACAAATGTTGAGAGATGCTAGGAATGTTGGATTGAATTGTTCGATGATAGGAGGAAATGCAGATGAAATTAATGAAGAAGATAATGTTATAATCTGTGTGTGTCCAAGTGTTGTTAATGTTCCTGATTGGGATTTTAAGTATAAGTTTATAGATGAGGCGCATCATTTGGAGGATGAGGAATCGATGATTAGGAAGAAGATTGATGAGATTGGAAGTGAGAAGACGTTGGAATTATCTGCGACATTCAAGAGTGATGAGGATTTGGATTATGAAATGAATTTGAGAGATGCAATTGAAATGGGATATTTAAGTGATTATGTATTGCATATAGAGTATTTTTCTAGCGGTGATAGGTGGAATGCAATGTTGAATATGATTAAAAACAATATGGAATGGTCTCCAACATTTATTTATTTTAATTCGACGGAAAGAGCGAAGAAGTTTGCAGAGGAATTGAGGGAGATTGGCGTAATAGCTGATTATTTGATTGGGACTGATGGAAAATCAAAGAGGGATAGGGTAAGAAGGAAGGTGGAAAATTATGAATTACCGGTTTTATGTTTGTGTGGGGTATATAATGAGGGAATATCAATTAATAATTTGGTTTCGGTTGTTTTTGCTGATTTGAGGTATTCCGAAATCAATCGAATTCAAGTAGCAATGAGAGCAAGTCGAAAACATGAAAATAAGTCTTATTTTAGAATTGTTCTACCAATAACTGAAACTTGTTTTGCTGAAAATGATGTTAGCGATTTGGTGAACACTTTTTTCAAAATTGACCCAAAGCTGAAAGATAGCTTCAAAAATGGGAGTAGGACTAGAATAAAGGTAATTGTTGATAGAAAAGGCAAAGAAGACGAAGAAGATCAAGAAGAAGCTCAACTAATTTATGAAGAAGTTTATAACAGGATTGGAGAATTAATTAAGGGAAATCGAATTGAAGAAAAAGTGGATGAATTAATGGATTGGGTAGAAAAGAATGGAAAAGTTCCACCTCGAAATAAAACTGTTTTATTTAAGGATGGAAGCTGTATGGGTAATTTTTGGATGCATTGTAAAAAAGAAAAAAAATTATCTAAGAAACCATATGATAAATTACTGACTAATCCTATTTTGAAGAAGAATTATGAAGAATATCTGCAATTGCAAGAAGATAAAAAAGATATTGCTAAGGTATCTGTAGAAGAAAAAATTGATGAATTATTAAAAACTGTAGAAAAAATACAAGGAATACCACCTC